>Ga0247830_10000940_pt1 | contig 11461 bp, 7 predicted proteins | sample 12C_Control_Day5_FD_207766 | JGI IMG/M metagenome (GOLD analysis project Ga0247830, IMG submission 207766) | Soil microbial communities from agricultural site in Penn Yan, New York, United States - 12C_Control_Day5 | ecosystem: Environmental > Terrestrial > Soil > Agricultural land | place: USA...
CCGCGCCGCAGGCGGCCGCACCGACCAGCACGATCCCGGCGAGGCCCGTCGCGAGGAGGGGGCGCATACGACGACTTTGTGCCGACGTCGAACAACGCCGTGTCCACTCCCGGTCATCGGCATGGCCTGGACGTCGCCTTCACGGAGCGGTGCGCAGCGACACGAGCTGGAACCAGGTCTCGTCGTCGGTGAGCCGGCGCGAGGCCTGGTACTGCAGCGCGAGCGGGATGCGGAACACGGTGAGGCGCAGGGTGACCGCGCCACCGGCGGCGAGGTGGTAGCGCGCGGCGTCGGGGCGGAGCGCGGCGCCGGCGCCGAACAGCTCGAGGTCGAGCTGGTGGACGAAGCTCGCCGGCAGGAACCACAGGTTGGGGAGGCCGCGGTCGAGGATCAGCGGATAGCGCCAGGTCAGGTCGCCGATGGCGGCGCGGTTGGTGGCGAAGCGGAGATCCTCGAAGCCTCGCACCGGCTCGGCGAACCGGCGCTGGAACGGCAGGACGCCGTCGCCGGGGTCGATGGTGTCGGTGTCGGAGAGCAGCCCGTGGTTGGTCCACAGGTCGACGCCCGACGCCAGGCCGCCGACCTCGAGCAGCGGCTCGTCGACGCCGGGGCCGACGAGGGCGTGACCGCGCACGCGGGCGGTGACGACGTGGCGGCGCAACAGCGGCAGCGGGACGGTCACGTCGAGCTGGCCGCGCAGGTCGGTGATCTCGCCGGCGGGGCGCGGGAAGTACGCCCCGTCGGCGGTGACGACCAGCCCGCGGCGGACGCCGGTGTACGGGGTGGCCTCGACCGCGGCGTAGGTGAGGTGGGCGTCGGGGCCGTACAGGCGCAGCAGCTCCTGGTCGCGGAAGCGCGTCGCGCCTCGCCGGTCGTAGGCGTAGGTGCCGCCGAGCGACAGCGCGTAGGTGTCGCGCCAGGTCCGGCCGATCGACGCGCTGGCGGTGCGCCACTCGCGGTCGAAGTCGTCGCGCATGCCGACCGGGGCGTCGAAGTCGGTGGCGGTGTAGTGGTAGCGGGTGCCGCCGGCGAAGATCCGCCACGGCGCGAGGTCGTTGAGCAGCACGCCGCCGGTGAACGAGATCTTGCGAGTGTCGTCGAGGTCGACGAAGGCAGCGGCGCTGTAGCGGATGAGGTCGAGGCGGTCGCCGCCGGAGAGGTTCAGGCCGAGCTGGTTGACGCCGGCGGCGGGGACGACGAAGGCCAGCGCGTGGAGCGTGGGCCGGAACAGGCCGTCGAGGCGCGAGTACGGCTCGTCGGCGTGGACGCGGAGCGGGGGCGCGGTGGTGGCCGGGGCTTCGCTCGCAACGGACGGCGGCGATGCGTCCGGCGCGTGCGCCGGCGCAGGGGCCGGCGGCGTGGGCCCGGTGGTCAGCACGCGCGCGATCCACGGCGTCCGCGCCGGCGGCGGCACCGGCGGCGGCAGGGCGACCTCGTCGAGCGTCCAGCGCCAGCCGTCGCGGGCGAGGAAGCGGAGGCGATCGCCGACCACCCGCGGCTCGAGCGCGCCGTACGGCGCGTCGGTCACGACCCGGCGGGCGCCGTCGGCCTCGGCGATCGCGACCTGGAAGCGGCCGTCGACCTCGTCGAGGACCACGACCCGGCCGTCGGGGGCGAAGGTGGCGTCGTAGATCGAGCCGCGGCCGGCGGGCAACAGCTCGGTTAGGCGGGCGCCGGTGGTGGCGTCGACGATCCACACCACGAAGCGCGCGCCGTCCCACGCGCTCACCGCCAGGCGGGCGCCGTCGGCCGAGGCCTGGACGCGGATCGCGTACTGGCCGGGCGGCGCGGTCCACAGGATCCGGGTGGCGCCGGTGGTGAGGTCGCGCCGGGCCAGGCTCCAGCGCGCGCCGTCGGCGATCATGTGCACGTAGGCGCGGCCGTCGGCGAGGATGGTGCCGCCCGGGCCGAGGCCGCGGGCGACCTCGTCGAGGTCGCCGTCGCGCCAGCGCAGGAGCCGCGTGGTCTGGTAGGTGCCGCCGAGATCGACCGCGGTCAGCCACAGCGTGCCGTCGCCGGCGAAGCTCATCCCCGAGATCAGGATCGGCGCGGCGATCGCGAGCTGGCGCGGCGCCAGCAGGTCGGTCAGGTTGCGGCGGTCGCGCACGCGGCCGTGGGCGTCGAGGACGGTCAGGCGCGTCGGCCGGTCGACGTCGCGGTCGACGATCGCGACGTCGCCGGTCGGCGACCACGCCCAGCGCGCGTCGGTGCCGAGCCGGTGGACGATCCGCTCGCCGGCCGGGCGGGCGCGGACCGGGAAGCGCCGCGCGACCCACACCCGGAAGTCGTCGATCAGATCGCCGAGCCCCTTGCCGTAGACCTCGTCGAAGCGGCCGCTGACCGAGGTCACGATCAGGGTGGCGTACGCTTGCGCCTCGATCACCCGCCACAGCGCGGCCTCGCCGTAGGTCTCGGCCAGGAACTCGATGAACATCGCGCCGACCAGGTAGTGGTGACCGACCGCGGCCAGCCGCTTGTGCTCGGACAGGTCGCCGCCGCCGAGGTCGCCGCCGGCGTAGGCGGCGTGGAACATGCCGGTGAACACCGGCCAGCGCGGGCGGCCGCCGCGCTGCAGCCGCGCCTCGTAGTAGGTGGCCAGCCCCTCGATGAACCATGGGTCGAGCCCGACCTGCGGCGAGACCAGGTCGCCGAAGCCGGTGTTCAACAGGCCCCATAGCCCGGCGATCTGCATCAGGTGCACGTAGTGGGTGATCTCGTGGCAGCCGATGTGGGCCGGATCGGGCGGCAGCCCGTACAGGGTGGTGAAGTCGAGCGTGTTGGTCGCCGGCACCACCGCGACGTCACCGAGCCCGAGCGCCGGCGGCATCACGTAGGCGTTGTTGAACGGCACCTCGGGGACGACCACGACCATCTTGGCGCGCGCCTGGCGGCTGGCGACGCGCGCGTGCGCGCGCAGCTCGGCGGCGCAGCGATCGACGTGGGCGGCGAACCGGTGGGCGTCGTCGCGCCGCGCCGCCGGGTAGTAGACGATCAGCTGATCGGTCTCCAGCCGGCGCATGGCGTGGCTCGCGAGCGCGGCCTGGACGTCGCTCGGGTATCGCCCCTGCACGCCGGCGCAGCCGGCGAGCAGGGCGGCGACCGCGACGGCGATCGCGGCCGGCAGCGTGATCGTGCGCATCGCGGCGCACGATACACGAGCTGCTGTCAGCGGCGCTCGACGTGGGCAGGCTGTGGCACGCTCGGTCTGCCCGGTCGGTCAGCGCCTGCGGCCGCGGCGGCGATCGGCCCACACGTGGCCGACGACGATCAGGCCGGCGAGCACCAGCAGGACGGTGGCGAGGGTGCCGTGGCGACCGACGAGCAGCAGGGCGGTGCCGGCGCCGAGCGTCGTGGCGGTGAGGATCGCCGCGAACAGGCGGCGGCCGAGGCGCTCGGTGGCCAGGGCCAGCTCGGGATCGCGGGTGGCGACCGACAGCCGGCCGGCGCGCAGGTCGTCGAGGATGTCGTGGACCTGGCCGGGCAGGTCGGCGGCGCCCGAGGTGAGCTGGCGGGCGGTGCGCAGCAGATCGCGGCCGAGCCGGCGCGGGCCGAACCGGTCCATGACCAGGCGGGTGAAGTACGGCCGCAGCTCGGTCCACACGTCGAGGCTGGGATCGAGCTGCTTGCCGATGCCCTCGACGGTCATGAGCGCCTTGCCGACCATCAGCATCTCGCTCGGCATCTCGATGTCGTACTTGATCGCGCCCTGGACCAGGTCGCGGATCAGCGCCGACAGCTCGACCTCGGCGAGCGGGCGGCCGAGGTACTTCTCCGACAGCTCGGCGACCTCGGCGCGGAAGCGGGGCAGGTCGACGCGGCCGCGCGGCCGGCCCATGGCCAGCAGCGCGTCGGCGAGGCCGCCGGCGTCGCCGGTGACCGCGGCCAGCATCAGCGAGATGGCGTGGTCGCGGGTCTCCTCGGTCAGGCGGCCGACCAGGCCGAGATCGATGAGGCCGAGCACCGGCTCGTCGGCGGTGCCCATCATGATGATGTTGCCGGGGTGGGGATCGGCGTGGAAGAAGCCGTCCTCGAACACCATCTTGGCGACCACGCCGAGCGCGCGCCGGGCGATGCGCGGGCCGGTGCCGGGGCCGCCGGCGGCGACGAAGTCGTCGAGGTGCTGGCCGACGAACCGCTCCATCACCAGCGCGCGCTTGCCCGAGGCGTCGCGGTACGGGGTCGGGAACCGGACGGTGGGGTTGCCGGCGAAGTTCTTGGCGAAGCGGAGCGCGTTGTCGGCCTCGAGGCCGGTGTCGAGCTCGGCGGTGATCGCCCGGTCGAACTCGCCGATCATCGCGACCGGCGCGAACGCGCGCGCCTCGGGCACGTGGGTCTCGAGCAGGCGGGCCAGCAGGTAGAGCAGGTCGAGGTCGCGCTCGATGGTCGCGCGCGCCCGCGGCCGCTGCAGCTTGACCACGACGTCGACCTCGCCGCGGCGGTCGGTGGCGCGCAGCCGCGCGGTGTGGACCTGGCCGATCGACGCCGACGCCAGCGGCGCGCGATCGAAGCGGACGAACACGGCGTCGAGATCGTCGTAGGTCTCGGCGAGGATCTCGTCGACCTCCTCGACCCGCATCGGCGGCACGTCGTCCTGCAGCTTGCGCAGCTCGACGACGACGTCGGCCGGCAGCAGGTCGGGCCGCGTCGACATGACCTGGCCGAGCTTGACGAACGACGGCCCGAGGTCCTGCAGCGCCTCGCGCAGCCGCACCGCCAGCGTGCGCGGCTCGCCGCCGGCCGGCGGCGCCGGGGCCAGCGGACCGAGCGGCAGCCGCGACACGATCTCGCCGAACCCGTGGCGGGCCAGCACCAGCGCGATCTGCGCCAGGCGCTCGGTGTTCTTGACGGTCCGGACCACGGAGACCATGGCCGGATCCTATCCCGTCCCGGCGCCGCCCTGCGCGCTCGGCGGTCAGGACGCCAGCGCCACCACGTCGTCGACCACCGCGCCGACGCCGCGCCGGCTGGTATCGACGGTGTGGTGGGCGGCGGCGTACAGCCGCTCGCGGGCGGCGAGCAGGGCCTCGAGCTCGGCGAAGGCGTGCGGGTTCTTGGCCATCGGCCGCTGGTCGCCTTGCTGGATGACCCGGTTCCAGTGATCGATCGGCCGCGCCTTGAGCCACACGGTCAGGCAGCGGGCGCGCAGCAGCGCGAAGCTGTCGGGGTCGCCGACGATCGAGCCGCCGGTGGCCAGCACCATCGGCGCGCCGCTGTCGAGCAGGCGGCGGAGGACGTCGCGCTCGACCCGGCGGTAGTAGGCCTCGCCGTGCAGCTCGAAGATCTCGCCGAGGCGCAGCCCGGCCGCGCGCTCGATGTGCTGGTCGAGCTCGACGAACGGCACGGACAGCCGGCGGGCCAGCTCGGCGCCGATCGTCGACTTGCCGGCGCCGCGCACGCCGAGCAGGGCGATGGCCCGGTGGCGTGGATCGGGCGTCAGCCCGGCCAGCAGGTCGGCCGGGGTGGTGTCGAGCGCGGCGGCGACCTCGGCGAACCGCGCCAGCGAGATGTTGCCGCTGGCGCCCTCGAGCTGGGCGAGGAAGCGCTCGCTGACCCCCGACCGATCCGACAGCTCGCGGCGCGACAGCCCGAGGCGGTCGCGGGCGGCGCGCACCCGCGCCCCGACCCGGGTCAGCAGCGAATCGCCTCTCGACGACACGGGTGAAATATACTGCATCGAGTTGGCCGCGACAAGCACTAAACTGCTTGCCAGGTCCGGGCCACTCGGGATAGATCGTCCGCATGGATCCGACCGCGTTCGAGACCCATCCCGACCGCTACCACCACTGGAAGCTGACCGTCGACGGCGAGCTGGCGACCCTGGTGATGAAGGTCGACGCCGACCACCCGCACCGCCCCGGCTACGAGCTCAAGCTCAACAGCTACGACCTGTCGGTCGACATCGAGCTGGCCGACGCGATCAACCGGCTGCGCTTCGAGCACCCGGAGGTCCGCTGCTGCGTGGTCACCGCCGACCTCGACCGGGTGTTCTGCTCGGGCGCGAACATCTACATGCTCGGCCAGTCGACCCACTCGTTCAAGGTGAACTTCTGCAAGTACACCAACGAGACCCGCCTCCACCTCGAGGAGGCCAGCGCCGCCTCGGGGCTCAAGTTCCTGGCCGCGTGCAAGGGCACCACCGCCGGCGGCGGATACGAGCTGGCCCTGGCCTGCGACGAGATCCTGCTGGTCGACGACGGCAACTCGGCGGTGTCGTTCCCCGAGACCCCGCTGCTGGCCGTGCTGCCCGGCACCGGTGGCCTCACCCGCCTGGTCGACAAGCGCAAGGTGCGCCGCGACCGCGCCGACGTGTTCTGCACCGTCGCCGAGGGCATCAAGGGCAAGCGGGCCAAGGACTGGGGCCTGGTCGACGGCCTGGTGTCGCGCTCGAAGTGGGACGTCGAGGTCGCCGCCCGCGCCAAGGCGCTGGCCGCGACCACCGCCGACGTCGCCAAGGGCCCGGCGGTCGCGCTGCCGGCGCTCGAGCCGGCGATCGGCAAGGACGCGGTGACCTACCGCCACGTCGCGCTGAAGGTCGACCGCGCCGCCCGCACCGCCGAGCTGACCATCACCGGGCCGACCGCGGCCCCGCCCGCCGACAGCGCGTCGGCCGGCGCCGACTTGTGGGCGCTGCGCGCGTTCCGCGAGCTCGATGACGCGCTGCTGCGCCTGCGCTTCGATCACCCCGAGGTCGCGGTGGTGCTGCTGCGGACCAAGGGCGACCGCGCCCTGGTCGTCGCCCACGACGCCGCGCTGGCCAAGGACCCGTCGGGCTTCGCCCGCGAGGTCCGCCTGCTGCAGCGCCGCGTGCTCAAGCGCCTCGACAACACCGCGCGGTCGCTCTACGCGGTCGCCGACGCCGCCGACAGCTGCTTCGCCGGCGTGCTGCTCGAGACCGCGCTGGCCGCCGATCGCCTGTACATGCTGATCGACGGCGACGAGGCGATCGCCCTGCAGACGTCGGTGGCCAACGACGGCGTCCACCCGACCGCGACCGGGCTGACCCGGCTCGAGGCGCGGTTCTACGGCGAGCCGGCCCGGGTCGCCAAGGTGCTCGGCCGCGGCGCCGACGGGCCGATCGCCGGCGAGGAGGCCGAGCAGCTCGGCCTGGCCACGATCGCGCTCGACGACATCGACTTCGCCGACGAGCTGCGCATCGCCGTCGAGGAGCGGGCGTCGCTGTCGCCCGACGCGCTGACCGGCATGGAGCAGAGCCTGCGCTTCGTCGGGCCCGAGACCCTGGAGACCAAGATCTTCGGCCGGCTCAGCGCCTGGCAGAACTGGATCTTCACCCGCGCCAACTCGACCGGCGAGCACGGCGCGCTCACCCTCTACGGCCGCCCCGAGCGCCCGTCGTTCCAGTGGAACCGGACCTAGCCAGGAGCCCACGCGATGTCGCTCTCCGACGAGAAGATCCCGAACAACGTCAACCTGTCGTCCGATCGCCGCCTGCAGCGCGCGCTCGAGGCGTGGCAGCCGCAGTTCCTCGACTGGTGGAACCAGATGGGTCCGGAGGGCTGGCAGGCCCGCGACATCTACCTGCGCACCGCGGTCTCGGTCGAGGCCAACGGCTGGGCCCACTTCGACTACGTCAAGATGCCCGACTACCGGTGGGGCATCTTCCTCGAGCCCAAGCAGGAGGGCCGCACCCACGGCTTCGGTGACTTCCACGGCCAGCCGGTGTGGGACGAGGTCCCCGGCGAGCTGCGCAACCTGCTGCGCCGGCTGATCGTCACCCAGGGCGACACCGAGCCGGCGTCGGTCGAGCAGCAGCGTCACCTCGGCCAGACCGCGCCGTCGCTGTACGACCTGCGCAACCTGTTCCAGGTCAACGTCGAGGAGGGCCGTCACCTGTGGGCGATGGTCTACCTGCTCCACACCTACTTCGGCCGCGACGGCCGCGAGGAGGCCGAGGAGCTGCTGGCCCGCCGCTCGGGCGACCGCGATCGCCCGCGCATCCTCGGCGCGTTCAACGAGCCGACCAGCCACTGGCTGTCGTTCTTCATGTTCACGATGTTCACCGACCGCGACGGCAAGTATCAGCTGTCGGCGCTGTCGGAGTCGGGCTTCGATCCGCTCGCCCGCACCTGCCGGTTCATGCTGACCGAGGAGGCCCACCACATGTTCGTCGGCGAGACCGGCGTGCAGCGGGTGGTCAAGCGCGCCTGCGAGCTGATGAAGCAGGCCGGCGGTGACGTCCGTGCCCAGGGCGGCATCGATCTCCCCACGATCCAGAAGTACCTGAACCTCTGGTACACGCTGTCGCTCGACCTGTTCGGCGGCGAGATCTCGTCGAACGCCGCCGACGCGTTCGCCGCCAGCATCAAGGGCCGCCACAAGGAGGACCGCTACGAGGATCACCAGCTCCTCGACGGCACCTACGGCATGGACGTGCTCGAGGACGGCAAGATCGTCCACAAGGACGTGCCGATGCGCACCGCGCTCAACGAGGTGCTGCGCGCCGAGTACATCAAGGACTGCCAGCGCGGCGTCGACCGCTGGAACAAGACGATCAAGGACGAGGGCATCGACTTCACGCTCGTCCTGCCGTCGAACCGCTTCCACCGCCAGATCGGCATCTTCGCCGGCCACGCCTTCAGCCCCGACGGCGCGCCGATCTCGAGCGACCAGTGGGAGGCCCGCCGTGACGAGTGGCTGCCCAACGCGGCCGACGAGGACCACGTGAAGAGCCTGATGCAGCCGGTCTACGAGCCGGGCAAGATCGCCGGCTGGATCGCGCCGCCGGCCAAGGGCATCAACGGCCTGCCCCAGGATTTCGCGTACGTGAAGCTGTAGCCAGCCCGCCGAAAGCAGCAACGGCGAGCCGGGAGGCTCGCCGTTGTCGCCACGTGACGGTTGGCTAGTGCAGGATCACTCGCCACCGGCGCAGGGATCGGCCTCGCCACCGGCACAGGGATCGGCCGGAGCGTCGGCGGCCGGGTCGCCCGCGCCGTCAGCGGCGGGCTCGGTGGCGGTGTCCGGCGCGGGCGCGGCCGGGTCCTTCTTCTTGCTGCAGCCCATCGCCAGGGCCGCGAGACCGATGGTCAGAATCGCAATACGGAGGGTACGCATCTGAGGCTCCTTCGTTTCGTTTGCCGGCGCGCCAGGCAGGACCGGTGGCGGCCATGAGTGCGCGGGGCCAATCCCGACGCGCGACGCCACGCACCGTAAACCAACGGCCGGACCGCTTGCTACGTCTTGCCGGCCGAAAGTGAACGTCGCCAGATCGTCGATGACTGTCGCGACGCGCTTACAAGACGACGGTCGCTACCGCTCGACCTTGAGGCCCTTGACCAGATCGACGAGCGGGCCGAGGCCGCCGCGCGCGGCGTGGCGGAGGGTGTCGGAGTGGTCGATGGTGGCGGCGAACGCCGGGCCGACGGTGTAGTAGGTCTCGACGAACAGCTCGCCGAGCACGCTGCGGCGGAGCACGCCCTCGCGGAACGCGCGCAGCATCGACACCTCGTTGGCCATCACCGAGCCGTAGGCCGCGGTGGCGACGAAGCAGGCGTCGACCTCGCCGGCCTTGCGGTCGAGGGTGGTGAAGCTGCTCACCGTCAGCGGTCCAAAGTTCTTGCAGTCGTCGTAGGCGCGGACCGCGACGTAGTAGGTGGTCTTGGGCAGCAGCTGGCCGACCTCGAAGCCCTGGACCTGGCCGGGCTCGTCGGGCTGGATCGCCTCGCTGACCGGCGTCGCGTTGCCGACGTTCTCCTCGGTGATCGGGATGCCGGCCTGGATGCGCACCTCGTAGCCCGACACCTTGCCGAGGTCGCCGTCCTCGCCGGACGCGACGAACGTCACCGTCGCGCCGTAGGCGTCGACCTCGACGGCCTTGAGCTCGGTGACCGCGCCGGGCAGGGCGGCGTCGAACTCCTGGCGCGACACCACGCGCAGGCGGTAGCTGTCGGCGCCGTCGGTGTCGAGCAGCAGGCGCGCCGCGCCCGAGCCGGCCGGGCTGCTCGAGATCGTGCTGTCCGGTGGCCGGACGTCGCCGTCGAGCCCGTCGGGATCGCCGTAGCCGGCGTAGGTCGAGGTCAGGCCGGTGCTGGTGTCGGTGCCGATCGTGACCGCGGCCTTGTACACCACCGACGGCTGGCCGCGGTACGGCTCGCCGTAGGCGCCCCACGCGGCGAGCACCGGCGACGGGTAGGCCTGGGTGCTGTACGTGCTGTTGTGGTCGAACTCCTTGGCGACCTCGACCCAGACCACGTAGTCGCCGGGCGGCAGGTCGGCCGGGATCGCCCAGGTGACCTTGAACGGCGTATCGCCGACCGGCGTCGCCATCGACACCTCGTCGAACGGGTTCATGTCGTCGTACATGTCGACGGCCGCGTCGTCGATGCCGGCGACCCGGGCGATGTCGGCGCGCGGCGGGTACAGGCTGGTGGCGTTCGCGCCGACCTTGCCCTTGTCGGTGAAGATCGGAGACGCGCACGTGCCGGTGTCCCACCCCTGCTCGTTCGACTGCAGCGGCCGGCAGAAGTGGTTCTCCGCCGACGACTGGTTGAACGGGTGCGACAGGTTGTCGTCGTCGAGGTTCTGGAAGACGATCTGCGGGAAGCTCTCGCCGTGGCGGTGGGCCCAGATCGGGAAGGTCGTGATGCGGCGGCCGTACGGCCAGCGCGGGCCGCTGTTGAAGTCGAAGCGGCCCGGGCGGTTGCCGAGGCCGCGCCGGCCAACCCCGTCGGTGATGAACAGGGTGTCGACGTAGTTGCCCTGCGCGTCCTCGAGCCAGGCGACGATCTGCAGCTTCGGTGATGGCTTGAAGTCGACATCGACGACCCGGCACTCGCCGCCGGCGCTGGCGCGGCCGGGTGTGAGGGCTAGCGTGGCGGCCGCAGCGACGAGCAGGGAGGGCAGACGACGCATCCGCGCCATTATCGGGGGCGCGGCGCCCTGCTTCCAAGCGATAAGCATCACAGCAGCTTGCACGTCGAGGTGTCCGGTTCCGTCCGACCGTCCCCGAGCGGCGCGCGGTCTGGCCGATCGAGGCAAGTGCGCGGAGCAGCGTCGTATTGCAGTGCTAGGTTGCGAGCGTGGCGCGCGGCCCCGGCCCCGAGTATCTCGTCCTCGACATCGAGACCGTCCCCGACCTCGCCCGGTGGACGCGTCCGGAGACGCCCCACGGGGTCGAGCCCGGGTTCCCACCGACGTGGGCCCATCGCATCATCGTGGTCGGCTGCCTGTGGTTCGGCAGCGACTACCGGCTGCGCCGCATGGGCGTGATCGGCGAGGGCGCCGGCACCGATCCCGACGAGCGCCACATCCTGATCGAGCTGTCGCGCTTCGTCGGCCGCGCCAAGCCGGTGCTGGTCACCTACAACGGGCGCTCGTTCGACCTGCCGGTGATCGCGCTGCGGTCGCTGTCGCACGGCGTGCCGCTGGCCTGGTACTACCAGGAGCGCGGCGTGCGCTATCGCTACAGCGAGGAGGGCCACATCGATCTGTGCGACTGGCTCGCCGA
>Ga0247830_10000943_pt1 | contig 11440 bp, 13 predicted proteins | sample 12C_Control_Day5_FD_207766 | JGI IMG/M metagenome (GOLD analysis project Ga0247830, IMG submission 207766) | Soil microbial communities from agricultural site in Penn Yan, New York, United States - 12C_Control_Day5 | ecosystem: Environmental > Terrestrial > Soil > Agricultural land | place...
CGCCCACGCAGCCGAGCGCCTTGTGGATGTTGGCCTGCACCTCGCCCCACTGGGCGCCCTGGCCGCGCGGCTCGTCCAGGTCGTGGACGACGATGACGCGAGGCGACGGGATGGTCAGGACGTAGTCCCACCAGCCGTACGTGCTGGCGCGGTGGCCCTGGAGCGGCTGCGGCTCGGCGCGGATCACGCACGTCACCGCGTAGCCGACCATGGGCCCCAGCTCCGGAAAGAGCGTCTTGATCTCCGAGGACATCTGTCCCTGGTTGCGGGGGCGCACGTTGAACGTCTCGATGCCGTTGGCGATGCTCGGGCTGCTGATCTTCTTGAGGGCGTCGATCACGGCGGACTCCTCTCTCGGGGGTGAGCGTCAGATGGCGTCGCGCCGCCGCTGGATGAGCAGCGCTCGCAGCGCGTCGATGGTCCTGGCGACGGACTCGAGATTCGGATTCACGGCCAGCGCTTCCTGGAAGCGTTCGAGGGCGCGCGTCGGCTCGTCGAGCTGGAGCCAGATCATCCCGTAGCCGCTGAGGGCCCCGAAGTGCTGCGGGTTGCGCCTGAGCACCTCGTCGCAGTCGGCGGCCGAGCGTCGCCACTCGCCGAGCAGGTAGTAGGCGGTGGCGCGCTTGTTCCAGCCCTCGGCGAAGTCGGGGCGACGGCGGATGACGTCGCTGAAGGTGTCGACGGAGGCCTGCACCTGTCCCTCGCGCATCTGGGCGATGCCAGTTTCCAGGATGTGGTCGATGGCGGCGTCGCCCGAGCGGCTCCACACCGCCCACAGCGCGCTCTCGGCGAGGCCGCGGACGCGTGGGTCCGCATCATGCAGCGCACCCAGCAGGGCCGGGGCGTCCTGCATGAGTCCCACCTCGCCGAGGGCGGCGGCGCCGACGCGCCGCGCCTCGACGTCCGGCGCCGTCAACGCGGCCAGGGCATCGGCGCGGCTCGGGCCCGCCTCGGCGGTCGACGTGAGCGCCACGATGAGCGTGGCCACCAGCACCGGTCTCACGGCGTGTAGGCCTCGTTCGCCTGGGTCGGCGCCAGGCCGGGCTCGCGCCCGCCCGCGGGCACGTACACGCGCCCGTCGATGGCCACCGCACCCAGGCCGTGGCGCGGCGTCGGCATTGGCTCCTTGGCGATCCAGCGGTTGCCGGTGGGCTCGTACATTTCCGTGGCGTTGAAGATGCGGAACGGCGACTCCCCGCCGAAGACCACGATGCGGTCGGCCAGCGCCGCCGCCGCCAGCCCTCCGCGGCCGCGGGGCAGCGAGGGACCGGTGCGCCAGCTGTCGGTGGCAGGGTCGTAGACCTCGACGTTGGCGTACTGCTCGCCGAAGAAGCTCGAGCGGCCGCCGAGCGCCCACACCCGGTCGTGGAACGCCACCGCGGCCAGATGATCGCGCGCCGTCGGCATCGGGTTCACCACCGTCCAGCGATTGGCGGCGGCGTCGTAGACCTCGTGCGCGTTGAGCGCCTCGCGCACGCTGCCGCCGAGGGCGTGGATGCGCTCGCCAAGAAGGACCACGGCCAGCCCACCGCGCGCGGTGGGCATCGGCGTGCGCTTTTCCCAGGTGCCGCGCGCCTCCGCCCACTCCCAGACGCTGTCGAGCGCTTCCCAGCGCACGCGGCCTCCCGTGTACCCGCCGATGACGAACAGTCGGTCGCCGACGGCGACGGCCGCCGCATGGTGGACAGCCACCGGCAGTGGGGGTCGGGTATCCCAGCTGTTGCTGGCCGGATCATAGCGCTCCACCGTCGGCATCGGTGCCAGGGTCGCCCAGCGGCCCGGCGCGCTCTGGTCGACGGGCGCGGAGGAGTCGGTGGCGATGCCGAGGCAGCCGCCGAGGGCGAGGACCACGAGGAGGAGCCGGAGGTTCGTCATGTGCGCCCCGTGAGCTCGAGGAAGGCCGCTTCGTCCAGGGTTGTCACGCCGAGCCGGCGTGCATCGTCCGCCTTGCTGCCGGCCGCCTCGCCGACGACCACGTAGTCCGTCTTGCGCGTGACGGAGGAGGTCACGCGGCCGCCGAGCGCTTCGATACGCTCGCGAGCGGCCTCGCGCGTCAGCGCGGCCAGGGTGCCGGTCAGCACGAACGTCTTGCCGGCGAGCGGCCTGGGCCCGTCGACCATGGCGCCACGCTCCGTCAGGTCGACGCCGAGCTCGCCGAGCGCATTCAGCATGGTGACGTTGGCGCTCTCGTCGAAGAAAGTGCGCACGGAGGCGGCGATGACGTCCCCGATGCCGTGGACCTCTGCCAGCTCCTGCTGCGTCGCCGCCTGCAGGCGGTCCATCGACCCGAAGCGCGTGGCGAGCAGCCGCGCCACGCGCTCGCCGACCAGCCGGATTCCGAGCGCGTTCAGCAGCCGCGCGAGCCCGCGGCTCCGCGAGCCCTGGATGGCCGCCACCAGGTTCTCCGCCGACTTCTCGGCGAACCGCTCCAGCTCGGCCAGGCGCTCGGCCGTGAGCCGGTAGAGATCGGCGAAGTTCTTGATGTCGCCACGGTCGACGAGCTGCTCGATGGCGGCGTCGCCGAGGCCCTCGATGTCCATCGCGCGCCGCGAGCCGAAGTGCTTGAGCCGCTCCTTGAGCTGCGCGGGGCAGGCGGCGTTCATGCACCGCCAGTACGCCTCGCCCTCCGGCCGGAAGGCGACGCCGCCGCACGCCGGACACTGCTCGGGGAACGCGTACGGCACCGCCTCCGCCGGACGCTTGGCCGCGATCACCTGCACGACGTAGGGAATCACGTCGCCGGCGCGCTCGATCAGCACGGTGTCGCCCACCCGGATGTCCTTCCTGCGGATCTCGTCCTCGTTGTGCAGGCTCACGTTGCTGATCACCACGCCCGCCAGCGGCACCGGCGTCAGCTTCGCCACCGGCGTGAGCGCTCCCGTCTTGCCGACGTTGACCTCGATCGCCTGGACGACGGTGGTGGCCTGACGCGCCGCGAACTTGTAGGCGATGGCCCAGCGCGGGTGGTGCGCCGTCGAGCCGAGCCGGCGCTGCTGCTCGAGCGAGTCGACCTTCACGACCACGCCGTCGGCGTCGTACCCGAGCGTGTCGCGCTCCTGCTCGAGGCGGGCGCAGTAGGCGAGCACGTCGTCGAGGGTGGCGCAGACCGTGGTGCGTGGATTCGTCTTCAGCCCGGCCGCGCGCAGCGTCTCGATGGCCTCGGTGTGGGTGGTCGGCGCAAAGCCCGGGGCGTGGCCGAGGTGATAGAGGAAGATGTCGAGCGGGCGCTGGGCGGACACCGTCGGGTCCTTCTGCCGGACGGCGCCGGCGGCGGCGTTGCGCGGGTTGGCGAACGACGGGTCGCCGGCGTCCTCCAGCGTGCGGTTCAGCCGCTCGAACTCGGCGCGCGGCATGAACACCTCGCCACGGATCTCCACCTCCGGCACGGCGGCCAGCGGGCCCTTGAGCGCCAGCGGGAGACTGCGGATGGTGCGAAGGTTGGCGGTGACGTCCTCGCCGACGCGGCCGTCTCCGCGCGTGGCTCCGCGCACGAAGCGGCCGCGCTCGTAGAGCAGCGCGATGCCGAGCCCGTCGATCTTCGGCTCACAGACGTAGCGCAGGGCGGCGCCGGGCAGCGCGCGTCCGAGGCGCGCCTCGAACTCGCGCAGATCGTCGGGCGTCATGGCGTTGTCGAGCGACAGCATGGCCGCCCGATGCTCCACCGGGCGGAACGCGTCCACCGGCGTGCCGGCCACGCGCTGCGTCGGGCTGTCGGCGGCCACCAGATCCGGGAAGGCCGCCTCCAGCTCGCGCAGCTCGCGCATCAGCCGGTCGTACTCGGCGTCGGAGACCTCCGGACGCGCCTCGACGTAGTACAGATAGTCGTGCTGGTGAATCGCTTCCCGGAGCTCGGTGAGACGCTGCAACGCGTCGGCGCGCGTCATGCGGCACAGCATAACACTGCGATTTGACTCGGCGACCTCTCGCGCTGCGCGGCCCACGTCGGCGTCGGCGGTGTCGCGCAGACTGCGGTCCACCCGGGGTTTCTCGGGTATAGTCACGAGAGATGCGACGCGGCTCATCGAAGGGCGCCGTGCGGAAGGCCAGGCCGCCGCAGACGGCGGGGACGACGGCATCCGTCCAGGACTACCTCGCCGCCATCTACGACCTCGGCGGAAGCGGCAAGCCTGTCATCGGTGCTCGGCTCGCCAAGCACATGTCGGTGTCGGCGCCCGCGGTGACGGAAGCGATCCAGCGCATCGCGCGCGGCGGCTACGTCAAGGTTGGTCCCGGCAAGCAGCTCACGCTGACGCCGAAGGGCCGCCAGATCGCGGAGGTGATGGCGCGGCGCCACCGGCTTCTGGAGCGCTGGCTCACCGACACGCTCGGTCTGAACTGGACGGACGCCCACGAGGAAGCCCACCGCCTGGAGCACGCGCTGTCGCCGCGCGTGGAAGACCGTCTGGCCGAGATGCTCGGCATGCCGAGCACGTGTCCCCATGGCAATCCGATTCCCGGCATGCCGCGGCCGCCGCGCGTCGAGCCGTTCCCGCTGAACCAGGCGCGACAAGGCGCCACCGTCGTCGTGGAGCGGATCACCGAGGAGGCGGAAGCGGACAAGAACCTGTTGGAGTACCTCTGGCGCAACGAGGTGCGGCCCGGCCGACGGCTGTCGATCGTCGAGGTGGCGCCGTGGGCCGGCACCATCACGGCCGCCGGAGACGACGGTCCGCCGATCGCGCTTGGCCTGCCGGCGGCGGCCAAGATCTGGGTGTACCTACCGACCGACCGATGAGGGGGAGACGATGAGAGTCTTCTTTTGGGGGTTGGTGGCGGTGGCGTGTTTCTACGCGGCGTACGCGGTGATGATGTCGGCGTACCAGTGGTTCCAGGTGCGGAGCGTGATCGAAGACACGCTCGAGCCGCGCAACCTGAGCGAGCTGGCCACGCCTGCCGCGGTGAGGACGCGCATCCTTCGCGAGGCGATCTCGGCGGGAGTCCCGCTGGAAGAGCGCGAGGTCAACGTCGTCTCCAGCCGGGGCGTGCTGGCGATCCACGTGGCGTGGACCTTTCCGGTGATCGTCTACAAGGGCGAGTCGGTGCTGGCCGTGCCGCTGTCCGTCAAGAAGCAGCATCAGCTCGGCGGACGCGCCTACTTCCCGGCGGCGCCGGCCTTGGCCTCCGCGATGAGCTTCTGCACACGCGCGCGGTCCTCCGCCGTCGGCGCCACTTTCACGAAGCGCTCCCACGCGCGCACGGCGCCGGCCACGTCCTTCTTGGTCTCGTAGAGCACCTGCCCCCGGTAGAGCAGCGCCGGCGGGTAGTCCGGATCGATCGCGAGCACCTTGTCGAAGGTCTCCAGCGCGCTGTCGGCGTGCCCGCCGATGGCCACGATGAGTCCCAGATGCGTCATGGCGTCGACGTTCTTCGGATCCCGCTTCAGCACCGCCTGGTAGGCCGCGATCGCCTCCGCGTAGCGTCCTTCCGACAGCGAGCTGCGCGCCGCCTGGAGCATGCCGCGCATCACCTCGGGGGGCACCGAGCGCGGCGGTCCACCGCCGACGGCCGCCTCCGGCGCCGCTGCCATTGGAGGGGCGACCGGCGGCGCGGCGGCCAGGGAGTCCGGCTCGGTGTACCGCACGATGCCGACGCCGAGCAGCACCCCGAACACGACGAGCGCCGCGCCGGCGGCGCCGAGCGCCACCGGGTGACGCCAGCCGCGCGCGGTGGGCCTCGCCGTCGGCTCGCGCGCCGCCGGCGGAGCCGTCGCCGGGCCGAGCCGGTCGAGCGCGGTGAGCGCGGCCGCCGCCTCGCTCTCGTAGCGCGCGCGCAGCTCCGCGTAGTCTCCGTCGGAGATGTGGCCGGCGTCGTGCTCGAACGCCAGCTCGCGCAGCGCGCGCAGCGCCGCGCCCTTGGCCTCCAGCCACTGCTCTCGCTCGTCCGGCGGCAACGGCAGCAGCGTCATCCGTGCGCCGCGGCCGCGTCGCAGCGGCCACAGCGTGAAGACGAGCGCCGGCACCCCGATGAGAATGGCGACGAGCGCGACACCCGTCACGGTTCGCGCTCCAGCTCGCGACGGATGCGCTCGCTCATGGCGGTGTCGACCCGCGCCGGGGTGGCGCCAGCGTGCCGCGTCCAGCGGCGCAGTCGGAACGCCACCGCCAGGAGGCCGAGGGCGACGGCGGCGACGGGAAAGCCCCACACGACGAGATTGAAGCCCTGCCGGCGCGGAGCGAGCAGGATCCATTCGCCGTAGCGCTGGACGAAGTACTCGCGGACCTGCTCGGGCGAATCCCCGGCCGCCAGGCGCTCCCGGACGATGGCACGCATCTGGGCGGCCATCTCGGACGGCGAATCGGCGACGGACAGGTTCTGGCACACCACGCAGCGCAGCTCCGAGGCGATCCGGTGCGCCGTCTCGTCGGACACCGGTCGGGCCGGCGGCTGTGCCGACGCGAGCGTCGCGACCAGCAGCAGTCCGACGACGAGCGCGAGCGTGCGCGTCGCCGTCTCGCCTCGGCCCTCGAGCGTCGCGCCGACGACGTCGTGGTCCCGGGGCCCGGCGGACGCGCCCGAGCGCGCGCCCGGCTCAGAGCAGCCGGTCGAGCGTGCCACGGATGACGTCGTCGGTCACGGCGCCGACGTGCTTGGCGCGGATCGTGCCCGCGCGGTCCACGAAAAAGGTCTCGGGCACGCCGTACACGCCGTACTCCACGGCGACCTTGCCGGCGGCATCGGGTGCGTTCGGGAAGGTGAGCTGGAAGCGGCGGATGAAGGCCTGCGCCGCCTCTGGCGTGTCCTGCATGTCGACGCCGACCACCACCACCCCGCGCTCCCGGTACGTTTGCCACGCGCGCTCGAGCACGGGCGCCTCGTCGTAGCACGCGGGGTTGCACCACGAGGCCCAGAAGTTGACCACGACCACCTTGCCGCGGAGCGTCTCCAGAGCGAGGGGGGACCCGTCGAAGGCGGTGAGCGTGAACGCGGCCGCCGGACGACCCACCAGCGGCGACGGGATGCTGCGCGGATCGAGGACGAAGCCGTAGGCGAGCAGGCCGAGCACGGGCAGGGCGGCCATGGGCAGCAGCCAGCGCCAGCGGTGCGTCACACCAGCCTCCGGCGCTCGGGGGCCACGGCGAGGGCGGCTCCCAGCGTGAGCACCAGGCCGCCGATCCAGATCCAGCTCACGAGGCGGTTCACCTGCAGCTTGACAGTGGCCTGCGAGCCGTCGCGCGCGAAGTCGCCGAGCACGACGTAGAGATCCTCGAAGAGCCCCAGCCGGTAGTCGACGTAGGCGATGGGCGACTGCTCCTGCGGGTAGAACTTCTTCGCCGGCAGCAGGACGGTGCCGTTGGCATGGCCGCCGTCCACGGTGAAGGTGGCCGTGACCTTGAAATGGTTCGACTCCTCGCTGGCCGCCAGCCCGTCGAAGCGCACGCGGTAGCCGGCAAGCTCGGTGTGCTCGCCACGCTGCAGCGTGGTTTCCGTCTGCACCGACCACGCCTGCGACCCGGTCACCCCCAGCGCGATCACGAGAATGCCGAGGTGCACGACGAAGCCGCCGTAGCGACGGTTGTGGCGCAGCAGCAGCCGGCCGAGCGCGCCGGGAAGCGCCTCGCCGAGCCGCCGGCGCGCGCGCGTGCCGCGGACGACGTCGACGGTGATGGTGGCGGCGACGAAGGCGGCCAGGGCCAGCGACAGCACCGCCAGCGCCGAGCGAACGCCCAGCGCCCAGACGACGCCCGCCGCCACGGCGCCGATCACCGCCGGCCACAGGAAGTTTCGCTTCAGGTTGTCCAGCGACGCGCGGCGCCACGCGATGAGCGGCCCCACCCCCATCAGGAAGATGAGGCCGAGAAAGAGGGGCACATTGACCTGGTTGAAGAACGGCATGCCCACGCTCACCTTCACGCCGCGCACCGCTTCCGACACCAGCGGAAAGATGGTGCCGAAGAACACGGTGAAGGTGGCCGCCACCAGCAGGACGTTGTTGAGCAGGAACGCCGACTCGCGCGAGACGACGGAGTCGAGCTCGCCCTGGGCGCCGAGCACGTCCCAGCGCCACGCGAGCAGGCCGAGCGCGATCAGGACGACCACCGAGAGAAAGACCAGGAAGAAGACGCCGATCGAGCCCTGGGTGAAGGCGTGCACGGACGCGATGATCCCCGAGCGCGTGAGGAACGTGCCGAAGAGCGTGAGCGCGAAGGTGAGGATGACCAGGGCGAGATTCCAGAGGCGCAGCATGCGCCGGCGCTCCTGGATCATGACGGAGTGCAGGAACGCGGTGCCCGTGAGCCACGGCATGAAGGCCGCGTTCTCCACGGGGTCCCAGGCCCAGTAGCCGCCCCAGCCGAGGACGTGGTAGCTCCACCAGCCGCCGATCAGCAGCCCGAGCGACAGGAAGTACCACGCGGTGATCGTCCACCGCCGCGTGGCGGTGATCCAGAAATCGTTCACGCGACCGGTCACGAGGGCGGCCATGGCGAAGGCGAACGGCACCGTGAAGCCGGTGAAGCCGAGATAGAGGGCCACCGGATGCGTGATCATCCCGGAGTCCTCCAGCAGCGGATTGAGCCCACGGCCGTCGGCCGGCACCGGGGTCAGCCGCTGGAACACGGGCGCCGGCACCGTCATCACCAGCAGGAAGAACGCCAGCACGCCGAGCATCACGGAGAGGACCCAGGGATAGAGCTCGCGCGCATTGCGCCGATGGCGGACGACGACGATGAGCGTGTAGGTGGCCAGCATCCACGCCCAGAGCACGATCGAGCCCTCGAGCGCGCCCCACACGGCAGTGATCCGGTAGTAGAACGGCGTGCCGAGGTTCGTGTTCATCGCCACGTAGCGCACGGAGAAGTCGAAGCGCAGGAACGCGTAGACCAGCAGCGCGAGACAGCCCGTGAGCAGCGCGTACACGGCGAGCGCCGCGTGCTGCGCGGACTCCACGAGGGCGGGGCGGCCGGTGCGGGCGCCGGTGGCCGCCGCCACGGCGCCGAGCACGGCGAGGGCCAGCGCCACCACCAGCGCGCCGCCGCCGATCTCCGGGATCATCGCGGCGCGCCTTCGAGCGTCCGCAGCAGGTCCTTGTATCCGGCCGCGCTCGTGTCGTGGGGGGCGGTGTACTCCTCCGAGTGCTTGGCCATGATGTGGCTGGCCTTGAAGTAGCCGGCCGCGTTCCACGCGCCCTCGACCACGGCGCCGCGTCCCTCACCGAAGAGATCGGGCGGCGCCCCCCGGTGCCGGACGGGAATGGTGCTCTTGCCGTCGGAGAGCGTGAACGTGAGGTCGAGCGTTCGCGGCTCCCACTTGAGCGAGCCGGGCAGCACCATCCCGCCCAGGCGATACGCCTTGCCCGCGACCGGTGCCGCGCCGAGCTCCGAAGGCGTGACGAAGTACACGACGGACTGGCTCACGCCCGCGTAGATCATGTAAGCGAGCGCCGCCGCGATCACCAGGCCGCCGACGAGGAACTTGGGCTTCACTGTTGTAGCGATGACTTCGCGTCCTGCTTGGGCCGTGGGTGGCCTGTTCTAGATGGTTCATGGTTGTGCTCCGCGACTCCGGTCACGGAGCGTGACGGCTTGATCTGGCGCAACTCCTTCTCTTTGCGCACCAGGTGGCGCCAGTAGAGACCGAGCACCAGTCCGGTGAGGCCGTAGGCGACGGCCACGAACGTCCAGTTGTCGGGCATCAGGCGAGCGCCTCCGTCTCCGCGCGCAGCAGACGGACGCGCTTGGCGACCAGGTACGCGAACAGAATGGTGAACGCCGCGAGATTCACCAGCAGCGGCCACAAGATCGCCGCCGAGCCGCTGAAGCCGCCCGGCTTCATCAGCGACGGCGGCTGGTGGAGCGTCCGCCACCAGTACACCGAGAAGTGCACGAGCGGCATGTCGAGAGCGGCCACGATGCCGAGCACGGCGCAGTAGCGCGCCGCCCGCTCGCGGTCCTCGACGGTGCCGCGCAGCAGCAGGTAGCCGAGGTACATGACGAACAGGATCGCGACGCTGGTGAGGCGCGCGTCCCACGTCCACCACGTGCCCCAGGTCGGCTTGCCCCAGATCGATCCGGTGGCGATGGCGAGGCCCGTGAAGAGCACGCCGACCTCGGCCGAGGCGTGCGCCAGGCGATCGGCGGCAGGGCGGCGGCGAACCAGATAGACGATCGAGGCCCCGGCCACGAGACCGAACGCGAGGTAGGCCACCCACGCCAGCGGCGGGTGCACGTACATGATCCGCTGGACGTTACCCTGGGTGACCTCGCGCGGCGCCACGCCGAAGGCCATGACGAGGCCAACCGCGAGCGCGGCCGCCGAGATCCACCCGAGCGCGCGCACCATGAGCCGTCAGCCCTCCAGGATGACGTCGAAGGTCAGGAGACCGACCACGACGTAGATGACGTCGGCCGCTGCCAGCAGCTTGATCCAGTGGGCGACGGCGCCGAGCGGCTCGCCGAGCAGGAGGGCCTCCGTCGCCTTCACCGTCGCCAGCAGCACCGGCACCTGCACCGGCAGCAGGAGCACGGGAAACAGCACCTCGCGCGCCCGGATGTGCGTGGTCATGGCCGCGAAGAGCGTGCCCACGGCCGCGAGGCCGACCGTGCCCAGCGCCACCACGACGAGCAGGCCGGGAAAGGCCCGCCCGAGGTCGATGTCGAAGAAGACGACGAACAGGCAGAGCACGAGGGTTTCAACCACGCCCATCAGGGCCAGGTTCCCGGCCAGCTTGCCGAGATAGATTGCCGACTTGTCGCCGGGGGCGAGCAGCAGGCCTTCCCAGCAGTCGTGCTCGCGCTCGACGAGAAACGTGCGGCCCAGGGCAAGCAGGCCGCTCAGGATGAAGCCGAGCCAGAGGACGCCGGGCAGCACGCCGGCGAGTCGCTCGCGATCGGGCCCGAGCGCGAACTGGAAGACAAAGAGCAGGAGCAGGGCGAAGAACAGGAGCGCGTTGAGCGTTTCCTTCGAGCGCCGCTCCATCAGCAGATCCTTCCAGGCCACCGCGAAGGCACGCCGGGCGAAGCTCACTGGACGTCCTCGGCGTGCGCGGCGTAGAGCCGCTGCAGATCGTCGGGATCGAGCCCGGCGCGGGGACTGTCGAGCACGATCCGGCCGCCGGCGAGGATCGCGATGCGATCGGCGACGCCGAGCTCGCGTCCGAGCGAGTGCGTCACCATCAGGAGGGCGCCGCCGCGGCTCTTGAACGTCTCCAGATGTCCCTCGAGCCACTTCTTCGCGCGCTGGTCGAGGCCGGCGAAGGGCTCGTCGAGGAGCAGCGCGTGCGGGTGCGACAGCGTCAGGCGGGCGAGCGAGAGCCGCCGCTTCATTCCCGCCGAGAACGTCCGCACGCGCGTCCCGGCCACCCGCTCCAGGTCGACGGCGCCGAGCGCAGCGGCGATCTCCTCGTCCGGGGCGCGGCGGCCGTTGAGCGTCGTCCAGAACTCCAGATTTTCGCGGGCGGTGAGGTCGTCGTAGACCCAGGCCCCGTGCCCCGGACGAGGAGATC
>Ga0247830_10000944_pt1 | contig 11438 bp, 10 predicted proteins | sample 12C_Control_Day5_FD_207766 | JGI IMG/M metagenome (GOLD analysis project Ga0247830, IMG submission 207766) | Soil microbial communities from agricultural site in Penn Yan, New York, United States - 12C_Control_Day5 | ecosystem: Environmental > Terrestrial > Soil > Agricultural land | place...
CTGCGGCGCAACGCGTTGTTGACCTTGACCGCCTCGGTCGAGCGCGGCGGCACCGGGCCGAGCTCGACGCCGGTCAGCGGGTCGAAGGCGACGGCCTTGGCACCGTGGCCGGTGACGCGGACGACGGCGCCGTCCTCCCTGCGCAGGGCGAGGTCGCCGGCCTGGAGGGCGTCGAGCACCGCGGCGGCGCGTTCGTCGCCGGTGGCGGCGATCTGCGAGACGACCGCGGCGCGGTCGGAGAAGCTGCCCTCCGGGAGCTTCGCGATCAGCTCCTCGAGCGTCTGGGCGCCGGCGGGGCCGGAGGCCAGCAGGAGGCCGAGCCAGAGCGTGAGGGCGGCGAGGAGGCGCATCGGTTCGGTCTCCCGGAGGGAAAGGCAGGCGACGCGGGACCGGCAGTCGGCCCCGCGTCCGCGTCATCGATCGCGGGTCAGTTGGTCACGCCGCCGCACTGGCCGGTCCTGGCGTTGAAGTTCCCGCAGGACATCGGCGCCCGCCAGTCGGCGATGAGGTCGGCCGACTCCGGCAGGTAGTCCGACCACTCGTCGCCGAGCACGAGGCCGGAGGTCTCCCAAACGGTGCTGAGCTGGCCGTCGTCCTGGATCTCGCCGATCAGCACCGGCTTGGTGATGTGGTGGTTGACGCTCATCGACGAGATGCCGCCGGTGAGGTTCGGCACCGCGACGCCGTTCATCGCCTCGATGACCGCGTCGGTGTCGGTGGTGCCCGCCGCCTCGACCGCCTTCACCCACATGTTGAAGCCGATGTAGTGGGCCTCCATCGGGTCGTTGGTGACACGGTTGTCGTCCTTGATGAACGTGTGCCACTTGTCGATGAAGTCGGCGTTCTCGGGGGTGTCGACGCTCATGAAGTAGTTCCACGCCGCGAGGTGGCCGACCAGCGGCGCGGTGTCGAGGCCGGCAAGCTCCTCCTCGCCGACCGAGAAGGCGGCGACGGGGATGTCCTCGGCGGAGATGCCCTGGTTGCCGAGCTCCTTGTAGAAGGGCACGTTGGCGTCGCCGTTGATCGTGGAGACCACGGCGGTCTTCTTGCCCTCTGAGCCGAACTTCTTGATGTCGGAGACGATCGTCTGCCAGTCGGAGTGACCGAACGGCGTATAGTTGATCATGATGTCCTCGGCCGCCACCCCGTTCTGCTTGAGGTAGGCCTCGAGGATCTGGTTGGTGGTGCGCGGATAGACGTAATCGGTGCCGGCGAGCACCCAGCGCTCGACGCCTTCCTCGTTCATTAGGTAGTCGACGGCGGGGATCGCCTGCTGGTTCGGGGCAGCGCCGGTGTAGAAGACGTTGCGCTGGCTCTCCTGGCCCTCGTACTGGACCGGGTAGAAGAGGATCGAGTTCAGCTCCTCGAAGACCGGCAGCACCGACTTGCGGCTGACGCTCGTCCAGCAGCCGAAGACCACGGCGACGTGCTGGTTGGCGATGAGGTCGCGGGCCTTCTCGGCGAAGAGCGGCCAGTCCGAGGCCGGGTCGACGACGACCGGCTCGAGCTTCTTGCCGAGGAGGCCGCCCTTCTCGTTCTGCTCGGCGATAAGCATCAGCATGACGTCCTTGAGCGTCGTCTCCGAGATCGCCATCGTGCCCGAGAGCGAGTGCAGGATGCCGACCTTGATGGTGTCGTCCTGCGCCATCGCGGCGCCGGCGAAGAGCGCGCTCGCGAGGGCCGTTCCAAGCCACAACCGATTGATATGGTTCCGCATCATCTTCCTCTGTCCTGTCAGATCAGGTATTGTCCCGACGGATTTTCATTCGGCGCCCCCGGCGCGCCGCTGCCCGTCACAGCACGGTCACGCTGCGACCGGCGCCGCGAGTGGTCAAGGATCGGAAGCGCAGTAAAGAGGCGGCTGCGACAGAACGACTAAAGTTTAGGCATCGAGGGCATCATTATGCCATCAAGGGTCAACTCTTGGGCAGGCTCGACTCGGGTGCGGCGAGATCCCCTCCATCGATCGCGCGCCGGTGCCCTCGGTGAGGCCCGGTGCCCGCGCGGTTGCCGGCGGCCGGTACGTTGGGATAGGCTTGCCCGCAGGGAGGCCCGGGCCATGAGCCGAGCGTTCGTGAAGGAAGATGACGGCCCCCGGCCGGAGGTGCTGCCGGAGCTGCCGGTCAGCAGCGCGCCGAACCTCGTCACCGCCCGCGGGCTGCGGCTGATCGAGGCGCGCATTGCCGAGATCGAGGCGGCGCTCGTCGAAGCCGACGAGACGCGCGCGCCGCGCCTGCGCCGCGACCTGCGCTACTGGCGGGTCCGCCACGCCACCGCCCGGCCGACCGTCCCCGACCCGGCCAACCCCGCGGCGCAGTTCGGGAGCCGGGTCACCTATCGCGCCGGCACCGGCGAGGCGCGGACCGTGACCATCACCGGCGAGGACGAGGCCGACCCCTCGGCCGGGACCATCGCCTACGTCGCCCCGGTGGCGCGGGCGCTGATCGGCGCCGAGCCCGGCAGCGCGGTCACCGTGACGCTGCGGGGCGCTCCCGTCGAGCTCGAGGTGCTGACCGTCGAGGTCCCGGACGAGGCCTAGCGGCGCGCCGGATTCGTGCGGGCTCAGAAGCGCAGCCGCGGCGGCCGCGCCGGGTCCGTACCGGGTCCGGAGGCCGCCGGCCCGCCCGGCCGCGCGGGAAGATCGAGCCGCAGCCCGGCGCGCGCGGCGGCCGCCGCGGCGGGGCTGCCGGGCTCGACGAAGACGAGGTCGATCTCGGGCGCCTCCGCGGTGAAGCGCACGGCCTCGGCGACCGCGGCCACGACCCCGCGGCGCGCCGCCTCGGGCACCCCGGCAAGCACGAGGACCGCGCCGGCGGGGCCCCCGCTGTCGCTGGCGGCGACGAGGTGGGCGGTGGCGACCGCATCGGCCATGGCCGCGAGCTTGGCGGCGAGCGCGGCGCGAAGCGCCTCGGGCACGTCGGGCACGGTCAGCCCGGCGAGACGGCCGTCGCGGGCCTCCGGGCCGGGGCGCACCATCGCGGCGAGCCAGTCGACCGCCGCGGCGGGAAGCAGCGTCGCCGAAGGGGCGCCGAGGTTCAGGGCGATGCCGATCCCCCGCCCCGCCAGCATCGGCGCGAGGCGGCGGCCGCTCAGCGCGGCGAAGTCGGTCGGCGCGCCGACGAAGTCGGCGAGGCGATCGTCGCGGTCGAAGGCGAGCACGAAGCGGCCGTCCTCGAGGTCGAAGACCTGCGGGTCGAGCGTGTCGCCCGCCGCCGCCGCCAGCGGGACCAGCAGCTCGGCGTCGAGGACGCGCTCGTGGAACCGCAGGCGCAGGGCCGGGTCGGGATCGGCCTCCTGGGCGCGGAAGGCGGCGTCGAGCGGGGTCTCGGGTCTCATCGGGCCACCGTCTCGAGCAGGGAGGCGACGCGGGCCCGCAGCGCCGGAACGAGGTCGGTCTCGAACCAGGGGTTGCGCTTCAGCCAGCCGGTGTTGCGCCACGAGGGATGGGGAACCGGCAGGACGCCGTCCGGCGCCGCGCGCCAGTCGCGGACGATCTCGGCGACCGGCCGGGCATCGCGGAGGTGCCAGCGCAGGGCATAGCCGCCGACGAGGAGCTTGAGCCGGGCTTCGGGCAGCGCCGCCAGCGCCCGCGCGCGCCAGGTGGCCGCGCAGATCGGCGGCGGCGGCAGGTCGGCGCCCTTGGCGTCGTAGCCGGGGAAGCAGAAGGCCATCGGCAGCACGGCAAAGCGCCGCCGGTCGTAGAAGGCCGCGCGGTCGACGCCGAGCCAGTCGCGCAGCCGGTCCCCGGAGCGGTCGTCATAGGGGCGCCCGAGCGCGTGGACGCGGGCGCCCGGCGCCTGCCCGCAGATCACGATCGGCGCGTCCGACAGCCACGGCACCGGCCGCGGCGCGTGGGCCGTGGCGGTCGCCGCGAAGCGCGCCGCGCACAAGCGGCAGGCGGTGATCTCCGCCGTCAGAGCCGCGAGCGTCGCGAGGGTCGCCGGGTCGCCGGCGCGGGGATCGGGCGCGTGGCGGCGGTCGAGCGGCGAGGACAACGACGGCAAGGGCTTCTCCGGGCGGCGCCCGGACGCACGCGGCCCGGGGCTCGCGAAACACTTAGCCTCCCGGCCGGGCGCTTTACACCCCCCCTGCCCCGCGCTATCCCGGCCGGCGGGGGAGAAGCGCCGATGACCGAAGCCCTGACCGTCGAGATCGGCGCGCTCGCCGTCTCCAACCGCCGCCCGTTGACGCTGATCGCCGGGCCATGCCAGCTCGAGAGCCTCGACCACGCACTGACGATCGCCGAGACCCTCGCGCGGGCCTGCGCGACCACCGGCACCGGCTTCGTCTTCAAGAGCTCCTACGACAAGGCCAACCGCACCTCGGCCGCGGCGCAGCGCGGGCTCGGCATGGACGAGGGCCTGCGCATCCTCGCCGAGGTCAAGGCGCGGATCGGCTGCCCGGTGCTGACCGACGTCCACCTGGCCGAGGACTGCGCGCCGGTGGCCGAGGTCGCCGACGTCCTGCAGATCCCGGCCTTCCTGTCGCGGCAGACCGACCTCCTGCTCGCCGCCGGGCGGACGGGCGCGGCGATCAACGTCAAGAAGGGCCAGTTCCTCGCGCCGTGGGACATGACCAACGTCGCGGCGAAGATCGCCTCGACCGGGAACGGGCGCATCCTGCTCTGCGAGCGCGGCGTCTCCTTCGGCTACAACACCCTCGTCGCCGACATGCGGTCACTGCCGATCATGGCGCGGACCGGCTACCCGGTGGTGATGGACGCGACCCACTCGGTCCAGCAGCCCGGCGGCCAGGGAGCTTCCTCGGGCGGCCAGCGCGAGTTCGCGCCGGTGATGGCGCGGGCCGCGGTGGCGATCGGAGTGGCCGCGGTCTTCATCGAGACCCACGAGGATCCCGACCACGCCCCCTCGGACGGACCGAACATGATCCACCTCGAGCGCATGCCGGCGCTGATCGCCGACCTCGTCGCCTTCGACAGGCTGGCCAAGGCGTCGCCGCTCGCCGTGTAAGCGCAGCGCGGTGCCGGCCCACGAGCCGGAGGAACACCCATGCGCATTGCCGTCCTCGGCGCCGGGGCGATCGGCCAGATCCACGCTTGGGCGACCGCCCGGGCGGGCCGGTCAGGCCGCCCGGTCGTCGACGAATTCCACGCCAGTCACGTCCGCTCCGCGATAGCGGACCACCGCCTCGCGCCCCGGGCCGCTGTCGATGCGGAGCTCAAAACGCTCCGGGAGCCCGAGCATCGCAGCGACCTTGATGCGCGCCCCGCCCGAGGACAGGTCGAGGACGACGCAGTCGAGGCTGCTCCAGCCGCGACTATAGACGATGCGCGCCCGCCGCAGGACATGCGCGCGTTCATGTTGCCGTCGCTCCGTGGACATCCCGGGATCCCCCATGCGTCTCGCTCAGATTACCCCGAGCCGCGACCCAATGAATAATCCTCATTCGAGTATCGGTTAATCGTCGCTCTCGGACCTCCGACGCAGAACCCTGCCTCGATGTCGCGGGCGCGGCCACGGGCTGCGACCAGAACGGATTCCCGATCCCGGATTTTCGGGAATTTCCCGCAATTGGTCTACAATTGGCCGAATTTATTCAATCAGGCGTTAGCGGATGCTCGTCATGATCGCGGCATAACTTCAGCGGCGAGCAACCATGGCAAAGCGCATATCGAGAGGCCTTCTCGGGGATAAGAGTGGGGCAGCGGCGGTGGTAATGGCCCTCACGCTGCCGGTGGTGCTCGGCGGTCTCGGACTCGGGACCGAGGTGAGCTACTGGTATTTCAACCAGCGCAAGGTGCAGAGCTCAGCCGACATGGCGGCCTATGCGGGGGCGGTCGAGCTTCGGTCCGGCAATTCTGTCGAAAGCATGGAGGCCGCCGCCACGGCCGCGGCCGAGGAGACCGGATACGCCGCCGACATCGGCACGATAACCCTGAACTCGCCACCTTCCGCCGGCGCCTTTGCGGGCGACACCAGTGCCGTCGAGGTGACGGTCGAGGAGGACATGCCGCGCTGGTTCACCGGGATCTTCGCCGACGGGACCGTCAATGTCGCCGGCCGGGCGGTGGCACGCGTCGCCGGGGGACAGCAGACCTGCGTTCTCGCGCTCGACAAGGGCGCCGCCGGCGCGGTGACCTTCGACGGCAACACCAACGCCACCCTCGTCGGCTGTAACGTGCATTCGAACTCGCTCTCCGACAACTCCGTCCTGGTCAAGGGCAGCGCGGGGGTCGAGACGCCGTGCGTGTCGGCCTCGGGAAAGGTCGCGGTCAGCGCCGACCTCACCTTGACCGAATGCGTGGCGCCCTACGAGCACGCCGACCAGACGCCCGACCCCTATGGCGATGTGCCGGTCCCGCCGATTCCGGCGGCCACCACGTCGAACAACTTCAACGGTAAGGGACCTTTCAACCTCAATCCCGGGAAGTACGCAGGCATGACCCTGCATGACGCGGTGAACCTGGCGGCAGGCGTCTACGTCATCAGTGGAGGCTCGCTCAAGATCAACGCAGGCGCATCGGTCAAGGGGAGCGGTGTCACCTTCTACCTGACAAACGGCGCGACCATCGACATCAATGGCAGCGCGGACATCGAACTCGACGCACCCGAGAGCGGCGGCCATGCCGGCCTGCTGTTCTTCGTCGGGCGCGACCAGACGACCGAGCAAAAGATCAACGGCAACTCCTTCGCGACGGTCAACGGTGCGATCTATGCCGCCGGTGCGAACATCGAGATGCTCGGGAATGGCGCAACAGGCGGCGGCTGCACCCAGATCGTCTCGCGGACCGTCAAGTTCAGCGGCAACTTCGGCCTCGACATCGACTGCACCGGCTCCGGCGTGCGCGACATCCGCACGTCTCGCCTCGTCACCCTCGTCGAATGAGGCGAGAGATGGCTCCCATGACCCAGCCTTCAAGCCCGAGCCTCTGCCGCTGCGAGGCGGGTGTCACCGCGATCGAGTTCGCGCTCTTCGCGCCGATGATCTTCCTCGGCCTGCTGACGATGGTCGACATCGGCCGGTCGATCACCGTTCGCATGGAGATGGACCGGAACGTCCGCGCCGGCGCCCAGGCGGCCATGTCGCTCAACAACGACGTCGATTCGATCGAGGGCATCATCCTCGCCTCGACCGAGGACCCGGACGAGCTGACCGTGGACGTGGCGATGGAGTGCCGCTGTGCCGCGGCGTCGGCGGCCTGCGCGACGCCGTGCCCGGATGCGACGGCGCCGGCGGTCTTCGTGGCGATCAGCGCGCTGCGACCATACGAGGGGATCCTCCTCCCCGCGCGGACGATCGCCTCGCAGACCCGTGTCCAGATCCGGTGATGACCCGATGATGCGCGTCAAGGTCCCCTCCCGCCGCCCGAACGCATTCCGCGCGCTGGCGGGCGATCGCAGCGGCGTTGCCTCGATCGAGTTCGCGCTGGTGATCGGCCTCATCATCATGGGCATCGTCGGTACGGTGCAATTCGGGCGGGCGCTCGCGGCGCACAACGAGATGAGCCACGCCCTCAGTCGGGTGGTCCGCGTGGTGAACCTCAACGCCGCGACGACACCCGAAGTGATTACCGACCTGCTCGAGCAATACCTCGACGGTCACGACGACCGAGAGCTCGACGTGGGCATCACCGAGATTGCGGGTACCAACTTCATGGAGATCTCCGTCGAGTTTCCCTTCACGGTGTCGATTCCGCTCATGGAGGACACCGACGTGACGCTGCGGGTGGCGACGCGCGCGCCGATGGTCTCTCCAACGCAGTAGGTCGGTCGGGACGGGGACACGGCGAGGCCACCAGCGCCGGACGCGGGGTCAGCCGAGCTCCGCGACGATGCGGCGGAGCGCCTCGAGCAGGGGACCGCGGCACTGGCCGACGATCGCCACGATCGCCGCGTCGTGCTCGGCGGCGCAGGCGGCGAGATGGTCGAGCGACGCCCTGCCCTTCTCCGTCAGGTGGAGGCCGTAGCTGCGGCGGTCGCCGGGGTTCTTCTCGCGCACGATCAGCGCCTCGCGAACGAGGTCCTGGATCACCGGGGTGATCGTCGACTTGTCGCGGCCACTCGCCCGGCTGATCGCGATCGGGGTGATGCCGGGGTTGTCGGCGATGAGGGAAAGGACGGTGAACCAGCCCGCCCTGAGGTTGGCGATGCCGGTGTAACGCCGGAACGACCGGAAGGTGGCCGACTGCGCGAGCTGGAGATGGAAACCGACATAGTCGTCGAGAACGCCGAGCCGAACGCCGGCCGCGCCGTCCTGTCCCGCGGTCCTTGGAACCGATCTCGTCAAGCAGCCCCCACCCTGTCCCGCCAAGCCATAGGCCATGGCGGCGCGCTCGGCAACCGGCGGCGCAGACGCCGGGTTCAGGTCGGGTCCATGGACCGAGCGAGCTCCTCCTCGAGGCGGCGGGTCTCCTCGGCGCGCGGCTTGGAGAAGCCGGCGAGGAGCAGGTAGGCGACCGGCGTCACGAAGAGGGTGAGGACACAGGCGAGCCCGAGGCCGCCGACGATCACCCAGCCGAGCGCCGCGCGCGCCTCGGCGCCGGCGCCATGCGAGACGAGGAGCGGCACGCCGCCGGCGATCGTCGCGATCATCGTCATCGTCACCGGCCGCAGGCGGATGTGGCAGGCCTCCTCGATCGCCTCGCGCACGCTCGCGCCGTGGTCGCGGAGCTGGTTGGCGAACTCGACGACGAGGATGCCGTTCTTGGCGATGATCCCGACCATGAGCACGAGGCCGATCTGGCTGTAGACGTTGACGCTGACGCCCATCGCCACCATCGCCACCACGGCGCAGCCGAGGCCGAAGGGCACCGTCGCCATGACGATGAGCGCGCTGGTGAAGCTCTCGAACTGCGCCGCGAGCACGAGGAGCACGACGACGATGGCGAAGCCGAAGGTGACGACGAGGCCGCTCGAGGTCTCGTCGAGGGTCGCGGTCTCGGCCATCGGGACGATGCGGGCGCCGGGCGGCAGCAGCGGCCCGGCGAGGGCCACCGCCCGGTCGTAGGCGTCGGCGAGGCCGACGCCGTCGGCGAGGCTGGCGCTGATCGGGATCGCGCGCATCTGGCTCTCGCGCGCGAGCTCCGGCGCGATCGGGCGCTCCTCGAGGGTGACGACCGTCGACATCGGAACCATCTCGCCCGAGGGGGTGCGGAGGAAGAGGCTCTCGAGGTCGGTCGGGTCGCGCACCGGGTTCGTCGTCGAGCTGATGTCGATGTCGTAGCTGCGGTCGTCGATGAACACCGAGCCGACCGAGCGGCCGTCGAGCACGGCTTGCAGCGTCTCGCCGAGGCCGTCGATGTCGATCCCGAGGTCCGAGGCGCGCTCGCGGTCGACGCTGATGTAGAGCTGCGGCTGGGTCGCCTCGTAGGAGACCCGCACCTGCCGGTAGCGCGGGTCGGCCTCCATCGCCTTGACCAGCGCCTTCGAGGCCCCGTCGAGGCTCTCGAAGTTGCTGCCGAGGAGCGCGAACTGCAGCCCCTGCCCCGCCCCGCGGATGCCGAGCGAGTTCGACTGCACCGCGAAGCTGCGCACCCCGACGACCGCCGCCGCCTCGCGGGCGACGTCGGCGGCGATCGCCTGCTGGTCGCGGGCGCGCTCGCCCCAAGGGGCGAGGGTGTAGATCATGAAGGCCGAGTTGTCGCCGCTCATGCCGGTGATCGAGAAGGTCCCGACCACCTCGCCGCTGGCGCCGAGGAAGGCCGTGCGCTCCTCGATCTCGCGCACCTTGCTCGCCGTGTAGTCGAGGCTCACGCCCTGGGGCGCGGTGACGCGGAGCATCACCGACGCCCGATCCTCCGGCGGCGTCAGCTCGCGCGGGACGCTCTCGAACATCAGCCAGGCGGTGACGCCGAAGACGAGGGCGAGCGTGATGACGACCCAAGGCGCGCCCAGCGCCGCGTGGAGCAGCCGGTGATAGGTGCGCGCGAGGACGCCCGAGGCCTCGGCGCCCTCGAGGTCGCGGATCTCGTGGGCACGCAGCATGCGCGAGGCCATCATCGGGCAGAGCGACAGCGCGACGAAGGCCGAGATCGCCACCGAGAGCGCGAGGGTGACGCCGAACTCGCGAAACAGCTGGCCGCTCTGGCCGGGCAGGAAGGACAGCGGCAGGAAGACCGCGGCGAGCGTCGTCGTCGTCGCGATCACCGCGAAGAACACCTGCTCGGTTCCGAGCACCGCCGCCGCCCGCGGCCCGAGCCCCTGGGCGCGCCGGCGGACGATGTTCTCGAGCACGACGATTGCGTCGTCGACGACGAGGCCGGTGGCGAGCACGAGCGCGAGGAGCGTCAGGATGTTGACCGAGTAGCCCGCGACGTAGATCGCCGCGAGCGTGCCGATGAGCGCCACCGGGATGGTCAGCGCCGGGATCAGCGTCGCCCGCCAGTCGCGGAGGAAGAGCCAGATCACCGCGACGACGATGACGACGGCGAGCGCCAGCGAGCGCACGACCTCGTCGAGCGCGCCGTGGATGAAGGCGGCGTCGTCGCCGGTGACGAACAGGCTCACGCCCGCGGGCAGCGTCGGCTGGAGCTCGGCGACGACCGCGCTGACGCCCTGCGAGATCTCGAGGGTGTTGCTCTGCGCCTGGCGGATGATGCCGATGCCGAGCCCGCCCTCGCCGTTGGAGCGGAGGATCGAGGTGCCCGACTTCGGCCCGAGGGTCACCGTCGCCACGTCGGAGAGGCGCGTCAGCCGGTCGGCGAGCATCAGCGCCCCGAAGGCCTCGGGGGTGTTGACGGTCGCCGTGGTGCGGACGACGAGGCTCTGGTTGGTCGCGTCGAGCGAGCCCGCCGGGCTGTCGAAGGCGACGGTGGCGAGCGCCTCGCGGACGTCGGCGACGGTGAGCCCCCGGCTCGCCAGCGCCAGCTGGTCGACGTCGACGCGGAAGATGCGGTCCCGCCCGCCGTAGATCGCCACGTCGGCGACCCCCGGCACCGCGATCAGCCGGTCCTCGATGGTGTTCTCGACGAGGTCGGTCAGCGCCTCGACCGTCATCGTGCGCGAGGTCACCCCGAGGCGCATGACCGGGTCGGAGTTGGCGTCGGCCTTGACGATGCGCGGCTCGTCGGCGTCGTCGGGGAGCTGGCCCAGCACGCGCCCGATCGAGTCGCGCGCATCCGACGCCGCGACGTTGAGGTCGGTCTTGCCGCTGAACTCGACCGTCACCCGGCTCCGCCCGGCGCTCGAGCGCGAGGAGATGTCGACGACGCCGGGGATCCGCCCCATCGCCCCCTCGATGACGCCCGTCACCTCGCGGTCGATCGTCTCGGGCGCGGCCCCGTCGAAGCTCGTGGTCACGGTGATCACCGGCCGGTCGACGTCGGGGAGCTCGCGGACCTCGACCCCGAAGACGGCGGCGAGGCCGGCGATGACGATCAGCAGGTTGGCGACGACGGCGAGGATCGGCCGGCGGACGAAGAGCGCCGTGAACCCCGACGCCCGTCCGCCCGAATCCGCCCGCGACGCCACCCCCTTACC
>Ga0247830_10000946_pt1 | contig 11438 bp, 10 predicted proteins | sample 12C_Control_Day5_FD_207766 | JGI IMG/M metagenome (GOLD analysis project Ga0247830, IMG submission 207766) | Soil microbial communities from agricultural site in Penn Yan, New York, United States - 12C_Control_Day5 | ecosystem: Environmental > Terrestrial > Soil > Agricultural land | place...
GCCGAGCACCAGCCACTGGGCGAGGTTGGTCCCCAGGCCGCGCGCCACCCGGACGACCTGGCGGACCCCCCACGCCCCGAGGAGACCGAAGTGGACCGCCTGGCCGACCGTCCCCGCCCAGGCGGGCACGACCGCGACGAAGTCGCCGTCGACGAACCAGGCGAACGCCCGCGGGAGGTTCGCGTGCCACCAGAGGAGCGGGAAGACCGTGCTCGCGTACACCGCGAGGCGGTCGAGCGCCCGGTCGATCGGCGCGACGGCGCCGGCCCGGCGGCCCGCGTAGGCCATCCACCCCCACTGCTGGCGCACGAAGTGGAACGCGGCGGCGTAGGCGAGGATCCGCCAGAAGAGGGCCGCGTCGGCCGCATGGAGCGTCGTGCCGACGGCCAGCGCGGCGAGCGGGACCGCGAGCAGGAGCCCGCCGCGTCGCGCCCGCTCTCGGGGGTCGAGGTAGGCGCGAAAGAGCGTCCCCCAGACGTGCGCGACGTCGCACCCGACGACGAGCAGCGCGAACAGCCACGGGGGGACCTCGTCGTCGAGGCGGCCGGCTCGCGCGAATCCCCAGACGACGCCCGCCGCGAGGACCACCGGTCCCACGAACGCGAGCAGGTCCACCCCCGGAGAGAAGACCCAGCCGTTGCGGAAGACGCGGCGGCTCACAGGCTCGACGTGAAGGGCCGGTGAAGGACCGCCAGCACCTCCTCCGCGGCGCGCACGCCGGACCACTGCGCCTCCTCGAAGAGCGGCAGGCCGCCGAGGTCGGCGCCGGCGAAGTGGACGCGGCCGAGCGGCCGCGCGGCCCGCTCGCGGTCGGGGCCCCAGATCGTCCCGGGACCGGGCCGCGGCATCGCGTGGCCCCACCGCACGACGTCGATCCGCGCGACGTGGCGCTCGAGGTCCTCGTGCGCGGGCGAGAGGTCGGCGAGCACGCGGTCGCGCCAGTCCTCCCAGCGGGAGTCGAGGAGGGCACGGCGCGCCTGTGCGGGCGGCGCGTCGCAGAGGGCGTGGTACCAGGTCCAGACCGTGTCGAGCCGCGCGCGGTCGGCCTGGTGCGTGGCGACGACGTAGCCGAGGCTGTCGGAGTCGGCGCGCACGTTGTCCCACGCCGTCGGGAAGCCGCGCGAGGCGGGCGTGCCGTCGAGCGTCACGTTGGCGACGACCCACGCCGACGTCTCGAAGCCGCCGCGCTCGGCCTCGAGGCCCTTGACGACGCGACGTGCCGCGTGGCGCGGGAGCGCGCAGACGACACGGTCGGCGGTCACCTCGTGCGAGGTGCCCCGGCGCGCGTCCGCGTAGCGGACGACCACGCGGTCGTCGCGTCCCTCGACGGCGAGCACGACCGCGCCGGTGCGCACGCGGTCGCCCGCCGCCCGTGCGAGGTGGCGCACGAGGAACCCGTTCCCCTGCGGCCAGGTGAGGAAGGGCGCGGGCTCGTCCCCGGGGACCGCGATGCGCGCGGCGAAGTAGTGGAGGCCGGCCCACGCGCTCGTCGCCTCCGCGCGCGCGCCGAAGTCGTCGCGGCAGGCGTAGTCCACCCACCACAGGAGCCACGGCGCGTCGAACCCGTTCGCGGCCATCCACGCGGCCATCGACACGCGGTCGAGCGCGAGGAGGTCCTGGTCGCGCGCGCTCCTGGCCGTCGGGATCGCGAAGGCGCGGCGGCCGGCGTCGTCGCGACGGGCGGCGAGACCGTCCACGAGCCTCGTGAACCGCTCGAGCTGCCGGAGGTCCTCCGTCGTCGCGACGTCGCTCGGGAAGAGGCCCTCGTGCCAGGCGCCCGCCGCCCACACGCGCTCCTCGGGGGCACGGACGAGGTGGCCCTCGTCCCCGATCGCGCGGCCGCGGGCGTCGAAGCCGCGGATCGACCCGGTCTCGAGCAGGAGCTCACAGAGCGCGCGCTCCTCGCGCGTCGGGAGCGGGACGTAGTGCGCCCCCCACGGGTAGGCCGACACGGCGTTCTCGCCGGCGACCGACGTGCCTCCGACGTCGTCCTCGAGCTCGAGGAGGAGGAAGTCGCGATAGCCGCTGCGAGCGAGCTTCCAGGCCGCGGACAGCCCCGCGACGCCGCCGCCGACGACGACGACCGGCACGTCCTCGCGCGTTGCGGGCGCGCCCGCGGGCGGGCCGTCGCGCAGGCGATGGCCCCGGTCGATCGAGGGCCCCACGAAGCCGCCCTCGACGCGGCGCCGCCCGCAGGCGGGCACGGAGGCCGCGAGCGCCGCCGCGGCGGCGGAGCGCAGGATCGCGCGGCGGGTCAGCCCCACAGCTTCCACTCGTCCTCGTAGTAGCGGACGAGCACCTGGTTGTCGAGGCGGTTCACCTCGACGGGGACGGGCGAGAGGTCGGGCGGCAGGACGAACATCCCCGAGAGGCTCGGGACGTCCAGCGTGACGAGGCCCGAGGGCAGGCGGCTCGGGATCTCGAGCGCACGGCGCGAGGCCAGCAGGAAGCCCCAGTCCCCGCGGAAGGACGGCACGAACGCGCGGTAGGGCCGGACCGAGAGCCCCACGTGCTCGAGCGTGCGCGCCACGCACCAGAAGGACCGCGGCGCGTGGAGCGGCGAGGTGGCCTGCACGACGAGGGCGCCGTCGGGGGCGAGCGCGGCGAGCAGCCGCTCGTAGAAGCGCGTCGTGTAGAGCTTGCCGATCGAGAAGCTCGCGGGGTCGGGGAAGTCCACGACGACCACGTCGAAGGGCCCGCGGGGCTCCTCCAGCCACTTCATCGCGTCGTCGTTGACCACGGTGACGCGCGGGTCGTCGAGCGCGTGCGCGTTCAGCCGCGCGAGCGGCTCGAACGTCCGCGCGAGGTCGGTCATCGCGGGGTCGATGTCGACGAGGACGGCGCGCTCGACGGCCGCGTGGCGCAGGACCTCCCGCATCGCCAGCCCGTCCCCGCCGCCGAGCACGAGCACGCGACGGGGCTCGTCGACCGCGCCCATCGCGGGGTGGACGAGCGCCTCGTGGTAGCGCCGTTCGTCGGCGCTCGAGAGCTGGAGCGCCCCGTTCAGCCACAGCGAGAACCCTTCCGAGCCTCCCGTCACGACGATGCGCTGGTAGGGCGTGGACCGCGCGTGGAGGATCTCGTCCTGGAAGAGGGTCTGCTCCGCGTACAGCGTCGCGCGGTCGCCGAACGCCATGCCGACGACGAGCGCCATCGTGACCACCACGGCCCGGACCCGCAGGGGACGCGGGCGCGCGATGCGGGCCTCGAACACCCACGTGCTCCAGAGCCCGACGAAGGCGTTGAGCAGGCCGAGGGCGAGGGCGGTGCGCACGAGCCCGAGGTGCGGGACCAGCAGCATCGGGAAGGCGAGCGCGACGGCGAGCGCCCCGACGTAGTCGAACGTCAGGACCCGTGCGACGAGGTCCTTGAACTCCATCTCGTCCTTCAGGATGCGCAGGAGCAGGGGGATCTCGAGCCCGACGAGCGTCCCCACGCCGAGGATCTCCCCGTAGAGCACGGGGCGGAACCACCGGCCCGAGGGGAACGCGAGGAAGAGGACCGCGGCGAGGGTGCCGCCGAGGAAGGCCACCGCCATCTCGACGTGGACGAACGTCTCGACGAGGCGGTCCTCGACGTAGCGCGAGAGCCACGCGCCCACGCCCAGCGCGCACAGGTAGAGGCCGATCGCCGTCGAGAACTGCGTGACGGAGTCGCCGAGCAGGTACGAGGCGAGAGACCCCGCCACGAGCTCGTAGCCGAGCCCGCAGGCGGCGATCACGAAGACCGTCAGGAAGACGGCCCGCAGCCTCATCAGCCGGCGATCGCCGCGGCGACGATCAGCGCGAGCCCGAGGAACACGGAGCCCACGAGGATCGCCAGGGCGATGTTGTGGTCCTCCTCGATCTCCTTGCGGATCGAGAACGGGCTCACCTTGACGATCAGCTTCAGGGCGAGGAGGAACAGCCCGACGCCGAGCGCGCCGAAGAGCACGGCCGCCGCGAGGTGGGAGAGGAGCCCCTCGAACATCTCGTTCCAGTTCACGTCACTTCCCTCCGCGGAAACCGCCGCCGTAGCCACCGCCCCCGGTGCCGCCGCGCAGCCCGGAGAAGGACGGGGACTTCCACCAGCCGCTGAACCCTCCGACGCCGTAGAGCGTGAGGAGGCCGAGACCCGAGAGCGCGTAGACGAGCAGGGACCGGCGCATCGCGCTCACGCCTCCCCGATGGGGTGGTCGCTGTCCGCCCAGCGCGACACCTCGAAGTTCGCGTGCCGCGTCGTGACGACCAGGGGCGGGATGAGCAGTCCCCCGAACAGGAACAGGCCGGGGAAGAACCACCCCACGCGCTCGGCACCCTTCGACTTCGCGACGAGCGCCATCAGCACGGCGGCCGCGGCGACCAGCGCCGCGCCGACGCCCCACCACGCGCCCCGCTGACCCTTCCAGGGATTGGGCTGCGCGGGGGCGACACCGGACGGCTCGGGGAGCTTCACGGAGAAGGCGGCCTCGACCTCCTCGCGCGGGACGTACTCGCCGGCCGTGACGTTCACTTCCTTCCCGCTGCGCTCGATCGTCATCTGGAGGGGCGGGGCGACGAAGTCCTCCGAGCGGACGGTCTCCCCCACCTCGACCTCCCAGTAGACCTCGCCGAGGACGTGGTCCACGACGGCACTCCCCGTCGCGAAGTGGCGAAAGGGCACGCCGCGATAGACGGGGCCGCTGCCCGTGCTCGACACGTCACCCGGGTTCACGGGGTCGAGCAGCGCCCAGTGGCCCTTCGACTCGACGAGCCATCGGTACGCGCCGCGCTCGGTGCGCAGCAGGTACTCGCGCCACGGGTAGCGCACGCCCTCCACGGTGACCGACCGCGCGAGGAACGCGATCGTCTGGGCGCGCGCCCCACGCAGCGTCCCCCACGTGCCGAGCGGGATCCGCACCTTGCCGGCCTGCGCGACGGCCGGGCCGAGCGCCTTCGGCCACCCCTTCCCGGGGTCGATCAGCGTGCCGCAGGAGCCGCACGCGACCCGGACGCTCTCGGGGTCGCGCAGCTCGACCGACGCCGCGCAGGACGGGCAGGCGAGGCGCCGCGACTCGACGCGCCGCTCGACGGGAGGCGCCTTCTCGGGGGCGAGCCCCAGCTCCTCGGGGGCGACCGTGCGGCCGAGGTAGACCGCCTGGCACGCGTCGCCCGCACCGTAGTCGAGCGTGCCGAAGGCCCCGGCCGGCCCGCGCAGGTCCGCGTAGCGGACCTCGCTCCCGGGCAGCACGCGCGCGGGGAGCTCGCCGCGGGCCGCCGTCACGCGCCCCACGCCGACCTCGGCGACCAGCAGGTCCTTCGTGCCGGGCAGGTCCACGGCCGTGCCGGGCTCGAGCGCGGTCCGCTCGGGCGCCGCGGCGACGACGTCGGGTCCGGCCGGGCGGGTGAGCAGCGCCTCGCCCTGCGCCTCGGCGTACCAGCGCCACGACCCGTCGTCGAATAGGAGGCACCACTCGTTCCACGGCCCGCGTCCGTGGTCGAGCTGGAGCTGGCCGACGCAGGTCCAGCCGACGCCTTCGAACCGACCGGTCTCCCCGAGCGAGAGCGGCGACGCGATCGGGGCGACCTCGGCGACCTTCCCGACGTAGGCGAGGTCGCGGTCCGAGCGCCACGACGCCCCGCCGCAGTGCGGGCAGACGACGAGGACGGTGGCGGCGCTCGCGAACTCGAGGGTCGCGCCGCAGCCGCCGCAGGATCCGGTGCGCAGCGTCACGTGGGGTCCCCGCCCCGCGGGGTGCACCGGACGACGACCGACGCCGCGCCGAGCGCCTCCTCGAGGGCCTCTCTCCACCGCCACGGCGCGCGCGGGCGGCAGCAGTAGAGGTCGATCGCCGCGAACCCCCGCTCGGGGAACGTGTGGACGGCGAGGTGGGACTCCGAGAGGAGCAGGAACCCCGTCACGCCTCCCGGCCCGCCGAAGACGTGCCAGACCGGCTCGCGCACCGGGACGAGCTCCATCTCGCGGACGGCGTCGGCAAAGAGGCGGGCGAGGGCGTCCGTCGAGCGCAGGCGCGCCGGGTCGCACCCGTACGCGTCCACGATCCAGGCGTGACCCGTGCCGATGTCCGTGCCCGCGTCCATGGCGGCGCAGCGTACCGGATGGCGGTCCCGCCCGCACCGACCGTGAGGGCTACTTCGCGTGCGCGGCGACGACGCCCGAGCTGCGACGGCCGTGGTGGTTCAGCGCCTGCGCCTGGACGGAGTTCTTGGTCGGGTCCCAGGTCTGTCCCTTGTCCTCGAACATCTTGCGGACGCGCGCGATGTTCTCCCGGCCGAGCTTGGTGAGCCGGCTGCGCTTGCGCTGCAGGCGCTTGTTCCGATGCTTGAATCCGCCGTGGCCGGCCATGAGTGGTGTTCCCGTCGCCGTGGTGAGGAAACCGTCGATCTTGCGCCCCATCCCGGGGATCGCCAACGTTCCCGCGTACCGGGTGACGCCCCCCGTCGGCCGGAGAGCGGCGTGCGGGTGCCCGACCCCTCCCCTGCGGACGTCCCCTACGGACCCTCGAGGTAGACCCCCTCGGCCCGCAGCGAGGCGAGGAGGCGGCGGTCCCTGGGCTCGTCCTTCAGGAGGGCTTCCGTCGGCGACAGGCGGCGGACGAGGAGCGCCTTCATGCCCGGCAGGGCGAGGATCGCGTCCAGGACGGTCGGGCGCTCGAGGCGCAGGACGATCCCCTTCTCCAGCGTCGCGAAGGCCACCCCCGCCGCCCAGTCGGTCAGGCTCACGGCGACGTTCTGGGGCACCGGTCCCCGCGCACGCTCGGCCAGCCAGGCGAGGAGGTCGTCGACCCGCCGCCCCTCGGCGGTGGCGGCCTCGATCGTCTCCTTCGTGAAGCGGAAGTGGACGACCTCGCCGCTCTTGACGCGCTGCGCGAACCCACCGAGGTGGTGGACCGCGTCGGCCACGTCGCCCTCGGGGAGGACCACGACCTCGAAGTCGGGCGAGACGAGGAGCGAGCGGGCGGGCCCCCCCGTGTCGGCGGGCGCCACGCCGAGCACACGGGCGCCGAGCGAGGACAACCGGAGCGCCGTCGGGGTCTCGCCGCGCAGCGCGACGTCGACCATGCCGAGCAGGAGCAGCGTGCGCCGCCACGAGCGCGCGAGGTCGAGCAGCAGGTCCTTCGGCGCCTCGCGGGTCGCGACGTAGGCGCCGAAGTGGCGGTCGCGGTGGCGCTCCCGGATGCGGCGGGCGTCGAGCGAGGCGAGGTAGCGCAGGCGGGCGACGACGAAGAGGCTGTCGCCCGTCCACCAGCGGCCCGGCTCCTCCTTCAGGAGGTCGCCCACGATCAGGCGCATCTCGCACAGGTGCAGGCTGCGCCCTCGGGGACCGGCGGCCTCGAGCGCGAGCCGGTAGAGGCCCGCGACCTTCGCGTCGAGCGGCTGGGCGGCCCAGCGCTCCGCCTCGTCGCGGCACGCGAGGAACCCCTCGCGGTCGACGGCCACGAGGCCGAGGTGGTCGGCGGCCGAGCGGATCTCCGCCCACACCTCGGGCGCTCCCGCGATCGACGACTCGCGGAAGACGAAGCCGTCCTCGATGCGCCGCTGCGCCGCCTTGTGGACCTCGCCCTCGCGCGTGAGCCGGATCGGCTGGCGCCGGACTTCGCCGAGGAAGCCGAGCAGGTCGGAGACGAGGTCGCCGCCCGGTTTCAGGACTTCGTCGGCCTCGGGCTCCTCCGGCGCGGCCCGCCGGAGCGCGTCCTCGACGACCTCGTGGAAGAGGACGAGCGCCTCGTCGTCGCAGGCGATGCCGTACTCGCCGAGCGAGAGGCGGGCGACCGTCCCCGCCCCGGCCGACTCGAGCGCGCGCGCGTCGGCGCGACGGTCCCAGCCCGCGGCGGGGCCCTCGCGCCCGCCCGCCTCGGAGCGCAGGAGGATGCCGCCCACGTCCAGGGCCTTGTGCGCCAGGGCGCGCAGGGGCTCGGGCTCGACGGCGGCGAGACGGCCGGGGCCGCCCGCCGCCCCCAGCACCTTGCCGACGTCCTCGGGGCCCGGCTCGGCGGAGAGGCCCGTGAAGCGCGCGGCGAGCGTCTTGCGGTCGGTCGCGCCGAGCGAGGCCGCGAACCCGGCGAGCGAGAACACGCTGCGGACCGTGCGCGTCTCCTCGCGGAAGAGGCCCGAGAGGATGTCGCCGAGCTCCAGGGGGACGGCGTAGACGCTGCGGCCCTGCATCGTGGAGGAGCGGTCGGCCCACTCGCCGACGAAGCCGCGCCGCACGAGGGCCCGCAACGCCGCTTCCGCCTCGTGGTACTCGAGCGCGACGGCCTCCTCGCCGGGCATGCGGCGGAAGAGCCCGGGGAGGTCGCTGCGGTAGTCCGCGCGGCGCAGGAGCAGCAGGAGGACGTCGAGGACCTTGCGCGTGAGCGTGCGGACGCGGCGGTAGACGGTGCCCTCGTCGGCCATCACCTCGCCGAGCTGGCGCGTGATCTCGCGCTTCGGGAGCTCCGGCGGCTCCCCGCCGGACCAGAAGGCGTAGACGTCCTTCAGGTCCTGGAGGCGGACCGCCTCGAGGTGGTCCCCGAGCCGGACGCCCCCGCGGTCGCGGCGCAGTGCGAGGGCCTCGCTCACGCGACCTCGCTCTCGTCGCCCGTCGCGCCGGCGGGCACGAGCCCCTCCGCGCCCACGATCTCGTAGGCGTAGCCCTGCTCCGTCAGGAAGAGCTGGCGGTGCTGGGCGAAGACCTCCTCGGACGTCTCGTGGGAGACGAGCGTGTAGAACCGCGCGCCCCGGCCGTCGCCCTTGGGCCGCAGCACGCGACCGAGCCGCTGCGCCTCCTCCTGCCGGGACCCGAAGGTCCCCGAGAGCTGGACGAGGACCGACGCCTCGGGCAGGTCCACGGCGAAGTTGCCCACCTTGGACACCACGAGGACGGGCGCGCGGCCCGCGCGGAACTCGTCGTAGAGCCGCCGCCGCTCGTCGGCCGGCGTCGAGCCCTGCACGAGAGGCGCGCCGATGCGCCGCGCCGCCCGGTGGAGCTGGTCGAGGTACTGCCCGATCACGAGCGTGGGCTCTCCCGGGTGGCGCGCGAGGAGGGAGACGAGGGCGTCGAGCTTCGACGGGTTCTCCGAGGCGACGCGGAACCGTCCCCGCCGGTCGGCGATCGCGTAGCGCCGGCGTGCGTCGGGCGGGAGCGGGAGCCGGACCTCCGTGCACGCGGCCTCGGCGATCCAGCCGCGCCGCTCGAGGACCTTCCACGGCACGTCGTAGCGCTTCGGGCCGATCAGGCTGAAGACGTCGTCCTCGCGGCCGTCCTCGCGCAGGAGGGTCGCCGTCAGCCCGAGCCGCCGCGTGGCCTGGATGCCCGCCGTCACCCGGAAGACGGGCGCGGGCAGGAGGTGCACCTCGTCGTAGATCACGAGGCCCCAGTCGTTGCGGCGGAACAGCTCGAAGTGCGTGAAGGGGTCCGTCTTCGTGCGCCGGTGCGTGAGGATCTGGTACGTCGCGATCGTGACGGGCCGGACCTCCTTCGCCTGTCCGGTGTACTCGCCGACCTGGTCCTCGGTGAGGTGCGTCCGCTCGATCAGCTCGCGCCGCCACTGCGTGACCGCCGTGTGGTTCGTCGTCAGGACGAGCGTCTTGCGGCCCACGCGGGCCATCGCGCCGATGCCGACGATCGTCTTGCCCGCCCCGCAGGGCAGCACGACGACGCCGCTCCCGCCGAGCGGGCTCCCCTCGCGCCAGAAGGCCGCGACGGCCTCGTGCTGGTAGTCGCGCAGCGCGAACGGACGGCCCGAGGGCACGACGTCCCGGATCGCGACGACGAGCGGTCCGCCGTCCACGTAGCCCGCCCGGTCCTCGACGGGCCACCCGCAGCGCACGAGGGCCTGCTTCACCTCGCCGCGGTGCTCCTCGGCGACGGCGAGGCCGCCGTCCTCCGCGGGCGAGACCATCGCCTTGACCAGGGGGTTGGCGGCGACCTCGGCGAGCAGCAGCGCGTCGTCGGAGCGGATCCTCAACCCGAGCCCGAGCGAGCCGACCGGGGCGCGCTCGAGGCGCAGCCGCCCGAAGCGGGCATGCAGGTCGCGGACGTCGCGAACGACGTTCTTCGGCAGGTCGAACCGGCTGAACCGCTCGAGCGCGGCCACCATCTCGTCGGCCGAGAGGCCCGCGGAGGCCGCGTTCCAGACGCTGATCGGCGTGATCCGGTACGTGTGGACGTGCTCGGGCGACTTCACGAGCTCGCAGAACGGCGCGAGGGCGTCGCGGCAGGCGTCGGCGTCGGGCCCCCCGATTTCGAGGAGCAGCGAGCGGTCGCTCTGGACGATGAGCGGCTGTTCGGGGCGGTAGGGCATGCGCGGTCGAACGGGGGGTCGGCGCGGGGGAGGTCGTGGCGCCATGATTTGGGCGCGGAACGTGGAGACGAAAGGGGCGAGGGTAGCCGCCGCACGGGGGTGGGCCTACGACAATCGGGACCGCCGCGGGGCGTCGGACCTTGGTCCCCGTCCGGGGACCTTCATCACAAGTCTTTCAATGGGGACAGGTTACGCCTGAGGTCGTCGTGGATCAGGCCGTTGGTGGCGACGAGATGGCGCCCGAACAGCCAGTCCTCTCCCCCTCGGAAATCGGTGATTCTGCCTCCGGCCGCGAGCACGAGGGCGGCGCCGCCCGCCACGTCCCAGGGGTTCAGGTACAGCTCCCAGAAGCCGTCGAACCTCCCGGAGGCCACGTAGGCGAGGTCGAGGGCCGCGGCGCCCATGCGCCGGATCCCCCGGGAGATCCGCGCGAGGCGAGCGAGGTTGTCGAGGTTGTCGTCCCGGACGACGTCGAGGTCGTAGGCGAAGCCCGTCGCGAGGAGCGACTCCTTGATCTCGGGCGTGACGCTGACGGAGACGGGCCGGTCTCCCTCCCACGCCCCCTGCCCCGGTGCTCCCCAGAACGTCTGCCCGAGCGCGGGCGCGTGCACGACGCCGAGGACGGGGCGTCCCCCCTCGACGAGCCCGAGGCTCACGCAGAACGCGGGGATGCCATGCACGAAGTTCGTCGTCCCGTCGAGCGGGTCCACGATCCACACGGGGCCGCCGGGCACGTCGCGGCGCGCGCCCTCCTCGCCGAGGATCCCGTGGTCGGGGAAGGCCGCGGCGAGACGGCGGTGGATGAGGGCCTCGGCGTCGCGATCGGCCGCGGTCACGAGGTCGCGCGGACCCTTGCGGTCGATCTCCGCGCCCGTCAGCCGGCCGAACCTCTCGAGCAGGAGGTCGCCCGCCTCCCGGGCGATCTCGATCGCGGCGTCGATCATCGGGTCTCCTCGGCGCCGCCGCGGGGCCGCGCGCCCGACTCCCTCAGCTTGCGCCACCAGGCGAGCCGCCGGGCGACCTCGCGCTCGTCGCCGACCTCGACCGGCTCGTAGAAGCGCGCGCCCGCGAGCGCCTCGGGGAGGTAGTCCTGCGCGACGAAGGCGTTCGGATGGTCGTGCGGGTAGAGGTAGCCCTCGCCGTGCCCCAGCGACTTCGCCAGGTCCGTCGGCGC
>Ga0247830_10000948_pt1 | contig 11435 bp, 6 predicted proteins | sample 12C_Control_Day5_FD_207766 | JGI IMG/M metagenome (GOLD analysis project Ga0247830, IMG submission 207766) | Soil microbial communities from agricultural site in Penn Yan, New York, United States - 12C_Control_Day5 | ecosystem: Environmental > Terrestrial > Soil > Agricultural land | place: USA...
CCTCAACTGCTTCACCCATGTCAGCCGGGACGCCGCGCTGGCCGACGCCGCCCGCACCGACGCGCGCATCGCCGCCGGCGCCGACCCCGGCCCGCTGGCCGGCGTGCCGTTCGCCGTCAAGAACCTGTTCGACGTCGAGGGAGTCACCACCCTGGCCGGCTCCAGGATCTTCGCCGAGCGCCCGCCCGCAAGCCGGGATGCCGCGGCGGTGGCCGCCCTGCGACGTGCGGGCGCGGTGCTGGTGGGCGCGCTCAACATGGACGAGTACGCGTACGGGTTCACCTGCGAGAACGCGCACTACGGGCCCACGCGCAACCCGCACGATCGCTCTCGCGTGCCGGGTGGCTCCTCGGGCGGCTCGGCGGCCGCGGTGGCGGCCGGGCTGGTGCCCATCACGCTCGGCTCGGACACGAACGGGTCCATCCGCGTCCCGGCCGCGTTCTGCGGCATCTTCGGCCTCAAGCCCACCTACGGCCGCGTGTCGCGCGCGGGCGTGGCGCTCTTTGCCGCCTCGTTCGACCACGTGGGGCCGTTCGCACGCTCGGTGGGGGACCTCGCCGCCGCCTTCGACGCGATCCAGGGCCCGGATCCCGCCGATCCCGCGTGTAGCGCCGCCCCGGCGGTTCCCTGCGCGCCCCACGTCGGCCGCGAGATCGAAGGACTGCGCATCGCCGTCGCCGGCGGCCACTTCGCCCGGCACGGGACGGAGGACGCGCTGGCCGCCGTCGGGCGCGTCGCCAAGGCGCTCCGCGTCACCACGACGGTCGAGCTGCCGGAGCCGCACCGTGCGCGGGCGGCCGCGATGATCATCACCGCGTGCGAGGGCGCCAACCTGCACCTGCCGGACCTCAGGACGCGCGCGAAGGACTTCGATCCGCTCACGCGCGAGCGCTTCCTGGCCGGCGCGCTCGTCCCCGCCGCGCTGTACGCGCAGGCCCAGCGCTTCCGCGCCTGGTACCGCGCGCACGTCGCCGAGCTGTTCCGCGACGTCGACGTGCTGCTGGCCCCGACCACGCCGTGGGTGGCGCCGGCGATCGGCGCGCCACGCCTGGCCACGGTGGGCGGCGCGGAGGTCGTCGCGCGCTCGCACTCCGGCGTCTTCACGCAGCCGCTGTCCTTCATCGGGCTTCCCGTGATCTCGGTGCCGTTGACGACGCCCGGGACGCTGCCGCTGGGCGTCCAGCTCGTGGCCGCGCCCTTTCGAGAGGCGGCGCTGTTCCGCGTCGCCGCGCGTCTCGAAGCCGACGGCGTCGTCTCCGCTCCGATCGCGTCCTGACGTAAATCGTCGCAACTCGTTCGTGCCAGTCGCCTATTTCTGAAATCTTTTGCACGGTGACGTCGTCGGCCTGCGCAGCCCGACTACGTACATCTGCGTATCGGCGCGAGACGAGGTGTGGCACCCCTCTTGCGCTACCACTGGGCGCTATGGATTTCTCGACGAGCCTCGTCCCTCGCGCCGTGTCCGCCCGGGCCGCCGAGCATCCCGACGCCCTCGCCGTGAGCGCCGTCGATGCTCGCCTCACCTACGCCGAGCTCGACCGCCGGGCTGGCCGCCTGGCCGACCGGTTGCACGATCTCGGCGCTGGCCCCGACGCCGTGGTGGCGGTGTGCCTGCCGCGCTCCGCCGCATTCGTCGTGGCCACGCTCGCCGTGCTGGCGGTCGGCGCCGCGTACCTGCCGATCGATCCGGCGTCGCCAACCGAGCGCGTCGCGCTCATGCTCGTCGATTGTGGGCCGCGCGCCGTGATCCGCGACGGCGGCTGCTCCATACCGGACGGCCCGTGGGCGGAGATCGACGTGCGCGAGGCGCTGGTGGACCGCGACGTGTCGGTGCGCCAGCATGACGTCATCAAGAACGAGCACCTCGCCTACGTCATCTACACGTCCGGCTCCACGGGCCGTCCCAAGGGCGTGGAGGTCACGCACGGCAGCCTGGCGAACCTGGTCGCATGGCACCGCCGCGCCTTCGACATCACCGGCGCGGACCGCGCACACTTCTACGCGAGCCCGGCGTTCGACGCCGCGGTGTGGGAGACGTGGCCCTACCTGGCCACGGGAGCCAGCATCCATCAGCCCCCCGACGACGTCCGCAGCGACCCCGAGGCGCTGCGGGACTGGATGCTGGCCGAGCGCCTCACCATCGGCTTCGTGCCGACGCCCGTCGCCGAGCGCTTGCTGGCGCTGCCCTGGCCGGCCAGCACGCCGCTGCGCGCGCTGCTGACGGGTGCCGACACGCTGCACCGCTATCCGTCGCCGACGCTGCCCTTCGCCCTCGTGAACAACTACGGGCCCACGGAGTGCACGGTGGTCACCACGTCCGGCGTGGTCGCCTGCACGCCGACGCCGGACACGCTGCCGTCGATCGGCCGCGCCATCGACAACGTCGACGTGCTCGTGCTGGACGAGGCGCGGCGGCCGGTGCCCCCCGGCAGCGACGGCGAGCTGTACATTGGCGGCGCCGGGCTCGCGCGCGGTTACCGCCACCGACCGGACCTGACGGCCGAGCGCTTCGTGCCGCACCCGAGCCTGCCGGGCGCACGGCTCTACCGCACCGGCGATCGCGCGCGCCTGCTCGGCGACGGGTCCATCGCGTTTCTGGGGCGTCTCGACGATCAGGTGAAGATTCGCGGGTATCGAGTGGAGCTCGACGAGGTCGCCGCGATCCTCGACACGCACCCGGGGGTGGAGGGGACCGCGGTGGTGGCGCGGGCGGTCGACGGCGGCGAGCGGCAGCTGGTCGCGTACGTGGTGCCGGCGCCCGGCGCGACGCTGGGCCGCGACACGCTGGTGGTCGCGCTCCGCAGGCGGCTTCCCGACTACATGGTGCCGGCCGTCTACGTGAGGCTGGCCGCGCTGCCGGTCACGACCAACGGCAAGGTGGACCGTGCCGCGCTGCCCACGCCCGACGCGGCCAACACGCTGCGGGATCTCGACACGGTGGCGCCGCGCTCCGGCGTCGAGACCGAGGTCGCGCAGATCGTGGCCACCCTCCTGAGCGTGGACAACGTCGGCGTCGACGACAACTTCTTCCTCCTCGGCGGGCACTCGCTGCTCGGCACCCAGCTCATCATGCGGCTGCGCGACGCGTTCGGCGTCGAGCTGGCGCTGCGGACGCTGTTCGACGCGCCGACCGTGGCCGAGCTCGCGGCCGAGATCGAGCGCGGCCGGCTGGCGCGCGCGGCATGACGCCCCCCGGCGCGACCACCGCGCCGGCGCCCGCGCGCGGCGACCCGAGCCTCAGCCTCTATCACCTCTTCGATCACGCGGTGCTCGCGAATCCATACCCGCTCTACCGGCGCCTGCGCACCGAGGACCCCGTCCACTGGGATCCCTTCCTGAAGTTGTGGGTGGTGACACGCTATGCCGACGTCGTCACGGTCCTCCATCGCTTCTCGGCGAACCGCACGCCCACGCCCGAGCAGCTCGCGGCCATCGGCCTCGAGTCCCTCGGTCCGATCGCGCAGGTCATGGTGCGCCAGATGCTGTTCCTCGACGCGGCGGCCCACACGCGACTCCGCAGCCTCGCCTCGCACGCCTTCACGCCGCGCCGCGTGGCCGTGCTGCGCGAGCACATCGCGGATATCGCCGAGCGGCTGCTGGACGCGGTGGCGCCGCGCGGCCGGATGGATCTCATCGAGGACTTCGCCGCGCCGCTGCCGGCCATCGTCACCGCCGAGATGCTCGGGGTGCCGGTGGACGACCACGCCCTGCTGAAGGGCTGGTCGGCGGACTTCGCCGAGGTCCTCGGAAACTTCCAGCACAATCCCGAGGGTGCCAGCCGCACGCTGCGCGCCACGGAGGCGATGACCGCGTACTTCCGGGAGGCCGTGCGCCAGCAGCGCGCGCAGCCGCGCGAGGGGCTCATCAACGCCCTCCTGACCGCGGAGATCGACGGCGACCGGCTCACCGAGGAGGAGGTCGTCGCGAACTGCATCATCACGATGGTGGGCGGACAGGAGACGACGACCAACCTCATCGGCAACGGCGTGCTGTCGCTGCTGCGCAACCCGGCCGAGCTGGCCCGGCTGCGCGCCGAGCCCTCGCTGGTGCCGTCCGCGGTGGAGGAGCTGTTGCGCTACGAAAGTCCCACGCAGCACACGGCGCGGCTGGCCCCCGAGGACGTGGAGCTCGGCGGCAAGCTGATCCGCAAGCGCCAGGCGGTGATCGCGGTCATGGGCGCGGCCAACCGCGATCCCGAGCGCTTTCCGGACCCTGATCGGCTCGACCTCGGGCGTCCGGACAACCGTCACCTCGCCTTCGGCTGGGGCGCGCACTTCTGCTTCGGCGCCCCGCTCGCGCGGATCGAGGGCCAGCTCGCCTTCGAGGCGCTCTTGCGGCGGTTCCCCGACCTGACGCTCGAGCCCGAGCCGCTGGTGTGGCGGCCGAACCTCGCGCTGCGCGGCCTCCAGGCGCTGCACGTGTCTTTGCGGAGCCCGTAGATGCCGACCTCAGCCCCGCGCCTGGCCGCCGGCGCGCGAACGGATCGCGCGCCGGGCGGCGCGCCCGTCGCCGCGCCGAAGATTCGCCGCGCCGACCGCGACGCCCCCGTCCCGCTGTCCTTCGCCCAACAGCAGATCTGGCTGCATGCGCAGCTGGCGCCGTCGGTGCCGCTCTACAACGAGCAGGTGACTCTCCGGTACCGCGGCGCACTCGAGGGCGACGCGCTGGCCCGCGCGCTCGGCGACGTCGTCGCGCGCCACGAGGCGTGGCGCACGGTGTTCCAGGCGCGCGGCGAGCACCCGGTGCAGATCGTGCTCCCACCGACGCCGATCGATCTGCCGGTGCACGACCTGCGCGGGCTTCCGGCCGGCGCGCGCGAGGGGGAGGCCATCCGCCTCGCCGCCGCCGACGTCCTCCGTCCCTTCGACCTCGCGGGGGGCCCGCTGCTGCGCGCACGGCTGGTGCGCCTCGACGAGGATGACTCGCGTCTCTATGTGACGCTGCACCACATCATCTTCGACGGTTACTCGCTCTCCCAGGTCTTCGTGCCGGAGCTGGCGGCCTTCTATGCGGCGTCGATCGGCGCCGGTCGCATGGCGCCGCCGGCGCCGCCGCTGCAGTACGCGGACTGGGCGGTGTGGCAGCGTGCGGAGGTGCAGCGCGGCGCCTACGCGCGCCAGCTCGAGTACTGGACGCGCCAGCTCGCCGGCGAGCTGCCGGTGATGGAGCTCGGCGACCGGCCGCGGCCGCCGCAGCAGAGCTATCGCGGCCGCCGGCATGCCTTCGCGCTGCCGCCCGCGCTCACCGCGCAACTCAAGCAGCTCAGCCGTGACGAGCGCGCGAGCCTCTACATGACGCTCTGCGCGGCCTTCTTCACGCTCCTGCATCGCTACACGGGTCAGGAGGAGGCGGTGATCGGCTCGGTGAGCGCGGGCCGCAAGCTGCCCGAGGTGTCCCGGCTGCTCGGCTTCTTCGCCAATCCGATCGCGCTCCGGGCGAGCCTCGGCGACGATCCGCCGTTCCGCACGCTGCTGCGGCGCGTCCGCGACGTCGCCCTCGACGCGCTCACGAACGACGACGTCCCGTTCGAGCACGTCGTGGCCGCGCTCCGGCCGGCGCGCGATCCCGGACGGCACCCCTTCTTCCAGGCGGTGTTCGCCCTCGAGGCGCCGATGGCCCCGCTGCCCGCCGGGTGGGATCTGCGCCACCTCGACGTCGAGACGGGCACGGCGAAGTTCGACCTGTACCTCGAGATGCACGACCGGCCCGACGGTCTCTGCGGTCAGTTCGTGTACGCGGCGGACCTGTTCGAGCCGGCCACGATCGCGCGCATGGCGCGCCACTACGAGAACATCTTGACGGCCGTCGTCGACGATCCCGGCCGGCCGCTCTCGACGCTGCCCATGCTCGACCAGGCGGAGCGGCATCGGGTGCTGGTCGAGCTGGCGGCGTCGCCGGCGGCGTACCCCGAGACGTCGACGGTGCACGGTGTGGTGGCCACGCACGCCGCCGGCACGCCCGACGCCGTCGCCCTGGTGGCCGGCGGCCGGTCCCTGACGTACGGGGCGCTGCAGTCCCGGGCCGCCGGCCTCGCGGACCGCCTGCGTGCGCGCGGCGTCGCGCAGGGCAGTGTCGTGGCCGTGCACGCCGAGCGATCGATCGAGATGATCGTCGGCTACCTCGCGATCCTGCAGTCGGGCGCGGCGTACCTGCCGCTCGACCCGTCGCATCCGCGCGAGCGGCTGGCGAGCATGCTCGAGGACGCCGGCGCGCGCGTCCTGCTGACCGCCGGCCGTGGGCCGCGCGGGGCGCTGCCCGGGGTGGCGCACACGCTGCCGCTCGAGGAGACGACACCCGCTGTCGGCGACGCGCCCGGGCCGACCGTCGGCCCCGACGCGCGCGCGTACGTCATGTTCACGTCGGGCTCGACCGGTCGCCCCAAGGGGGTGACGATTCCGCATCGCGGCATCCTGAGACTGGTCTTCGGGCAGGACTACGTCCACTTCGGCGCCGACCAGACGTTCCTCCAGCTCGCCACCCCCGTCTTCGACGCGGCGACGTTCGAGATCTGGGGCCCGCTGCTGCACGGCGGGCGCTGCGTGATCCACCCGCCCGGGGTGCCGACGCCGGGCACGCTGCGCACGATGATCAGGCGCCACGGGGTGACGACCGCGTTCCTGACCACCTCGCTCTTCAACGCGATCGTCGACGAGGACGTGGACGCGCTGCGCGGTCTCCGGCAGATCGTGATCGGCGGCGAGGCGCTGTCGCCGAGCCACGTCGCGCTGGCCGCGGCCGCGCTCCCCATGGTGCGCCTGGTGAACGGCTACGGACCGACGGAGACGACCACGTTCGCCGTCTGCCATCCGATCGCACGGCCCGTCGACCCGGCCGCGCCGGGAATTCCGATCGGGCGACCGATCGCCGGCACGGAGGTGTACGTGCTCGACGCACACCGCTGCCCGCTGCCCGTCGGCGTGCCGGGCGAGCTCTACATCGGCGGCGCCGGCCTGGCGCTCGGCTACATCAACCGCACCGACCTCACCGCCGAGCGGTTCGTCCCGCACCCGTTCCCGCCGGTCTCCGACGCGCGCCTCTACCGCACCGGCGACGTGGCACGCTGGCGCGCCGACGGCACGCTGGAGTTCCTCGGCCGGCGCGACGGCCAGGTCAAGATCCGCGGCGTGCGCATCGAGCTCGCCGAGGTCGAGGCCGCGCTGACCTCGCACCCCGCCGTGCGCGAGGCGGCGGTGGTGGCGTGGGACGAGCCCACCGGTGACCGCGGGCTGGTCGCGTATGTCGTCGGCAAGGAGCGGACCGTCAACGCCCCGGCGCTGCGCGCATTCTTGAAGACGCGGCTGCCCGCCGGCTTCGTCCCGGCGGCGGTCGTGGCGCTCGACGCTTTGCCGCTCACGCCGAACGGCAAGCTGGACCGGCGCGCGCTCCCGGCGCCCCGTACACGGCGTGAGCCGCGCACGGCCGCGCCCGCGCGCGGCCCGCTGAAGCATCAGCTGGCGGCGATCTGGTCCGAGCTGCTCGGCCTCGCGGAGATCGGCGTCGACGAGGATTTCTTCGAGGTGGGCGGCCACTCGCTGCTGGCCGTCCGGATGCTCGAGCGCGTGCAGCAGCTCTACGGCATCGCGCTGCCGCTGGCCGTGCTCTACACGGAGCCCACCATCGACGGCGTGGCGGCCGCGCTCCTGCGCCATGACGCGGCCGCTCCGCACGAGCCGCTCGTGAAGCTGCGTGATGGGACGCACGGGGCGCCGCTCTTCTTCTTCCACGGCGACGTGAACGGCGGCGGCTTCTACTGCCGGAAGCTCGCGCGCCGGCTGCCTGCCGGCCGCGCCATCTGGGCGGTGCATCCCCTGGGCGTCGACGGCGACGATGCGGTGCCGCGCAGCATCGAGACGATGGCCCGCCAGCACGTAACGGATCTCGAGGCCATCGCGCCGGAGGGACCCGTGGTCCTCGGCGGCTACTGCAACGGCGGCCTCGTCGCCTGGGAAACGGCGCGCCTGCTCACCGCCGCCGGTCGCACGGTCGAGCGTGTGATCCTGCTCGCGGCCGACGCCGACACACGGTTCCCACGGCTGCGTGCACCGATGACCCGGGCCGCGCGCCTCGTGGGCATGAGCCCGCGCGGCGCTGCGCTCCAGTTCGGCCGCCTGCGCCACTTCGCCTCGCGGTTCCGGCGGCTGAGCCTGCGCCGGCGCGCGGCGCTGGCCGAGCAGAGCGTCACCCACGTGCTGGGACAGCTGACCCGGCGCCTGCGGCCGACGCCGCCCGGCGCCAATGCTCGGCCTCAGGCGCCGCTCGCGCGCTACTTCGACCTGGTCCAGAGCTACGTGCCCGGCCCGTGGCCGGGTCACGTCGTGGCCGTGTGGCCCGCCGCCGAGGAGCCAGCGCGGCTCGACGATCCGACGCTCGGCTGGGGCGCGCTGGCCCGGCGGGTGGACGTCTACGAGGTGGCCGGGGATCACGACGAGGTCGTCACCACGCAGCTCGACCACGTGGTCGAGCTGCTGCGGCCCTACCTGTGACGCCTCCGATCGCATGGCCGGCGCCGCCGCCGGCGGTGACGCTCCATCCCCACGAGGTGCACGTCTGGCGCGCGCGGCTCGACGTCGGGCCGGCCGCCCTGGCGGAGCTGGCAGCCGCGCTCGCGCCCGACGAGCACGCGCGCGCCGCGCGCTTCCGGTTCGTGCGCGACCGCCACCGCTACACGGCCGCCCACGGCCTGCTGCGCATGATCCTCGGCCGCTATCTTCGGCGCGATCCGGCGCGGCTGCGCCTGGCGGCGGCGCCGCACGGCAAGCCGCACCTGGTGGCCGCCGCCGGCGTGGCGCCGCTCCGCTTCAACCTGGCGCACGCCGACGACCTGGCGCTCGTCGCCGTCGCCTGGCGCCGCGAGGTCGGCGTGGACGTGGAGCGCGAGCACGCCGACCGCGTCGATCTGGAGGTAGCGCGCCGCATGTTCCCGCGCGAGGACGTGCAGGCGCTGGAAGCGCTGCCGCCGGCGCTCCGGCCGCACGCGTTCTTCGCCCTGTGGACGTTCCGGGAGGCCTACGCCAAGGGGACGGGGCTGGGGCTCGCAGACGAGGACGCGTCCACGCCGCCGGCCCCCTGGTCGGTGCGCCAGCTGCCGATCGACCCGGGCTACGCGGCGGCCCTCGCCCTGGAGCGTGGCGTCGCGAACGTGCGGTGCTGGGAGTGGGCGCCGGATGCCGGCGCGCTACGCGAGGCGAAGACGGCCTAGAACTTCCACTCGGTGAAGAGCTTCTGCTTGAAGGCGGAGAGCTCTTCCACCTGCTTGCCGGCGCCGTTGCCCTTCTTCTTCAGCTCGATGAACTTGTCGTCCATCTTGTTGAGCCGGTGCGCCAGCACCTCGGCCAGGGTGTGGAGCAGCTTGAAGGCGGCCACGCTCTCCTCGCGCACGAGCCGCTCGAACTGCGTCTTGGTGAGCAGCGCGAGCTGGCACCCGGTCTTGGCCATGACGGTGGCGGTGTGCGGCCCGTCGGTGAGCAGGCTGATCTCGCCGAACACGGCGGGCGCCTCGATCGTGGCCAGCACGTCGGGCGCGCCGGCCTTCATGACCTCCACGGTGCCGGCCAGCAGCACCACCAGCCCCTGCGCGGCGTCGCCCTCCTTGTAGAGCGGCGTGCCGGCCTCGAACTTCGCCGGCAGCATCACGCGCAGGATGTGCTCGGTCTGCTCGAAGGAGAGCCCGCGGCAGAGCACGGTGCGGATGACCTTGGCCATCTCCGACGGCGCCATCATGACCTAGACCCCTCTCAGGACCGTCGCGCGCCCGACGCGCCCGATGGCCACGACGTAGGCGGCTGTCCGGAATGAGACCTTGCGCTCCTTGGCGACGCGCGCCAGCGTGGCGTACGCCTCGCGCATGTGGCGCTGCAGCTCGGTGTTGACCTTGTCCTCTTCCCACGTGAACTGCTGGATGTTCTGCGCCCACTCGAAGTAGGACACGGTCACGCCGCCCGCGTTCACGTAGATGTCCGGCAGCACCACCACGCCGCGCTCCGTCAACGCCTCGTCCGCCTCCGGCGTGGTGGGCGCGTTGGCAGCCTCGAGCACGATGCGAGCGCGGATGTCGTCGACGTTCTTGTTCGTGATGACGCCGCCGAGCGCGGCCGGGACCAGCACGTCGACATCCAGCGCGAGCAGCTCGTCGTTGCCGATCGCCTCCGTGCCCGGAAAGCCGGCCACCGACCGGGTCTTCTTCACGTGCTCGGTGAGGGCGGGGATGTCGAGACCCGGACGGTAGCGGATGGCGCCGCCGACGTCGGACACGGCCACGACCTTGCCGCCCCGCTGCCGGAGGAACCTGGCCGTCCACGAGCCCACGTTGCCGAACCCCTGCACGGCGAAGGTCTTGTCCTTGATCTCGCCGGCCTTCGCGTCTCTCAGATATTCCTCCAGCGCGAAGACGACGCCGCGGCCGGTGGCCTCCTCCCGCCCCCGGGAGCCGAAGAGATCGACCGGCTTGCCGGTGACGACCGCCGGCGAGAATCCGTGGATGCGCGAGTACTCGTCCATGATCCAGGCCATCACCTGGGCGTTGGTGTTGACGTCGGGGGCCGGGATGTCGGTGTGGGGCCCGATGATGTCGTGGATGAGCTGCACGAACTTGCGGGTCAGGCGCTCGAGCTCGGGCGCCGAGAGCTTGCCCGGATCGACCGCGATGCCGCCCTTGGCCCCGCCGAACGGCAGGTTCATCACCGCCGTCTTCCAGGTCATGAGCGAGGCCAGGCCCTGGGCCTCTTCCATGTCGACGGTGGGGTGGTAGCGGAGGCCCCCCTTCATCGGACCGCGGCTCCGGTCGTGCTGGACGCGATAGCCCGTGAAGTTCTCGAGGTCGCCGTTGTCCAGATGGATCGAGACGTCGACCTTCACCTCGCGGTAGGGGTTCACGAGCATCCGCTCCACCGAGGGGGACAGGTCCATGACCTTGGCGGCCTTGCGGAAGTAGTAGTTGACCTCCTGGATCGGAGACATCAAAAAAAGTCTACTGCACAGGGCGCGTCCGTCTAGCACAAGAACTGTCGACTGCCTCGTGCACGAGGCATGGTGCCCCGCGGCGGGGGCACACGGCGCCGCTGGACACGCTCGCCGGCTCAGCGTCCGCGCCCACTTAGCGTGCGGCCGCCGTGGCGCGGGCGTTGCGACAGTGCACGCGCGTCATGCGCCGCGCCCGGACCGTTTTCACCGCCATCCTGCTCGCGGTCCCCCTCGGGGCAACGTCCGAGACGATCCAGTACGCGTACGACGCCGTGGGGCGGCTGAGCGTCGTCGCGGACCTCCGGGGCGACCTCGCCGTCTACGACTACGACGCCGTCGGGAACATGCTAGCCATTCGCCGGGTCACCGTCGCGGCGCTTCCCGATGCGGTCGTCGTCGCTCTCGTCGTTCCCGAAGCGGCGCGCCCCGGCGCCACGCTCTCGATCTTCGGCAAGGGCTTCGCCGCGACGCCGGAG
>Ga0247830_10000949_pt1 | contig 11431 bp, 13 predicted proteins | sample 12C_Control_Day5_FD_207766 | JGI IMG/M metagenome (GOLD analysis project Ga0247830, IMG submission 207766) | Soil microbial communities from agricultural site in Penn Yan, New York, United States - 12C_Control_Day5 | ecosystem: Environmental > Terrestrial > Soil > Agricultural land | place...
CGCGCCACACCTGGGCCTCGGAAACCTGACGCTGCTCGCGATCGACAACCACAGCTCGACGATCCCGATGGCGCCGTGGGAGGCGAGGCTCGGGCCGTTCGGCTGGCGCGTCGAGCTGGTGGACGGACACGATCGCTCGGCGCTCGAAGCCGCGCTCTCGATCCGTGACGACCGCGTGCCGACGGCCGTGGTCGCGGACATCCCGGAGGGGGAATGGTGACCGAGATGCGGCCGCGGATCGCGGCCACGCTGACCGAGCTGTTCGAACGCGACGATCGATTGGCGATCGTGCTCGCCGAGATCAGCACCGACCTCTTCCGGGGTCCTCGACGCTCCGACCCGGCGCGCGCCGTCAACGTGGGGATCATGGAAGCGACGATGGTCGGGGTCGCCGCCGGGTTCGCGATGGAAGGCTTCCATCCGGTCGCGCACACGATCGGCCCGTTCATGACGGAGCGGCCGTTCGAGCAGCTGAAGCTCGACTTCGGTTACCAGGGACTCGAGGGGACGTTCGTAAGCGTCGGCGGTTCGTACGACTACGGAGCCGAGGGCGGTACGCACCACGCGCCCGGTGACGTCGGTGTGATCGCGACGATCCCGGGCATGGAGATCCTGGCGCCGGGCACGGCTGCCGAGGCCGATCGTCTCGTCCGCGCGAGCTACGCGAACGGGCGCGCGTCGTACCTGCGCGCAAGCCTTGCGCAGAACACGGTCTCGTTCGAGGTCGAACCCGGGCGGCTCGAGGTCGCTCGCCACGCTTCCCACGACGATGCGCCGGTCGTCATCGCGTTCGGTCCGATGCTCTCGCGTACCCTCGAGGCGGCCGCGGGGCTCGACGTCACGGTGGCGTACGCCACGAGCGTCGTGCCGTTCGACGCGCCGGGGCTCGCCGCGATCGCCGGTGACCACCCGCACCTGATCGCGGTCGAGCCCTGGTACGAGGGCACGGTGACGGGCACGCTCGCTGCTGCCCTTGCCCACGTGCCGAGCCGCATCGACGCGATCGGCGTCCCGCGACGGTTCCTTCGCGACTACGGCAGCGCCGCGGAGCACGACCGTGCCAACGGGCTCGACATCGCGGGGATCGGGGGGCGGCTTCGGGCGATGGTCGCGGTGTAGCTCGCGATCCCGCCCGGCCGGAACGGTTGCCGCCTAGCCCGGCGTCCCGAACGCGCGGAAGGGCTCGGGCTCGTAGGCGTCGAGGAAGGCCACCCAGTCGGGAAGCGCCTCCCGCACGGCCTCGTCGTCCTGCACGAGCCACGACAGGTGGCGGAACGCGTGCTCGATCACCTGCGCGACGCCGATCTCGGGCGGGGGGCCCATCGCGTCGCCTCGGGCCAGATCCGCGCGAAGGACCGGGTCATCCACGAGGTGCTCGCCCAGCTCGGCAGGCGTCGCCACGGCCACGACGTACGTGAGCACCACGCGGGCGTCCTCGGAACGCCACGACGTCGAATGCGCGAGCAACGGTCGCAACCCGTATCGCGTCGCCGCGGCGGACACGATCTCGCCCGGCTGGCGGTCGGCGCGCCATCCGAGCCGGAGGGTCTCGGCGTGGATCGGCCGGAGATGATGAGCGCCGTCGGGCTCGAGACACACGAACAGCGCCTCGATCGTCTGCGTGACCAGCTCCGGCGACCAGCCAACCTTCGTGAGCGCGGGGGCCCACTCGATCACCGGCGGATGCTCGTGGTCGGGAGGCGTCACGACCTCAGGCCTCGTCGAGCGGCTCCGCCATCGCGAGGACGGTCTCGCGCGACGACATCTGTCCGTGGTCGGCGAGGCCGTGGGCCTGGATCTGCTCGACGACCTCGTCCTCTGTTCCCCGAGCCTGGAACCCGCAGAAGCAGGTGACTTCCAGCAGCATCCTCCGGACCTCCCGCAGCGTGGCCGCGACGGTACCACCGACGTCGCGAGGCTTCCCGCGGCAGAGGTCGGGCGCTCAGGCTGCCGCGTGGCGCTCGAGCACGGCGTCGACGTCCGCGCCAGGCTCCACGTCCTGGATCCGCCAGCTGAGCCACGGCCGCGCTTGGTCGGCCCAGACCGCGTCGATCGAGCTGAACCAGGCCATCGGGCCGAACGCCCGCCATGGGCCGAGCTCGGCGCGCCACGGGATCGGCCGGTCGCCCGCGGCCCGGTGCCGGGGCGCCTCGAGGCGCCACGGCAGCCCGGTCATCGGATCGAGTCGCCATGTGATCGGTGTGCCGTCCCCGGGAACGATCAGACGAAGCGTCAGCTCGTCGACCTCCTGGAGCTGCACCCCGGTGAGGAGCCACGACATCGGGAGCATCCCCGACTCGAGCCACCGGAACGCGTTGGCCGACCGGTCGGCCTCCGGCGACGAGGGTTGACGGCGACCGCCGACCCACGACGTCGCCCGGCCGTCGATGTACGAGTCCCTCCCGCTGAACACTGTCCGGCCCCCGACCACGACGTCGAACTCGGCGGCGAACCCCCGGCCGATCCGGTGGTAGGTCGCTGCGCGGAGCGGCAGCCACGGACCCCGGCCGAGCCGCATCCGTGCCGGCCCCCGCATCGAGAGGGTCTCGACCCGCGGGATCGTCGGCCCGAAGACGGCGTGGGCGAACCGCACGAAGCCGGGCGGGACGGTGTCGGGGAGCTCGAGGGGCTCGACCAGCTCAGGGTGGGAGCGGTCGGGGCTGACGTCGGCGGTGGTCATGGCGGGATCCTCCTCGCTCACCAGCATGCGACGCCCGCGGCTCGATCGCCGGGACGGCCGACCCGCCGCCGGTTGGCACCTCGCCTCGGCTACCGCAGCCGCTCGGCCTCGGCTTGCGCGGCCCGTCGGAACCGTTCGTCCGCGGCGGCGCGGTCACCCCGCTTCTCGGCCACGCGCGCGAGCGCGCGCCAGGTCCAGCTCGCGAGCTGGCGTTCCCCGAGCTCCTCGGAGATGCGGATCGCCTGGCGCAGGTCGTCCTCGGCTTCATCGAGCCGGCCCAGTTCGCGTAGGACGATCCCGCGCTCGGCGAGGGCGTCGCCCAGCTCCCAGCGCGCACCCAGCTCCGAGAAGACGATGATCGCGTGCTCGAAGTCGGGCAGCGCCTCCTCGTACTCCTCCTCGTCCTCGTGCAACCGCGCGTGCTGGACGCGCGCGACGGCCACACTGAACAGGTCGTCCATCTCTTCCGCGAGCCGGGCCGCCTCGTCGATCAGCGCCTTCGCCTCGTCGTAGGCGTCCATGTTCTCGCGGTTGATCGACAAGGCGGTGAGGGCACGCACCTCGGCCCATCGGTCCCCGTGCTCGCGCGCGAGCTCCAGCGCCCGGCGCCAGATCGGCTCGGCCTCCTCGTACCGGTGCCTCGTCCACGGGACCCACCCGGTGAACAGTAGGGTCCGGACGATCGCCCACGGATCCTCGAGCGCCTCGGCAGCCGCCAGCGACCGCGCGAGCAGGGTTTCGGCCCGTTCGAGGTCGCCGTCGACGTTGTTCGCGATGTCCCCCAGAAACCGCAGCGCGTGGGTGAGGGTCCAGTGATCGTGGAGTGTCGTGCCGAGGTCGACGGCACGATCGAGCACCTCGACAGCGCCCGGGTACTCACCTAGCCAGTACCGGGCCTCGCCCATGCCCGCCAGGACCCTCGCCTCGCGCACGCCGTAGCGCGCGTCGTCGCCCGCGAGCGCGAGAGCCCGTCCGTAGTAGTCGACGGCGCCCCGGTTCTCCATGCGGCGGCGCGCCCGGTCGCCCGAATCGGCCAGCGCGGCCACCGCCCGGTCGGGGACGGCCCGGTCGGCCGGATCGAGATCGATCGACGCGAGCGCCGCGCGTTCGAGGTGCGCGGCGGCGAAGGTCGGCTCGGTGGGCTCGAGCGAGTCGGCGATCGTGAGGTGCAGCTGCAGCCGGAGGCGCTTCGGCAGGCTCGCGTAGGCGACGTCGCGGAGGGTCTCGTGTCGGAACCGCCAGCGAGGTGACCCCGCGCCGGGCTCCGTCACGATCAGCTCGGCATCGACGAGCTGATCCATCGCATCCGCGCTGCAGTCGCCGACGAGCTCCGCCTCCTCTACGTCGAACGCGTAGAGGTAGACGGAAAGGCGCCGCGCCAGCTCCCGTTGGTCGTTCGGCAGGCTGTCGAGCCTCGCCGCGATCACCGCCTGCACGGTCGGCGGTAGCGTGCCACCAGATCCCGCGGTGGTCGCATCGGCACGCCCCAGGAGCATCCCGGTGGTCTCGACGATGAAGAACGGGTTCCCTCCGGCACGCGCCGCGATCGTCCGGGCTTCAGCCTCGGGGATCCGCGGGCCTCCGGCCTGGCGCGCGAGCGCGACGGCGTCGTCGTCGCTCAGGGGCTCGAGGTGCAACAGCACGTGGTTCGCGGCGCGCGAGCCCCAGCCCGGGCGGGCGTCGAGGAGCTCGGGGCGCGCCGCCGCGAGCACCGTGGCACGTCCCGGGCTCTGGCTCGCCCGGCCGGCGAGGCGTTCGACCAGGTCCATCATCGGCGCACGCATCGCGTGCACGTCCTCGAACAGGAGCGTGACCGGCGCCTCCGTCGCGAGTCCCGCCACCATCGAGAGGACGCCCGATTGGACCTCCTGGATGAACGCGGATTCCTCGCGACGCTCAGTGGCGAGGCCGAGCGCGAGCGCCAGCCGCTCGGCCGTACGGTCGGCCTCGTCGCCGTCGGTCCACCGCTCGACGAGCTCCCGGAGCCGCCGGAGCGATTTCTCGCCGGGCTCCCCATGCTCGATGCTGGCCGCCTCGCGCACGATCGTGGCGGCCGCGGCGAACGTCGCGCTGCCCGACGCCAGCTGGCCACGCGCGACCAGGACGTTCCCCGCGTGCTCGATCCCGGCCAAGAACTCGTCCGCGAGGCGCGACTTACCGATCCCCGGTTCGCCGATCAGCGTCACGAGCAGCGGCCGCGACGTCGCCTCGACCCGCGCATGGGCATCGCGCAGGAGCGTGAGCTCGTTGGCCCTCCCGACGAAAGGGATCGTGCGCCGCGCCGTTCGCGGGGTGAGTCCGTCGACCGGGTACGCGGCGAGCGGCTCCTCGAACCCCTTGGCGACCACGTCGCGCCGGTCGCCATACGAGACCGCGTGCTCGGTGAGCGCGAACGTCGTGGCGCCGGCGAGGACCTCGCCCGGCTGAGCGGCGGTCTGCAGGCGGGCGGCCGCGTTCACGACGGGCCCCGTCACGAGGAGTTGCCCGGACGGCCCGACGCCCGTGGCTGCCTCACCGGTCTCGACCCCGACCCGGACGTCGAGGGGCTGATCGAGTCCGAGCTCCGCGGCGAGCCGCCGGGTGTGGCCCCGGATCGCGAGCCCCGCCCGGACCGCCCGCGCGGCGTCGTCCTCGTGGACGTGCGGCAGCCCGAAGACCGCCATCACGGCGTCGCCGATGAACTTCTCGGGCTGGCCGCGGAGCGCTCGGAGCTCCTCGCTCACCGCGTCGTAGAAGCGGCCGAGAACCTCGCGAGCTCTCTCGGGGTCGAGCCGCTGTGAGAGGGCGGTCGACTCGACCAGATCGGCGAACAGCACCGTCACGAGTTTGCGTTCCTCTGTGCCGAGGGACGATCCCACGACGGTGCCGCAGTTCGGGCAGAACCGCGCGTCGTCGGGGAGCGGCTCGCCACAGACGGTGCAGGTCATCGCTCCAGCATATGGCCCACCGGGGACAGGTTCCCGGGCCTGGCCAAGGTCACCGCGAGGACTGCGCGAACATCCAACGGTGGCCCTCGACATCGGCTGCGCTGTAGATCCGACCGACCGGACCATCCTCGGGCGGGCGGAGGATCGTGGCCCCCGCTGCCGCCGCGCGGTCGTGATGGGCCTCGATGTCCTCGACGGTGATGAACACGCCATCCACCACCCACGGCACCTGCGACCACCGCCGGGCGTGCTCGCACACCACGGCATGGTGGGCCGGACTCATGTACGCCTCACCCGGCCAGCCAAGCAAGATGCGCGCGTCGCCGAGCGCGAGCTCCGCGTGGGTGATCCGACCGTCGGGATCGGTGAACCGCTCACCCGTCTCTCGGAACCCGAAGGCCTCCGAGAGCCACGCGGCGGCGTTGCCGACGTCTTCGTACGAGATCATCGGGATCGCGCTCTGCTCCACGACTGGCTCCTCGTCGACGGATGAGTGCATCTTGCCATCGCCTGCCCTCGGACGGTCGTGGCTCAGGTCCGTCCCGGGACGCGTCGATGCACCTCCGGTGCAGGAAGAGATCAGGATCGAGGCGGCCATCGATGCGGCGCGTCTGTTCGCCGCCGGCCCGGAGGCGATGCTCGTGCTCCGCGCGGACCGCGTGGCGCGTGCGAACGAACACGCCGTTGAGCTGGCCGGACGCGATCTGTCCGAGCTCGATGTGCGCGAGGTATTCCCGGATTGGGTCGAAGAGCCCGACGACGCGGTGCCGTTCGAGGCAACGCTCGTGAGATCCGCGGGCGTCGAGCTCCCCGTCGAGATCCGCGTGCGGCGGCTGGCCGCCGATCTCGTGGTGGCGTCGATCCGCGACGCCCGCCACCTGATCGCTGGGCGCGAGGCGCAGGAGGCGCTCGCGGAGGCGGAGGCTCGGTACCGGAGCCTCGTGGAGCAGATCCCCGCGGTGGTCTACGCGGACACCGGGGACGAGACGATCTACGTGAGCCCGCAGATCGAACAGATCCTGGGGGTGACGCCCGAGGCCTACCGCACCCAGCCCGAGCTGTGGCTGGACATGGTGCATCCCGACGACCGCCCCACCGTGCAGGCCGAGAGCGACGCGTTCATCGCGGGGGTCGGCGGCGATCTCGCCGACTACCGCATGGTGCGCCCCGACGGCCGGGTCGTGTGGGTCCGGGACCGCGCTTACGCGGAACGCGACCAGTCGGGCCGGGTGGTTTTCGAGCACGGCATCCTCTTCGACGTCACGGAGCTGAAGGAGGCCGAGGCCCGGGTCGCGCACATGGCCTTCCACGACGCGCTCACGGGCCTCGCGAACCGGCAGCTGTTCGAGGAGGCCCTCACGCTCGCGGTCGAACGCGCGAAGCGGGACCAGACCGTGGTCGCGGTCCTCTTCCTCGACCTCGACAACTTCAAGCTCGTGAACGATTCGCTCGGGCACCACGCCGGCGATCGGATGCTGATCGAGCTCGCCCACCGGCTCCGAGCATGCACGCGGGAGACCGACCTCGTCGCCCGCCAGGGCGGCGACGAGTTCCTGATGCTGCTGGCAGATCTCCACGGCGACGAGGTGCACGACGCCGTGCAGGCGGTCGTCGAGCGGGTGTACGAGGCCCTGGAGGATCCGTTCGAGCTGCAGGGGAGCGAGTTCCACGCGCGCGGGTCGATGGGCATCAGCCTGTTCCCTCAAGACGCTGTGGACGCCGAGGAGCTCCTGAAGACCGCGGACATCGCGATGTACCGGGCCAAGAGGCTCGAGCCGGGTGGCCACGTGTTCTTCGCCGCCGACCCCGAGGACGCGCTCGACCGCCTATCGTTCGCGACGCGGCTGCGGCAAGCGGTGCAGGACGAGAACTGGCTGCTCCACTACCAGCCCGTCGTGGACCTGTCGGACCGGCGGGTGGTCGGCGCCGAGGCGCTGATCCGCTGGAACGACGTCCACGGGGGCATCGTCCCGCCCGGCGAGTTCATCCCGGTCGCCGAGGAGCTCGGTCTGATCGAGGCGATCGGCGACTGGGTCGTGGACGAGGTCGCACAACAGCAGCGCGCGTGGCGCGACGCGGGCCTCGACCTCGAGATCTCGTTCAACCTCTCGCCGCGCCAGCTGTGGACCCCGAGGCTGGCCGAGCGCCTGATCGCGAAGCTCGGCGACGCGGGGCTCGAGCCCTCGACCCTGCAGGCCGAGATCACCGAGTCCACCGTGATGGCCGATCCCGACCGGACCCAGCGGATCCTGCGCGACCTGCATTCGTGGGGGCTGCGGCTCGCGATCGACGACTTCGGCACCGGCTACTCGTCGCTGTCCCGCCTCAAGCACATGCCCGTCGACGTGTTGAAGATCGACCAGGAATTCATCCGCAACGTGGACCGGGACGTGCGGCTGGCCGGGATGGTGCGGGCGATGATCCAGGTCGCGCAGTCGCTCGACATGGTCCCGCTCGCAGAGGGGGTCGAGACCGAGGGCGAGTACGTGTTCCTCAGGTCGAACGGCTGCCGGCTCGCACAGGGCTTCTGGTTCGCGTACCCGGTGCCGGCCGAGGAGATCGCCGAGCTCGCCTCGCGGCCGGGGGGCCTCGGTTCGCCGGCGATCCAGCATTGAGTCGTCGCGGCCGGCTGTCCTTTCGGCGTCGATCCATGGCAGGCTCGTCCTTCCGGATCGGGAGGGAGGATGCGATGGCCAGCGGTTCCGGCACGAAGGACGATCCTTGGGTGCTGACGACGCCCCCGGGGACCTCCGAGTACACGATGTACCGCGACGAGGAGGCAGACCCGCCCACGCTCGTCTGCCGCGTGGGGTCGACGACGCTCGGCTACCGGCTCCGGTGCATCGAGGACCTGCACGCGATGCTGCAGGAGCACGGCGACTGGATGCCGCTCGGCAGCGCCGACGAGCAGAAGCCGGCCAAGGAAGACACGGTCGAGGCCTGGGCCCGCTCGCCCGACAATCCCGTCGGCGGCTGGTACGGGACGAAGAAGGGCCTGCGGGGCCGCTTCGGGATGTACGTGCCGCCACTCCTGGAGGCGCTCGGGCTGGCCGAGCTCGAGCACGAGCCGCGCAACAACCGGATGCGCGCGATCTAGCCGGTCACCGGCAGGATCCGGGGGAAGAAGGCCGGGGGGAGCGGCGCCGCCGGCCTCGTGCGCATGACCTCCACCTGATCGAAGGGGAGGAGGTCCACCGCGTAGACGTCGAGCAGCCGGGCTTGCAGTTCGGCCGGGTCCATCCCGGTGTCCACCGTGCGGCGACCGCCGGGGAGCTCGATCCCGCGGTGGTGCAGCTCGCAGAGCGGATACAGCTGGCCGTCGAACCGGTGCATGACGACGGGCACCCCGGGGCCCGGTTCGAGCCCGGCGCAGAGCGTGCAGACGAGTGCCAACCGCGACGGGTAGCCGAACCGCGCACGCCAACCCCGTTCGTGCTCGATCACGCGCCCCCACAGGGCGACGGTGCCGGCCACCGGGGGCGTTGGGTATGCCGGTGCGTCCCGCGGCGCGTCGCCGAGGGCTCGGGTCGCGTGGATCCCGCAGATGCAGCGGAGGTCGGGCGCTTCGTGGGGTCGGCGCGATCCGCGGATCAGCGCGGGGACGCTGCATCGAGCCTCGGCGGCCCGCCGGGGCACCCACGCGTCGGTCCCCCCGGATCCGGCCGGAAGCAAGCCCGGCCGGCCGTCGGCCGCGAGGCCAAGCCGCCAGAGCCGCCATCCGTCGATCGCCTCTGCTGCGTCGGAGCGTGGGAGGTCCGCCATGACTCCCAGGGTGCGTCGCGGATCGGCGAGCGGCAAGGGACTAGGCGGCTCGGCGCTGCCTCAAGGCCACCATCAGGCCGAGCGAACCGGCGACCAGTACGCCGAAGAGCAGCGCCCATCCCGGGTGGCCGGCCGCGAGCAGCGCCAGCCCTCCCGCCATCCACAGGAGCAGCTCCAGCGAGAACCGTGCGGGGTCGTCCAGACGCCTCGGTGCCTTCGGCGCCACGAAGAGCCCCCACGCGATCGCCGACGCGAGCGGCACGCCGATCCCGAGCACGACCTTCGTGATCGTCCCACCGCCGACCGTGAAGCCCCACACGCCCAGTGCGACGGGCAGCGCCAGCTCCAGGAGGAACCGGAGCGCGAGGCTGAGGATCCGCATGGCTCAGCCTACCGACCGGCAGGTCGCTCTCGCGGTTGACAAGCTAACGTTGTTAGCCTATCGTCGGGCTAACAACGTTAGCCACGACTGAGGAGGAAGGCCATGGGCTTCAGGAACGAGATCCGCTGCGAGGCACAGATCGTCGGTACCCCCGATGAGGTGTGGGCTGTGCTGAGCGACTTCGGCTCGTACGGCGAGTGGAACCCCGGCATGGACGACGTGCAGGGAGAGGCGAAGGCGGGGTCCCGGCTCACGATCAGGTTCACGCTGAACGGCGGTCGCACGAGGACGATGAGGCCGACCGTGCTGGTGGCCGAGCCGGGCCGTGAGCTCCGCTGGCTCGGTCGGCTCCTGTTGCCGTGGGTGTTCGACGGCGAGCACCGGTTCGAGATCCACGAGACGACGCCGGGCGTCGTCACGTTCGTGCAGGGAGAGCGCTTCAAGGGCCTGCTCGTGCCCTTCCTCAGGAAGCTTATCGAGGTCGACACGGCCACGACCTTCGTGAGGGTGAACGAGGCCCTCGCCCTCCGGGTCGTCGAGCTTCGGACGCGGGACGCCGCGTGAGCGTCGAACCCTCTGCGCGATCGACGGAGATCGTCGAGGCCGCCCGTGAGCTCCTGGAGTCCCACGGGCCGGGCGGCCTCACGATGCGTGCGCTCGGCGAGCAGCTCGGCATACGCGCGCCCTCTCTCTACAAGCACGTTGCCGACAAGGACGAGCTCGAGGTGCTGCTGATCGCCGAGGCCCTGCGCGATCAAGGCACGGCGATGCACGAGGCGATCGCGGACCTGCCCGCGCGAGCGCCACGGAGGACCAAACTCGGCGTGCTCGCGCGCGTCTACCGGGCATGGGCGCTCGCGCATCCGCACCTGTACCGGCTCGCGACCGAGGGCCCGCTCCCGCGCGAGCAGCTCCCCGAGGGGCTCGAGGCCTGGGCGGCGGAGCCGGTCCTGCGAGCCGCGGGGAGCGAGTCGCGCGCACGGGCGACGTGGGCGTTCGCGCACGGGATGACGATCCTCGAGCTCGACGGGAGGTTCCCGCCTGGGGCCGACCTCGACGCCGCGTGGGAGGCGGGCATCGCCGCGCTCGGCTGACCGCCCGGGAGGTTGCGGGCCGAACGCCCCCGGTCACGAGCGTCGGTCCCCGCTTGTCTGACGAGAGAGCCCGGCGGGCCCGCGGAGCCCGCCGACCGACGAGGGAGGCGCTATGGGTGCGCTGCATACGGAACTGCTGGACAGGATCCAGGAGGCCGAAGACGCGATCTCGGTCCGGCGCGTGTTCGGCGAGCCGGTCGAGAGGGATGGTGTCACGGTGATCCCGACGGCCCGGGTGGCCGGGGGTGCGGGCGGTGGCGGCGGAGAGTCGCCGCAGGGCGAGGGGAGCGGGACCGGCACCGGCCTCGGGCTCAGCGCGAAGCCGGTCGGCGTGTTCGTGATCGCCGATGGCGCCGTCACGTGGCGTCCGGCGGTCGACGTGAACCGCGTGATCCTGGGCGGTCAGCTGGTGGCGATCGCGGCGTTGTTGTTGATCCGCGCGGTCGCGAAGGCGCGAGCGAGGAGCGCGGTGAAAGCTGCCGCCCTCGCCCGTCTCCGCTAGCCCGGGGGAGGTCAAGCGGCGCTACGACCCGGGACAACCTGTTCCACCTGAACCAGAACATCGCGCCGTAGCGGACGTCAAGGG
>Ga0247830_10000950_pt1 | contig 11424 bp, 10 predicted proteins | sample 12C_Control_Day5_FD_207766 | JGI IMG/M metagenome (GOLD analysis project Ga0247830, IMG submission 207766) | Soil microbial communities from agricultural site in Penn Yan, New York, United States - 12C_Control_Day5 | ecosystem: Environmental > Terrestrial > Soil > Agricultural land | place...
CATCACCTCGTTGGTGTACGTGTGCCGCTCGGCGAGGAACCACTCCTCGCACACGCGGCAGAACCACCACTCGCGCTGCACGCCCAACTCGTTGTCGCGGACGTAGATGTAGTCGTAGAGCTCGCGCTGGGTCGGCGTCGTCACCGGCCGCTTCGTGGACTCTCCGGCGCAGCGGAGCTCGTGCACCTCGCGTGGGCCGCAGTTGGGGCAGGTGACGAGAAGTGACATACCGTGTATGTTGCGCTCAGCGCAACGGCGTGTCGCCGTTCGCAACGCTATCCAACCATCGTGGCGCGGCGTCGTCAACCGTCGAGCGGCCGGATCGAGGCGTCGAGCCGCGCGGTCGCGATCCTCAACGCCCTCGCGGACGGCGGGGAGAGCGGCACGAACGAGCTCGCCCGACGCACGGGTCTCCCGGCGAGCACGGTGTCGCGCCAGCTCGGCACCCTCGCCGCGGCGGGTCTTGTCGAGCAGGACGGCGAATCGGGGCGGTATCGCCTCGGGATCCACGTCGTCCGGCTTGCGAACGCCGTTCTCGCACGCCTCGACGTTCGCCGCATCGCTCGGCCTCATCTCGAGGAGCTCGTGCGGATCACCGGCGAGACCGCGACGCTGCACGTGCCCGGCGAGGAGGACGCCGTCACCGTCGACTTCGTGCCGAGCGCGCACTTCATCCAGCACGTGACGCAGCTCGGCCGCCCGTCGATCGCCCATGCGACATCGGCGGGGAAGGTGATGCTCGCATTCACCGACCGCCCTCTCCCCGGCGGGCCGCTCCGTGTCTACACGCCGAGAACGATCACGAGCGTGAAGGCGCTCTCCGCCGAGATCGAGAGCGTGCGGACACGGGGCTACGCCGAGGCGTTCGAGGAGCGCGAGCCGGGCCTCGCGGCGGTCGCCGCACCGGTGTGGTCCTCGACCGGCGCCCTTGCCGCGATCGTCGCGCTGCAGGGCCCGACCGTGCGCTTCGGGGAGGACGAGGTCCGCGCCGCGGTCGCGCCGCTTCTCGAGCGGGCCGAGGCGATCTCCGCCGGCCTCGGGTGGGCGCCGGGCTAGACCGCGCCGCGGCGCAACGTGATCCAGCTGAGCGCCGCGACCCGCGGCAGCCGGACCCGGAGCGTCGAGCCGCTGCACTGGAACGGCGTCGACCCGCCCGGGGTCGCGGTCGTCCGCGTGGGTGGGCCAGGGACGGTGAACGTGCGCCCGTCCTTCGTCCCGCTCATCGGGCCGTACTCGATCGTCGACTCCCCCGCCCGGAACGTCAGCAGCCCGGTGCGTGCGGTGTACGGCGCCAAGGTGAAGAATCGCGCCCTCGCGGTGAGCGTCGCGTCACCGATGTTCGACTCGAGCACGAGCCCGGTCGAGCCGTACTGGTACGCGCCGCCCCGGAAGGTCATGTAGAGGCGGCCGTAGGACGTGAACAGCCCGCCGGGGACGAGCGCGCGCATCACCCGGCGCGTCTCGCCCTGTGTCGCGACCCAGTTGCCCCGGAGGCACGAGGGCGAGCCGGAGCCCGGCGACGAGGCGGCCGTCGCGGTTCCGGAGACGGCGAAGGCGGTGACGAGCATGACAAGCACGGCGAGCAGGCGCATATCCCGACGCTATGTCGACTCGAACGCCGGATCGTGCCCCGAAGGGGGGAGTCAGTCCTGCAGGCGGGCCGCGACGCGCTCGGCGATCTCGTCGACGAGCGAGCGCTGCATGCCCGCGAGCGGGACGCCCGTCATCAGCGACGCCTCGATGGTCAGCGCGACGAGGTCCTCGGGCTCCATGTTGTGGACGTGCGACTTCCCACATGCGCGGGCGAGCGTCTGCGTCTCGAGGGTCAGGACGCGGAGGTAGTTCGCCAGCCGGCGCCCCCCGACGATCGGGTCGAACCGCGCGGCGAGCGAGTCGTCCTGCGTCGAGATGCCGGCGGGGTCGCGACCGGCCTGCCAGTCGTCGTAGAACCCCGCGGAGCTGCCGATCTGCCGGTACTCGTCCTCGAGCTCGGGTGCGTTGTCACCGAGCGCGATCAGCGCCGCGACGCCGATCGACACCGCATCCGCTCCGAGCGCCAGCGCCTTCGCGACGTCCGCACCGGTCCGGATGCCGCCGGAGACGACGAGCTGCACCTGACGGTGCATCCCGAGCTCCTGCAGCGCGTCGACCGCGAGCTTGACCGCGGGGAGCGTCGGGATACCGACGTGCTCGATGAAGACGTCCTGCGTCGCGGCGGTGCCGCCCTGCATCCCGTCGACGACGATCACGTCGGCGCCCGCCTTCACCGCGAGCTGGACGTCGAAGTACGTCCGCGTCGCGCCGACCTTCACGAAGATCGGCTTCTCCCAGTCGGTGATCTCGCGGAGCTCCTGCAGCTTGATCTCGAGGTCGTCCGGGCCGGTCCAATCCGGATGCCGCGACGCGCTCCGCTGGTCGATGCCCTGCGGCAGGTCGCGCATCTCGGCGACTCGGTCGGAGATCTTGTGCCCGAGCAGCATGCCGCCGCCGCCGGGCTTCGCGCCCTGCCCCACGACGACCTCGATCGCGTCCGCGCGCCGCAGGTCGTCGGGGTTCATCCCGTACCGCGACGGGAGGAGCTGGTACACGAGCGTCTCCGAGTGCTCGCGCTCCTCCGGCGTCATCCCCCCGTCGCCCGTGGTCGTCGAGGTGCCGACCTCCGTCGCGCCCCGGCCGAGCGCCTCCTTCGCCGGGGCGGAGAGCGCCCCGAAGCTCATCCCGGCGATCGTGACCGGGATCTCGAGCTCGAGCGGCTTCGACGCGTGCCGCGTGCCGAGCGTCACGTTCGTTGCGCAGCGCTCGCGATAGCCCTCGAGCGGGTATCGAGAGATGCTCGCGCCGAGGACGAGCAGGTCGTCGAAGTGCGGCAGCCGCCGCTTGGCGCCGAACCCGCGGATGTCGTAGATCCCCTCGCGCGCGGCGCGCTGGATCTCGGCAACGGTTGCGCGGTCGTAGAGGTACGACTCGCGCAGGCCGCGCTGGGCGTGCGTCAGCCTCTCGTCGACCGCGTTCATCGGTGTCGGAGCACTAGTAGGCGTTGTCGACGTGGAAGTTGTAGAGGCGGCGCGCGGAGCCGTAGCGGCGGAAGGACGCGGGGTCGACGTCGTCGATCCCCGAGTGCACGAGCAGGTCGCGCACCTCGTCAACGTGCTCTGAGCGCATCTCCTTCTCGATGCAGTCGGCCCCGAGCGCCGCGACCTCGCCCGCGACGTAGAGCCGCGCCTCGTAGATCGAGTCGCCGAGCGCCTCGCCCGCGTCGCCGCAGACGACGAGTCGGCCGGTCTGCGCCATGAAGGCACTCAGGTGCCCGACCGACCCGCGGACGACGACGTCCGCGCCCTTGAGCGAGATCGCGCATCGGGCCGACGCGTCCCCGTGGATCGCCAGGAGGCCGCCGTGCGCGGTAGCGCCCGCCGACTGGCTCGCGTTGCCGTCCACCACGACACGGCCGGACATCATGTTCTCCGCGACGCCGGTACCTGCACTCCCGCGCACGCGGACGCTCGCCTGCTGGTTCATGCCCGCGCAGTAGTAGCCGGCGTGCCCATCGATCTCGACCTCGAGGTCGGCGTCGAGGCCGCACGCGAGCGCATGCGCGCCGTTCGGATGCAGGACGCGCCAGCGGCGCGGGCCCGTCCCCGTGCGTGCGACGTCGTGGAGGCGCTGGTTGAGCTCGCGGAGGGGCGTCACCGCCAGGTCGATCGTCTCGGCCGTCTCGACGGGCGCGGCGGTCACCGCGGTCACGCAGCGACCCGTTCCCAGGCGTAGACGACGCCCGGGCTCGGCTCCCACACGCGCGCCTCCTCGGCACCCGGCAGAACGGCGATCGCGCGGACCTCGGACGCCATCGCCACCCACTCGTCCGTCTCCGCGAGCACTGCCGGCTTGCACGCGATCGGGTCGCGGAGCACCGCGAAGCCGTCCGCGGTGCCGACGAGGAAGGTGTAGAAGCCGTCCAGGTCGTCGAGGCAGCCCTCGAGTGCCTGCTCGAGCGACGCACCCTCGCGCATCCGCCACGCGAGGTAGCCGGCGGCCACCTCCGTGTCGTTGTCCGTCCGAAACGGGATCCCCTCGCGGCGCAGCGCGAGCCGAAGCCGATTGTGGTTCGAGAGCGACCCGTTGTGGACGAGGCACACGTCGAGACCTGTCGAGAAGGGGTGCGACGCCTCCGTCGTGACGCGGCTCTCGGTCGCCATCCGCGTGTGGCCGAGGGCGTGCGTGCCGCGGACGTCGTCGAGCGCGAACTGGCGAGCGAACTCCTCGGGGCGACCGACCTCCTTGTAGACCTCGATCGCCTGACCGGCGCTCATGACGCGCAGGTCGGGCCGCTGCTCGCGTGCCCAGCGCTCCGCCTCGTCCGCGTCAGCCTCGACGACGATGCACGCGTGCGTGGCGCGCACGGTCGGCTCACCCGCGCCGCCGAGCCCGTCGCGGAGCGCACGCGCGACCGCGTCCCAGTCCTCGCTCGGGTCGGGCGAGTACAGCGTGACCTTCGTCGAGCCGGACGGCACCTCGTCGCGGTAGAACGCCACGCCGGCGCTGTCGGGCCCGCGATCGGAGAGCTGGACGAGCATCGCCGCGAGGTCGGCACCGAGCCGCGCCTCGACGTCGCTCGACTTCGCGAACAACCCGACGATCCCGCACATCAGATGGAGAGTACCTCCATGTAATTCGGCCTCCATGCGCCGAAACGCCTAAGAAACGACCCCTTCATATGTCGGTATTCGACATATGCAGGCTAGAAGCGCGTGAGGTACTCGCGGATCTCCCAGTCGGTCACCTGCTCGTGGTAGCGGTGCCACTCGTCCCGCTTGATGCGGGCGATCCAGTCGACGACGTCCTCGTCGCGGCCGCGACCGAGCGCGGCGCGCAGGACGCCGTCGCGCTCGAGCTCGCCGACGGCCTCGCCGAGCGTTGCCGGGAGCGCCTCGAGCCCGCGCGAGCGCAGCTCGTCGATCGACACCGTGTAGAGGTTCTCGGTGTTCGGCTCGCCCGGGTCGAGCTTCCGCTCGATTCCGTCGAGACCCGCGGCGAGAACTGCGGTCGCGGCGAGGTACGGGTTGCACGACCCGTCGATCGTGCGGTCCTCGACGCGCCCCGGCCCCGGGATTCGCAGCATCTGAGTGCGGTTGTTGTAGCCGTACGAGATCCAGACCGGCGACCACGTGGCGCCCGAGGTCGTCGAGCCGAGCTTCAGCCGCTTGTACGAGTTGACCGTCGGCGCCGTCAGCGCGGACGAGGCTCGTGCGTGTGCCTTGAGACCGCCGACGAAGTGGTACGCGGTCTCCGAGAGGCCGAGCCCGCGCGGGTCGTCCTCGTCGAGAAACGCGTTGTCGCCGTCTCGCCAGAGCGACATGTGGAAGTGGCAGCCGTTGCCCGTGAGGTGCGTGAAGGGCTTCGGCATGAACGTCGCGAGCAGCCCCTGGCGCTGCGCGAGCGTGTGCACCATGTAGCGGAAGAAGATTGCCCGGTCGCAGCTGACGAGCGCGTCGTCGTACGTGAAGTTCTGCTCGAACTGCCCGTTCGCATCCTCGTGGTCGTTCGCGTAGTTCCCCCATCCGAGCTCGTTCACGTAGCGGGAGACCGTCGTGAGGAAGTCGTAGTTCCGCGTGAGGCCGCGGAGGTCGTAACAGGGCTTCTCGAGGTCGTCGAGCGGGTCCGCGAGCTCCAGCCCGCCGTCGTCCCCGCGGCGTAGGAGGAAGTACTCGAGCTCGAGCCCGATCTTGAACTCGAAGCCCGCCTCGCGCGCCCGGGCGAGCTGGTTCTTGAGGATCGTGCGCGGGTCGTACGGCCACGGCTCGCCCTCGACCGTGATGTCGCAGGCGAACCGGGCGACGGTCGGCTCGAAGGGGACCGGCGTGAAGCTGTCGAGGTCGGGGATCGCGGCGATGTCGGGATCGCTCGGGGCCTGGCCGATGTCGCCCGCCGCGAAGCCGGCGAAGCCGGCGCCGTCCGTGACCAGGTCGTCGAGGTGGGCAGCCGGGATCAGCTTCGCGCTCGGGCGTGCGTGGAGGTCGACGAACTGGGCGAAGAAGAACTCGATCCCGCGGTCGGCGACCTGCTTCCGGATCTTCTCGAGACGCTCGTTGTCGGGCACGGTGACACGCTCCTCGTCGGCTCGGGTGCACGGTTGTACCACGCCTCTCGGCGGGGTTCACAGGTCGAGAATGGACACTCGCTACGGCTCGGCTGTGTCCATCGCGGACGCCCGCCGTAGCCGCACGAGCTTGACCGCGATCTCGATCTCGAGCCAGTCGTCGGCCCGCAGATCGAGCTCGGTGAGCTCGCCGATCCGGCGCAGGCGCTGGCGGAGGGTGTTCGGGTGGACGAACAGCGCCTCTGCGGTCGCGCTGATGTTGCCACGGCGCCGCAGGAACTCCTCGAGGGTCTGGAGGAGCTGCGTCTGCCGCTGCTGGTCGTAGGCGGCGAGGCGATCGACGGCGTCGATCGTCGCGTCCCGGATGGCACCTCCGTCCGAGATTCGGAGCAGGTACTTGTGGGCGCCGAGCTCGTCGTACGCGACGAGGTGTGGCTGCCGACCGAGCAGGGCGGCCCCCGTGAGCGCGTGGCGGGCCTCCTCGAAGCCCTCGACGTACGCCGCGGGCTCCGAGCACGTGCTCGAGAGACCGATGCATGCCGTTCCCACCTCTGCCTGGATCGAGCGGGCAGTCGCGATGATGGCATCTGCGCCGCGGCGGGCGACGGGCACGAGCGCGCGGATCGCATCGTCGCCGCGGTGCACGATGGTGCCGGGCAGCTCGGCCGCAAGTGCCGACTCGAGCCGCTCGTCGGGCGGCTCGGCCATGACCACGACGTGGGGCTGCGCGAGGTCGCAGCCGAGGCGCGCCGCGCGACCGTCGAGCTCGGCCCCGCCGCGGCCCTGCGCGAGCTCGTCGAAGAAGTCCGCGATGAGGTTCCGCTCGGTCAGGCGCTCGATCAGGCGCACCTTCTTGATCCCGACGGCCACCTGCCCGGCGATCGCGCGGGCGAGCTCGACCCGGCGCGTCGCGTCGGCAACGATCAGACCGAGGAGCTCGTCGTCGGCGACGAGGGGCACGGAGACGCGCCCCCGCCGAGCTCGCGTGGACAGCTCCGGGCCGAGCTCGGCGAGCGGGATGGTCGAGCGTGCGCTCGACCCGACCGGATGCGAATGACGCAGCCGGAGGTCGTCTCCGCCGCGCTCGATCAGGTAGACGTGGCACGCCTCGGCCTCGAGCAGGCGCCTGGCCCCGCCGGCGACCGCAGGGAGGAGCTCCTCGAGCGCCTCGGTTCGCGCGATCGCCTCGGCGAGCTCGGTGAGCGCCTCGAGCTCGTGGACGCGGCGCTGCATCTCCCCGTAGAGCCGAGCGTTCTCGATCGCGCCCGCGACGAGCGAGGCGGCGGTGACGATGAAGTCGACCTCGTCGCCGGAGAACTCGCGGGGCGCCTCGGTGTGAGCGGAGATGACGCCGATCACGTCGCCGCCGCGCCCCTGGATCGGGACGGAGAGGAGCGACTGGAACCGCTCCTCCTCGAGCTCCGGGACGTACTTGACGCGGGGGTCGTCGAGCAGGTTCTCGCGCACGAAGGCGGGCTCCCGGTGCTCGGCCGCCCACCACGCGAGCCCCTCGCCCTTCGGCAGCTCGATCCGCCCGGCGAGCTGCCCGTACGGCTCCGACGCCGCATGGAGCACGAGCCGCATCCCGTCGTCCTCGACGAGGTAGACGAAGCAGGCGTGCACGGCGCTCGCATCGGTCAACAGCCGGACGACGGCGGCGAGCACCTCGTCCAGCTCGAGCGACGAGGAGACCGTCGAGACGATGCGGCTGAGGAACGATTCCTCGCGGGCGCGGGTGCTCACCCGCGAGAGCGTAGACCGTCGCGAGACACGCGGTTTGTGACTTGTCGGCACGAGCTCGTCCGGGGCCGCTGTCGAAGGGTTACAGCTTGGACTCCCGAGGCAGTCGCCGCGCCGCAGGCGACGCCTTCAGGGATCTGCCCCGCTGCAGGCGGGGATCAAGCCGCAGGATTCGGCTCCTGCCGAATCCTGCTCGGCGAGCACGCTAGTGCGTCGCCACCGTGCCGAGGTGCCGCTCGTAGGCGCCCGTCTCGAGGATCTCGCCGACCTGCTCGACGACGAAGCGGATCTCGTCGTCCGTGTTGTAGTAGTGCGGCCCGAGGCGGATCCCCGCGTCGGGACGGAAGTCGCAGAGGATCTGCCGCTCCGTCAGCTCCTTGTGCACCGCAGCAAAGTCCGGGACGTCGACGATCACCGCGCCGCCGCGGCGCTCCGGCGACCGCGGGCTCCGTATCTCGAACCCAGCCTTGTCGGCGAGGTCGACCAGGAGTTGCGTCTGGCGGAGCGAGTTCGCGCGGATCCGGTCGACGCCGATCTCCTCGATCAGGTCGTAGCCCGCCGTCCCCGCGAAGTGCGCCGGTACGTTCGGGGTCCCGGTCAGGAAGCGCGCCGCGCCCTGCGCATAGCGCATCTCCTCCTCGAAGCCGAACGGCGTCTCGTGCGCCTGCCAACCGGTGTAGGTCGGCTCGAGGCGCTCGGCGAGGTCGGGTCGGACGTAGAGCCATCCATTGCCCGGGCCGCCGCACAGCCACTTCACCGAGCCGCCGACCGCGAAGTCGACGCCGAACGCCGTGACGTCGAGCGGGACGATCCCCGCGGACTGGTAGCAGTCGAGGATCACGTGCGCGCCGACCTCGTGGGCACGCCGGACGATCGGCTCGACGTCCTGGATCTCGGCGCTCTTGAAGAGCACATGGCTGATCGGCACGAGCAGCGTGCGCTCGTCGATCGCGGCGACGATCGCGGCGTCGTCCTCGCAGACGACGACCTCGAGGTCCGGGTGCGCCTGGTAGAGGTAGCGCACCGAGGGAAAGTTCCCCCGCTCGTAGACGACGCGGTTTCGACCGGGGTCGATCGGAAGGAAGCACGAGAGGACGACTGCCTCGGCGATCGCGACGTTCTGGTGCATCACGGTCGACCCGGCGGGCGCCCCGACGATCCGCCCGATCTGGTCGCCGACCGTCATCGGCATCGTCCACCAGCCCTCGCGCCACGAGCGGATGCCGCGCTCGCTCCACATCCGCGCGTACTCGGCAAGTCGCTCCTCGGCCTTCCGCGGCATCGCAGCGAGCGAATGGTTGATCAGGTACGTCGTGTGCTCGAGGATCGGAAACTCGGAGCGGTAGTCGAGCAGGTCGCGCACGCCGGCCACCCTAGTCGAGGGCTGTCTCGCCCTCGGCCGCGTCGGTTGTCTCCCGCCGAACATGGAAGCCCGAGCCGGACGCGTCGTCCGAGACGAAGCTCTTCTCGGCCAGCCAGCCGCCGTCGACGGTGAGTGCGATCCCGCTCACATACGACGACAGGTCGCTCGCGAGGTAGAGCGCGGCGCTCGCCACGTCGTCGGTGACGCCGTAACGGCCGAGCGGGACGCTGTGCGCGAGCTCGTCCTCGAAGGACGGGTCGTCGAAGTACTGCTCGGTCAGCGGAGTGCGGATCACCCCGGGGCAGATGGCGTTGACGCGGATCCCGGCGGAGGCGAGGTCGCGGGCGAGGCTCTTCGTCAGGCCGACGACACCGTGCTTCGCGGCGGTGTAGGCCGGCCGGTGCGAGAGGCCGATCAACCCGCCGACCGAGGAGAGGTTGACGATCGCCCCTCCCCCGGTCTCCCGCATCCGGCGGGCGACGGACTGGCAGCAGTAGAAGACGCCGCTCAGGTTGACGGCGAGGACGTTCTCCCACTCCTGGGCGGGCAGGGTGTAGACGTCGCCGATCTCACGGACACCGGCGCACGTCACGAGGATGTCGATCCGGCCCGTCTCCGCGACGACCTCCACGACGGCGCGCTCGACGTCGTCGGGATTGCGCACGTCGCCCTCGACGAAGACCGGTCGATCGGAGCCCGAGGCTGCGAGGGCGGCACTGACCTCGTCGCCCGCGGCACGGACTCGGTCGAAGCCTGCGATGCGTGCCCCCTCTCGGGCGAAGCCCTCGGCGACGGCGCGGCCGATACCGCTCCCGACCCCTGTCACGAATGCGACTCGACCGTCCAGCAGCACGTCGTCCTCCGTTCTCGTTCGTCGGGAACCGGCCGCGAAGTAGCATCGCGCAGAATGGACCGCTCGGAGAGTTGGACGATCACGGGCGCGCGCCACGCGGGGATCACCGTTTCCGACATGGACCGCTCGCTCGCGTTCTACCGCGACCTGCTCGGCCTCGAGCTGCTCTGGCGACGCATCTTCGAGGAGCCCGAGATCCGCGAGATCGTCGGCGTCCCCGAGGCGAGCGCCATCGAGGTGGCGATGCTGCGGGTTCCCGGCAGCGACCTCGACGTCGAGCTGCTCGAGTACAAGGGCTGCGAGCTCCGGTCGGGGGCGACCGAGCCTTCCCGGCACGGCACCGGCCACTTCTGCATGTTCGTCCGTTCGATCGACGCGCTCTTCGCCGACCTGCAGTCGAGCGGAGTCCGTTTCCGCTCCGACCGCGCCGTCGAGATGACCGGGGGGCCGAACAAGGGCGGGAAGAGCCTCTACTCGCTCGACCCCGACGGGTACATCGTCGAGTTCCACCAGCGGCCGCCGGCACCCGTCCCGTGACCGATCTCCTCCAGACCCGTCCGGCGAGCCGGCGTCCGCTCGTCGACCGGTACCGCCTGATGCTGCTGATCCGCGTGTTCGAGGAGCGTGCAGCGGAGCTCTTCCAGCAGGGCGTGATCGTCGGCACCGCGCACAGCTGCGTCGGACAGGAGGCAATCGCGGTCGGCGCCGCGGGCGTCATGCGGGAGGGCGACTACCTCGTCGGACACCACCGGTCGCACGGCCATCTCATCGCGGCCGGCGCCGATCTCCGGCGGATGATGGCGGAGATGTTCGGCAAACGGACGGGCTACTGCAAGGGGCTCGGCGGCTCGATGCACATCGCCGACCTGTCGCTCGACATCCTCGGCTGCAACGGCATCGTCGGCGCCGGGATCCCGCACGCGTGCGGTGCAGCGCTGACCGCGCAGCTTCGTGGATCGGATCGCGCGTGCGTCGCGTTCTTCGGGGACGGCGCCGCGGGTCAGGGCGCAGCGCACGAAGGGATGAACCTCGCGGCGACCTGGAAGCTCCCGGTGGTCTTCGTCTGCGAGAACAACCAGTTCGCCCTCTCCGCCGGCTGGCGGACGCAGCGCGCGGTGGAGGATCTCGCCGGCCGCGCTGCCGGCTACGGGATCCACGGAGAGGTCGTCGACGGCAACGACCTGCTCGCCGTGGAGGACGCGGTGGCGCGTGCGCTGACCGCGGCGCGGGACGGCGAAGGCCCGTCGTTCCTCGAGATGAAGACGTTTCGCCGCATGCAGCACTCGATGCGCGCCAACCTGCCGGACGTCCGTGACCCGGCGGTGCTCGAGGAGTGGGAGCCGCGCGATCCGATCCCACAGCTGGAGCACG
>Ga0247830_10000951_pt1 | contig 11423 bp, 10 predicted proteins | sample 12C_Control_Day5_FD_207766 | JGI IMG/M metagenome (GOLD analysis project Ga0247830, IMG submission 207766) | Soil microbial communities from agricultural site in Penn Yan, New York, United States - 12C_Control_Day5 | ecosystem: Environmental > Terrestrial > Soil > Agricultural land | place...
GCCCGGGTGACGGCGCGCACGGCCAGCGCGCTGAGCACGCCGACGCCGATGAGCGCCGTCACCCGGGCGATCCCGAGCGCGAACGTCAGCGCCAGCCGCCCGCGGTAGCCCCGCGTCCGGCCCAGCAGCGTGCCGAGGATCGCCGCCCAGCCGACGTCGGCGGCGCGAAGAATGGCGTCGTCGGCCGGATCGGTCGCCGCCGTGGCGTCGATCGCGGCGAGCGGCTCGCGCGCGGTGACGCGCTCGCCCGCGGGCGTCTCGGCAACGCCGTCCCGCGCCTGTCCGGCCATCAGACGGGCATAGACGCCGTCGCGCGCCATGAGCGCGGCGTGCGTCCCCTGCTCCACGAGCCGTCCCTGGTCGAGCACGAGGATCCGGTCGGCGCCGATCACGCTCGACAGCCGGTGCGCGAACACGAGTGTGGTGCGGCCGACCATCAGCCGATCGAGCGCGGACTGGATGAGCGCCTCGCTTTCCGCATCGACCGACGACAGCGCCTCGTCCAGGATCAGGATGGGCGCGTCCCGCAGCAGCGCCCGCGCGATGGCAATGCGCTGTCGCTGGCCACCGGAGAGCCGCACGCCGCGCTCGCCGACGACGGTCGCGTAGCCCTGCGGCGTGCCCAGGATGAACTCCTCCGCGTTCGCCGCGCGGGCGGCGGCCCGCAGCGCCTCCGGGGAGGCGCCGGGCCGACCCATGCGGATGTTGTCCTCGATGGTGCCGTGGAACAGCCAGGTGTCCTGACTGACGACGGCGATGCGGGCGCGGATCTGCTCGAGACCGAGCGCGCGCAGGTCGATGCCGCCGATCGTCACGCGGCCGCGATCCGGGTCGTGGAAGCGGAGCAGCAGGCGGGCGATCGTCGACTTGCCCGAGCCGCTGGCACCGACGAAGGCGACGCGCTCGCCGGCCCTGACGCTGAAGGCGAGATGCTCGTGGGCCGCCCGGCGGCCGCCGGGATAGGCGAAGGTCACGTTGTCGAATGCCACCCCCGCGTCGCGCGGCTCCGGGCCGGCGGCGTCGTCTCGCACCGCCGGCACCGCGTCGAGCAGCCGGAAGATGCCCCGCGCGGCCGACAGGCCGAGCATGCCCTGGTGGAGCAGCACGCGCAGCTCGCGCAGCGGGCGGAAGACTTCCACGCCGAGCATCAGGATGACGAGGAGCGCCGGGACGGTCATCGCACCCCCGGCCACGCGCCAGGCGCCGAGGGCGAGGGCGCCGGCCGCGCCGAGCGCGATCCCGGCGTCGGTGATGCCGCGGGCCAGCGTGTTGGTGCCGAGCACCCACATGGTGCTCTGGAACAGCGTGCGCGAGCGCTCCTCGAGACGGCGCGCGCGCTCGCCGCTCTGGCCGAAGGCCTTCAGCGTGGCGAGCCCTTGCACGGCGTCCAGGAAGTCGGCGCCGAAGGCCGCGTAGGCGCGGTTGCGCGCGAGGCTGGCCCGGCTGTCCCAGCGATGCCACAGCGTCGGCGCCAGCAGGATCGCCAGCGCGGCTACGAGCAGGCAGAGGGCGACGGGCAGATCGATGAACGCGACGAAGGCGAAGATGAGGACGGGCGTCAGCGCCGCCACGAACAGCTGCGGCAGGTACTGGCCGAAGTACACCTCCAGCTGCTGCACGCCCTCCACGAGCGTGACCATGACCTCGCCGCTGCGATGGCGCGCGAAGTGGGCGGGCCCGAGGGACGTGATGTGCGCGTAGAGATCCTGCCGCAGCCGCTGCTGGACGCGTGCGGCCGTGCGGTGCGAGGCCATCGTGCGCGCGTGGTCGAGCCCGCTGCGGACGCCGAGCGCGGCCGCGGTGAGCGCGACGGCGACGCCGATCTCGCCGAGCGCGCGGCCCGAGAGGACGAGACCGAGCAGCCAGCCGAGCAGCGCGAGCCGTGCGATCCCGGCGGCGACGGCCGCCAGCCCGATGAGAACAGTGACGACGATGCGACCGCGGACTCCCGCCGTGAGGGCCCACAGCCTCCGGTCGAAATACACGCCGCCATGCTCAGCGAGGTGCTGCTCTGCGTCAAGGTGGCAATGAATACAACCGGGGGGCTGGTGGTCCAAGGGCCAGAAGCAGTCGTCGTGGATGCAGCGAGGAGGACGTCATGAAACAGCTGGTCATGGGATCGCTGCTATCGGTGCTTCTGATGCTTCCCGGCGCGGCCTGGGCCGGCTCCTCGACCGATGCCGCCCTCGGCCTCGGCGCCTTCGCCGTCTTCAACCAGATCATCGGCGGGACCGGCATCTTCGCGGGCCTGGCGCCGGCGCCGCCACGGCCGGTGTACTACGCACCGCCGCCGCCCGTGTACGTGGCGCCGCCCCCGCCGGTCTACATCGTTCCGCGGCCCGTCGTCGTGGCGCCGTACGTCGCGCCACGCCCCGTGATCGTGTACCAGCACGCGGCGCCCGTGTATTACAAGCACGGCTCGTTCAAGCACGGCGGAAAGCACTGGAAGCGCTGACGCCACGACGACTGACTCGGAGATCGAGGCACGGCACGGATTTTCCGGGCCGCGGCGATCGCTGGGGTATGGGGGGCCATTTCGGGGCCCCCCATCTCTAACTACCGGCCAACCCGGCCCATAGCTCCCGCAGCCGCCCGAGCGTGGCGGCTGGGAGCGGTCCCTTCGCCACGCACTTCGCCGCATACTCGAGCTGATCCAGGCTGGAATACCCCAGCAGCACCGTCGACACGCCCTCGGCGCCGACGGCGAACCGGAGCGACGTCTCCACCAGGCTCTCAGCGTGGCCTTCGTCGACGAGCGGCTGCAGCCGCCGCGCGCGCCGCACGTCGGTCGCGTAGTCGGCGCCCGAGGCGATCGGCTCCGGCGGCGGCGAGGCGATCGGATGGCGCGTCTCCACACCGCTGAGCGCGCCGCCCGCCGCCACGCGGATGATGATGGTCCCGATGCCGCGCTGGCGGCAGCGCGGCAGCAGACGCCCGAAGTCCTGCGCGGGAAACTTCGCGGGCGCCTCGACGGCGGCGGTGGGGTTCAGGAGGTTCAGGCACACCTGGGCCGTGTGGATCCGGGCATCGTCGACGACCTCTTGGAGCGCGGGTGTGTCGCCCAGCGCCGTCACCCCGAAGAACCGCAGTTTCCCGCGCTCCACCAGCCGGGCCAGCGTCGGCACGATCGTCTGGAGCAGGTCCTTCGCGGACACCGAGGTGCCGCGGCGGTCGACGGCGATGGGGTTGTGGAACTGCATGAGATCGACACGCTCCATGCCGAGACGGCGCAGACTCTCGTCGGTCGACCGCTCGATGGCGGCCGGAATCGACGCAAGGTCGCTCGGCGTGAGCCGCACCTTCGTGCCGACCAGCACCTCGGCGCGCAGCGCGCGGAGCGCCTGGCCGAGGTGCTGCTCGGACAGTCCGTCCCCGTAGATCGAGGCCGTGTCGAAGTAGTTGATGCCGAGCTCGATCCCGCGCGCCACCGCGCGCTCGCGCTCGGCCGGCGTGCCCCGCACGAGGAGACCGCCGACGTTGCCACAGCCGAAGCCCAACGTGGAGACGCGAAGACCGGTACGGCCGAGTTCTCGGTAGTCCATGCCCGCTACGATAGCCGAGTTGCGCGGACACCGCAGTATCGAGCGCGCCCCGGCAATGCCGGGGCGCGACGAGCGCTGGGGTGCGGGGGCCATTTCGGGACCCCCCGCTATGAATAAGCGTCGCCGGGGTGCACCAGCTGCACGAGGGCGGAGAAGACGGGGCCCGCCAGCGCGGGGAACGCCCGCCACGCCACGAGCAGCCCGAGCATCGACATCGCCGGATTGGCGTTGAGCGCACGCACCAGGGCGGCCGCGCGATCGGGCAGGAGGCCGGTGATCGCGGACGCCCCGTCGAGCGGCGGCACGGGCAGCATGTTGAAGATGAAGAGCAGGACGTTGAGCACGAGCAGCACGGTCAGCAGCTCGCCGAGTCCGTTCAACAGCGCGCTGCTGCTGGCGGCCTCGACCAGGTGATGGAAGTTCACACGGTCCGGCGCCACGAAGACGTCCACGGCGAGGCCCAGCCTGAGAGCGCCGAATGCGACGAGCGCGATGAGAAGGTTGCCGGCAGGGCCGGCGGCGGCCATGCTGGCCGCACGGCGTGGATGGCGCGCGGCCCAGTACGGATCGTACGGCGTGCTCGCCCAGCCGACCGCCCAGCCGAGGGTGAACGCCGTCAGGAGCGGCACCGCGAGCATCCCGATGGGCTCGCGGCGGATGTGGGGCAGCGGCGACAGGGAGACCTGCCCGCCGAGATAGGCGGTGGCGTCGCCGCCACGATAGGCGGCCAGCGCGTGCATCGCCTCGTGCACCGTGGTCGAGAAGAGGAACGCCGCGAACCATAGCAGACCCGTCAGCAGGACGGTCTCGTCCATCGCCTCCAGCATAGGAGACCCGCGCGCGGGGTCCGGCACGGAAATCGCCGCCTCAGCGGGAGCGGGCCAGCAAGCGGCGCCCCCGCTCGGCGGCCTGCACGAGCCCGCCGGGCAGCAGCAGCACGATGGCGACGAACAGGACGCCGAAGATCAACAGGTGGAAGTCCACCCAGCGCACGGCCAGGTACTCCTTGAGCACCATATAGAGGATGGCGCCGAGCACCGGGCCGTGCAGGGTGCCGACGCCGCCGATGAAGGTCATCAGGAGCGCGTCGAAGGTCCAGTGCGGGCCGAACGGATGCGACGCGTAGTAGCTGATGTGGTAGTAGGCGAAGAGCCCGCCGGCCAGCCCCGCCAGCGCCGTCGAGAGCGCCAGGGCCGTGAGCTTCAGCCCGAGCGCGCCCACGCCGGACGCCTCGGCCGCCTCCTCGTCCTCGCGAATCGCGCGCATGCCGAGGCCGAGGCGCGAGGACGCCAGCCAGGCGACGGCCGCGATGGAGACGGCCGCCAGCCCCAGCGCCACGTAATAGCGATGCGCGAGCCGGTAGCCGGCGATGCTCGCGGCCGGCAGCGTGGAGATCTCCGGCAGCACGTTGTTGACGGTCGCTCGCAGGATCTCGCCGAGCGCCAGCGTCCCGATGGCGAAGTAGGCGCCACGGAGCCGGAAGGCGGCCACCCCGATCAGCAGCGCGAACGTCGTGGCCAGGAGCGCGCCGGCCAGCATCGCGAGCAGCACGGGCGTGCCGGCCGTCCACAGCGTCCGCGTGAGCAGTGCGCCGAGACCGAAGAAGGCGGCGTGACCGAGGTTCACCTGACCGGCGTAGCCGGCCACGACGTTCCACGATTGCGCGAGCGTGATGGACAGCAGCACCAGGAAGACGAAGTTCAGCACGTCCTCGCGCGGCTGCGCGAGCGGCAGCAGCGCCAGCGCGGCCAGCGCGAGCAGGATGGCCACCGCCCAGCCGCGCTCGCCTCCCCCGGGTCGGCGCGTCATCGGCCGAAGAGCCCGCGCGGACGCACGACGAGCACCACCACGAAGATGACGAGGCCGACGACCTCGCGGTACGGACCGCCGAAGGCCGCTGCGCTGCCCGCCTCGGCCACGCCGAGAACCAGTCCGCCGACGAAGGTGCCGAGCATCGAGCCGAGGCCGGCCAGCACCACGACGATCAGGGCCTTCAGCGTCCACTCGAGCCCGATCGACGGGCTCACGGAGTAGCCCACGGTGACCAGCGTGCCGGCGGCGCCGGCGAGCGCGGTGCCGAGCGCGAAGGCCAGCAGGTACGCGCGGCGCACGTCGATGCCGGTGAGGAGGGCCGCCTGCCAGTCTTCCGCGGTGGCGCGGATGGCCTTGCCCCAGCGCCAGCGTGTGAGCAGCAGCTGCAGGGCGAGGATCAAGGCGAATGCGAGCGCGAGGCTCAGCAGTCGCACGGCGGGAATCGACAGCCCGCCCACGGTGAACACGGCGCCGCCGTAGGGCGTGGGCACCGAGCGCTCGTCGGCCGTCCACAGACGCACGGCGAGGGCGTGGAGGGCGAGGGCGAGTCCGAAGCCGATGAGCAGCGAGTTCTTCACTCGCGTCTCCTCGTCGGCGCGCACGACGAAGCCGAAGAGACCCCAGTAGAGGATGACGCCGAGGAGCAGCGAGCCGGGGATCACGAGCGCCAGCGACACGAACGGATCGAGGCCGAGCAGCGCCACCAGCCAGAAGGTGCCGTAGCCGCCGAGCATGAGCAGCTCGCCGTGGGCGACGTTGAGCACCTTCATCACGCCGAACACCAGCGAGAGTCCCGCCGCCGCCAGCCCGTAGAGCCCGCCGATCAGCAGCCCGAGCAGGAGTTGCTGGGCGAGCACGCTCGTCACTCGCGCACCGCCAGCGGCCCGAGGTAGGCGCGCCGGACGTGGTCGTCGCGCAGGAGCTCGGGCCCGGTCCCCTGCCCCACGATGCGGCCGCCTTCCAGCACATACCCGCGATGGGCGAGACCGAGGGCGGCGTGGACGTTCTGCTCCACAAGGAAGATGCCGACGCCGCCGCGGTTGATGGCGACGAGCGAGGCGAGAATGGCATCGACCAGTCGCGGCGCGATCCCGAGCGAGGGCTCGTCGAGCATCAGCAGGCGCGGATTCGCCATGAGCGCACGCCCGACGGCGACCATCTGCTGCTGGCCGCCCGACAGCGCGGACACGATCTGGCGGCGGCGCTCCTTCAGCACGGGAAAGAGCGCGAACACGCGCTCGAGGCTCGCGTCCCGGCCGGCGCGAGCGCGCTCGGCGAAGGCGCCGAGGTCGAGGTTCTCCTCCACCGTCATGCCGGCGAACAGCCGCCGCCCCTCCGGGACCAGCACGAGCCCGCGCTCCACGACGAGATGCGCGCCGACGCGCGCCAGGTTCTCACCCTCCCAGCGGATCGTGCCCGCGCGCGGGCGCACGAGCCCGGCCACGGTCTTGAGCAGCGTGCTCTTGCCGGCGCCGTTGGGACCGAGGAGAGCGACGATCTCGCCCGGCGCCACCGTCAGGGTGACGCCGGAGACGGCTCGCGCGTCGCCGTAGCCGGCCTCGAGGTCCCGGACCTCAAGCACGCGCGCGCCGCCCCGGGTCGCCGAGATAGACGTCGACCACGGCGGGGTCGGCGGCCACCGCGTGCGGCGGGCCGTCGGCGATCTTCTCGCCGGCGCTGAGGACGATGATCCGCCGCGAGAGGTCCATCATCGCCCACACGATGTGCTCCACCATGAGCACGGTGGTGCCGCCGGCCACGAGATCGCGGATGAGATTCATCGCGCTCGCCGTCTCGCTGGGATTGAGGCCGGCCATGAACTCGTCGAGCAGCAGGATCTGGGGGTCGGTCGCGAGCGCGCGCGCGAGCTCGAGCCGCTTGCGGTCGATGAGCGTGAGCCGCGCCGCGGGGACGTTGGCCCGGTCCGCCAGCCCCACCAGCCCGAGGAAGCGCCGCGCCTCCGCCTCCGCGTCGCCGCCGCGCGCGCGGCCATAGAGCCGGCCGACGAGGACGTTCTCGAGCGCGGACAGGCCCGCGAACGGACGCACGAGCTGGAACGTGCGCGCGACGCCGGCGGCGCACACGCGATGCGGCGGCAGCCCCCCGATGTCGCGGCCTCGCAAGCGGATGCGCCCGCCGTCGGGGCGCAGGGCGCCGGCAATGAGATTGAAGAGGGTGGTCTTGCCCGACCCGTTCGGGCCCATGATCCCGAGTAGCTCGCCCTCCTCGAGGACGAAGCCGACCTCGTGGACGGCACGTACGCCACCGAAGCGCTTGGAGAGCCGCTCCACCTCGAGCAGGGCCATGCGGCCGCTAGCGTCCGGGCGCGATCAACGCTTGGCGAACGGCGGCGCCGGGTACGCGATCGGAGCAGTCGCGAAGTCCTTCGGCCAGATCAGCTCCTGCTTGCCGTTGATCCACTGGGCGAACGCGGCCTGCACGATGCCCGTCCCGTCCGGCCGGAACTTCACGTCGCCGATGACGGTGCTCATGTCGGTGGCCGCAACGGCGTCGCGCACCTTCGCGTGATCGAGGGCGCCGGCGCGGGACACGGCGGCCGCCAGGATCTGCACGCACGCATAGGCGGGGCCCACGATCGGGTCGGCGGGGCGCCCGAACTTCTTCGTGTGCGCCTCGTTCAGCTCCTTGACTCCCGGCGCTCTCATGGCGTGATGCCACCCGGCAGCCAGGACGGTGTAGTCGCCGTCCTTGCCGAGATTCTTGCTCCACGGCGGCGAGTCGGCGGCGCGGATCGAGACGTTCAGCTTCGGCGTGTACCCGAGCTCCTTCATCTGGCGCACGATCGTCATGCCGTCGGGCGGCGTCGGGATGCCGAAGACGGCATCCGCGTTGGCCGCCTTCGCCTTGAGGATCAGATCGGAGAAGTCCTTCGAGCCCGGCGCGTACTCGCCGTGGACGACCACCTGGTAGCCGGACGCCTTCCCCGCCTCGATCCACGCCGCTGCCATCTCCGCGCCCCAGTCGGTCTTCTCCTGGAAGATGGCGACCGTCTTGGGTCGGTCGGAGGCGGGGATGAGCGACAGCAAGCCCTGCGTGTGCCGGCCGATGTCGGGGGACTTCCAGAACGGCGAGAAGAGATACTTGAAGCCTTGCTGGTGGATCTTGTTGAGCGCGAAGGCGATCCCGAGGTACGGGATCCGGTTCTTCTCCGCCACGGAGGCGGCGGCCGCGTGGAGGTCCGAGCCGAAGCCGCCCAGATAGCCGACGACGTTCTGCGCGGCGAGCGTCTCCAGCCGCGATACCGTCTTGGTCGCGTCCGACTCGTCGTCGAGCAGCACGAGCTCGATCGGCATCTTCTTGCCGCCCACCGTGATGCCGCCGCCGGCGTTGAGGTGCTCGACCGCGATCTCGTAGCCGGCGCGGACCTGCGCGCCCCCGGGCCCGTAGCGGCCGGTGAGCGGCACCACGGCGCCCATCTTGACGGACTGCGCCGCTGCGAACGACGGCCACACGGTGATCAGCGTCAGCGCCAGGACGCCCAGCAGTCTCATCGATCTCCTCCAGTTCGCGGTCAACGGCCCCACACGAGGCGCGCGGTCTCGGCCACGCGCGCCAGCTTGCTCCACTGATCGTCCGGCGTGACGCGGTTGCCTTCCATGGTCGACGCGAAGCCGCACTGCGGGCTGAGGGCCAGCCGCTCCAGCGGCACGAGCTTGGCCGCCGCCTCGATGCGCCGGCGCAACTCGTCGACCGACTCCAGGCGCGGCTTCTTGGTGGTGACGAGGCCCAGCACGACCTCACGATCCGCCGGCACCACGCGCAGCGGATCGAAGTCGCCGGAACGCTCGTCGTCGTACTCGAGCAGGAAGCGGTGGAAACGGCTCTTGCTGAACACGCGCGCGATGGGCTCGTAGCCGCCGCTCGCGTAGAACTTCGACTGGTTGTTGCCGCGGCAGATGTGCAGGCCAAAGGTGACGCCCGCGTGCCGGCCGATCACGGTGTTGTCCATGTCGATGCAGGCGTCGATGAGCCGATCGGGATCGCTGCCCCGCTGGCGATAGCCCTCGCGCAGGGCGGGATCGAGCAGTGCCGCGTACTGCGGGGCGTCGATCTGGACGTAGGTGCAGCCGAGACGGACCAGCTCCTCGACTTCACGGCGCGTGAAGTCGACCACGTCGGCCAGGAAGGCGTCGCGCGTCGGATAGGCGCCGCTCGAGTACTTCGGATCGTAGTAGGCGGCCGCCTGCTGCGTGCTGATCAGGGTCACCTTGGTCGGCTTCGTCGCCCGCGCGCGCAGGTAGGCGAACTCCTCGCCGCACATGCTGCGCCGCCAGCGAAGCTTGTCGACCACCACCGGGCGCTTGAAGAGCAGCTCCTCGCCCTGCTCGTCGCGGAACGGGATCGCCCACCCGCCCTGCTTCTCGAAGCCGGCCAGCGCCTCGATCATGTGTCCGAAGAACGCGTAGCGCCGCAGCTCGCCGTCGGTGACGACGTCGAGCCCCGCCGCCTCCTGGCGCTGGACCGCCTCGTCGACGGCCCGATCCTCGAGCGTCTTGAACTCCGCCGGGGACAGGGCGCCGCCCTCGAACGCCGCGCGTGCCGCCTTGAGAGCGTCCGAGCGCAGGAGACTGCCCACCACGTCGCTCCGGATGGTCACGGGCCGCTCCGGTCGAACAGCTCCTTGGCGATGATCACGCGCTGGATCTGGTTGGTGCCTTCGTAGATCTGCATGATCTTGGCGTCGCGCATGTACCGCTCGACGGGGTACTCGCGCGTGTAGCCGTAGCCGCCGAAGACCTGCACGGCGTCGATGGTGACCTTCATGGCGGCATCGGCGGCGAAGCACTTCGCCATCGACGCCTCGAGCGTGTTATCGGCGATCCCCGCGTCGACCTGCCGCGCGCTGTGATGGACCATGAGCCGTGCCCCGTGGACGGCCATGGCCATGTCGGCCAGCATGAACTGGATGCCCTGGAAGGCGCCGATCGGCTGGCCGAACTGCTGCCGCTCGCGTGCGTAGCCGACGGCGGCATCGAGCGCCGCCTGGGCGATGCCCACCGCCATCGAGCCGGTGGCCGGGCGGGTGATGTCGAGGGTCTTCATCGCGATCTTGAAGCCCTCGCCCTCGGCGCCCAGGCGCTGCTCGACCGGCACGGCGCAGTCGCTGAAGTGCAGCGCCACCGTGGGCGAGGCGCGGATGCCGAGCTTCTTCTCCTTCTTGCCGACGCTGAAGCCAGGCGTGCCCTTCTCGACCAGGAACGCGGTCACGCCCTTCGCCCGCTTCGCGGGATCCACGGTGGCGAACACGGTCACCACGTCGGCGTGGTCGCCGTTCGTGCACCACTGCTTGGAGCCGTTCAGCACGTACTGATCCCCCTTGCGCACGGCCGTCGTGCGCAGGCCGGCCGCGTCGGAGCCCGCCCCGGGCTCCGAGAGCGAGTAGGCGGACAGCACCTCGCCGGTGGCCATCCGTGGCAGGTACTTCTTCTTCTGCTCGGCCGTGCCCGCGAGCAGGATCGGCAGCCCTCCGAGCGGCTGGTCGAGATACTGCGTGGCCGTCGCCGCGCAGGCCGCTGCGATCTCCTCGGAGACGAGCGACAGTGCGAGGCACCCCATGGCGCTGCCGCCATACTCCTCGGGCACCCAGATGCCGAAGAGGCCGGATTCCAGGATCGCCCGCATGGACTCCTCGGGGTACGTCTCGGTCTCGTCGTAGTGGGCGGCGTGGGGCGCGATGCGCTCGCGAGCGATCTTGCGCGCCAGATCCCGAATCATCCGCTGATCGTCGGTGAGATAGAAGGCGTCTTGCATGGGCCGATACTATACCCGCGCCCGCGTCGCCTCGCGCGGCACCGCGCTCAGACGACGCCGCGCCGGCGCAGCTCGGCCACCTGCGCCGGCGAGTAGCCGAGCGCGCCATAGACGGCGTCGTTGTGCTCGCCCAGCCGCGGCGGGAAGCGCAGCGCGGGCGGCTCGCCGGTCGGTGGCGCCGGCAGGGCCAGCGTCAGGCCGCTGCGCGGATCGCGCACGCGCACCAGGCCCGGCGCCACCAGGGGATCGGCGAGGACGTCCGGCAACCCGGCCACGGCCGCGATCGGCACGCCGGCC
>Ga0247830_10000952_pt1 | contig 11406 bp, 8 predicted proteins | sample 12C_Control_Day5_FD_207766 | JGI IMG/M metagenome (GOLD analysis project Ga0247830, IMG submission 207766) | Soil microbial communities from agricultural site in Penn Yan, New York, United States - 12C_Control_Day5 | ecosystem: Environmental > Terrestrial > Soil > Agricultural land | place: USA...
CCCCCGCCGAGCGCGAGCCCCCGCCGCCGCGGGCACGGCTCACGCCTTCGGCGCCAGCACGTGCACCACGATCCCCGAGCTGAACACCGAGCTGTCCAGCAGCTCCAGGTGGGTGGTCGCGATCCCGGGGAGCAGCCGCTCGCCCTCGCCGGCGACGACGGGGAACACCCACAGGTGCAGCTCGTCGAGGAGGCCCGCCTCGAGCAGGACGACGTCCACCTCGCCGGTGCCGTACTTCACGATGGTCCCGCCGTCACCGGCCTTCAGGTCGCGGACGCCGTCGGCCAGGTCTCCGGGGATGACGGTCGCGTTCCAGGTGGTCTCGGTGAGCGTGCGCGACGCGACGTGCTTGGGCAGCGCGTTGATGCGGTCGGCGAACGGGTCGCCGGCCCGCGACGACCAGGCGGGGGCGAAGCCCTCGTAGGTCCGGCGGCCCAGCAGCAGGGCGTCGGCCGGCTCGAGCAGCTTCCGGGCGTATCCGAAGTGCTCCTCGTCCCAGTAGGGCGGTCCCCAGACCTGCGGGTCGGAGATGACCCCGTCGAGCGTGACGAACGTGGATCCGACGAGCTTCCGCATGGCTGCCTCCCGGTGTGACGTGAGCGGTCCTCACCCCTGCGACGAACGGGGCGGCCGCGGATCGACACCGACGGTGGGGCCGCCATAGGGTCGGCGCCGTGAGCCCCGCCCACCGCCGCGCCACCGCCGCGGCCGGCATCGCGTACGTGCTGCTCGCGGGGGTCGAGAGCCTCGACATCCTCGGCATGCCCGGGCCGGACGGGCCGGCGGCGGACGTCGTCGCGGCGTACACCGGCAACCGCGCGCTGCTGCTCGTCCAGGCGCTGTGCGGTGCGGTGTCGCTCGTCGCCTACGTGGTCTTCGCCGCCGGGCTCACCCGGCTGGTGCGCGACGCCGGCGCCCGCGGCGCCTGGCCCCGGCTGCTGCTGGCGGCCGGGATCGGCGGCCCGCTGCTCGGCGGGATCGGCCAGGTGGCGCAGTTCGTCCTGGTGTCGCGCGGGCCGGACGGCATCCGGGACGACCCGCAGGGCGCGCTCGACCTCCACGCCTTCGATTTGCGGATCCAGGCGGCGGGCGCGCTGTTCATCGCCCTGCTCCTGCTGTCCGCCGGCGTCGCGGGCCACCGGACGGGGGCGCTGCCCGGCTGGGCGGCCGGGGCGGCGCTCGCGCTGGCGCCCGTGCTCGCGGTGGCCGCCGTCGTCGCCCTGGCGAGCGGCGCGGCGGCGAAGGGCGCGCTCGTCCCAGCGCTGGCGCTCCACGCGCTCTGGGTGCTCGCCGTGTCGGCGTTCCTGGCGCTCGACGCGTACGGGCCGGCCGAGGACGACGCCCCCGCCATGACGCTGGCGCGCCTGATGTACGGGGCTGTCGCGGTGGCGGCGGGGCTGAGCGGGATCGCGCTCCTGGCGGCGCCCTCGACCACCGCCGACTGGTTCGCCTGGGGCCTGGCGCCGGCGCCGCTCGCGGCGACCATCGGCGGCTTCTACCTGGCGTCGGCGGTCGTCTACGGGCTCGGCGCGGTCGCCGGGTGGCGCGCGGGGCGGGTGCTGGCGATCGGGATCCTGGCCCTCTCGGTGCCGATCTTCGTCGCGACCCTCGTGCACCTGGAGGTGTTCGACATGGGCCGCCTGCCGGCGTGGACGTGGGTGGTGCTCTTCGGCGTCTTCGGGCCCGCCGCGCTGCTGGTGCTGGCGGGGCAGCGGGGCGCCGGCGCCGGGACGGAGCCCGACCGCGCCCTGGCGCCCGCCGTCCGGGTCGGCCTGCTGGTCCTCGCCGCGCCGCTCCTCCTCGCCGCCGTCGCCCTCTGGGCCGACCCGGCCGGCGCAGGCGACTGGCTGCCGTACGCCCCGCCGCCGATGTCGGGGCGGGTCCTCGGGACGTGGGCGTTCCTGCTCGCCGTCGTCGCCGTCTGGGCGGCGCTCCGCGGGCGGCTCGGCGAGGCGTGGCCCGCCCTCCTCGCCCTGGTGCTCTTCCCTGCGGGCGCGCTGGTCGCCGCCGCCCGCGCCGGCGGCGACCTGGAGGACGACGGGCGCGCCGCCTACCTCGCCGTCCTCGCGGCCTGGCTGGGGGCGGCCCTCGCGCTCGCGTGGGCCGCCCGCCGCGGGCCGGGGACCGCTACCTCGTCCCCGCCGCCACGATCATCTCGCACGGCCCCGTGAACCCGTCGGGGCCCTCGAATGCGCGGAGCGCCTCGCCGACCTCGTCCCACGCGGCCTCGCGCTCCTCCTCATCGAGGCCGGACAGCATCTGGTGGAGGGCGCCGAACGACTCGCGCTCGAACCGGAGGCACTCCTCCGCGGAGGCCATCCGCACGGGGGAGGGGACCACCCGCGTGTGGACGTCGCGGAACCCCGCGGCCTCGAGTGACTCCTCGACCACCCCGGGCCCGCCGAGGCTGAAGGGGCCCGGCTGCCCCGGCAGCGGCGCGCCCAGCCCGGCGCGGCGGCGGATGATGCCGACAGGGACCGAGAAGAAGCCGTTGCGGTCGGCCGTGCCGTAGACGACCGCCGCGAACCTGCCGCCGGGCCGCAACGCACGACGGATGCCGGCCAGCGCCGCCCCCTGGTCGGGGAAGTAGATGAGGCCGACGCGCGAGACGGCGTCGTCGTACGAGCCCTCCTCCACCGCGCCCAGGTCCTCGCCGTCCATGGCGCGGGTCTCGACGTTGGCGAGGCCCTCGGCCCGGGCCGCCGCCGCCGCGTGGACGAGGATGTTCTCGGAGATGTCCGTCGCCAGCACCCGCCCCGTCGGCCCGACCCGGCGGGCCGCCACCAGGCTCTGGCCGCCGGCGCCGGCCGCGACGTCCAGGACGCGGTCGCCCGGCCCCACCTCCGCCATGTCGAGCATCACCTCGGTCGCCTCGCCGAGCCACCGCTCGATCGCGGGCCCCCAGGCGTGCCACGCGTCGGCCGCCTCCTGCCACTGCTCGCGGGTCGTCCGCTTGAACGCCACGGGGTCGAACGTCGTCGCCATCGTGCACCTCCGGTGCCGGGGGATCGTCGGATGGCGGCACCGTCCCGGGCCTCCGTCATCGCCGCGTCGCCGCCACCGTCAACGCGCCCCGGCCGCCGGGTCCGCTCCGTTGACGGCCGCATCGGGAGCGCGGAGGATCCGCGCGTGCTCCGGGCGCGCCTCTTCGACGGGATGTCAGTGGAGATCGACGGCCGGCCGGTGCCGCCGATCGCCTCCTCGCGGGCCCGCGCGCTGCTGGCGTACATGCTCCTGAACCCCGGGCCGCACCCCCGCTCGCGGCTGGCCGGCCGCTTCTGGCCGGATGTGATGGACGCGAGCGCCCTGGCCTCGCTGCGCAGCGCGCTCTGGGCGCTCCGCCGGGCGCTCGACGAGGCGGGCGGCGCCGCGTACCTGGTCGCCGACCGGCGGACCGCCGGGATCGCGGCCGACCTGCCGCGGGAGGTGGACGCGGAGCGGTTCGGCGTCCTCGTCGGATCCGACGATCCCGCCGACCTCGAGGCGGCGGCGGCGCTGGCGACCGGGCCGCTGCTGCCCGACCTGACCGACGAGTGGGCGCTCGCCGCCCAGGACGAGGCGCGCGAGCGGCTTGTGCAGGCGCTGGAGCGGCTGGGCGACGCCGCCGAGCGCGCCGGCGACCTGCCCGCCGCGACCGCCTGGGCCCGCGCCGCGGTCGGCCACGACCGGCTGCGGGAGTCGGCCCACCGCGCCCTCATCCGCCGCCTGGCGATGCAGGGCCGCCGCGACGGGGCGCTCGCCGCGTACCGCCGCTGCCGCGCCGCGCTCGCCGCCGAGCTCGGGGTCGCCCCCTCGGCCGAGACGCGCGCGCTCGCGGCCGGGCTGGAGGCGCCCGACGAGGGCCGCGCGCTGGCGCGGGCGGCGGGACGGGCGCCCGCCGGCGCGCTGCTGGGCCGCGACGACGAGCTCGGCGCCCTCCGGCGGGCCTGGGACGGCGCCCGGGCCGGCCGCGGCGGCGTCGCGGTGCTCACGGGCGACGCGGGGATCGGCAAGACGCGCCTCGCCGAGGAGCTCGCCGCGCACGCCGCGGCGGCCGGCGGCCGTCACGCCACGGGCGCCGCCCTGGAGCTGGAGGGGGCGCCGCCGTTCGCGGCGTGGTCCGAGGCGCTCGCCGCGCTCGTGGCGGCCGTCCCGGAGCCGCCCGCCGACGCGGCCTGGCCGGCCGAGCTGGCGCGGCTCTGCCCGGCGGCGGAGTCGGCGTGGGGGCGGCGGCCCCCCGCACCCGCCGCCGCGCCCGACCTGGAGCGCGCCCGGCTCTTCGAGGCGGTCGTCGCGCTCGTCGCGTGGGGCGCGCGCGACGCGCCGCTGCTGATGGCGCTGGAGGACCTGCACCTCGCGGACTCCGCCGCGCTCGCGCTGCTCGCGTACGCGGGGCGGCGCCTGCCCGGGATGGACGCCCTCGTGCTGGTCACGCGCCGCGGCGCCGTGGTGAACGCCGGCCTCGAGGTCGCCCTCGAAGGCCTGCGCCGGCGGGACGCCGTCCGCGCGGAGGTCGCGCTCGGCCCGCTCGCCCCCGCGGCGCTGCGGCGCCTGGCCGCCGCGGCGGCCCCGGGGCTCCCCGCCGACGACCGGGACCGGGCGGCGCGCCTGGCGGAGGGCAACCCGCTCCTCGCGACTGCGGCGGCCCGCTCCCTGCTCGCCGGCGACGACCCCGCCGAGGGCCTGCGGGCCGCCGTGCGCGGGCCGCTCGCGCGGCTGCCGGTGGCGGCGCGCCTGGTCGCCGACCTGCTCGCGGTCGCCGGACGGCCCCTCGCGCCCGCCGAGCTCGCGGTGCCCGTGGGCGCCGAGGCGCTGCCCGGCGCGATCGCCGCCGGCGCGGAGGCGGGCCTGCTGGCGGCCGGCGACGACCGCCGGGTGGCGTTCCGCCACGCGCTCATCCGGGAGGCGTGCGCCGCCGAGTTGCCGCCCGGGCGGCGCGCGTGGGTCCACGGCGCGCTGGCCGCGGCGCTCGCGGCCCGCCCGCGCCCGGCCGCCGCGGAGGTCGCCCGCCACCTCCGCGGCGCCGGCGACGCGGAGGGCGCCCGCGCGCGGCTGGAGGCGGCGGCCGCCGCGGCGCGCGCGCTCGGCGCGCTGGACGAGGCCGCGCGCTACCTCGACGAGGCCGTGGCGCTGGACGAGGCCGGGCCGGCGCCGGCGGAGCTGCTTCTGGCGCTCGCCGGCGTCGAGGCCTGGCGGGGGCGGCGGGAGGCGTCCGACGCGGCCTTCGCCCGCGCCGAGGCGGCCTTCGCCGTCGCGCGCGACGCCCGCGGCCTGGCGGAGGCGCACGTGGCGCGCGGCGGCTGGCTCCGGACGACCCTCTGCGTGCCGGGCGAGGCGCTCGCCGCGTACGGCCGCGCGCGCGACGTGATCGCCGACGAGGGGCTCGACGCCCCGGAGCTCACCGCGCTCGCACTCGCCGGGTCGGCGTGGTCCGAGGCGATCGCGGGAGACCCCGAACGGGTGGAGGCGCTGGTCGCCGGCGCCGAGGCGGTGCCCGAGACGGCCGGCGACCGCGTCCTGGCCGCGGAGCTCGCGCTCGCGCGCGCCGCCGGGCTCGCGCGCCGCGGGCGGATGGCGGACGCGGAGGCGCACTACGCGGACGCCGCGGCGCTGGCGCGGCGGGCCGGGCGCGGCGACCTGGCGCACGTCGCGTGGGCCAACGCCGCCTCCGCCGCGGCGTGCCGGGGCGACTTCGCCCGGGCGCTCGCCGTGGCCGACGCCGTGCCCGGCGACGGCGCCCGCGACGCGGGTCCCGTGCTCGCCGCGTTCGTCGAGGCGGCGCGGGCCCACGCCCTCGCCCGGCTCGGGCGCTCCGACGAGGCCGCCGCGGCGGCGGAGGCCGCCGCCGCGCTCACCGCCCGCTCCGGCGACCCGGCCCGCGAGGCCGGCGCCGAGCTCGACCTCGGTGCGGTCGCCCTCGCCGGCGGCCGCCCCGCCGCGGCGGCCCGCCACCTCCAGGCCGCGCTGGCCGGGCCGGGCCGCGCGGTGCCGCGCCCGCTGGCGCGGCTGCTGCTGGCGGAGGCGCGGCTCGAGACCGAGGGGCCCGACGCCGCCGAGGCCGAGCTGGGGCGTGTGCCGTTCGAGCCGGTCGGCGCCGCGGACCTGCCCGACACGCTCGTCGCCCGGATGGCGCGCCTCCAGGGACGCGTCGCCGCCGCGCGCGGCGACATCGCCCTGGCCCTCCGGCGCTACGACGAGGCCGAGCGCGTCTGGCGCCGCCGCCTCGGCGTCGCCGCCGAGGGCGACCTGTTCGCGGCGACGCTCGTGGACCTCGGCCGCCCGCCGGTGGGCGGCTTGGTCGAGCCCGGGGTCGAGCTCGGGCGGGTCCTCGCCGACCGGGCCGACGCGCTGCGCGCCGCGGGACGCGCCGCCGAGGCGCGGGCGGCGGGCGAGGAGGCGCTGGCGCTGGCCGACGAGCTGCGGTTCGACGGCTACCGCGCCCGGCTCGCGGACGCGACGGGGGCCCACGCCTGATGCCGGCGTTCACGGAGGAGCGCGTCTGCGCCGCGCCGGCGGAGGAGGTGTGGAAGCTCCTGTACGACCCGTGGCGCTACCCGGAGTGGTGGACCGGCACCGACGCCGTGGCCGAGGAGGGCGGGGGCGTCGTCCGCCACAGCGACGGGCAGGTGTGGCCCACCGTCGTCGAGGCGGGCCGTGTGCGCGAGCAGGTGGTGATCTCCTGCGTGCTCACCGACATCGTCTTCCGCTGGACGCTCTCCCCCGATCCGGACGGCTGCCGCGTGCGCCTGGACGTCGCGATCCCCGAGCGGGAGGCGTCCCGCCTGGGGATGCAGGAGACGGCGATGCGCGACGCGATCGTGCGGCTCGCCCGGGCTGCGGAGCGCTCCGCCGCCTGACGCATCAGCCCCGGCGCAGCAGCGCCCAGCTGAGCGGCTGGACCGTGCCGGACGGGGTGCGGTGCTCCGTCCGCAGGCCCTCGACGAGGCGCATCCCCAGCTCGCCGGCGATCCCCTCCGGCGTCCACCGCGACACGGCGAGCCCGGAGCAGCGCGGCGGGCCGTCGGGCGCGAAGGCGGCCACCACGGCGTGCCCGCCCGCCCGCAGCGCCGCGGCCAGCGTGGCCGCGTAGCGCCGTCGGTCGGCCTCGCCGGTCAGGAAGTGCAGGACGGCGCGGTCGTGCCACACGGCGTAGCGGCGCGGCGGGACCCAGGTGCGGACGTCGCCGGCCACCCAGGAGACCCGCGCGGCGGCGCCGCCGAGCCGCGCCCGCGCGTCGGCGAGCGCGCGGGCCGACAGGTCGAGCACGGTCACGTCGCGGAAGCCCGCGTCGAGCGCGGCGCCGGCCAGCCGGGACGCCCCGCCGCCCACGTCCACGACCGGGTCGCCGGGACCCGCGCCGGCCCGGCGGATCAGCTCAAGCGACGTGGCCGGCGTCGCCTCGAACCAGCTCACGCCCTCGGGCCCGCGCGCCGCGTAGACGCGGTCCCAGTGGCCGGCGGGACCGCCCTCGTCGGGGCGCTCCACCGGCATGCCGGCCGCGCGCCACGCGACGAAGCCGCCCGCCATGTCCGTGGCGCCGGCCAGGCCGAGGTCCTGCAGCGTCGCCGCCGCCAGGCTCGACTGGAAGCCCTCGGCGCACATCAGCACCACCGGCCCCGCGGCCTCCGCGATGCGCGGGTCCCGCTCCGGCGACGCCGGGTCGGCCCGCCACTCGAGGACGTTGCGCGGCACCACGAGGGCGCCGGGGACGAGCCCGTCCGCGGCCCGCTGGCCGTCCGAGCGGATGTCGACGATCACGCCGCCCGAGGCGGCCGCCGCGCCCGCCTCGGCCGGCGTCAGCCGCCGCAGGCGGGCCCGGGCGGCATGGAGGAGCGCGTCGACGCCGGTCGTCATCGCGGCAGCCTCACCCCTCGGGCGCCACCAGCCCGGTCTCGTAGGCCAGCACCACCGCCTGCACGCGGTCGCGCAGGCCGAGCTTGCCGAGCAGGCGGGCGACGTGCGTCTTGACGGTGTTCTCGCCGAGCACCAGCTCGCCGGCGATCTCGGCGTTCGACAGGCCGCGCGCCACCAGCCGCAGCACGTCCAGCTCGCGGGCGGTGAGCGGCGCGAGCGCCGCCGGCACGCCGTCGGCGGCCGGTCGCGCCGCGTGCGCGAAGCGCTCGATGAGGCGGCGGGTGATGGAGGGCGCCAGGAGGGCGTCGCCGGAGGCCGCCACCCGGATGGCGTCGAGCAGCCGGTCGGCGGGCGTGTCCTTCAGCAGGAAGCCGCTCGCCCCGATCCGCAGCGCCTCGTAGACGTACTCGTCCCGGTCGAAGGTGGTGAGCATGACGACCGCGGTGTCGAGGCCCGGGTCGTCCAGGATCCGGCGTGCCGCCTGGAGCCCGTCGAGCTCGGGCATGCGAATGTCCATGAGCACCACGTCCGGCCGGCGGCGGCGTACGACGTCCACCGCCGCCTCGCCGTCGGGCGCCTCCCCGACCACGCGCATGTCGGGCTCGCTGTCGAGGATCACGCGGAACCCGGTGCGCAGCAGCCGCTGGTCGTCGGCGATCACCACCGTGATCTCGCCCGCCGCCGCCGGCTCGGGCGCGGGGGCCGGCTCCTCGTCGTCCGGGCGCCACCGCACCTCGGCCACCGCCACGCGCTCCGGCACGCCGGGCAGCCGCAGCGCCCCGGCCGGGTGCATCAGGCCATCGGCCCGCGGCCCGGCGACCTGCCGGACCACGTCGGCGGCGACGATCGCGCCGGGCTCGGCCGTCTCGCACAGCCGCCGCGCCACCTCCACCGGAGCGCCCCACAGCTCATCGCCGTCGGCGTCGCCGCCGGCCATCGGCTCGCCGGCCGCCAGCCCGATCCGGACCGGCGCCTCCGGGGCGGCGCCGGTGGTGGCGCGCTGCATCCCGACCGCGCAGTGGACGGCGGCCGCGGCGCCCGCGAACGCCACCGTGAGGCCGTCGCCCGCGGCGCGCACCTCCCGGCCGCCGTGCGCGGCGGCCACCTCGCGGAGCGCGGCGAACGCCGCCCGCCGGGCGGCGGCCGCGCCCGCGTCGCCCGCGGCCCGCAGGCGCGCGGCGGCGCCCGCGGGATCGGCGATCAGGAGCGTCACGAAGGAGCCGTCCACGGCGCCAGCATCCTCGCGCGTCCGGGCGGGCGCGTCACCCCCGTGGATGAGGGGCCGTGCGGAGGTTCACCCCGGCGGATGACGCGGGCCGGCGCGGGCGCGGCGGATCCTGCCGCCATCACCGGTCCCCGCCTTTACGAACGGAGGTCGTCCGCACCATGATCCGCTCCATGACCACCAACCCGGCCCGCCTCGGCTGGCTCGACGTCGCGGTCGCGACCGTCGCGGTCGGCCTGGCGACGGCCTACATGGCCCTCCAGCCCACCGACCCGGAGACACCCGACGCGTCCTGGTGGGCCGTCCCGTTCTTCGCGTTCATCGCCGTGCCGCTGCTCTGGCGGCGCGTCAACCCGCTCCTGGCCGCCGGCGGTGCAGCCGCCCTCGCCGGCCTGCACGTCGCCCTCTTCACCGACACCGTCATCCGGTGCGGGATCCTGATCCCGCTCTGCTTCATCCTCGCGTTCGCCGTCGGCGCGCGGCTCGACATGAACCCGGCGCTGCTGGGCCTGGGTGCCACCCTGCTGGTGGGCCTCTTCGGGTGCGCGTTCGACGCGCCGACCGGCGCCGACGTCTGGGCGATGACCTTCGTCGCCCCGGTGGCCGTCGCGATCTGGGTCGTCGGGCGGATCGTCCGCTCGCGGGGCCGGATGGTCAACGAGCTCCAGACCCGCACGGAGGAGCTGCGGGCGGCCCGCGACGAGCGCGCCCGCCTGGAGGTGGCCGACGACCGCGCCCGGCTGTCGGCCGAGCTCGACGGCCTGCTGCAGCGCCGCCTCGGCGTGCTGGCCGACCTGGCCGCCGGCGGCGACGCCGCCGACCCCGAGGCGGCTGCCGCGACGCTCGCCCGCATCGAGGACGAGAGCCGCAGCACCCTGGAGGAGATGCGCTCGATGGTGGGCGTCCTGCGCGACGACGCGTCGGCCGCCGAGATCGCGTCGCAGCCCGCGCTGACCCAGTTGGACGGCTTGCTCGTCCGGGCCAAGGGGGCGGGGGCGAAGCTCACGGTGGAGGGCAACCCGCGCGCGCTGCCGGCGGGGGTGGAGCTGTCGGCCTACCGCGTGGTGGAGCAGCTCCTGGAGGCGGTGCAGGACGCCCCCGGCGTCGAGGTGGGCGTCCGCTTCGGCGACCAGGCGCTGGAGCTCCGGGTGACCGGGCCGCTGCGCCGCCGCGGCGCCGCCGCCATCGAGCGGGCCCGCGAGCGGGCGGCGCTCGACCACGGGCGCCTGGAGGCGACGACGGTGGACGGCCGCGCCGAGGCGCTGGTCTCACTGCCGATCCTGGCCGCGGTCTAGCCCGATGGGGTTCCGGCGGTCCGATCTCTGGATCGCGCTGGGCGGCGGCGCGGTGGGCGCCGCCGCCGCGCTCGTCTGGGGCTACCCGAGCGCGGCCGAGATCACGCTGGCGGTCGGCCTGGGCCTGCTGCTCGGCCTCGGGCGGGTGGCGCCGACGGCGACGTGGGTGCTGGCGTCGGGCGTGATGCTCCTCGCCGCGGTGGCGGACGTCGCGCCCGGCGGCGACACCTTCCCGCTGGTCATGCTCATCGGCGCCCACGGGTTCGTGGCGGGCCGCTTCGACGGGCGCGTCGCCGGCGTCCTCGGCGTCGTCGCCCTCGCCGGGGCGTCGGTGTGGGCGGCGATCCTGGTGGGAGACTCCCCGGTGCCCTACCTGTTCATCCCGGTCGCCGGCTGGGGTGCGGGACGCGGGCTGCGGGAGCGGGCCATCGTGGCCGAGCAGCTCGCCGACCGGGCCCGCGAGCTGGAGGCCGAGCGGGAGGCCTACGCCGCGCTGTCGGTCCGGTACGAGCGGGCCCGGATCGCGTCGGAGCTCCACGACATCGTTGCGCACGCGATCAGCGTGATGGTCGTGCAGGCCACCGCCGGGCAGCGCCTCGCGCCGCACGACCCCGAGGCGACCGCCGAGACGTTCGAGGCCATCGCGGGCGCCGCCCGCCAGGCCGAGCACGAGATGGGCCTGCTGGTGGAGTTGCTCGCCGACGAGCGGGCCGCGGGCGCCGACGCCGACATCGCGCTGGTCGAGGACCTGGTGGCCCGCGCGTCCGGCAGCGGGCTGGAGGTGACGCTGGCGCTGGAGGGCGACCGCGCCGGCATCGCGCCGGAGACGGCCCGCCTGGTGTACCGGGTGGTGCAGGAGGGGCTCACGAACGCGCTGCGCTACGCGGCGGGCGCCCCCGTGTCGGTCCGCCTCGCGGGCGACCCTGCCGCCCTCGCGGTCGAGGTCGTCAACGGCCCGGTCCGGGGGGAGCCGTCGCTGGCCGGCGTCGGCACCGGCAGCGGCCTGCGGGGGCTGCGGGAGCGGCTGGAGGCGGCCGGCGGGACGCTCGAGGC
>Ga0247830_10000956_pt1 | contig 11393 bp, 10 predicted proteins | sample 12C_Control_Day5_FD_207766 | JGI IMG/M metagenome (GOLD analysis project Ga0247830, IMG submission 207766) | Soil microbial communities from agricultural site in Penn Yan, New York, United States - 12C_Control_Day5 | ecosystem: Environmental > Terrestrial > Soil > Agricultural land | place...
CCTCTCCGGCACGGAAAGCCGTCTCGGCCACGGACGCCCAGCCCTGCAGCGTCTCCTGCGCCTCGGCCAGCATGTCGAGCGGGTCACCCGGCGTCACGCCGTAGTGGGCCAGGGCCAGCCCCGCCGGCCGGCGGTCGGCGAAGCGGGTGAGAGAGCGAAGGGCCAGGTCGAGATCGAAGTCGGGCGGGGGGGTGGCGGGCCGCAGCACGCCCACCTTGGGAAGGCGAACGCCGACCGCGTCACCCACGAACAGCAGGCCGCTGTCGCTGTCGTGGAGCGCGAGGTGGTGCTTGGCGTGCCCGGGCGAGTCCACGCTGGTCAGCGTGCGCGACGGCCCCACCCTGATCTGCTCCCCGTCACCGAGCACGCGGACCCGATCGGCCGGGGTCGGGGTGAGGCGCCCGTAGAGGCTGTCGAGCAGGTCGCCGTAGACCATGGCCGCCGAGCGCACCAGGCGGTCGGGATCCACCAGGTGGCGGGCGCCCTTCTCGTGCACGTAGACGGTGGCCTTCGGGAAGGCCGCCGCGATGTCCCCCACCCCGCCGGCATGGTCCAGGTGGATGTGGGTGACGACGACGGCGGCCAGGTCGGAGGCCGACACCCCGAGGGCGTCGAGTTCCCGCAGGACCGTGTCCAGCGAGCTCTGGCTCCCCGTCTCGACCAGGCACGGCTCCGGCCCCTCCACCAGGTAGCCGGCCGTGACCTGGTCCCACCCGCCGAGGTAGGTGTCGATCTCCACCACACCAGGCGCCACACGAGTGCTCACGACGGGCAATATTGCCGGACCGTGCCCGTCCTCACCCACTGCCGCCCGGAGCGCTCGTGAGCCAGCCCAGCTTCGACCTCGGCTTCGAGGACGTCGACGACGCCAGCTCTCTCGATGGGGGCATCCCGACCCTCACCGTCGCCGAACTGGCGGAGGCGATCAACGGCTCGTTGCGCCGCGGCTTCTACGAGGGGGTCTGGGTGCGGGGCGAGATCCAGGGTGTCAACGAGCGCAACGGCCACCTCTACTTCTCGTTGACCGACGACGACGAAGGAGTCCGCGCCACCATCTCGGTCAGCCTCTTCGCCAACGTGCGCTTCAAGCTGCGCCCTCTGCTGCAGCGCCACCGGCTGCGCCTGGCCGACGGCATGAAGGTCCGGCTCCACGGCTATCTGGACTTCTTCGCCCCCAGCGGCCGGCTGGGCCTGAAGATGAGCGGGATCGACCCCCGCTACACGCTGGGAGAGTTGGCCCTCCAGCGCGACGAGCTGGTCCGCCGCCTCGTGGCCGCCGGGCTGTACGACGCGCAGTCCCGGCTGGCCTCGCCGGTACTGCCGCTCGCCGTCGGCGTGGTGACGAGCGTCGGCAGTGCGGCCTGGCACGACGTCACCCACGAGCTGGAGGCCAGCGGGTTCGGCTTCCGGATCGTGGCCTGCGACGCCCGGGTCCAGGGCGAGTGGGCGCCGGAGATGGTGGCCGCGGCCATCCGCACGCTCGGGCGCCGGGACGTGGACGTCGTCCTCGTGGTCCGCGGCGGTGGGGCGCGGTCGGACCTGGCCACGTTCGACGCCGAGGTCGTGGCCCGGGCCATCGCCACCTGCCCGCATCCTGTGCTGACGGGCCTCGGGCACGAGGTGGACCGCAGCGTGGCCGACGAGGTCGCCCACCTGGCCCTCAAGACGCCGACGGCCTGCGCGGGAGAGCTCATCGCGCGCGTCCGCCGGTTCCGGGACGAGCTCACCCGGCTGCGGGGGGCGATCCGAGATGCGGCAACGGTGCGCCTGGCGACCGCCGATCGCGCCGTGGCCGCGCAGGCCCGCCGGGCCGCCCGGGACACGCGGCGGTCGGTCGACGCCGGGGAGGCCCAGCTCCGCCGGGCGGCGCAGGCGCTGACTCGGCAGTCCCGCCTGGTGGCATCGGCGTCGCACGCGCTGGTCACCCACGAGGCCCGCCGTGCCGTCGCCGCTTCGGCGCGGGTGCTGACCCAGCAGTCCGCAGCCTTGAGCGCCGGCGGCGAGCGCCTGGCGCGCCGGGCCCCCGCGCTCAACCGGCAGGCGGCGCGGGACCTCGATGCCGTCGAGGCCAGGGTGCGGGCCCTCGACCCGGCCCGGACGCTCGCCCGGGGCTGGAGCATCACGCGCACGCTCGACGGACGATCGGTGCGCAGTACCGCCGAGCTGGCCCCGGGCGACGCCGTCGTCACCACCCTCGTCGACGGCGAGGTCCACAGCCGGGTGGAGGAGGTACAGGGACCATGACGGCCAAACCGACCGCAGGATCCACCGGACCCACCGACGAGCCCGTCGAGGGAAAGCTCGGCTACAGCGCGGCGCTGGCCGAGCTGGAGGAGATCCTGGGCGAGCTCGAGGGCGACACGGTCGACATCGACCGCCTGGCCGACCAGGTGCGGCGGGCGGCGGAGCTGATCCGCGTCTGCCGGGGCCGCATCGACGCCGCCCGGACCGAGATCGAGCAGGTCGTCGCCGAGCTTGACGAGGGCGCCTGAGGCGGTGCACCGCCCGGCCGCGAAGTCCGTTGGCTCGGCCCGGAGCGCGCGCTATCGTGCGCGTCACCGGAGGAAGGAGGTGGTCCAATCTTGAACGGTGAATGTTTGGGGACCCCGGAGGTGGTTGGCCGCTAGCGGCGGCTGCTGGACCACCTGGCGAGTCCACGCCAGCCACCATCGATCCCGTTCCCGGAGCTTGGTCCCACCCGGGTGGGCCGTCACCCATAGGTGACCGCCCGATGTGACGAGATCGGTCCTATCCAGTCGTGCGACGGGAGCGTCCACAGGGCGCTCCCGTCGCCGCGTCCCGGGACAGGTCCGGCAGGAGCGCGGCAGGCCCAGCTCCGGTCGGAGTCCGCCGCCAACCGTCGCCTACCCTGGCGCCGTGCCCGCCGCGCCGCCGTCGTTGCTGGAGGTCGCCGACCGGGTCGAGGGCCGGCTGCGGAGCCTCGTCGAGGCCGAGCAGGCCCGCTGGGCGGAACTGGACCCTGACCTGGCCGCGCCCCTCGCTGCGCTGGGCGCGCTGCTGGCCTCCGGGGGCAAGCGGCTGCGGCCGGCCTTTTGCCACTGGGGCTTCGTCGGGGCAGGCGGCGAGCCCGACGACCCCCGCTCCATCGACGCCGGCGCGGCCTTCGAGCTCCTCCACGCCTTCGCCCTGTTCCACGACGATGTCATGGACGGTTCGGCGACGCGGCGCGGCGCCCGCACGACCCACCTGGCCTTCGCCGACCGCCACCAGGACGAGGCCTGGATGGGCGAGGCCCGGCGCTTCGGCGAGGGGGTCGCCATCCTCGTCGGCGATCTGGCCTTCGTGTACGCCGATCAGCTGCTCCACGGCGCATCGGTCCAGGCCTGGGAGGTCTGGTCCGAGCTGCGCATCGAGCTCAACGTCGGCCAGTACCTCGACATCCTGGGCACAGCGCGCGGCGAGCGCAGCCGGGTCACCGCGCTGCGCATCGCCCGGTACAAGAGCGGCAAATACACGGTCGAACGGCCGCTGCACCTCGGCGCCGTGCTGGCAGCGCCCGAGCGAGCCGGCGAGCTGCTGCCCAGCCTCTCCGCCTACGGGCTGCCGCTGGGCGACGCGTTCCAGCTGCGCGACGACATCCTCGGCGCCTTCGGGGAGACCTCCCGAACGGGCAAGCCGGTCGGGGACGACCTGCGCGAGGGCAAGCCGACGCCGATGATGGCCATCGCCACCGGCCGAGCCACGAAGGCGCAGGGCGAGGTGCTGGCGCTCGTCGGCCGATCTGAGCTCTGCCCCGAGGACGTCGCGTCGATCCAGTCCGTGCTCGTCGAGACAGGAGCGCTGGCTGAGGTCGAGACCCAGATCGACGAACTCGCTGAAGAAGCGCTGGAAGCGCTCGACGGCGCCGACATCACCGACGACGCCCGCAAGGCGCTGGAGGAGCTGGCCCACTACGTGGCCTGGCGGGAGCAGTGATCGCGGGCTCGGTGGGAGGGGCGACAACCGGAGCGAGCCGATGAAGGTGGTGGTCGTCGGCGCCGGCCTGGGTGGGCTGGCCGCGGCCGCGCACCTCGTGGGTCGGGGCCACCAGGTCACCGTCGTCGAACGGTCGGCGCAGCCGGGCGGCCGGGCCGGCGCGGTGACCGGGCAGGGCTACGTGCTCGACAACGGCCCGACGGTGCTCACGATGCCCGGCCTGCTCGAGGACACCTTCGCCGCCGCGGGAGCCGACATGGCCGACTTCGTGACGATCCGCCCTGTCGACCCCATGTACCGGGCCGTGTACGCCGATGGCAGCGAGCTGCGTCTGTGGCACGACAGGGACCGCATGGCCGCGGAGATCGAGGCGTTCTCGGGGCCCGATGACGCCGCCGGCTTCGAGCGCTTCTGCCGGTGGCTGACCGAGCTGTACGAGCTGGAGATGCCCCACTTCATCGACACCAACTTCGCCTCACCGCTCGACCTGGCCCGGCCGCTGGCGCCCGCGCTGCGCCTCGTGCGCATGGGCGGGTTCCGCCGCCTCGACCGCGTGGTGCGCTCCTACTTCCGCGATGAGCGCCTGCGGCGGATCTTCTCCTTCCAGTCGATGTACGCAGGGCTGGCGCCGTACGAGGCGCTGGCGCTCTACGCGGTGATCACCTACATGGACACTGTCGAGGGGGTGTACGCGCCGGAGGGTGGGATGCACCGCCTGGCCGAAGGCCTGGCCGGCGCGGTCGAGAAGGCGGGCGCCAGGATCCGCTACGGCACGCCGGTGGGCAGGATCCTGCGGGCCGGCAGCGGCGCCGTGACCGGGGTCGAGATGATGGACGGCGATGACCGGGAGCGCTTGCCGGCCGACGCCGTCGTCTGCAACGCCGACCTGCCCGTGGCCTACCGCCAGCTCCTCGGCGGGGTCGAGGCTCCGCGGGCGGCCCGCCGTGGGATCTACTCACCGAGCTGCGTGCTGTGGGTGGCGGGCGTGCGGGGCGACCCACCGGCGGAGAGCCAGCACCACAACCTCCACTTCGGGGCCGACTGGAACGGCGCCTTCCGGGCCGTCATCGAGGACGGGACGCTCATGCCGGACCCCTCGATCCTGGTGACCGTGCCCAGTCGCGACGACGCGGGGCTGGCTCCGGCCGGCTCGTCGTGCCTGTACGTGCTGGAACCGGTGCCCAACCTGGACGGCCGGGTGGACTGGGGGCGCGAGCGGGACCGCGTCCAGGCCGCGCTGGTCGAACGGGTGGCGGCGCAGGGTTATCCCGTCGATGTCGAGATCGAGCGCTTCTACGACCCGCTCGACTGGGAGGCGGCCGGGATGGAACGCGGGACACCGTTCTCGCTGGCCCACACCTTCCGGCAGACGGGACCGTTCCGGCCGGCCAACGTCGACCGCCGCGTCCCCGGGCTTGTCTTCACGGGGTCCGGCACGGTGCCCGGCGTCGGGGTGCCGATGGTGCTGATCTCCGGGCGGCTCGCCGCCGACCGGGTCGACGAGCTGGCCACCCACGGCCGGACGGATCGATCAGGCCGGGCGGGCCGATGACGCGGCCGAGCTCACCCGTCGTCACGCTCGACGAGTCGTACGAGCGTTGCCGGCGGCTCAACCGGCGCCACGGGACGACCTACTACTGGTCGACCATGCTCCTGCCCAGGGTGAAGCGCCACCACGTCCACGCGCTCTACGCGTTCTGCCGGTACGCCGACGACATCGTCGACGAGCCTCGGGCGAACGGGTCGAGCGGACCGGAGGAGACCGCGCGCGCGCTCACGGACTTCGGCCAGCGCTTCTTCGCCGATCTCGAGCGGGGCCGCAGTGACGACCCGGTGCTCAAGGCGGTGGTGCACACGGTGCGGGCGTTCGACATCGACCCCGACTGCTTCCACCGCTTCCTCCGCTCCATGACCATGGACCTCACGGTCACGCGCTACGAGTCCTGGAAGGACCTGCGCGTCTACATGGACGGCTCGGCCGCCGTCATCGGCGAGATGATGCTGCCCATCCTCGAGCCGCTCGACCCGGCTGCCGCTCCGCACGCCCGTGACCTCGGGGACGCCTTCCAGCTCACCAACTTCCTCCGGGACGTGGCCGAAGACCTGGACCGCGGGCGCGTCTACCTGCCCCAGGAGGACCTGCGCCGCTACAGCGCCGATCCGAGCCGGCGGGAGGTCACGCCGGAGTGGACCGAGCTGATGCGCTTCGAGATCGGCCGCTGCCGGCGCCTCTACGTCTCCGCGGACATCGGCATCGGGATGCTCCCGCCGCAGTCGGCGCGGTGCGTGCGGACGGCACGGGTGCTGTACAGCCGCATCCTCGACGTGATCGAGGAGCAGGGGTACGACGTGTTCTCGCGGCGCGCCCGGGTGCCGACCTGGCAGAAGGCGGCTCTGGTGGCGAGGCACCTGCGCGCCACGTCGTGAGGAAGAGGGTCGTGAGCAAGGGGGTCGTGAGCAAGAGGGTCGTCGAGCGGGCCGCCTTCGCGGTGGCCGCCGCCGCCATGGTGGTCACGCCGCTCCTGCCGAGGGGGCGGCGCGCTGTGGCGGCGTCGGTCGTCGTCGGCGGACTGGCCGTCACGACCGGAGTCGCCGCGGCGCGACGGTGGGGCCCCGAGCGCGCGCTCGCCGCGGCGGCGACTGTTGCTACTGCAACGACGCTGATCGAGAGGATCGGTACGACGACCGGGCTGCCGTTCGGGCGCTACCGCTACACCGGCGCGCTGCGGCCCACGGTGGCCGGGGTCCCCGTGCTGGTCCCGCTGGCCTGGTACGCCATGGCGCTGCCGGCCCGTGAGGCGGCGCACGCCGCACTCGGGCGCCGGTCCACTCCCGCGACCCGGGTGCTCGCCGGCGGCACGGCCCTGGCCGCCTGGGACCTGTTCCTCGATCCGCAGATGGTCGGTGAGGGCTACTGGGAGTGGGCCCGTCGTGGCCGGTACCGCGGGATCCCGTTCAGCAACCAGGTGGGCTGGCTGCTCACCGGTACCGCCATGATGGCGGGGTTGGATCGACTCGTGCCCCCGGGGCCGGGCGACGCCGACCGTGCGCTGGTCGGCGTGTACGGCTGGATGGCGGTCATGGAGACGCTCGGCTTCGCGCTGTTCTTCCGGGACCGCGTGGTGGCCGCGTCTGGCGGTGCGGCCATGCTCCCGTTCGCCGTGCTGGCGGCCCGCCGAGCCTGGACCCGTGGCTGAGGTCGTCGTCATCGGTGGAGGGGTGGGCGGTCTGGCCGCCGCCATCCGCCTGCGCGCGGCCGGCCACGGGGTGACCATCCTCGAACGCCGGGCAGAGCTGGGCGGGAAGCTGGCTGTCGTGGAACGGGAGGGCTTCCGTTTCGACGCCGGGCCATCGCTCCTCACGCTGCCGTCGGTCTTCGACGAGCTGTTCCGTGTCGCTGGCACCTGCCTGGCCGACGCCGTGCCACTGCGCCGATTGGACCCGCAGCTCCGCCACCGCTGGCCCGACGGATCGGGCTTCGACACGCTCGACGGTCCCGAGGCCACGGCCACCGCCATCGAGCAGTTCAGCCCGGGCGGCGGTGCGGCCTACCGCCGCTTCGAAGCGCGCGGCGCCCGCGTGTGGGAGGTCGCCCGGCGCACGTTCCTGGCCGGGCCGATGACCGGCGGCCCCGCGCTCCTGAAACGCCTGCGCTCACCCCGGGACCTGCCCGCGGTCGATCCGCTGCGCACGCTGGACTCCGCGGCGCGGGCCGCCTTCACCGATCCCCGGCTGGTGCAGTGGGCCGGCCGCTACGCGACCTACTCCGGGTCGTCCCCCCGGCTCGCGCCGGCCACGCTGGCCTGCATCCCCTCCATCGAGGCCCGGGAGGGCGTTTGGTACCCGCCGGGTGGTCTCGGGGCGTTGCGGGACGAGCTCGTCGGCGTCGCCATCGCCTGCGGGGTGGACGTGGTCACCGGCGTGGAGGTCGGCTCGGTCGAAGTGTCCGGAGGACGCGTGCGCGGTGTGCGCACGGCGGATGGCGAGCGGTGCCGCGCCGACATCGTCGTCGCCAACGTCGATGCCGAACACCTCTACGGGGACCTCGTGCCGGAGCCCCGCGCGCACCGCCGCGCCACGAGGGCGGGACGTTCGCTGTCCGGCTTCGTGGTGCTGGCCGGTGTCCGGCACATCACGCCCGGCCTGCACCACCACACCGTCTGGTTCCCCGAGGACGGCGCGCTCGAGTTCCGTCAGCTCCGCGAAGGCGCCGTCGCGGACGACCCGACCATCTACACCTGCGTCTCCTCCGTCACCGATGCCAGCCAGGCGCCGGCCGGTCACGAGAACTGGTTCCTTCTGGTCAACGCTCCGCACGGGCGGCGGGTCGACCGGGCGGCCTACCGCGACCTGCTGCTGGAGCGGCTGGCGGCCCGGGGCCCCGACCTCCGGCCCCGGCTCCTCTTCAGCGAGTGCCTGGCGCCGGCCGACCTGGCTGACCGGTACCGCAGCCCCGGCGGGGCCATCTATGGCACGTCCTCGAACGGGCGGCGGGCGGCCTTCCTGCGCCCAGGCAACAGGGGGCCTTACCGCGGCCTGTACCTGGCCGGGGGGTCCAGCCATCCTGGCGGTGGTCTGCCGCTGGTGGCGATGAGCGCCCGCATCGTCGCCGACCTCGTGCGTGAGGACGGCTGGTGATCGGCCGCCTCTGGCTGGCGGCGAGGCTGGCGGCCACCGTCGTGGTGGCCGCCCGCCTGGCGCGGGCGGCACGACGCCCCGAGCCGCTCACGGTCGGGTCTGCCGCGCCGTCGGCAGACATCGATGCGGACGCAACCATCTCTGCCGTCATCCCGGCGCGGGACGAGGAGGATCGCCTTTTGCCCCTTCTCCAGCTGCTGGCCACCGACCGTTCGGTGATGGAAGTGATCGTCGTCGACGACGGCTCCCGCGACGGGACCGCCGCGCTCGCCCGCGACCTCGGGGCCACCGTCATCACCGGTGCCCCGCTGCCTCGCGGTTGGGTGGGCAAGCCATGGGCGTTGGACCAGGGTCTGCGCGCCGCGCGCGGGGACTGGGTCGTCTGCTTCGACGCCGACGTTGAACCGTCGCCCGGACTGGCCCGCGCGCTCGTCGAGCGAGTGCAGGCGGACGGACTCGACATGGCCACCGTGGCCGGGCGCTTCGTGTGCCCGACGGCACCGCTGCGGGTCCTCCACCCCGCCTTGCTCACGACGCTCGTCTACCGGTTCGGCCCTCCGGCAGCTTCGCCCGCGCGACCGGGGCGGGTCCTGGCCAACGGGCAGTGCACCGCCGCCCGCCGCGCCGACCTGCTCGGCGCCGGTGGGTACACGGCCGCGGCGGGGAACATCACCGATGATGTCGCGCTGGCCCGCAGCCTCGCCTCCCGGGGATGGCGGACCGGCCTGCTCGACGGCACCTCGGCGTTGCGCGTCCGCATGCACACGAGCGCCGGCGACGCCTGGCGCGCCTGGGGACGATCGCTCCCCCTGCCCGACGTCACCACGGTCGCCGCGCAGGTCGCCGACGGGCTCACCTTGCTGGTGACCCAGGCCCTGCCCCTGCCGCGACTGCTGCTGCGCCGTGCCGACGCGCTTGACCTCGCACTGCTGGTCCTGCGCGCGGGCACGCTGGCCGGGACCGCCCGGGCCTACGAGCGGAGAGACCTGGCGTACTGGTTGTCCCCCGTGGCCGATTCCGCCGCGGTGCTCCGCGTGCTGTGGGGGGCCATCCGGCCGGGGCGGACCTGGCGGGGCCGCACCTACCCGCGGCCGGTGCCACCGGCGGCGGCGTGGCGCTCGCCGTAGGCCGCCATGGCGAAGCGCAGACCGATGATGCACATGAGCGCGCCCGTAGCGGCGACGCGCGCCCGCGGCTCGAACAGGGCCTGGATCACGGGGAAGCCGAAGACCGCAACGCGGGCGCCGATCGCGAAGCGTCGCGTCACGAGCGTGACGACCGCGCAGAGGACGGCGGCGATCAGCGCCGGCACCGGTGCCAGCACGAGCATCCCGCCGACGAAGGCCAGCACCGACCGTCCGCCGCGGAACCCCGCGAACACGGGCCAGGCGTGTCCCACCATCGCCGCCGCCGCGCCGACATAGCCGACCCACCACGGCTCGGCCAGCACGAGGCCGACGAGGGCGGCGAGCGCGCCCTTGGCGACATCGCCCACGAAGACCGGGACGGCGGCCCGGCGCCCCAGTGTGTCCTTGGCGTTCCAGTAGCCGGGGTTGCGATCGCCCACCGCCCGGATGTCCACGCCCCGCGCCCGGGCCACCAGCACGGCCACCGGCATCGAGCCCAGCAGATAGCCGACCACCACCGTGAGGACGACGGCCAGTCCGGTTGCCTCGATCACCGAGCCCCCTGCGAGCATGTCCGGCGATGCCGGGCACCAGAGTCGCGTCGTTCCACCTGGTGCGAGAGCGGCCCGGGCGGGCCGGGCGGGCGCTGACCCGTCTCGCCACGGACCGGCGGCACCTGGGGCACACGGACGGCCTGACGTTCTGGCGCCTCCTCGGCACGGGCCGCGGCCGCGACACCGGCGCCGGCATCGATCCGCTCCGGACGGCGGTCTTCGCCGTGTGGGAGGACGACGGCGCGCTCGACGGGTTCCTGGCCAACTCGCCGGTGGCCGGGCGCTGGGCCGATGCCGAAGAGACCTACACCGTCAGGCTTCGGACGTTGGGCGGCCACGGCACGTGGCGAGGATGCGACGTCGCCGGGGAGGTGGCGCGCGCCGCGCCCGGTCCCGGGCCCGTCGCCGTCCTCACACGGGCGACTGTGCGCCTGCGGAGTTGGAAGCCCTTCATCGCCGCCGGTCACCAGGTCAGCGCGGAGGTCGCGAGAGCGCCAGGCCTGCTGGCCCTTGTGGGCGTGGGCGAGGCGCCGGTCGGTCGCCAGGCCACGTTCAGCCTGTGGCGGGACGTGGCCGACGCCCGCGCCTTCGCCTACTCCGCCCCACGGCACGTCGAGGCCGTCCGGCGCACCCGGATCGACGGTTGGTACGGGGAGCAGCTCTTCGCCCGTTTCCGCCCCTACCGGAGCGTCGGCACGTGGGACGGCGTCGACCCGCTCGACCGGTCGAGCGGGTGACGATCGACGGCTGCCGCCCTTGACCGCACCCGTGCGGGGACGAACGGGGCCAGCATCCCGTAGGGCTCGCCACCGAAGAGGTGGTGCACGCGATGGGCGGCGGCCAGCGAGCGCAAGTACGGGTTGGAGAGGCGACGGACGGCGGGCAGGCGACCGTGGACGACGCCGTCGTGCACGAGGCCATACGCCAGTCCATACAGCGTGACCCCGGTTCCGATCGGGACCAACCAGGCGAGCCCGGGGACGTTGAAGCCGACGGCCAGGGCGACCCCCACCAGCGATGCGAACCCCACGGGGAAGAGGTCGTTGGCCTCCAGCCCTCTTGCCGGCGGGCGGTGGTGGCTGCGGTGCAGCGTTTGCCCAGGACCGTGCATGACCCAGCGATGGACCGCGTACGTCAC
>Ga0247830_10000957_pt1 | contig 11390 bp, 11 predicted proteins | sample 12C_Control_Day5_FD_207766 | JGI IMG/M metagenome (GOLD analysis project Ga0247830, IMG submission 207766) | Soil microbial communities from agricultural site in Penn Yan, New York, United States - 12C_Control_Day5 | ecosystem: Environmental > Terrestrial > Soil > Agricultural land | place...
CCTGGTATCCCCGCCTTTGCGGCCGGTGGCGGCGACGGGACGCACGTTTGCGCTTCCTTCACGATTTGCAGCGACAAATCATCTGGGGAGCTCCTTCGCGTACAAGGATGTCACGCTATGAACGGTTTCACGTACACGAACCGGCTCGGCCGGAATATCGCCCTGGGGATGACGGTGGCCGGCTTTGCCGTTGCTGCCGCGGGAGCGAGCAAGGCCGAGGACCTGATCGTCAAATACGATCAGTCGCAACTCCTGCGGCTGCCGCGGCCGGCCGCCGAGATCATCATCGGCAACCCGACGATCGCCGACATCTCCGTGCAGTCCGGCAATCTGCTGGTGATCACTGGCAAGACCTTCGGCATCACCAACATCATCGCACTGGACGCCGACCGCAACGTCATCCAGGACCAGCGCGTGCTGGTGAAGCGCGACGAGTCCAAGGTCGTCAACCTGCAGCGCGGCACCCAGCGCCAGTCCTACAACTGCACGCCGCAGTGCAACCCCTCGATCACCATCGGCGATGAGCAGAAGTTCTTCGATGCAGTGACCGCGGCATCGCAGAAGAAGGTCACCTTCTCGAGCAGCGGCGGCGACTCCTCGCAGCCGGGCAGCAACTAGCATCCTGCGCGCCCGGCGCACGATCGGGTCAGACCGGGTTCGTGCCTCTTCCGCGGTCGCCGGCGGAGCAATAGGGTCTGACCCCGTTGCTGCAAGGCGGCCTTTCCTCTCATGCGCATCGAGTATCACCGCACGCTGCTCGGAGATCGCGTCCGCAATGCGGCCTTCCATGCGGCCCTGCGGCAGGCGATCGTCAAGGGCAAGAGCACCGTCGCCGACATCGGCGCGGGCACGGGCTTCCTGGGGTTCCTGGCGGCAAAGCTCGGCGCGGCCCGCGTCGACCTCTACGAGGCGGCCGAGATCGCCGAGGTGGCCCGCAAGCTCCTCAAGCACAATCGGCTCACCAGGTGCCGCATCGCGCAGGTGCACTCCACCGAGGTGACCGAGCCCGACCGCGTCGACGTCATCGTGTGCGAGACGCTCGGCAACTATCCCTTCGAGGAGAACATCATTGCCACGCTCAACGACGCGCGAGCGCGGTTCCTCGAGCCCGGCGGCACGATCATTCCGCGCGGCCTCGTGCAGTTCGTGGCGCCGGTGACGGCGGAGCGCTACTGGCGCGAGCTCAGCGTCTGGGACGAGGTGGGATACGGCCTCGACCTCGCGCCGGCCAAGGCCATGAGCCTCAACAACGTCTATGTGCGCTGGTTCGAGCCGGGCGACCTGCTCGACGGCGGCGGGGCGGCGGCGGCCTGGGACGAGATCTCCTTCGAGCGGCGCAACAAGACGACGCGTTCGGGCACGGCCTCCTGGCGCATGAGCCGGCCCGCGACGATCTACGGCCTGGCACTGTGGTGGCGGGCGGAGCTGGCGCCTGGCGTCATGCTCTCGACCGGGCCGCTCGATCCGCGCACGCACTGGGAGCAGCTCTACCTGCCGGCGCTCGCCCCGATCCGCGTGGAGGCCGGACAGACGTTCGCCGCAAGCCTGCGGTCGACGACCTCCTTCGAGCGCGGCACCAACGTGACCTGGACGCTGACCGTCGCCGACAAGGGCGGCCGCGAGCTGGCGCGGCAGGCGCTCGACCTCGAGCGGGGGTACCTGCCGTAAGCTCCGTCATTTCCGCAAGAGGGTCATTCCCGCAAGCGCGAAGCGCGCCAGCGGGAAACCAGCGGCGGACTGCGACGGTGAAGATCTGGGAGATCCCCGCTCGGCGCTGCGCTTGGCGGGGATGACGGAGACGGTCACTACTGACCACTCACCATCTCACCACTCACCTCAATCGTGGATCCGCATCACCGCCTCGATCTCGACGGTGATCTGCATCGGCAGCGAGCCCATGCCGACGGCGGAGCGGGCGTGGCGGCCGCGCTCGCCGAGCACGGCCACGAACAGATCGGAGCAGCCGTTGATGACCTTGGGCTGGTCGGTGAACTCCGGGACCGCATTGACCATGCCCAGGACCTTGAGCACCTCGATCCTGGAGAGCTCGCCCGCGGCGGCCTTGGCGGCGGCGAGCAGGCCCAGGCCCACCAGCTTGGCGTGCTCGTAGGCCTGCTCGACGGTGACGTCGCGGCCGACCTTGCCGGTCGCCATCGCGCCGTCGTTGCGACGGGGCCCCTGACCCGAGAGGTAGAGCGTGTTGCCGCTGATCTTGAAGGGCACGTAGTTGGCCATGGGCTTCGGCAGCTCGGGCAGCACGAGGCCCATCGACGCAAGCTTGGCTTCCGGACTCATCTGCAATCCTCCACGCGCGCGAATTGGACGGCTTGTATCGCGGACTTTGTATCGCGCGGCCGGGCGGCTGTCGCCGATCAAAATTGTGAAAAGCTGGCTCGACGGCAGCCGTGTTCAAGTCGCAAGCTTTGCGGCAGGATGCGCAACAAGCTCCCGCGCAACTCACCCCACAAGAGGTTTGTCATGAGTCTCAAAGGCAAGACCGCCGTGGTCACCGGCTCGACGTCGGGCATCGGCCACGCCATCGCGCACGCGCTCGCCAAGGATGGCGCCAACATCGTCATGAACGGCCTCGGCAGCGAGAAGGACAACGAGAAGGCGATCGGCGAGATTAAAGCGCACGGCACCAAGGTCGCGTTTGATCCCGCCAACATGCTGCGACACAACCAGATCGCCGACATGATCGAAAAGACGGAGCGAGACTTCGGCGCCGTCGACATCCTCGTCAACAACGCCGGCATTCAGCACGTGGCGCCGGTCGAGGAGTTCCCGATCGAGCAATGGGATTCCATCATCGCCATCAACCTGAGTTCGGCCTTCCACACCATCCGCGCGGCCGTGCCCGGCATGAAGAAGCGCAAGTGGGGGCGCATCATCAACGTCTGCTCGGCGCATTCGCTCAGGGCCTCGCCCTTCAAGGCGGCGTACGTGTCGGCCAAGCACGGATTGGCCGGCCTCACCAAGACGGTGGCGCTCGAGCTCGCCGAGCACGGCGTGACCTGCAACGCGGTGTCGCCGGGCTTCGTGTGGACGCCGCTGGTGGAGAAGCAGATCCCCGACCTCGCGAAGTCGGAGAACATCTCGCTGGTGCAGGCGACGCGTCAGGTGCTCTCGCGGCAGCCCACCAACCGATTCGTGACGGTCGACGAGGTGGCGGCGCTGGTTGCTTTCCTTGCCGGCGAGTCGGCTGCATCGATCACGGGCGCCAACTACTCGATCGACGGCGGCTGGACGGCACAGTAGCCGACCGCCCCACGTCAGCCGGAGGATGGCTTGCGCGCGGTCTCGTAGGTGGGTGCGCTATAGGGCGAGACATCTCCGCGCAGAAATGCCGCGGTGATGAACGCGGCGGCGGCAATCGTCAGCAGCAGGGCAAGCGTAATTTCCCGCGCCCACCGGCGTAGCGGACTGTGCGGGCGACGTGCGCCCTCGACTCGATCATCGCTCTCCATTCACGAATAAAGAGGGCAGCCACGACGCTTTGCCAGAGCACCAAAAGCCGCGCGACAGATGCGCACAGCTTTTGCTCAATCGAGAGTCGAATGCGTCGACTCGAGTGCGCTGCGCCGACGCTACAGCCCGCGCATGACGCAGCCGAGCACCAGCACGAGGTATGCGGCCCACATGGCGTAGAACTGAGTCGTGTCGCCGGTGAGATAGGGAACGGTGGCGCCGAAGAACCGCGAGAACAGGACAGCCAGCGACAGAACGATGGACAGCATGAAGATCAGGATGCCTGGAGCTTTCAAAGCCATGTGCACCGTCTCCCTTTTTCAGACCTGGGGATGAGCGCGGCGAATCGATACAGGCATCCGCCCTAAGCCGCTTATCGCAGCAGCCGTATCGGACGCTATGGGGCGATGGAAAAGCCTGTGGGTAATTAGGGGTCGGGTTTCAGGGGGCAGGTTTCAGATGGAGCTTCCAGACCCCTAGTCCCTGACACCTGACCCCTAGTTTCCTGATACCTGGTATCGGAAGCCGGTGCCGGCCACCACGACCTCGATGGCGCCGCTGGTGATGGTGGGATGGGAGATGCGGATGCCGAGCACGCCGTCGTAGCCCTGCTCGGAGGCGCGACTGGCGAGCACGTCGAGGGCGCGGGCGATGGTCCGGTCGAGCAGCGCCTCGTACCTGGTCATGTGGCCGCCGAGCGTGTTGACCACGGCCTCGCGCATGTCGCGCAGGATGTTGGCGCCGCTCACCGCGCACGCATAGACCATCTCGCCCTGCTCGATGGCACGATCCGGAATGCACTCGGCCGTGACGAGCCGCATCAGCGGCGGCCTCCGCGCCCCTTGGCGGCTGCGACGGTTGCGCCCTGGTGCACGATGACCTTGGGACGCGTCCCAAACAGCAGGCGCTTGAAGAGAAGGAGCAGGATCAGGGCGGCCAAGCCCGCCCCCAACAGCGTGACAGGGTGCTTCTCCCACATCAGCCAGGGACTGACGCGCCCGTCGAGCACGAGCTTGAAGTGCTCGAGCATCAGGGTCGGATCGGGGAGCGAGTTGGCTTGCAGCATCATGGCGACGGCGGCGGCCTGGTCGCTGGAGGCGATGATGGCGTCGCGCACCCGCGGCTTGCCGAGCTCGGCCATGCGGGCGGGGCTTTGCGCCACGGCGCGCAGCACGCGCTGGGCCGATGTCTTGTCGAGGCCGGTCAGGTAGCGGGACAGGCTGTCGAGCTGGCTATCGTCCAGCGCCCGGGCGAGGCTCTTGAGCTCGGCCGATTCGAGCTCGAAGAGGGAGGTGCGCGCCTGGGGCGTGAGTGAGGCGAGCCGCGTGACCGCGAGCCGATCCTGCATGCCGAGCAGTCGCTGCAGGCTGGCCTTGGTGAAATCCTGCGGCTTGGCGCGGCGGTGCACCTCGTACTCCACCACCTGGGGCAGGCTGTCGCCGGCGACGGCGGACCACTGCAGAGCCGTCTCGAGGGAGCGTGCCTCCCGCGCAATGTCGAGGGCGGCTGGCGGCAGGCCGGTGACGGCCTTGTGCAAGGTGCCGTCCGTCAGGCGCTTCATGACGCCGGGCTCCCCCTCGCCTACCAGCACGATGCCGACGATCTCGTCGAGCCGCGGCAGGTCGGTGGCCTTGACGCTCTCGAGGTAGCGCTTGAAGTCATCCTGGCGGTCGGCGAGGTCCACGACCTTGGCGTGGGCGCGGCGGAACTCGAGCCAGATCTCGACCACACGCTCGGCCGTCTTCTCGGCGATTTCCTTGAGACTGTCGTTGATCTGCTCGGCGACCGACTTGGCGAGCTCCTCGCGCACCTTCTCCTTGGTCTCCTTGGACTTCATCTCGGTGGCGATGATTGGCAGCACGCCGTGGCGGAAGTCCCAGATGTCCTTGGCGATGAGCACTAGCCCGACGCCGCCCGCCACCACCGACACCAGACGGCCGAGCACCGAGCCGACCACGCGCTGGCCGATGCGGGAGGCCATGTTGGCGAGCTGGCGGCGCACCACCAGCACCACCGCGCCGGCCAGTCCCTCGCTGCCTTCGGTGATGATCTGGCCGGTGGAGATGCGGGCCCCGCCCTTGAGCGGGTCGACGCTGTATTCCTTGCCGGCGCCGTCGGCCACGACGCGGGCGACGGTCGTGCCATAGCGGCGGCCGAGGAAGGCCTGCATGCATTGCGTCGCCGGCCCGACCGTGTCGATGGTGGCGATCTCGATGCGCTTGCCGATCTCCTTGCCGAGACCGGTGGCGAGGCCCTCGATGGCCTTCTTCATGGGCTCCGAGCGGTACACCCGCTCGGTCGCCGTCGTGGCGAGCTCCTGCGCCTTCTCGCGCGAGGCCAGCGTCGACCACAGCTTGAACCAGCTCGACTCCTCGCGCACCTCGCCGATCGCGCGGTCGACCTCGCGGTCGATGACATCGTCAATGTTCCCGCGCCGCCACTCGTCGGCGACCAGCGCCTTGTAGTCGACGTTGGCGAGGCCGGTCTCGAGGCCCTTGCGGGTCAGCGCCTCGATGGCGAGGCGGAAGCCGTTCTCGTCGCGCGCCTGGCAGGCCTCGTACTCGGCGCGCGTCATGGCCGTGGCGGCATAGGCGCCGGGCACCTGCGCCGCAACCAGGGAGGCCGCCGCCAGGCAGGAGATCGCGGCACGGATTCGACGCGGGGGTATCGTGGCGCGCTTGCCCAACTTCGACCTCGACCAGCCAGCCCCGGATTCGGCGGCAGGCAGATATGGGGGTGACGGCATCTAATACTCAAGCCCGACCTAAGCACGAAAAAGCGGGCGAACTGGGGCATCGGCCCCAACCGTCAATCACAATTGCGGGCACAATCGCGGGGAACGTTCGGCTGCAGGCCCGGCTCGATCGCGATTGCATGTGTCGGCGGCGCCATGCCATGCACGAGCGGGATCGCCGCGCTTCGGGGGAGGTAGGCCATGAACTGGCTGCTCGTTGCCATCCTTGGCTACGTGCTGGTGCAATTCGCCATCGGCACGTGGGTTTCCCGCCGCGTGTCGAACGAGACCGACTACATCCTGGCCGGGCGGGGCCTGGGCGTCGGCCTCGTCACGTTCTCCGTGTTTGCGACCTACTTCGGCGCCGAGGCGATCGTGGCCTCGGGCGGGTCGGTCTACGAGAAGGGCCTCTCGGGCGCACTCGTCGACCCGGTCGGCTATGCCTCCGCCATTGTCATTGTGGGTCTCTTTTTCGCGCGGGCCTTGTGGAGCCGTGGGCTCACAACCTTCGCCGACCTTTTTCGGCAGCGCTACTCGCAGGGCGTGGAGAGGCTCGTCGTCATCGTCCTGCTGCCGGGGTCGGTGATCTGGGCTGCCGCACAGGTGCGGGCATTCGGGCAGGTGCTCAGCGCCAACTCGGAGATGAGCCTGGCGGTGACGATCACTTTGGCGGCAATCCTGGTGGGCGCCTATTCCGTGGTCGGCGGGCTGCTGGCGGACGCCGTCACCGACGTCATCCAGGGTGTCGCGGTGGTCCTGGGGCTGCTGATCCTCGGAGCGGTCGTCGCCGTGCATGTGGGGGGCATGAGCGGTGGATTGGCGCAGGTCGAAGCGGAGCAGCTGAAGCTTGCCGATGGCGGCTGGCTGCAGACCCTCGAGCAGCTGGCCATCCCGATCTGCGGCACCATCGTGGCGGTCGAGTTGATCTCCCGCTTCCTCGGCGCTCGCACGGCGGACGTCGCGCGGATCGGCACGGTGCTCGGAGGATCGATCTACTTCTTCGTCGGTCTCATTCCCGTGTTTCTCGGCCTCGTCGGGCCGCGCATCGCCGGCAACGTGCCGGAAGCGGAGCAGATCGTTCCGCGGCTGGCGGAGCTGTACCTGCCGGGCGTGCTCTATGTCGCCTTTGTCGGAGCCATCATCTCGGCGATCCTGTCGGCGGTGCACGCGGCGCTGCACGCCCCCGCCGCGCAGATCTCGCACAACATCGTGGTAAAGATCGTTCCGGGCATCAGCGATCGCGGCAAGCTGTGGTGCGTGCGCATGACGGTGATGGTGCTGAGCATCGTCGCCTTCGTGCTGGCGATCACCTCGCAGCGGATCAAGGACCTGGTCGAGACGGCATCGGCGTTCGGCAGTGCCGGCGTCTTCGTCACCTCGCTGTTTGCGCTGTTCACTCGTTTCGGCGGACCTGCCAGCGCCTACGCGTCGGTGGCAGCCGGCATGCTCGTCTGGGCCGGCGGCAAGTACGTCCTCGACCTCCCCGCACCTTATGTCATGGGCCTCCTGGCGGCCCTGGTCGCCTATGTCGGCATTGCGGCTTTCGAGCCCCGCCGCCACTGAACAGGCGTCAACGGAGCGGTCGAGGCAGACTGGACGTGCGGCGGATGGCTGCGCCCCGCCCATTGCATTGCTCGTGTTGGATCTACAGCCGAGTCGACACTGCGGCTCAACTGCCTCGGCAGGCTTAATTCCTTCTAAACAAACACAAACTAGCATCATGCGTGCTCGTGAGGGCGTCTACGAGACCGGCTGCAGCACCCATCTATCGGCAAAACCGATAGGCCTGCTGTTAACGTAAACGTGCATGAAACCGATTGGCTTCGTCGGTGTTGGCGGGCTACAGAGGCCGCCGTCCTCCGGCGCCCGCGGGGCAAGGTGCGGCTGTTTCCTCAATGGGTTCTATCAACGTGTCACGTGCGCGTATGAAGTGTCGCGTGTTCGTCGATTTTGACGGAACCATCGCGCCTGTCGATACGACGGATCTGCTGCTCGAGCGCTTCGCGGCGCCGGATTGGCGGCAGATCGAGGACGACTGGAAGGCCGGACGCATCGGCTCGCGCGAATGCCTCGTGCGCCGGATCGACCCGGTGCTGGCCAAGAGCGCCCTCCTCGACCTCGCCATCGGCGCTCCCTCGCCGACGGCCGAGGCATGATGGACGCAGCCAACATGCACAAGCCAATAGACTGGCCGCTCGCGCGGCGCGAGAAGGTCCCCGAGAGCCTCGCCGCACTGTCTGAAGCCGAGCTGCTGGAGCTCGAGGCCAAGTACTGCTCGCACGGCGACACCGTGCACTACACCAACCCGCCGAAGATCTTCGAGCGCTGCGAGGGCTCGTTCCTGTTCGACGCGGAGGGGCGACCCTACCTCGACCTGCAGATGTGGTACTCGGCCGTCAACTTCGGCTACCGCAACGAGCGCCTCGATGCGGCCGTGCGCCGGCAGCTCGACCGGCTACCGCAGGTTGCGAGCCAGTTCCTGCATCGCGAGAAGATCGAGCTCGCCGCCATGCTCGCCAAGTCCGCCGAGGCAAGGTTCGGCCTCGAGGGCCGCATCCACTTCAATGTCGGCGGCAGCCAGGCGATCGAGGACAGCCTCAAGCTCGTGCGCAATGCCAAGAACGGCAAGAGCCTGATGTTCGCCTTCGAGGGCGGCTACCACGGCCGCACGCTCGGCGCCTCCGCCATCACCTCCTCCTACCGCTATCGCAGGCGCTACGGCCACTTCGGCGATAGGGCGCATTTCGTGCCGTTCCCCTACCACTTCCGCGGCCCCAAGGGCATGTCGAAGGAGGAGTACGGCAACCACTGCGTGCAGCAGTTCGCGCGCCTGTTCGAGAGCGAATACAACGGCGTATGGGACTCCAGGGCCGGCCAGGCCGAGTTCGCCGCCTTCTACGCGGAGCCGATCCAGGGCACCGGCGGCTACGTCATTCCGCCGAAGGGCTTTTTCGTCGAGCTCAAGAAGGTGCTCGACCAGCACGGCATCCTGCTGGTGGTGGACGAGATCCAGATGGGCTTCTACCGCACCGGCAAGCTGTTCGCGATCGAGCACTTCGGCGTGAAGCCCGACATCATCGTGTTCGGCAAGGCCATCACCAACGGCCTCAATCCGCTGGCGGGCATCTGGGCGCGCGAGGAGCTGATCAGCCCGCAGGTCTTCCCGCCGGGGTCCACGCACTCCACCTTCGGCGCCAATCCGATGGGCACGGGCGTTGCGCTCGAGGCCATGCGCATGATGGCCGAGACCGACTACGAGGCCATGGTGATGGAGAAGGGCGCCTATCTGCTCGCCGGGCTCCAGGACCTCCAGCGCCGCCACAAGATCGTGGGCGACGTGGACGGGCTCGGCATGGCGCTGCGCATCGAGATCTGCGAGCCGCACGACAGCTTCACGCCGTCGAAGCCGATCGTCAACCGCATGGTGGACGAGGGACTGAAAGGTGACATCGAGGTCGGCGGCAAGCGGTACGGCCTCGTGCTCGATATCGGCGGCTACTACAAGAACGTGGTCACGCTGGCACCGAGCCTGCACATCAGCAAGGGCGAGATGGACCTGAGCCTCGAGCTGCTCGACCGCGTCATGTCTCGCGTAAGCAAGGAGTGAGATCGTCGGGTGTAGCGTGGTTTTCCTCCTGCCGAGGCGTCGGAGACCGGAGAAGCGGATGCGGGGCCGCGTTCTTGTCGTGCTCCAGCACCGCGCCGCATGACGACGACGCAAGCCCTGTAGCAACGAGTGGCAAGCGGTCCAGGCGACCGAGGCTCGTCCGGGGTGGCGGGTGCGGCGGCGCCGGGCTCGGAGAGAAAAGTGCACTTCGCCGCGAAGGTTAGGGAACGATAGCGTGCATAGCGACGTAACGGGTGGGGAAGAGAAGATGGCCGACGAGGACTTGCCGGATCGTGGCCACTTCATACGCGGCGGGCGCCTGGGCGTGTTGCTGATTCATGGCCTGGGCGGAACGCCGACCGAGATGCGGTTCGTCGCCCACGGCCTCGCGCGCGCCGGCCACACCGTTTACAGCTGCCAGCTCGCCGGCCATTGCGCCACGCCCGAGGAGCTGCGCCGCTCGACCTGGCGCGATTGGTACGCCAGCGTCGAGGAAGCGCACGACCGCCTCAGGGAGCATTGCGACATGGTCGTCGCCGGCGGCCTGTCGATGGGCGGCATCCTCGCCACCCGCCTGGCGCAGAACCGCCCCGAGGGCGTGGACGGCCTCCTGCTGTTCGCCCCGACGCTCAGGCTCGACGGCTGGTCGATGCCTTGGTACACGCGCGTCATCAACTACGTGCGGCCGCTGCCGATCGGGCTCGAGTTCGACCTGACGGAACATGAGCCTTACGGGCTCAAGGACGAGCGTGTGCGCGCGCTGGTGGTCTCGGCCATGCAGACGGGAGATGCGGTCCAAGCCGGCGTGTACAGCACGCCGCTGCGCTCGTTCGCCAACCTCAACGCGCTGGTGTCGGTCGTGAAGCGCGACCTCGGCAAGGTCCAGCAGCCCGCCCTCATCGTGCACCCGCGCGAGGACGACATGGCGAGCCTGGAGAACGCCTACTACATGCAGAAGCATCTGGGCGGTCTGGTCGACACGCTGGTCCTCGACAACAGCTATCACATGGTCACCCTGGACCAGCAGCGCCACATCGTGGCCCAGCGTGCGACGAGCTTCGTGGAGTGGCTGCAGACCGCGCTTCGCGCCCGTCGCGAGATGGGGAATTTGGCCCGGGGCTAGTCGCCAGGGCGGATGATCGGGTTCGGCGGCGCACGCACTTTGTCGCGTGGGTTGCCTAACGAACCCGGTAAGGCAACGGTCGGGTTTGCTGACGACGACGCAGAAAGAGGAGAAAATGTTCCTGATTCAACCGCTTAACTGTGCCGACCGGGCAGCCAAGCGCGCGGATGCGGCCGTTGGGTGGTTAAGGAGCAATTGCCGCACCAGGCCACATTTGGGCGCTGCCGGCCACATTGCCAAACGCAAATGCCTATATAAGGGGCCCGAACTCATGCATCGGGTCGCTGACGACCCAGCGCTCCAGCGCGTCATGGAACTCCCTGCGCCGGCCTTGGCAAGGCCGTCTTCGTGCCGCAGCGGGGTTGATCCGAACAGGTGTCCTACGCCGCGATGACCTTCGTCCTGGCATTCCGAAATCTTATTCATGATCGCATCCGGCTCGCCGTGACGCTGATCGG
>Ga0247830_10000958_pt1 | contig 11388 bp, 11 predicted proteins | sample 12C_Control_Day5_FD_207766 | JGI IMG/M metagenome (GOLD analysis project Ga0247830, IMG submission 207766) | Soil microbial communities from agricultural site in Penn Yan, New York, United States - 12C_Control_Day5 | ecosystem: Environmental > Terrestrial > Soil > Agricultural land | place...
GGCTTCTTCCCGTACCTGCGCGACCCGGCGACGCTGTCGCGTCCCTGGGTACGTCCCGGCACGCCCGGCCTCGAGCACCGCATCGGCGGCATCGAGAAGCAGGACGTCACCGGCAACATCTCCTACGATCCGGACAACCACGACCACATGGTGCGCACGCGGGCCGAGAAGGTGCGGCGTGTCGCGCAGGAGATTCCCCCCACCACCATCAACGGACCGGCCACGGGCGACCTGCTCGTCGTCGGCTGGGGCGGGACCTACGGCTCCATCACGGCGGCCGTGGAGCGCGCGCAGGCGGCGGGCCGCTCGGTGGCGTCGATTCACCTGCGGCACCTGAACCCGCTGCCGCCCGACCTCGGCCACATCCTGCGCGAGTATCGCAAGGTGCTGGTGCCCGAGATCAACAGCGGTCAACTGGTGCGCGTGCTCCGCGCCGAGTACCTCGTCGACGCGGTCGGCTTCAATCGCGTGCGCGGCCTGCCGCTGGCGAGCGAGGAGATCCTCGAGGCCATCAACCAACTCATCGGGAGCAACGCATGAGCGCCCAGGGGGCAGGGGCGGCGGCCACGCCGGCGCCGAAATACACGAAGAAGGATTTCGAGTCCGACCAGGACGTGCGCTGGTGCCCGGGCTGCGGGGACTACGCCATTCTCAGCGCGGTGCAGAAGTCGATGCCGGATCTCGGCATTCCCCGCGAGAACATCGTGTTCATTTCCGGCATCGGCTGTTCCAGCCGCTTTCCGTACTACATGAACACCTACGGATTCCACACGATCCACGGCCGGGCGCCGGCCATCGCCACGGGGCTGCGAGTGGCCCGCCCGGATCTCAAGGTGTTTCTGGTGACCGGCGACGGCGACGGGCTGTCGATCGGCGGCAATCACATGCTGCACGTGCTGCGCCGCAACGTGAACATCACCATCCTCCTGTTCAACAACCGGATCTACGGGCTCACCAAGGGCCAGTACTCGCCGACCAGCGAGCTCGGCAAGGTCACGAAGTCGACCCCGATGGGCTCCGCCGACCGGCCGGTGAACCCGCTGGCGTTCGCGCTCGGCTGCGGCGCCACCTTCGTCGCGCGCACGGTCGACCGGAACATCCCGCACATGGACGAGATGCTCAAGCGGGCGGCCGCCCACCGCGGCACGGGCTTCCTCGAGATTCTTCAGAACTGCAATGTGTACAACGATCTCGCCTGGAACGTGATGTACGACAAGGAGTCCAAGGCCCTGCACGAGCTGCGCCTCGAGCACGGCAAGCCGCTGCTGTTCGGTCCGGCGGACGCGCGCAAGGCCGTGGTGATGGACGGCATCATCCCGAAGGTCGTCGACGCCAAGAGCACGCCGGAGAGCGCGCTGTGGGTGCACGACGAGCGCAACGTCAACGCAGCCAAGCTCCTCGCCGACCTCTTCGCGCCGAGCTTTCCTGTCCCCATCGGCGTGCTGCAGGCCATCGAGGCACCGATCTACGAGGACGTCATGCTCCAGCACGAGCAGCGCGCGATCTCCGATCGCGGGCCCGGCAGTATCGCCAAGCTGCTCACGTCGGGAGATACCTGGAAGATCGGCTGAGAGACCCGGGCAGGCGCTTCACCCACTTGCCGGTCCGCCGCGTCGGGACCGGCAAGTTGCTTTTCGGCGACGCGAGGACCAGGTGATGGCACTGAGCGGGCAGATCGCGGCGGAGCTGCAGCGCATCGTCGGGGCCGATGGCGTCTTCACGTCCCGCGAGGCGCGCCTGACCTACGAATCCGACATGCACACGCTCTACAAGGGCGAGCCGGACGCCGTGGTGCTTCCGCGCTCCACCGAGCAGGTCCGCGACGTGGTCCGTCTCTGCCGGCAGGCTCGCCTGCCCATCGTCCCGCGCGGCTCTGGCACCGGCCTCATCGGCGGTGCCATGGCGCCGAAGGGCGGCGTCATGGTGTCGACGACGCGCATGACGGCCATCCTCGACATCGATCTCCCGAACCGAGCCGCCACCGTCCAGCCCGGGCTGATCAACCTCTGGCTCACCGATGCCGTGCGCGACAAGGGCTATTTCTTCGCGCCCGATCCCTCCAGCCAGATGGTGTCGTCGATCGGCGGCAACGTCTCCACCAATGCCGGCGGCCCGCACTGTCTCAAGTACGGCATCACGACCAACCACGTGCTCGGTCTGGAGTTCGTGACCGGGACCGGCGACGTGCTCCGCGTGGGCGGCAAGGCCGCGGACCGTCCCGGCTACGATCTGCCCGGGGTCATGGTCGGGGCCGAGGGAACCTTCGGCCTCGTGACCGCCGTCACCGTGCGGCTGCTGTACCTGCCGGAGTCGGTGAAGACGATCCTCGCCACGTTCGCGACCGTCGTGGACGCCTCCGAGGTGGTCTCCGCGATCATCGCGGCCGGGATCATTCCCGCCGCGCTCGAGATGCTGGACGAGGCGATGATCGGCGCCATCAACGCCGCCGTCGGCAAGGTCTATCCCGACGGTGCCGGCGCCGTGCTCCTGATCGAGCTCGACGGCCCGCGCGCCGAGGTGGAGACGCAGGGCGAGCGGATCGCCGCCATCTGCCGCGAGCGCGCCGCCCTCTTCGTGAGCGTGGCCCGCGACGAGATGGAGCGCGCGCTCCTCTGGAAGGGCCGCAAGGAGGCGGCGGGGGCGGTGGGGCGCATCGCGTCCGCCTACCTGCTGCAGGACGCGGTGGTGCCGCGCTCCAAGCTGCCGCAGATCATGCGCGAGATGGTGGCCATCAGCCGCCGCTTCAACCTCACGATCGCCAACGTGTTCCACGCGGGCGACGGAAATCTCCATCCGATGATCTGCTACGACGACCGCCAGCCCGAGGAATTCGCGCGCGCGCAAGAGGCGAACGAGGCGCTGCTGCACGCCTGCATCGCGCTCGGGGGGAGCGTCACCGGCGAGCACGGCGTGGGGATGGACAAGGCCAAGAATCTGCCGCTCCAGTACGCCGACGCGGACCTCAACTTCATGTACCGCCTGCGGCGCGTGTTCGATCCCGACGGCATCATGAATCCCGCGAAGCTCTTGCCCTCGCATCCCGCCTGCGGCGAGGGCTTCCGCCCGTCGCGGCCGACGCTGCCGCAGGGCACGTGGGTCTAGCCGCGTGAGCGTCAGCGCTCGCTCGCTGTCGGGCGCGCTGGGCGCCGTCCTCGGCGTCGAGGGTGTCCGGGACGACGCGGCCACTCTGGCGGCCGCCGCCGTGGACGAGACGGCCCCGCGGTGGGTGGCCGTGCCGGCCACGCTGGAGCAGCTGTCGCAGGTGCTCGCCCTCGCGCGCGAGGAGCGCCTTGCCGTGACGCCGCGGGGGAGCGGATCGAGCCTCGAGCTGGGCTGTCCGCCCCCGCGCGTGGACCTCGTCGTGGACCTCCGCCGCCTCGACGCCGTGGTCGAGCACAATCCGGACGACCTCACCACCACGGTGCAGGCAGGTGTGACGGCAGGCGCCCTCGCCGGCCGGCTCGCGCCCCACCGGCAGGCGCTGCCGCTCGATCCGCCCGGCTGGGGCGGGCGGACCCTGGGGGGCATGGCGGCGACGCAGGCGAGCGGTCCGCTGCGCGTGCGGTACGGCACGATGCGGGATCTGCTCCTCGGCGTGCGGTTCGTGCAGGCCGACGGCGTCGTGACGTGGGGCGGGGCGAAGGTGGTCAAGTCGGTCACCGGCTACGACGTTCCGAAGCTGATGGTGGGCGCGCTCGGCACGCTCGGCGTCCTCGTCGAGCTCACGCTGCGCCTGCACCCGGTGCCGGACTTCGAGGGCACGTGGCTGGCCAGCTTCCGCTCGACGGCGGAGGCGCAGGAATGCGTCGCGCGGCTCCTGGAATCGACCGTGCAGCCCAGCCGGCTCGAGATGCTGGACGATCGCGCGCTCACGGCGTGTAGCCTGCCCGTCGCCGGCGCCGCGCTGGCGATCTCGATCGGGACCGTGGAGCCCGCCGTGCGCGCACAGGAGGCGCTGCTCTCGGACATCGTCCAGCGCACGCGCGGCCGCTTCGAGACGATGGGGACGAGCTTCTGGCGCGCGTACGATCGGGCGCAGTCCGCGCCAGGCGGCGTCAGCCTGCGCATCGGCACGGTCCCGTCGCGCCTCGCCGCGACGTTCGCGGAGACGCGCGCGGCGCTCGACGGGGCCGCCGTCGCGGGCTGCGCGGCCCTTGGCGCCCTGCGCGCGCGCGTGGATGCCGACGCCGCCGCGCTCGCCAGCGCGCTCCCGCGCCTGCGCGCGTTCGTCGCCGACGTGGACGGCGGCGTCGTCATCGAGCGCGGACGGCGCGCGATGCGAGAGGCGGTCGACCCATGGGGGCCGGTGCCGGCGCCGTCGCTGGCGGTGATGCGGGCGATCAAGGCGGAGTTCGACCCGACCGGCGTCCTGAATGCCGGCCGCTTCGTGGGCGGACTCTGATGGCCGCGGACGTGGACGCCCTCGACGCGCCGCGCACGATGACGGCGATCCGGTCGTGCGTCCACTGCGGCATTTGCCTGCCCCAGTGCCCGACCTACCGCGTGCTCGGCGAGGAGATGGACTCGCCCCGCGGGCGCATCTACCTGATGCGCGCGGTCGCGGAGAAGCGGCTCGACCTCACCGACGGCTTTCGACGCCATCTCGATCTCTGCCTCGGCTGTCGCGCGTGCGAGACGGCGTGCCCGGCCGGCGTGCCCTTCGGATCGCTGCTGGAAACGGCACGGGCGCAGATCGAGCGTCGCGGCCGGCCGCTGCGGGAGCGGCTGCTGTCCACGCTGCTCTTCGCCGTGTTCCCGTATCCCGACCGGGTGCGCGCGCTGCTCGCCGTGGGGCGCCTCTACCGGAGCTCGGGGCTGCAGACGTTCGTGCGCGGCAGCGGGGTGCTGCGGAGCGTGCCGAGGCTGGCCGCGATGGAGCGGCTGCTCGGCGACGTCCCGGAGCCCGTCGAGGTGCCGGAGGCGTTGCCGGCGCGCGGCCGCTCGCGTGGCCGGGTGGCGGTCCTCACGGGGTGCGTGCAGCGCCACCTGTACGCCGACGTCAATCGCGACACGGTGCGGCTGCTCGCCCTCGCCGGCTGGGACGTCGTCGTCCCGCGGGGGCAGGGGTGCTGCGGCGCCCTCGATCTGCACGCCGGGCGCGTGGACGTCCTGCGTCGGCGTGCGGTCGCGCTCGGCGCCGCCTTCCCGGCCGACGTCGACTGGGTGGTGACGAACGCGGCCGGCTGTGGCTCGGCCATGCGCGAATACGGCCACTGGACCGGGGACGACGCCGCCACGCAGCTGGCGAGTCGCACGCGTGACGTCACCGAGCTGCTGGCCGACGCGGATCTGCCGCTCGAGCCGCTCCCGCTGACGGTGACGTACCATGACGCCTGTCACCTCGTGCACGGCCAGAAGGTGCGGTCGGCGCCACGCGCGTTGCTGGCCAGGATTCCGGGCCTCACGGTGGTGCCGATGGCCGACAGCGAGCTGTGCTGCGGCAGCGCCGGCGTGTACAACATCCTGGAGCCGGACATGGCCGAGCGCCTGCTCGAGCACAAGATCCGGCGAATCATCGAGTCGGGCGCCCGCACGGTAGTGACGGGCAATCCGGGCTGCCTGCTGCAGATCGCCAGCGGCTGCCGGAGGCGTGGCGTGGACGTGGAGGTCATCCATCCGGTGACGCTCGTGGCCCGCGCCGTACGGTGGGAGGCGCGATGAAGATTCGACTGGCGGAGCGCGCGAAGTTCCAGCCCGACCGGATGGCGAAGATTGCGCTCGCCACCACGCCGCGTGCGCAGCTCGACCTCTACTGCCTCGAGCCGGGCCAGACGCAGAAGGTGCACAGCCACGACGACCAGGACAAGGTCTACGTCGTGCTGGAAGGTCGCGGCCGCGTGACGCTCGGCGCCGACGAGCACGTGCTCGAGCAGGGAGAGGCGCTGGTGGCGACGGCCGGCGTGCCGCACGGCGTCGCCAACGAGTCGGGCGCGCGGCTGCTCCTGCTCGTGTTCGTGAGCCCGCCGCCCCCGCGCGCATGAGCGCCTCGCGCCGCGTGGCCCTGATGATCACGTGCCTCGCCGACATGTTCTATCCGGAGGTGGGCGAGCGCATCGTCCGTCTGCTGCGCCGGCTCGGCGTCGCCGTCACGCTGCCCGCCGGACAGACGTGCTGCGGGCTGCCGCTGTTCAATTCCGGCTACCACGCCGAGGCCGCGACCGTCGCGAGCCGGGCGGTCGGCCTCTTCGCCGACGCCGAGGCGATCGTGGTGCCGTCCGGCTCGTGCGCATGGATGGTGAAGCACGAGTATCCCGGATTGCTGAAGGACAGCCCGGAGGCGGCGGCCGCCCGCCGGGTGGCCGACCGCACGTACGAGTTCTCGCAGTACCTCGTGCGTGGGCTCGGGCTCACGGAGTTCGAGACCGACACGGCGCCCGGGCGCGTCGCGTACCACGACTCCTGCCACTTGCTGCGGGGGCTGCACGAGTCCGAGTCGCCGCGGACGCTGCTGCGCAACCTGCCCGGCGTCGAGGTCGTCGACCTGCCGGGCAGCGACGAGTGCTGTGGCTTCGGCGGGTCCTTCTCGGTGCGCCTGCCCGAGGTTTCGACGGCAATCCTCGACCGCAAGCTCGCGAACGTGGAAGCCGCCGGCGCGGCCTGCGTGGTGGCCTGCGACGCGGGCTGCCTGATGCAGATGAAGGGACGCCTCGGCCGCCGTGGGTCGCCCGTGCGCGCGATGCATTTGGCCGAGCTGCTCGCGCGCGAGCGGGGAGGCGTCCGGTGAGCGAGCCGCTCGTCACCACGCCGCTGCGCGACCGGGCCCAGCACGCGCTTGGCGACCGCTTCCTGCACGAGGCGCTGGACATCGCCACCACGAAGTTCATCGGGCTCCGCCGCGAGGCCTTCGGCAACTTTCCCGAGGGCGAGGCGCTGCGTGATCGCGCACGGGCCATCAAGGAGGCGGCGCTCCAGCGCCTCGACGAGCACCTCGAACGCCTGGTCGACAACGTCGAGCGCCTCGGCGGCCACGTGCACTTCGCGACCACGGCCGCCGAGGCGCGCGACATCATCCTCGCCATCGCGCGCCGCACGGGCGCCCGCATGGCGGTGAAGTCCAAGTCGATGGCCACCGAGGAGATCCACCTGAACGAGGCGCTGGAGGCGGCCGGCGTGACGCCGGTGGAGACGGACCTGGGCGAGTACATCATCCAGCTCGCCCACGAACGGCCCTCGCACATCATCGCGCCCGCCATCCACAAAACCAAGGGGCAGGTGGCCGAGCTCTTCGCGCGCGAGCTCGGGCGCGAGGTCGCCGCCGATCCCGAGGTCCTCACCCGGATCGCCCGCGCGGAGCTGCGGGAGAAGTTCCTGCAGGCCGATCTCGGGATCACGGGCGCGAACTTCGCCGTGGCCGAGACGGGCACCGTCGTGCTCGTCACCAACGAGGGTAACGGTCGCATGGTCACCTCGCTGCCGCGCGTCCACGTCGCCGTCATGGGCGTGGAGAAGGTCGTCCCGTCGATGACCGATCTCATGGTGTTCCTGAGCGTGCTGGCCAAGAGCGCGACCGGCCAGAAGCTCTCCGTGTACACGACGCTGGTGCAGGGCCCCCGTCGTCCGGGCGAGCTGGAGGGGCCCGACGAGTTCCACCTGGTCCTGCTCGACAACGGCCGCATCGCCCAGCTCGGCGGCACGCTGCGCGAGGCGCTCTACTGCCTGCGCTGCGGCGCGTGCCTCAACGTCTGCCCCGTGTACCGGCAGATCGGTGGTCACGCCTACGGCTACACGTACCCCGGTCCCATCGGCATCCTGCTGACCGCGATGCTCAACGGCCCGCGCTCGGTGAAGGAGCTGTCGCACGCCTCGTCGCTGTGCGGCGCCTGCGCGGATGCCTGCCCGGTGAGGATCGACATCCCGCGGATGCTGATCGAGCTCCGCAAGGAGGTCGACGAGCAGAAGATCGCGCCCTGGCCAGAGCGCGTCGCGTTCAGGGCCTTGGCCTGGCTCCTGCGCCATCCCGGCCTCTACCGGGCGGCGGCCCGCATCGGCCGCGCGGCCCAGCGTCCATTCGTCCGCGATGGCCGCATCCCGGCGCTCCCGTCCGTCGCCGGCGCCTGGACCAGGACGCGCGACCTGCCACCGGTGGCGGCGCGCACATTCCAGGAGCGCTGGCCCGCGCTCGAGCGCGAAGCGCGATGACCACACGGGCGGAGTTCGTCGCTCGCATTCGCGGCGAGATGGCCAAGACGCCCGGGCTCTTCCCCGCCGCCGCGACGGCGCGGCCGTCGCGACCGCGGGAGCGCCTGGAGATCCTGCGCCACGAGCTGATCGAGCGCTGGCCGCAGAGTCTGGAGCGCTTTCGCACGGAGTTCGAGCGCGTGGCCGGAGTGTTTCACCGGGTGCCGACCGCGGCCGACGTGCCGGCGCTGCTCGAGCGCCTCTGCCACGAGCGTGACGCGCGGAGCGTGGTGACCTGGGGGCCGGCGGCGCTCGGCGTCGACCTGGCGCCGCTCGCCCGCGCGAATCTCGCGGTGGAGTCGATGCCCCACGCGGCGCCGCCACCCGCGGAGCGGCAGCGGCTGCGCGAGCTCATCGCGCACGCCGACCTCGGCGTGACCGGCGCGGACCTCGTCATCGCCGAGACCGGTACGCTCGTGCTCCGTGCGGCGGCCGGCCGTCCGCGCTCGACCTCGCTGCTGCCCCCGTGTCACGTCGCCGTCTTCGACCGCGCGGTGCTCGTCGAGACCCTGGAGCAGGTGGGGATCGCCCTCGAGGCCTGGCACGACGGGCCGGTCCCGGACGCACGCGGCGCCGTCATCAACTTCATCACCGGGCCCAGCCGCACCGCCGACATCGAGCTCACGCTCACGCGGGGCGTCCACGGCCCCAAGGAAGTCCACGCCGTCTTCGTCGACGGCGGACTGCCGGTGACGAGCGATGAGTGACCATTTCGAGCCCGCGGACGTGGACCGGCTCATTCCGACGCTCGCGCCCGTGATGGGGCGCGCGATGAAGGCCCACATCGAGGGCGCCGCCATCACCGAGCGGCTGGAGCACGAGCGGCAGCGTATCGGGCTCGCGGGCGGCGGCGTCATCGACCGGACCGCCTGGCGCGCGGACGCCGAGCGGCTGGAGCAGTTGACCGAGTCCGTCCGGCAGGCGCTTGCCGAGATCGCCGGGATGGGCGGCGTGACCAAGGACCTGGCGCTCGGGCTCGTCGATTTCATTCACGTGCGCGACGGGCAGGAGGTGAACCTCTGCTGGAAGTTCGGCGAGGACGCCGTCCGCCACTGGCACGGTCTCGATGAGGGCTATGCGAACCGGAGGCCCCTCTGAGCGGCCGCTACGCCGCCATCTTCTTCGACCTGTTCGACACGCTGGTCCACTTCGACCGCGATCGGCTGCCCACCATCGAGGTGCACGGCAAGGTCATCCGCTCGACGGCCGGCCGTCTGCACGAGCTGTTGCGCGCGCACGCGCCCACCATCACGCTGCCCGCCTGCTACGACGCGCTGCTGGCCAGCTGGCGCGAGGCGGAGCGCCTGCGCGCGATCGACCACCGCGAGGTCGGCGCGCCCGAGCGCTTTCGCGACTTCTTCACGCGACTCGCGCTGGAGCCCGCGCCGGCGGTGGCTCAGACGCTCATCGACGCCCACCGCGCCGCGCTGGCGGCCGCCGCCATCTTTCCCGCCCACCACGGACCGCTGCTCCGGGGCCTGGCCCGGACGCACCGCCTGGCCGTCGTCTCCAACTTCGACTACAGCCCCACCGCGCTCGCCATCCTCGAAGCGTCGGGTGTGCGCGACCTGTTCGCGGCCATCGTCGTCTCCGACCACGTCGGCTGGCGAAAGCCGCGACCAGACATCTTCCGCTACGCGCTGGACGCCACCGGCGCGGATGCCGCCCGGACGTTGTTCGTGGGCGACAAGGCAGAGCTCGACGTGGCAGGCGCCCACGGGGTCGGCATGCATGCAGCCTGGATCAACCCCCATCGGGACCCCCTGCCGGCCGGCCTGAAGCCACCGGAGTACGAGATCCGTGACCTTGCGGAACTCGAAGTGATCGCCGCGGAATGATGCCTGAAGGCCATCGGTGGCTCTTCAGCTTCGACCGGTGGCACCTGTGGGCACGTCGGCTGCATCTCAAGCAATGAAGGAGGGTGCAACCGCCATGTCCGCGACTCGCAAGGTGATCATCATCGGTTCCGGCCCTGCCGGTTACACGGCGGCCATCTACGCGGCCCGCGCCAATCTGGCGCCCCTCATGATCGCCGGCGTCCAGTCGGGCGGACAGCTCATGCTCACGACCCTGATCGAGAACTACCCCGGGTTCGCGGACGGTATCGATGGGCCCGATCTCATGGAAACGATGCGCAAGCAGGCGGGTCGGTTCGGCACCGAGATGATCGCCGATGACGCCACCGCCGTCGATTTCAGCCGCCGGCCGTTCGTCGTCCGCGCCGGCGACCAGAGCTGGGAAGGCCACACGGTCGTGATCGCCACCGGCGCCACGGCCAAGCTTCTCGGGCTGCCCTCCGAGCGCGAGCTGATGGGCCGCGGCGTGTCGACGTGCGCGACCTGCGACGGGTTCTTCTTCAAGGACCAGAACGTGATGGTGGTCGGCGGCGGCGACACCGCCATCGAGGAGGCGCTCTACCTGGCGCGGCTCGGACGCAAGGTCAGCGTGGTGCACCGGCGCGACACGCTGCGGGCGTCGAAGATCATGCAGGAGCGCGCCCTCGCACATCCGAAGATCGAGTTCATCTGGAACGCAGAGGTGGTGGGGATCAAGGATCCGCCGGCCGGGAAGGTGACGTCGGTCGTGCTGCGCGACGTGATGACCGGGAAGACCACCGAGGTGTCCGTGGACGGCCTCTTCGTGGCCATCGGGCACGAGCCGAACACTGCGCTCTTCCGCGGCCAGGTCGAGCTGCTCCCGAACGGCTACGTGAAGGTCGAGCCCGGAACGACGCGGACGTCGGTGCCCGGCGTCTTCGCCGCCGGTGACGTGCAGGACTTCACATTCCGCCAGGCCGTCACCGCCGCCGGCACCGGGTGCATGGCCGCCCTCGAGGCCGAGCGGTACCTCGAGCGGAATCACGGCGGCTAAAGCGCTCGCCGAGGAGCGTCCACGGCTTTGCCGGGGCGCTCCGAGCGTTGAGGAGTTGGGGGCCATATCGGGGCCCCCATGTGAGTCAGGTGCCGACTCGGAGCGGGGCGCCGAGGTCGCGTAGCAGCGCGATCGTCGAGAGGTAGGACAGGCGCCCGGTGCGCGGGTTCTCCGAGGGGACGTTCTCGATCTCGATCCTGAGCGCGCCGAACTCGCCCTCCACCCGGATGCGGTGCATGTTGCGCGCGAGCCCCGGCACCGCGTAGATCTTCGTGCGCGTGCGCTCGGGACCGATGCCGGCCAGCGAGAGCGCGGCGAGCACGTTCACGTTGGCGGGGA
>Ga0247830_10000961_pt1 | contig 11370 bp, 11 predicted proteins | sample 12C_Control_Day5_FD_207766 | JGI IMG/M metagenome (GOLD analysis project Ga0247830, IMG submission 207766) | Soil microbial communities from agricultural site in Penn Yan, New York, United States - 12C_Control_Day5 | ecosystem: Environmental > Terrestrial > Soil > Agricultural land | place...
TCCTTGGCGACGCCGAGCGCGTCATCCGTGACGGCGATGTAGGTGAACACGCCGTCGAGCTCGTCGAGCGACCGGTGCATCGCCTCCTCGAGCGTGTCGCCGTCGCCCATCCTCTGGGCGAGGTACACCGCGATGATCTCGGAGTCGCACTCGGACATGAACCGGTGGCCGGAGCGCTCGAGGCGTCGGCGCCACATGAAGTAGTTCGTCAGCTGGCCGTTGTGCACGACCGCGACGTCCGAGAAAGGATAGGCCCAGTACGGGTGCGCGCCGGCAATGTCCACCTCGGACTCCGTCGCCATCCGGACGTGGCCGATCGCGTGCGTCCCCGTGAACGAGTCGAGACCGTACTGGCCGCCCACGGTCTCGGCGTCGCCGAGGTCCTTGACGATCTCGAGCGAGCGACCGAGGGAGAGCACCTCGGCCTCGGGGATGTCCTCGACGAGGTCGGCCAGCAGCTTCAGGTCACCCTCGTAGTCGAACGAGACCCGAAAAGCGTACGGCGTCTCCTCCTCGACCTCGTGCACGCTCGCCCCGAGGCGCGCGAGCCGGGTCTCGACCTCGCGACGGTGCAGTCGCAGCCGCTCCGTGAAGCCGAAGTCGCGCGGCGTGTTCGCGTCCGCGAGCTTGTAGCGCATGACGAGCGAGCCGTTCTCGGGCGTGCTGTAGAGCGCGTAGCCGGTCGAGTCCGGGCCGCGGTGCTTCATCGACTGGAGCATCCGCGTCATCTCGGCGCCGACGGGATGCGTCCCGTCCTTGTAGATGATCCCCGCGATACCGCACATGCGCTGCTCAGGCCCCTCCGCCGGTCACGGCAGCACGTCCAGGTACTCCTCGACGTCCCAGTCGCTGACGGTGGCGCAGTACCGCTCCCACTCGTCGCGCTTGTAGTGCATGAAGACACGATAGAGATCGCCCGGCATCGCGCCGCGGATCACGTCGTCGGCCTCGAGCGCGTCGAGCGCGTCGCCGAAGGTCATCGGGATTCGCTTGACCTCCTTGCCCGCGGACATCGCCTCGTAGATGTTCCGCTCCTCCGGCTCGCCCGGGTCGAGCTCCCGTTCGATGCCGTCCGCCATCGCGGCGATGAGCACCGCCATCGAGAGGTACGGGTTGACCGCCGAGTCGACCGAGCGGTACTCGAAGCGGCCCGGTGCGGAGACCCGGAGCGCGGTCGTGCGGTTCTGGTAGCCCCAGTCCGCGAAGACGGGCGCCCAGAAGCCGGTGTCCCAGAGCCGCCGGTACGAGTTCACCGTCGACGCCGTCACGGCGGTCAGCGCGCCGAGGTGCTCGAGGATCCCGCCGATCGCGTGGAGCCCGGTCTGGCTCGGCCTCTGGCGGTCGTCGGTGTCCGGGTCGAAGGCGTTCCGGTCGCCCTCCCACAGCGAGATGTTGTGGTGGCAGCCGTTGGCCGAGACACCCATGAACGGCTTCGGCATGAAGCACGGGAAGGCGCCGAGCTCGCGGCCGACCTGGCGGCAGATCTGGCGGTACGTCGAGAGGTTGTCCGCAGTTCTCTCTGCGCGGTCGAAGTTGAAGTTGAGCTCGATCTGTCCGGGCGCGTCCTCGTGGTCGCCCTGGATCATGTCCAGGCCCATCGCCTGGCCGTACTCGATCACCTTGTGGATGATCGGCTGGAGCTCCGAGAACTGGTCGATGTGGTAGCAGTACGGCTTGGTCACGCCCTTCACGTCGGGCGTCCCGTCCTCCTTCAGCTTCAGCCACATCATCTCGGGCTCGGTGCCGGCCCGGAGGTGGAGCCCCGTCTTCGCCTCGAAGTGGGCCTGCATGCGCTTGAGGTTCGCGCGGCTGTCCGACGTCAGCCAGGCGCCGGGTTCCTCGCGCTCCTCGCGGTTTCGGAAGCACTGGCACCAGACCCGCGCGACCTTCGCGTCCCAGGGAAGCGGGATGAACGTCTCCGGCTCGGGGATGCCGACGAGCTCCGCGGCCTCCGGCCCGTAGCCGATGTAGTCGCCGTGGCGGTCGACGAAGAGATTCGCTGTCGCGCCGTAGACGAGCTGGAATCCCTTCTCGGCGATCGTCTCCCAGTGCTTCGCCGGAACGCCCTTGCCCATGATGCGGCCGGTCACGGACGGGAACTGGAAGTAGATGTAGGAGATCCCCTCGCGGTCTATGTGCTCGCGGACTTGACGGACTGCGTCCTCGCGCCCTTCGGCCGAGACGAACGCTTCGAGATCGGTCGCCACCACGGCCTCCTCGTCGACTGGTCGCGCTTCCCGGCCTCCCGGGCTCGAGCCGAAGTATCTACGCGTCGGCCGGGAAACGTGTCAAGCAACCGTTGCCGTGAACGCAACGGAGTGTCCTCAGGCGGTGCACCTCGGCGACGGCCGCCGGAGCGAGCCGATCACGGTGCTACGGTCGATCGCGTGAGGCAGTACCTCGACCTGCTCGGACGGGTGCTCGAGGAGGGGGCGCGGAAGGACGATCGGACCGGCACCGGCACGCTGAGCGCGTTCGGGGCGCAGATGCGGTTCGACCTCGCCGACGGCTTCCCCCTCGTGACGACGAAGAAGGTGCACGTCCACTCGGTCGTGGGCGAGCTCCTGTGGTTCATCCGCGGCGACGCGAACGTGCGGTGGCTCCAGGACCACGGCATCACCATCTGGGACGAGTGGGCGGACGAGAACGGCGACCTCGGGCCGATCTACGGGCGCCAGTGGCGGTCGTGGCCCGCGCCCGACGGGCGTCACGTCGACCAGCTCGCCGCCGTGATCGAGGCGATCCGGCGCGATCCCGACTCGCGCCGCCACATCGTGAGCGCGTGGAATGTCGCCGACCTCCCGGCGATGGCACTCGCGCCCTGTCACGCGCTCTTCCAGTTCTACGTCGCGGAGGGCAGGCTCTCGTGCCAGCTCTACCAGCGCTCGGCCGACCTTTTCCTCGGCGTCCCGTTCAACATCGCCTCGTACGCGCTGTTGACGCACATGGTCGCGCAGGTGACCGATCTCGAGCCGGGCGACTTCGTCCACACGCTCGGGGACGCCCACCTCTATCTCAACCACGTCGACCAGGCGCGCGAGCAGCTGACCCGCGAGCCTCGGGCCCTGCCGACGCTCGAGCTCGACCACGCCTGCCGCTCGATCGACGACTTCGGGCTCGACTCGGTCACGGTCGTCGGTTACGACCCGCACCCCGCCATCAAGGCACCGATCGCGGTCTAGCCCGTGACGGTGACCATCCTCGCCGCCGTTGCGCGAAACGGGGTCATCGGGATGGAAGGCGGCCTGCCGTGGCACCTCCCGGACGAGCTCCAGCTCTTCAAGGAGCTCACCCTCGGCCACGTCCTCGTGATGGGCCGGCGGACGTACGAGTCGGTGGGTCGGCCGCTGCCCGGCCGGACGACGGTCGTCGTCACCCGGCGGCCCGGGTGGGAGTCCGAGGGCGCGTTGCGGGCGGAAACCGTTGAGGACGCGCTCGCCATGGCGAGCGAGATCGACGATGAGGTCTTCGTCGTCGGCGGCGCGCAGGTCTACGCGGAGGCGCTTCCCGCCACCGACCGCCTTGCACTGACGTTCGTCGACGCCGAGCCCGAAGGCGACACGGTGTTCCCGGACGTCGACTGGTCGCAGTGGCGGGAGGTCGCGCGCCGCGGCGGTCGGGGCTGGGAGCACGTGACGTACGAGCGCGGGGTAGCCTCCGCGGCATGAGCCAGGCCGGCGAGGTCTTGACGCAGGAGCAGAAGGAGGCCCTCGAGGCCGAGCTCGCCGAGCTCCAGGGCCCGCGCAGGGCGGCGGCGATCGAGGCGATCGCGACGGCCCGCTCGTTCGGCGACCTCTCCGAGAACTTCGAGTACCACGCTGCGAAGAACGACCAAGGGCTCCTCGAGGCGCGGATCGCGAAGCTCCGCGAGCGGCTGCGGACGGCGGTCGTCGTGGAGCATGACACCGATGACCACGTCGGCCCGGGCTCGATCGTCGAGCTGCACGACGAGGACGGAGAGTCGATGGAGGTCACGATCTCGGCGGTCGGCGGCGTTTCTCCCGACTCGCCGCTCGGTCGCGCACTGATGGGCGCAGGCGTCGGCGCGGTCGTCGACGTCGAGGCGCCGAGCGGCTCGTGGAAGGCGCGCGTCGTCGCGATCCGTCGCGGGTAACGCGCCCTTGATCGTCGCTCGAGTGCCCGATCTCGTCGTCTGAGCCTCGGCTCCCGCGAAAACACGCAAAGTGCGGGAAACCGGCGCGAACGCGCTTGCCTCCCGCGTGTGCTGCCTCTAGGATTCTCGCCATCTGAGCCGGCGGGCCTTCGGGTTTGCCGGCTCAGTGTCTTTCTGCGGGCGTCTTCCGGGGTCCCTACGGTTCGACGGGTGGCCGGACGCCTCGCCACCGTTGCGGTTCCCGGGTCGCTCGTCGCCGTCGTTGCGTGGGCGAGCGGCGGGTACTTCCCACGGACGTGGGGCGCCGTGCTCCTCGTCGAAGCGATCGTCGTCGCGGCGGCGGCGCTCCTCGCCGACCGGGTCGAGCCCGATCGCCGCGCGCTCGCGCTGGTCGGGAGCCTCGCCGGGCTCGCCGCCTGGCAGGCGATCTCTGGCTCGTGGTCCGTCGCGCCCGATTCGGCGCCGCTGGAGGCAGAGAGGACGCTCGTCTATGCCGCCGCGGCCGCCGCGGCGTTCCTCACCGTGCCGCGCCGCCGAGCGGGCGATCTCCTGCTCGGCGTGCTCGGAGGTGCGGCCGTCGCGACGACCGGAGGCCTGCTCGAGCACGTCGTCGGGGCCGGCGTCCCGACCGGCCGCCTCGAGCCGCCGGTCGGATATGCGAACGCGACCGGCATCCTCGCGACGACGACGATCCTCCTCGGCCTCGGCGTGGCCGCGACGGAGCCTCGCCGGCGCGCAGCGCTCGGCGCCGCCGTCGCGGTTCCCGCGACCGCCGCGCTCTACCTCTCGCTCTCGCGCGGGTCACTCGTGGTCGCGGCGCTGGGGCTCGTCGTCCTGCTCGCGACCTCGCGGTCGGGGGGCGCCGGCCGCATCCTGCTCGCAGGGATCCCCTGTGCCGTCTCGCTGGTCGTCGCGCGGGCCGGGTCGTTCGGCGACCCCGGCTTCTCGGGCGGCGAGGCAGCGAGCCTCCTCGTGCTCGCCCTGCTCACCGTCGCGGCGGCGCTCGTCCTGCTCCGTCCGCCCGCGATCCGGCTGCCGCGCCCCCCGCGGAGCGCCGTCGCGGCCGTCGCAGCGCTTGCCGCCGTCGCGATCGTGGTCGTCGGCGTGCGCGAGGTTCGCGAGGTGCGCGCCGCGCCTGCGCTGCAGCAGGGCGCGCCCGACCGGCTGCTCAGCACGTCGACCAGCTCGCGCGGCGACTACTGGAGGGTCGCTTTGGCGATGGTCGGGCGCGATCCGCTCCTGGGCGAGGGCGCGGGGAGCTACGAGCGGTCATGGATCCGGGAGCGACCCGCGCTGTTGTACGCGAAGGACGCGCACAACGGCTACCTCGAGACGCTCGCCGAGCTCGGCCCGGTCGGGCTGGCCTTGCTGCTGGCGGCCCTTGGGACCCCCTTGCTCGCCGTCCGGCGGGCAGTCGGAGACGCGACCGGCCGGGCGGCGCTGGCCGCCTACGTCGCGCTTCTCCTCCACCTCGTGCTCGACTGGGACCTCGAGATCCCCGCGGTGACGCTCTGCACGGTGCTCCTCGGCGTTGTCCTCGTACGCGTTGCCGGCACGGGCGCCTCGATCGAGCTTCGTGGAGTGGCGCGGGCCGCGGTTCTTGCCTCGGCCGCGGCCCTGGCGGTGGTGGCGACGATCGCACATGCCGGCAACGGTGCCACGGCGGACGCGCACGAGGCGCTCGATCGCGGCGACGCTGCTGCGGCGCGCCAAGCTGCAGAGCGCGCGCGGCGGTTCACGCCGTGGTCCGCCGAGCCGTGGCGCCTCCTCGGAGAGGCCGAGCTGGCCGCCGGTCGTCTCCCGCTGGCCCGTGAACGGCTCCGTCGGGCGGCCGCCGAGGATCCCGGCTCGCGGGAGACGTGGCTCGCCCTGGCGTTCGCGACGCGCGGCGACGAGCGCGCCCGCGCGCTCCGGCAGGTGCGGGCGCTCGATCCGCTCTCGCCCGAGCTCGACGTCTTCGACCAACCCTCGAACGGGTGATTTCGACTCTGGTGATGCGGGGGTAGGCCCGATACGTTGTTGGATGTTCCGACGAGAGGGGGACGCCGTGGAGAGAAGGACACCGAAGCGTCTCGGGATCACCGTCACCGTCGTGCTCGCTGCGATCGTCGCGTTTGCGGCGATCGGCGGGACCGGCCTGGCGGGGAGCCTGGTGAAGCCGGTGAAGGCCCAGTACGGGCAGTACGGGCCTGGCCAGTACGTGAACCCGGGGAAGGTCACCCTCTGTCACAAGCAGAAGGTCACGATCCGGGTCTCGACCCGGGCGTTGCCGGCGCACGAGGCGCACGGCGACACGGTTGGGTCGTGCGCGGCCGCCGCCGCGAAGGCGAAGGCCGCGAAGGCCGACAAGGCCGCAGCGAAGGCAGAGAAGGCAGCCAAGGCGGCCGCGAAGGCCCAGACGGCCAAGAAGGCAGCCAAGGCGGCCGCAAAGGCACAGACGGCCAAGAAGGCCGAGAAGGCCGCCGCGAAGGCACAGGCGGCCGCGAAGGCCGAGCAGGCGGCTGAGAAGGCACAGGCCGCCGCGAAGGCCGAGAAGGCGGCCGAGAAGGCCGCCGCGAGGGCCGCCGCGAAGGCAGAGAAGGCCGCCGCGAAGGCCGCCGCCAAGGCGGAGAAGGCCGCTGCAAAGGCCGGCGCGAAAGCTGGCCAGAGCGCTCCTGACCAGGGCGGTCAGGCGTCCACGCCTGCCCCGAAGGCCAACAACGGCCAGGGCAAGGCGAAGGGCAAGGGCAAGTAGCGCTGGACGGCGCCGGGCGTCACGCCCGGCGCCGTCCGTCGTTGCCCTACGTCGTCAGCACGCGGTCCTCGCCGCCGGTCGGGATGACGACCCAGCCGTCGAACTCCCTCAGCTTGAACGGAGCGTTCAGCGGCACCGTCGTCTCGTTGCCGGCGACCAGGAACGCGCCACATGGCGCCGCGAGCTCGCCGCCCCGCGTCAGCCACAGCTCGTAGGAGCCGGGGGCGAGACCGGACACCCGGAGCTCCATCGGCCAGTTGCCCGCCTCGTCCACCGCGAACAGCGCCAGGTCTGCCGTCGCGCCGCCGTCGCCTCGCATCGTGAGCGTCTCCACGGGCTTCGCGTCAGGCCCGCCGGCCACGAGGTAGCCCATGCCGAACAGGGCGACGGCTGCGATCGCGGCCGCGGCGACGGCCGTGTACCGGTGTCGGCGCGGGAACGGGATGACGCGTGTGGACGGCGGCTCGGGTGCACGGGCCAGGGACGGCGGCAGCTCCGGCGGCGGCCCCGCTCGCTCCAGCAGCGCGTGCACACGCCGGAGCCGCTCGAGCTCGTCCGGCTCGATGTCGTCGCCGATGAGATCGCGGAGGTCGCGCGGCTCGCTCATCGGAGCTCGTCCTCCAGCTCGTCCGCGAGACGGCGGAGCGCCGACCGGGTACGCGTCTTCACGGTTCCCAGCGGGATGCTCAGGTACTCGGCGATCTCGCTCTGCGAGAGGCCGCCCCAGTACGCCAGCTCGACGAGGGGCCGCTCCTGCTCGGGGAGGACATCGAGGGCACGGTGGACGCGCCATGCGACCCAGCCCTGCTCCACGGCGTCGTCGGGGCCGGGGCCGGGCTCGGCGATCTCCGGCGTCTCGTCGACCGTTGGCTCGCGCCGACGGCGGAGCCCGTCGACGATGGCGTTCCGCGCGACCGTGTACAGCCACGACGTCGCCTCGCCGCGCGACGGGTCGAACCGTGACGCGGAGCGCCAGATGCTCGTGAAGGTGTCCTGGGTGGCGTCCTCGGCGCGGCCCCGGTCGCCGATCCGCCGGAGGGCGATGCCGAGCACCGAGCGCGCGTAGCGGCGATGGAGCTCCTCGAAGGCGAGCCGGTCGCCGCCAGCGACGTCGGTGATCAGCTCCGCGTCGGTTCGGGCGTCGGCCGTCACGCCGCGGATGCTCGCGTCTCGTCTGCGCGAGGGCAAGTCGATCCGAACCGCGACCGCCGCGTCCACATCCGCATTACGCACCCGCTCGTCATGCGGATTCGACGCAGACGTGTCGGTGGTCTCGTTGGGCGTGGGCCTATCGGACATGGCGTGGCCGGACCGGGGGCGGGCGACTCTGCCGCCGCCCGCCCCACGCTCGCGTCAGCCGGCGGCGTCGTACTTCGCGCCGACGATGTCCCAGTTGACGACGTTCCACCAGGCGGCGAGGTAGTCCGGTCGCCGGTTCTGGTAGTTGAGGTAGTACGCGTGCTCCCAGACGTCCACGCCGAGCACCGGGCTCTGCCCGTCCATCACGGGCGAGTCCTGGTTCGGCGTCGAGGTGACCGACAGCCCGTCGCCGTCGCGGACGACCCACGACCAGCCCGAGCCGAATCGCTTGACGCCCGCATCGTTGACGGCCGCCTTCAGGGCGTCGAGCCCGCCGAACGCGTCGACGGCCGACGCGAGGGCGCCCGACGGCTCGGCGGCGCCACCCGGCGCCATGAGCTCCCAGAAGAGCGTGTGGTTCGCGTGGCCGCCGCCGTTGTTGCGCACCGCGGTGCGCTTGTCCTCGGGAACCTGGCCGAGGTTCGCGATGAGCTGCTCGACGGGCTGGGCGTCGAGCCCGGTCCCTTCGAGCGCCGCGTTCAGGTTCGTGACGTAGGCGGCGTGGTGCTTGTCGTGGTGGATCTCCATCGTCCTCGCATCGATGTGAGGCTCGAGCGCATCGAACGCGTAGCCGAGGTCGGGGACGGAGTACGCCATGGGTTTCTCCTTCGATCGCTTGCGACGAGCCAAGGATATGCTCCGGCCGGTCCCGTCCCGCCGCATCGAGGAGCGCCATGCCGTCGTTCGAGGAGATCTCGCCCCGTCCGCTCGACCCCCGGCTCCTGCAGCTGTCGGGCATCTCGCGCGCTTCGGTCGAGGCTCATTACCGCCTCTACCAGGGGTACGTGGGGAAGCGGAACGAGATTCTCGCGGCCCTCCAGGGCGTCGATCTCGAGAAGGCGAATCAGGTCTACTCGGAGCTTCGCGCCCTGAAGGTCGACCTGACGTTCGCGATCGGCGGGATCAAGAACCACGAGCTGTACTTCGCGCACCTCGGCGGTCCGGGCGGCGACCCGGACGGTGCGTTCCGCGGGCTCGTGGACCGCGACTTCGGCTCGGTCGACGCGTGGCGAAGCGACCTGAAGGCCACCGGGGTCGCGGGCCGGGGATGGGCCTGGACGGCGTTCGACTGGGACGAGCAGCGCCTGTTCAACTACATCGGCGACGCCCAGAACACGTTCCCCGTCTGGAACGCGACCCCCCTCGTGGCGCTCGACGTCTACGAGCACGCGTACTTCCTCGACTACCAGACCGATCGCGGGTCGTACATCGACGCGTTCTTCGAGAACCTCGACTGGGACGTCGTGAACGGCTGGATCTCGACGTACCGGATTCCCGTGGCCTAGGGCAGCGACCCCGGCGACAGGCGTAGGCTTCGTCGCCGTGACGGACGTCGCGATCGTCGTCGCGGGCTACCTGCTCGGCTCGGTCCCGTTCGGCTACGTCCTCCCGAGGCTGATCCGGGGCGAGGACGTCCGGGAGCGTGGGAGCGGAAACGTCGGCGCGTCCAACGTGTGGCGGGTGTACGGGCCTTCGCTCGGGGTGCCGGTCGCGCTGCTCGACGTCGCGAAGGGGTTCGTCCCGGCGGCGCTCGGCCTCTGGCTCGGCGGCGACTGGGTCGGCGTGCTCGCGGGCGCCGCCGCGATGGTCGGGCACGCTCGGCCGCTGTTCCTCGGGTTCTCGAAGGGCGGGAAGATGGTCGCCACGGCGGGTGGGGTCGCGTTCGCGCTCGCGCCGCTCGCGGCAGCCTGCTGCCTTGCCCTCTGGCTCGTCACCTTCGCAGCATTCCGCTACGCATCGGTCTCGTCGATGCTCGCCGCCGTCGCGCTCCCCGTGCTCGGCTACGCGTTCGGAGCGTCATGGGCGATCGTGGCGTTCATGGCCGTCGCGTCGCTCGGGGTGCTCGTGCTGCACCGGCAGAACGTCCGTCGGCTGCTTTCGGGCACCGAGCCGCGGTTCACCCGGGCCGCCGCGCCCTGATTGACACCGCCCGACGTCGCGGCGACGATCGGCCTCCAGGGGACTCGCGAGGAAGGGGTCGGAGTGAAGCGGTTCGGGCTGCGGGGCGTCGTCGTGCTCGTCCTCGCATCGGCGCTCGCCGGCGCGTTCGCGCAGGCGTCGCTCGCCGCACCGTGGTGCGGGAGCCCGAGCGTGCAGGACCGGGCGCCCGCGGTTGCCGGCCGTACGATCCGCGTCCTCTACGTGATCCCCTCCGACGGCGCCGACCGCACCGTGGAGCTCGCGCCCCGGATCAGCGGGGACGTGGACGAGATTGCGGCCTGGTGGCGGACGCAGGACGCCGAGCGCGAGCCCCGCTTCGACCGCGCGTCGTTCCCCTGCGGGCCGCAGGCGGACATCATCACGCTCAGGCTCCCGGACTCCGCCACGGCCATCACCCCTGGGACCGTCCGGTTCGAGCGGATCGCCAACGCCGTCACTGCCACGACCGGGACCCCGGGCTACGAGAAGCACCTCGTTTACTACGACGGCCCGACTGACAACGACCGGATCTGCGGCCAGGGCGGAGGAACCGCGGACGGGCCGGGGATCGCGATCGTCTACCTGTCGTCGTGCTCCGGCGTCCCGACACCGCCTGTTGCGGCACACGAACTCCTCCACGCCTTCGGGGCACTTCCGGCGGGCGGGCCGCCGAACGCCTGCCCCGACACACGCGCGCACCCGTGCGACAGCGACATGGACCTCCTGTACCCGTTCGCCGACACGACGCCGCTCGGCTCCCTGATCCTCGACTTCGGGCGGAACGACTACTACGGCCACTCCGGCGGCTGGCTCGACGTACAGGACTCGCTGTGGCTGCGGCTCGTCACGCGCCAGGTGCCTCTCACACTCGGAATCGCGGGAACGGGCTCCGTCGAGAGCGACATCCCCGGCGTCGACTGCGCAGCGAGCTGCACCACCGAGTGGGACGCGGGAACGTCCGTCTCGCTCGACGCGCTCGCCGGCGAGGGACAGCGGTTCGTCCGCTGGTCGGGCGCCTGCACGGGCACCCTTCGGTGTGAGGTGGCGCTCTCGGCGGCCGCCTCGGTCGGCGTGCTGTTCGCACCCGCGCGGTTCGGCGTCGTGGTCTCGGTCGCCGGACAGGGTGCCGTCACGGGTGCGGGTGCGCCGTGTCGTCTCGCGCGGTGCGTGCGTCAGGCGCCGTCATACGCGCCGCTGCGGCTCAGGGCGACCGCGGCAAAAGGCTGGCGCCTGACGCACGCAC
>Ga0247830_10000963_pt1 | contig 11358 bp, 11 predicted proteins | sample 12C_Control_Day5_FD_207766 | JGI IMG/M metagenome (GOLD analysis project Ga0247830, IMG submission 207766) | Soil microbial communities from agricultural site in Penn Yan, New York, United States - 12C_Control_Day5 | ecosystem: Environmental > Terrestrial > Soil > Agricultural land | place...
GCATGGTCAAGGAGGCGAGGCCGCGCTCGCGCAGGACCAGCCCCAGGCTGCGGAAGATCTCGCGCCGGCGCTCCTCGGGACTGGCCCGCCGCTTCCAGCGCAGCGCCGGGGCCGGCCTCATTTTTGAACGATTGTTCAATTTGACCACGGCGTCAAAGAGTACGAACGTCGCGGCCGGCTGTCAAGGGCCGGCGGCCCCGCCGGCGGGCGCCGGGCGGTGATGGACGAGGCGGATCAGACCGGTGTCGAGGACGAGCTGTGCGCCGCGTCCGCGAGCTGGGCGAGTCGGCCCGCCACGTCGCACGGGCGCTGCATGTCAACGACAAGACAATTCGCAAGTGGGTGGCGCGCGCCGCGGCGGACGCCGGCGCCTTGGCCGATCGCTCCTCGCGGCCCGCGCGGCCGATGCCCCCACCACCCCGGCGTTGGCGTTGGGATCAAGGTCCTGCGGCACCGGCACCGCTCACCACGCAGGCCATCGCCGAGACCGTGGGGGTGAGCCGGGCGACGATGGCGCGGATCGTGGCTCGCTGCGGCTGGGCCCGGCTGCATGTGCTCGAGCTGCCGCCCACGTCCCGGCGCTACGAGCGGGCTCAGGCCGGGGAGCTCGTGCATCTGGACGTGAAGAAACTGGCGCGGATCGTGCGCCGCCGGCTGGGCGTTCGCCATCTCTTCACCCGCCCTTACACTCCGCGCACCAACGGGAAGGTCGAACGCTTCATCCAGACCGCCTTGCGCGCATGGGCCTATGTGCGGCTGTATCGCCATTCCGAGGATCGCGCCCGCCCGCTGACGCACTGGCGGCATCGCTACAATTGGCACCGTGGCCACACCGCCCTCGACGGGCAGCCCCCCCATCAGCCGGGTCGTTCTCTCTGCGGACAACCTGATGAGGCTTCACAGCTAGTGATCCTGTTCGACGGCGACGGGAGTCGAATTCAGGGCCAAGGGCTGTGGTGAAAGGTAGGAGGTTGCACATGAGCCAATCGGAGATCGCCGCTGTCAATCGCCAGTTCGAGGACGCGGCCCGCAAGGGAGATCTTGACCGACTTGCCTCGCTGTATACCGCCGACGCTGTTGCGCTCCCTCCGGATGGTCCCGCCGTCAAGGGCCGCGACAGCATCAAGCAGATGTAGGGGTCAATTGCTCAACAGATCGGGCTGAAGGATGTCCGGCTCAACACGCTCGACTTCGAGCAGGCTGGCGACACTGGTTACGAGGTCGGTGAAGCCAATCTCACCGTCAGTGGCGGAACGGCTGTCGTGAAGTTCGTGGTCGTGTGCGCTCTCTCCGGGCCTGCGGAGAGTGTCCGCCTGGCGTTCACCACCACGGAACCGCGCCTCACTTATTCACGGGGCACGCTTCGCGCCGGCTGGCGCTTTTCCAGCAGCCAGTCGATGATGACCGTCGCGTCGGCATCGTCAGGGGGTCGAGCGCTCCGGGCCCGCGAGACGGAGACGCGCCGCGGCGGCGCGATCGAGGTCGGAGGCTCGGATCGCTCGGGGAGCGCCGGCGGACGGGCGACCTGGACGACGGGAGCAGCTTCAGGAGCGGGTTCCGTGAAGCCTTCGGCCGGAGCCGCGCTCGCCTCGCTCGCGGTGTCGGGCGTAACGTCGTGCACGGTGGACGCGGTCGTCTCGACCGGGCCGGCCAGGAACGCGGGCACTCGATTGCTGCGCTTGACCGCCCAGATCGCGACGAGCACCAGCAGGATGCAGGTAGCACCGGCGAGCGAGGTCAGCGGGCGCCTGCGCGCCCGGCGCCGCGCCGGCGGCGCGACCGGCACTTCGTCGACGGGGGCCAGCGCCGCCTCGGGGGCGGGCACCTCCTCCGACTCTCGCGGGGAGCGGTCGATCATCGCCGCCGTGACCGTGCGCCGACCAGCCGCGCGCACGCCACCGAGCGCATCGATACAGAGATCGTTCACGGCTTGCGGGATGCCCTCCGACACGACCCAGATCTTCCGCAGCGCCGACGGTGTGAAGAGGCGGCCGCGGTGTCTGACCGTCCGGAGACGGTGCGCGATGTATTGCGCCGTCTGCTCACGGGTGAGGGGCCGCAGGTGACAGAGGACGTCCGGTTCCACGGCTTCGGCGCGGAGCGCGTCGAGCAGGCCTCGCTGACCGACGAACAGCACGCTGAGCGAGGCCGTACCGCCCGCGCCGTCGGCGTACGGCAAGCGCCCCAGCTCGACCAGCAGCTCACGGTTGAGCCGCTGGGCCTCGTCCACGATGAGCAGCACGCGGCGGCCGGCCGCCATGGTTTCGACGCCGAAGCGCCGGAGCTGCTCGACGAAGCCATCTCGATCCTTGAACGTGACCGGGAGCCCGAAGGCTTCGGCGACCGCGGCCAGCAGGTCCATGCCCTCGAGGATCGGGTAGAGGAGGCGACCGACCACCACGGTGTCGTCGCGAAGCCGAGTCGCGAGCGCGTGCGCCAGCACCGTCTTGCCGGTTCCGCTCTCACCGACGAGCGCCAGCAGGCCCTGGCGGCCCAGCACGGCGGAACGCAGCGCGCGAAGCGCGTCGTCGTACTGACCGGTCAGCCAGAGTGAGGCGGGGTCGGCCGTCGGCTGGAAGGCGCGCGCTGGGTCCAGTGGAAGGGGAGAGACCATGTCCGCCTCCGCGCAATGGTGAGTGCGTCGATCACCGGGCCGCGGGAATCTCACAGGAACTGAGCACGGGACAAGGGGGCCGAGCGCGAGGTCCAGGTCGAAGGTACATGATCACGCGGGTTCAGTCGACGACTGTCCATCTACCGCACCTGATGCCCACGCCACACCACATCAGCCGCGATACTAGGTGGCCCGCCACGGACTGTCAACGGGCAATTGCGCAGGTGCGGCACCACACGTGAAAGATGTCCTCCCCCGATGGAGCCGGGGCGGAAACGGACCGGCTACGGGCGGACGCCCAGCCGGCGCAGCTTCTCCTCGAGAGCGGTGCGGAGCGCCGGATCCAGCTCTCCCCCTCCCACCGCGAACAGGCCGACCGAGCGGAGCGCGCCGTCGTCCGAGCGGCGATCGCGCAGGACGAAGACCTGGGGGTCGTCGACGAACGCCGCGACCAGCTTGGCGTGGAGCTCGAGCATGGTGCTGGGCACGATGACGAAGCAGCGCGGGGACGTGCTCATGGATCTCCCTCAGACGGCCGTGGTCGTCGCGAAGCCGGTCTTCGCGTACTTCAGGTCGCGGTAGTCGCCGGACATCACCGGCGCGTACCTGGCCTGGCCGGCCGGCGCCACGCACTCGATCATCACGTCCCAGTTCGGGTGATTGAAGAACGCGATGGACAGGCGCGGGGTGTTGCGCCCCTTGGCCAGCGGTGGGTTGACCACGCGGTGCATGTTGGACAGCCACCGGTCGTTCGTCCAGCGCATGAGCAGGTCGCCGATGTTGACCACGAACTGGTCCGGGGCCGTGCGCACGTCGATCCAGTGGCCGCTACGCGTCAAGACTTGAAGACCGCCGGGAACGTCCTCGCCGTTCAGGATCGTCAGGCCGCCGTAATCCGTGTGGGCGCCCGCCCGGAGCTGGCCGGCCAGCGGCGCCTGGACCTGCCGCGGGTAGTAGTTGAGGCGCATGGTGCCGATCGAGCGGCTCACCTTGTCGTCGAAGAACGTCTCCTCGATGCCGAGGCCGAGCGCGGTGAGGCGCATGAGGAAGCCGACGAGCTGGTGCATCGCGCGGTAATAGGCGATGGCGGCCGGCCGGAATGCGCTCGGCTCGTCCGGCCAGATGTTCGGCAGGAAGAACTGTCGGCCCTTCGAGCTCGTGTAGTAGACGTCGTCGCCCACGTCCACCGGTCCCACGTGGTAGAACTCCTTGAGGTCGGGCGGGGCGGCGGCATCGTTGGCGGCCGACAGCGCCTCGCCGCCGAGGGCGTGGTACCCGCGAGGTGTCCGCTCGTCGACGGGACTCGCGCAGCGCTTGGCCTCGAGCGGCAGCGCGAAGAAGCGGTGCGCGGTGTCCCGCAGATCACGACAGACCGCCTCGGGAACACCGTGACCGGCAACGGCGAAGAAGCCGATCTCGACGCAGGCCTGGTCGATGAGCGTGGCGATCCGTCGGCGATCGGCCTGTCCCCCCGCGCGGGCGGCGGTCAGATCGATGAGCGGGACGTGCTCCATCAGGACTCCCGCGTGGCGGCGCTCACGACGTCGTCCTGCGCCCGGGCGTTGTAGTTGGCGTCGTACCACCAGTGCAGGTACGCGTCGTAGGTGATCGGTGGGAACCTCGCCGGGTGGTTGGGCCCCTGGCAGGTCGGCAGGCACGCGATCTCCGTGTCGAGGTGCGGCCCCAGGAAGAACGGGATCGCGTAGCGGTCCCGGCCGACCGGGGGCAGCGCCCGGTGCGGCGTCGACTTGAACCGGCCGTTGGTCCAGCGCGTCAACATGTCGCCGGAGTTCACGGCGTACGAGTCGGGCACGTAGGGCACGTCGAGCCACTCGCCGGACGGCAGGCGCAGCTGCAGTCCCGGCACCTCGGTCTGCGCCAGGAAGGTCAGGAAGTTCGCGTCCGTGTGCGGCGCGATGCCGAACTGGTTCGGCTCCGCCTCGACGGGCGGGTAGTGGGAGAGCCGGAACGAGAACTGGCTCTCGGCGAACGCCGCGTCGAAAGTGTCGGGCGGCAGATCGAGCGCCACCGCGCAGGCCGGCATCAGCCGGCGGCCCAGCTCGTCCACGGCCTCGGTGTAGGCCAGCACGGTGTCCCGGAAGCCGGGGAGGTCCTCCGGCCACCGGTTCGGCCCCGCGAAGCGGCGCCCCGCGATCACGAGGGGATCGTCCGGCGCCCGCTCGCGTTTCGTGAAGAAGGCCTCGTTGAGGTCGGGCTTGTCGTTGGCGTTCACGTCGGACGTCCACACGGCGTAGCGACCCATCGCCATGTAGCCGTTGTTGTGCTCGTTCATGCGGAGGGCCAGCTTTGCGGCGGCGGGTTGCGCGTGGAAGCGTCGCGCCTCCTCGAACGTCCGGGCGATCAGCTCACGCGGCACGCCGTGATCGACGAGGAGGAAGAACCCGACCGTCTCGAGGGCGCCGCCGAGCTCCTCCGCAACGGCCTCGAGGGCGCCCGGGACCCCGGCCCGGTAAGGGCCGAGGTCGATCACGGGAAGGACAGCCATCGCCGGACTCTACTTCGCGAACAGCCGCTTGATCTCGGTCTCGGCCCAGACCATCGCCTCCTTGGGCTTGGCGGCGCTGGTCACGACGCGGGCGACCATGTTCGGGATGATGTAGCTGTTCGTGATGAGCTGGATGCGCTCGTCCGGGGGCGCCGGCCAGCCGTAGAGGTGCGAGTACTGCACGACGCTCTTGAGCGGCTTGTACTTCGGATCGATGTCCCACACCGGGTGATTCTCCATGTCGCGCCACACCGGGTGGTTGTAGTTGTCGCCGGCCAGGACCCACTCCTGGTACTGCGCCGGCTCGAAGAACCAGCGCAGGAACTCCTTGGCCACGTCGACATTCTTGCTGAACTTCCAGATCCCGAGGCTGCGGGGGACACCCACCGTGTGCCGGCCGCCCGGCCCCGCCGGCGAGGGATGAAAGCCCGTCAGGGCGGCCACCGGCAGCTTGTTCTGCTTGGCGACCACGTAATGGCTGATCGGGTTGTGGATCCACGACCCCTTGCCGGAGTTCAGGAAGAGGTTGTTGCCGGCGTTGTCCCAGGAGAGCACGGCCGGATCCATGGCGTCGGTGTAGAGGGCGTTGATGTACTCGAGCGCGGCCTCGGTCTCGCGCGAGTTGATCGTGATCGTCTTGCCGTCCTGGGCGACGTCCTTGGCGCCGAAGGACCACAGGATCGAGTAGAGCGTGGTGACGGAGTCGGTCGTCTGGCTGATGGCGAAGCCGACCGGATGGCCCAGCTTCTTGAGCTTGCGCCCCGCCCGGAGCAGGTCGTCCCAGGTGTCCGGCGCCTTCTCGCCGACCTTCTCGAACAGGTCGATCCGGTGGCTCCCCGGGAACGAGGTGAACAGGTAGGGGACGCCCAGCCACTGTCCTTTGACCTGCGCGTGCTCCTTCAGGAACGGAAACCAGTCGCCGTGCTTGCCCGCCAGGTCGGCGCAGATGTCGGAGACGTCGACGAGCCCCGGCTGGAACAGCCATGGGTAGTGCATCTCGAGGCTCAGGATGTCGTGCCCGGAGCGGGCCATGATCTCGGCGGAGAGCTTGGCCGGCATCTGCACGCTCTGGATCTTGTTGCTGCGGACGACGACCCCGGTCGCCTTCGTGAAGCGCTTCCCCAGCTCGTCCAGCTTGGCGTCCGAGGCCGGGGCATAGTTCACGGCGGTCAGGAGGCTGAGCTCCCTGGCGGCCCAGCCGGCGGGAGCCCCGCCCAGGATGCTGGCCGTACCGAGCAATGCCTGTCCGCTGGTTCGCAGGAATCCGCGCCGGGTCACCTGGGCCATCGCGCACCTCCAGTGACGCCGAGGGTAGCCGCCGCCGCGTGCAGGGTCAACACGCGGGACGTCAGGAGGTCGGGTACTACCGGCTGACCTCCCGCTCGCGGGCAGCCGGCCGGGAGCCGGGCGCCTCGGCGCGAACGATGGCCCAGCCGAGCGCGCGGATCTGATGGTCGACGTTCCGCCAGCGCTGGTTGGGAATGCGGCCCACCGAGGGCGGCGCGGTGCCGCGCCGGTCCTGGATGACGGTGACCGACGGATTGTCGGTCAGCTCGCGCTGCAACATCTGGAAGAGCTTGGGCTGCTGGCGCGACACGATCAGGAGGTGGCGGGGGCCTTCCTGGCCCGTCGCGATGCCCCGGGCCTCCTCGACGAGGGCGTGGACGGCACGCACGATGGCCTTCTCCGAGGAGTTACCGATGAAGCGCGAGAGGGGCGACCACGTCTCGCTGCCGCACGCCGGACACTCGGGCGGCCCGATCTCGAAGCACATCTCACAGTCGACGCACAGCGCCAGCCGCTGCAGCGGAATGTGGAGGCGTGGGATGGTCAGTTGGGCACGGGATCGCATGACGTCGTGCGGCTATCGCAAGGCGGGTGCCAGGGCGAATTCCAATGATTCGCGCATGTCGGGCTGCGCGAAGTGACACCAGGCGCGACAGACTGGCTACGGGGTGCCGTCCGGTGTCAGTGACGCCGGGTCAGGATCGCGGGCGGGACCGGCGCGCGAGACGCCGGGTGGGCCGCGTCAGGCGCCTCCTGCCGTACCCGGCCCTCAGCGCGCGCGGGCGGCCTTGATGGCCCCGGCGATGAGCCGGGCGCCCTCGTAGCACTTCTCCGGCGATTCGTAGCTGAACGCCAGGCGGATGAAGTCCTCGCCCCCCCCGTCGGCGTAGAACGCCCGTCCCGGCGTGTACTGCACGCGCGCCTCGGTGGCGAGCTCGGAGAGGCGCGCGGTGTCGGTACCGGCCGGCAGGCGCATCCAGAGGAAGAATCCGCCCTCGGGCCGGCTGACGACATAGTCGGTGCCGGCCAGCCCTTCCACGAGGCCCCGTAGCATGGCGTCACGCTTGGAGCGATAGACCTCGATCAGGCGCTCGACGTGCTCGACCAGGTGCTCGCGCAGGTAGTACGTGGCCACGCGGGACATGAACGGGTTCACGCCGCCGCCGAAGAGGAAGCCCTGGAAGGCCGGGATGAGCTCGCGCGGCGCGCAGAGCCAGCCGATCCGCACGCCGGCGCCGAGGATCTTCGACAGGGTCCCGGCGCGGATCACGCGGCCGCCGCGGTCGAGCGCGAAGAGCGGCGGCAGCGTCTCGCCCTCGAAGCGTAGCTCGCCGTACGCGTCGTCCTCGAGGATCATCGTCTCGAACTCGTGGGCCAGCTCGATGAGCTCGTGCCGGCGTCGCAGCGACTGGCTGGGCCCGGCCGGGTTCTGGAAGTTGACGATCGTGTAGATCAGCTTGCAGGGTCGTCCCTGGCGGCGCAGGGCGACCAGGCGCTCGCGCACCGCCGCGGTCACGATGCCCTCGTCATCCACCGGCACGGTCAGGATCTCGGGGCCATGTCGCCGGATGGTGTTCAGGGAGCCGGAGAAGGTCGGGGCTTCGGCGATCACCACGTCACCCGGGTCGATGAAGGCGCTGAAGGCCAGGGCGAGCGCCTGGCCCGAGCCGTTGGCGACGATGATGTTCTCCGGCTCGGCCTTGAAGCCCTCGAACCGCTCGTACTTGTGACAGATCAGCTCGCGCAGGCCGCGGTATCCCTGGGGCTCGCCGTAGGTCATGGCGGCGGGGCCCTCGGCCTTCATCATGCTGGCGGTCGCCTCCACCATGCCGTCATAGGGGAACGAGGCCGGGTCGGGATAGCCGCCCCCGAACTCGTAGAGGGCGCTCATCGACGGGCGAGGGGTCGCGACCGCCACACCCCAGCCGATGCGGGCGCGGCGGGACAGCAGGGACTCGAAGGCGTCGTTCGCTGGTGTGCTCATGCCGAATAGGATACCTCGGGGGGGTGGTGCAGGTGGTAGTCGGTGACGCGCTGCCAGGCACCCGCGGCGGCGAGGATCGTGTTCTCCGCCCACGCCCGGCCCATGAACTGCAGGCTGGTGGGGAGCCCACCCGCGGTCGTGCCGTTGGGGACCGCGATGGCCGGCAGCCCGGCGGCGTTGCCGATGGCCCCCATGACGTCGGGGACATTGCCGCGGGCAGCGCTACGGAACTCCCGGTCGAGGGGCGAGGCGACCGCCGGCCGGCCGGGGGCGACGAGCGCGTCGAACCCGGAGAGAACGCGATCGGCCTCCCGGCCGACGAAGGCGCGCAGCCGCAGCGCCCTGATGTAGTCCTTGGCCAGGATGGCGTCGCGTGCGTAGGCCGTGAAGCGGTCCTCGGGCGCGGTGAGGCCGGCGATGGCGCCGCTCTCGATCATGTCCTCGAACGCACTGGCTGCCTCGGCCAGCAGGATCGTCCGCGTGATCGCCTCGTAGGGCAGATCGGCCAGCGTGATCTCTTCCACGGAGCCGATCCGGCCCAGCAGCTCGAGCGAGCGGCTGAAGGCCTCCTGCACGGCCTCCTCCGCCGACTCCGCGACACCGCGGATCACGCCGAAGCGGAAGCGCCGCCCGCCGTCGCCGGGGTCGTAGCGGAACGGCCGCTCGACGGCGGTCGGATCGTGCGGATCGGAGCCGGCGATCGCGTCGAGCACCAGGCCGCAGTCGTCGGCCGTCAGCCCCAGCGGCCCCAGCTTGTCGAGCGTCCAGCCGAGGGCCATGGCCCCGTGGCGGCTCACGCGGCCGTACGTCGGTCGCAGACCGCACACCCCGCAGTTGGCGGCGGGTGAAAGGATCGAGCCCCACGTCTCCGAGCCGATGGCGAAGGGCACGAGCCCGGCCGCGACCGCCGAGCCCGAGCCGCTCGACGAGCCGCCGCTCCACGCGTCCCGCCCCCACGGCGAGATGCCGGGTCCGGTGAACGAGGCGTTGGGCTGCCGGTAGCCCATGCCGCCGGCCAGCTCCACCATCGCCAGCTTCGCCACCAGGACGGCTCCCGCCCGCTCGAGCCGGCGTACCACTGTCGCGTCGGCATCGAACGTCTGGGCGCGGAGCGGGGCGGCGCCCCAGGTGGTCGGGATGCCGCCCCCGGTGGCCAGCAGATCCTTGACGCCGTACGGGATGCCGTGCAGGGGCCCGCGCCAGCCACCCGCCGCGATCTCGGCCTCGGCCCGGCGCGCCTCCGCCAGGGCGCGCTGTCGCGTGACCGCGACGACGGCGTTGTAGCGCGGGCCCAGCCGTTCCAGGCGCTCGAGAAACACCTCCGCCAGCTCCACCGGGGAGACCTGCCGGGTGCGTACGGCCTCGGCCAGCTCGCGGATCGAGCGGAAGACCGGGGTCATTCGGCGGCGCGGAAGGGGACGAAGCGCTGTCCCGGCTCGTCCGCGTTGGTGAGCCGGACGGTGCGCAAAGCGGTCACCATCTCGACGATCGCTCCCACGGCGCGGCGAACCTCGTCGAGCTGCTCGGGGGTGAGCCGGTCACCGTAGCGCCGGCGCACCAGCGCGAACCGCAGCTCGACCTCGGTCGGATCGCTCGCCGCCTCGCTCATGGCGCCGCATCCTAACACCGCCGCGGGGGCGAGGGCCACGGCCCGCGCCTTCGGGCGCGCCGACGATGACATCCGTGATACGCTCGATCAGCAGCGCTCACCGGAACGAAGTGACCGAACCTAAGAAGAAGAGTACGAGACAGCGGCGAACTCGGGGACGGCGACGGCCGACCCCCGCACGTGCCGCCGCGCGGCCGGCCGAGGTCAAGCCCGAGCCCGAATCGGCGCCGGTCGTCGTCCCGCTGCCGGTCGAGCCGGCCGGGGAGACCCCGGCCGAGTTCCCGCTCGCCAACCCGGAGATCGAGTTTGCGGCGCGGGCGGCAGCGCGGCCTCCCGAGCCCGAGCGGCCGTTCCCGGCCACCCGGCGCGCCATCTTCTTCGACGTCGAGAACACGAGCCGCGTCCAGCACATCGCTCGCGTCATCGACTACCTCTCGGTCGACCGCCTGGGGCGGCGGACCGACTTCGTCGCGGTGGGCAACTGGCGGGTCATCGGTCACGACACCGCCCGTCTGCTGGCAGGCCACGGCGCCCAGCTCCTGCACAGCGCGCCCTCGGTCGGCGTGAAGGACTGGAGCGATCTCCGCATCGCGGTGGGGGCCGGCGTCTGGCTCGGCACCGCGCGCCCCGGCGATATCCTCGAGATCATCTCCGACGATCGGGCCTTCGACGCGGTGGGCGACGTGGCCACGGGCCTGGGCATCGCGTTTCGTCGGCTCTCCTATCGCGGCCTCACGGGGCTGCCCCGCGAAGTGGTGGAGCTGGCGCCGGTGGCCGCGGCGGCAGAGCCGCGCGGTGAGCCGCACGGCGCTCGGCGCCGGCGCGGCCGCCGGGGGGGCCGCGGACGCCGCGAGGCCCCGGTCGTGCACTCCGCACCGCAGCCGGCGGCCCGCCAGGTGGCCGCTGCGGAGGCGCACACGGCGCCGCACGACGAGCTCCTGGGGGTGGCGCGCGATCTCATTCGCGTGTCGTCCAATGGCATCGTCACCCTCGACGCGCTGGCGAACGCGCTCAAGTCGCGTGGCTTCAGCCGACCCCCCGGCTCCCCGCGGCTCATCACGCGTCTGCGTCGGCTGCGCGAGCTGTCGGTCAGCCGGTCTGGCCACATAACGCTGGTCGACGCTCACAGGGTCGAGCCGGCGAGCACCGACGCCCAGCCCTCGGTAGCGTCACCCGCCGGCGTCCCTCAGCCCCCCGCGGCCGTGTCCCACGCTCCTGCCGCAGCCGTTCCGGAGGAGGACGAGGACCGCGATCTGCCCGACGGCAACCGGCGGGACGATCGACCGCTGGAGGCGCGCCGGGCCGAGGTCGAGGCCGCCCAGCGATATCGTGGAGAAGACACCCCACGCGCGACTCTG
>Ga0247830_10000964_pt1 | contig 11356 bp, 8 predicted proteins | sample 12C_Control_Day5_FD_207766 | JGI IMG/M metagenome (GOLD analysis project Ga0247830, IMG submission 207766) | Soil microbial communities from agricultural site in Penn Yan, New York, United States - 12C_Control_Day5 | ecosystem: Environmental > Terrestrial > Soil > Agricultural land | place: USA...
GATCAGAAGGGATCGCTGGGCGCTTCGTTGCGGGAAAAATATAATCCGATGATCCGGCAAATCCGGCACATGGAAAAGATCGTCATTGCCGCCGTCAACGGGGTGGCGGCCGGAGCGGGTTGCAACTTTGCTTTGGCCTGCGACCTGCGCGTCGCTTCGGAAGAGGCGAAATTTATTCAATCCTTCGTGCGCGTCGGCTTGGCGCCGGATTCCGGCGGCAGCTTCATCCTGCCGCGGTTGGTCGGCCTTAGCAAAGCCATGGAGCTACTGCTTCTGGGCGAGACAGTCGATGCTCACGAGGCTCACCGGATCGGGTTGGTAGCCAAAGTGTTTCCGACCGCTGAGTTTGCCGATTCAGCCAGGAAATTAGCTGCGAGAGTCGCCGCCGCGCCGCGCGGCATCGGCCTGATCAAAAGAGCGGTGAATCACGCCAATTTGCCAACTCTTGAAGCCGATCTCGAGTATGAAGCCTGCTTGCAGGAAATCGCCGGGCGAAGCTCCGACTACGATGAAGGCGTACGCGCGTTCTTAGAGAAACGCGCGCCGACGTTTACGGGAAAATAAATCTTCTGTGCGGCCGTGTCAGCGGTTCCAAGCCGCACTGAATTATCAAAGCGTATGACCAATCCAACAGAAAAGATCGCCGTGCTCGGCGCCGGGACTATGGGGGCCGGGATCGCACAGGTCGCGGCGCAAGCAGGATTCGACACTCTGCTGTATGACATCAAACAGGAGTTCATCGAAACCGGCCTGGGTCGTATTCGCGGCTTTTTAAAGGGTAGCCGCGAGCGCGGAAAAATTTCTGCCGAGCAGGAGCAGCAGATTCTCGATCGCTTGCGCAGCACTACTCAGCTCGAAGACTGTCAAGGAGCCGCGCTGGTGATTGAGGCCGCGCCGGAAAAATTGGAACTCAAGCGCGATATCTTTAAACAGCTCGATTCGATTTGCGGCCCAGAAACGCTCCTGGCAAGCAACACATCTTCGTTTAATGTCACCGCTATTGCGGCAAACACGCAGCATCAGGAGCGAGTGCTGGGTCTGCACTTTTTTAATCCGCCACCGCTCATGGCATTGGTCGAAGTCGTGCAAGGGGATCGGACCAGCCCGGCTGTCATCGACAAGGCCACGGATTTAATGCGCCGCATGGGCAAGACGCCGGCGCGCGCGAAAGACACGCCGGGCTTCATCGTCAATCGCATTGCCCGCCCATTTTACAACGAAGCATTGCGTGTCCTTGGCGATGGCGATGCCTCGGTGGAGACTATCGATCGCGTGATGAAGGAGGCGGGCAATTTCCGCATGGGGCCTTTCGAGCTGATGGATTTGATCGGCAATGACATCAACTTTGCCGCCACTGACTCGCTCTATCAATCATTTTTCCACGATCCTAGATTTCGTCCTAGCCCAATCCAGCAGCGTATGGTGATGGGCGGCAACTTGGGCCGCAAGACCGGCCGAGGGTTCTATGTCTACGACAAAAAGTAGCCTGGCGATCCTCGGCACCAACCGGCTGGCGCAGGACTGGATCGCGCTCAGCAAGGTTAAGGGTCTGGACGCGGAGTTAGTGAGCGATGCCGCACACATCCAGGCCAACGCATCGCTGGTGATCGATACTTCAGCCGGCGATGAGGCAATGAAAAGACTTACCCTACAAAAGCTCGACAGCGAGCTAGCGCCGTCTGCGGTGATCATCACGTCGTGTCTGGTCGGCTCAACCACTTGGATGGCCTCTTGGACAAAGCGGCCCGAGCGAGTAGTCGGCTTTGCCACTTTCTATCCGCTTGCCGACAGGAAGATCATAGAGATAGCGGCGGGACTTCGAACCTCTGACAGCTCGCTGCAGCAAGCGCAAGATCATTTTAAGTCGCTAGGCAAGGAATCCGTGAAGGTGAAAGATGCCGCCGGGCTGACTTTTCCCCGGATTTTGAGTTTGATTATCAATGAAGCTGCGCGCAGCCTCGAAGAAGGCGTGGCTAAAGCTGATGAAATCGACATTGCGATGCGCCTGGGTGTAAATTATCCGATGGGGCCGTTGCGGTGGGCGGATCAGATCGGTTTAGACGAAGTGCTTGCTGTGCTCGAAGGTCTCGAGCGCGAAACTGGAGACGACCGGTATCGCCCCGCGCCGCTCATTAGAAGACTTGTTGTGGCCGGCTTCCTCGGCGAAACCACGGGTAGAGGGTTCTACTCTTATGAAGAGCAGGTGAAATCATGAAAGAAGCCGTAATTGTCGAGGCCGTGCGCACGCCCATGGGGCGACACAGCGGCATCCTTAAAGACATCCGTACCGATGATCTCGGCGCATACATCATCGCCAAGCTCGTCGAAAGAACCGGCGTCAACAAGGAAGAAATCGAAGACGTTTACTTCGGCTGCACCAATCAAGCGGGGGAGGATTCGCGCAATGTCGCCCGCAATGCTTCACTCTTAGCCGGGCTCCCCTATACCATCCCCGGCGCAACGGTCAATCGTTTGTGCGGCTCGGGCCTGGAAGCGATCAATCAAGCCGGCCGTGCCGCCGAAACCGATCATGGAGACTTGTTCGTCGCCGGCGGTGTCGAAAGCATGACGCGCGGCCCCTGGGTCATGGGAAAGCCCACCAGTTCTTTTCAACGCGGCGATGTGACTATGTATGATAGCTCGCTGGGCTGGCGCTTTCCGAATAAGCGGATGGGCGAGCTTTATTCCCTGATCAATAACGGCGAGACCGCCGAGAATGTTGCCGAGAAATACCAAATCAGCCGCGAGGACCAAGACGCATTTGCGTTATCCAGTCACAAGAAGGCTTTAAAAGCGCAAGATCAAGGGCTGCTTCGAGACGAGATCATTGCCGTCGAGATTCCACAGAGAAAAGGCGCGCCGCTGGTGCATGAGAAAGACGAAGGACCCCGCGCCGACACTTCATTGGAAAGGCTCGCAGCTTTGCAGCCTTCCTTTAAAAAGGGCGGCTCGGTGACGGCTGGCAATTCCTCGCCGCTCTCCGATGGCGCAGCGGCTTTGCTGATTGCCACCCGTGAGAAGGCCGAGCAACTGCGGCTCAAGCCGATGGCCCGTATCATCGCCTCGGCGGCCGCGGGCGTTCATCCTAACTACATGGGCATCGGGCCGATTCCAGCGGCTCAGAAAGCGATGAAACGCGCCGGACTCACTATAGATAAAATCGATTTAGTCGAAATTAACGAAGCCTTTGCTTCACAGGTGCTCGCCTGCGCACGCGAGCTCGGCATCGATCTAAAAAAGTTAAACGTCAACGGCGGCGCCATCGCTCTTGGACATCCTCTCGGATGTAGCGGCGCGCGCATCATGACCACGCTGGTTCACGAGATGAAGAGACGCGGCAGCCGCTATGGGCTGGCCACAATGTGCATCGGCGTCGGTCAAGGCATCGCGACGATTGTGGAGCGTATCAACTGATTTTCTGTCAAGCTTCCGGCAAGCTAATCGGGCGCGGCCAGCCGAGAAAGCTCGCTGAACACCACTGCCGTTATTGCTAGTTCGCTCATCCCTCGCAGCGCATGAGGTTGTCGAAAAAATCCATTTCGCTTGCGCTGGGCGCGGTCATCTTCGCCGCCGTCGCGCTGGTGTACTGTGTCAATCTTCTTGTCGCTACCAGACGTGATCTCGTCTATGAGGAACTCCAAAGGTTCGCCGGCAAAGACGTCGCTTTCGACGAATTCGAAGTGACGTTGCTGACTGGGCTCGGTTTTTCCGCAAAAGAATTTCGAATTGCCGACAGCCCGGTTTTTGCCGCAACGCCCTTGCTACGAGCAAAAGAACTCAGGATGGGTGTTAGCCTGCTCTCCCTGATGCTCGGCAGGATTGTGATCGATAAATTAACCTTCATCGAACCGGAATTTCAGATCATCACCAACGAAGAAGGTGTGATGAATATCTCGTCCCTGGAAGACCGGAGGGAACAGCTTGTCGACTTGCCCAAAGCACGCTCGCCCGCTGCAAAAAGAGAGCTCAGCTCAGTCAATTTCGCTGTCACCAATTTTCAAATTAAGAATGGTCGCATCGACTTTATCGATCGTTCCGTGCGTGCGCCCGCGGAGATGCAGATCAAGCACGTCGACATAAAACTCCAAGGAATCAACCCCAATGGCCGAGCGAAAATGACCTTAGCCGCGTCATTAAGCGAAGGTCTGGGTCAGGACGTGCGAGTAGCCGGATATTTAGGACCATTCGCTCGGGGCAAAGGATGGAAAGAACAGCCCGTCGAAGTCAATGTGGAGTTCGACTCGTTATTCGTGCCGCTACTCACCCGGGCCGTTCCTTTCTTCCGAGACAAAATTCCGCCGGAGCTCGATATCGCCGGGCCGCTATCGTTGCGCGCCAAGCTAGCCGGCGTTCTGGCTCGGCCCCAGGTTCTAGACTTTATCGTCAAAGCGCCGATCTTGGGCTCTTTAGACTACAATGCGGTCCTGAACGGCTCGGCTGATCTATCCGCAAGCGGACTCTGGTCCGAAGCTCAACTTAACGGCAATCTTCGTCTGAATTCCATCGATATCACGCGTCTTCAAGGCACGAGCATGTTTCAGGACCTCTTGCCTATTGCTCTTAGCGGCGATGGTGAGGTCAGCCTCGAGAGTCTCATCGAAGGAACATGGGATAGGTTGCGCTTGGGGACGATAGTGCGGGCCCGGAACAGTGAGATTCGCTACAGCACTTGGCTGCGCAAGCCACGAGGGACTGCCGCTGAATGGTCAGCGAAAATTTCAAGGCAGGATAACCGATTTGTTATTAACGAATCGGTTCTGACACTGGGCAGTACCAGAATAAATCTCTCAGGTGTTTATGAATATGGATCGAGGGCTCGCCTGCAGCTCAGAGCCCGCGCCGACCAGTCCAATTTGTCTCAGATGATCGAGCTCTTTCCAGTCCTGCAGGCGTTTCGAGCAACCGGGAACTTGCATGGCGAAGTTCTCGCTTCAAAAGTGATGATCGGCGACTCGTCCTGGAGTATAAACGGCAAGCTTGAGATCAGTGAAGCGGAGTTAAGAAATGAGAACAGCAAGCGTAAGCTGGAGCGCCTGAGTGCCAGCCTTCTCTTACTTGGCAAGCAAGCTCGCATTGAAAACGCCGCGTTTCGGGTCAGGTCATCTGACATCAAAATGACAGGATCAGTGTCCGACCTGGCGACTCCCACGCTAACCGGGGAGCTTCGGTCAGCGAATTTACATCTGGCCGATCTTGCCGATTTTCCAGTGGCGAAATCGGATCGCCTGCAAAACGTAAGATTGAGCGGCAAGCTCACGTTGGAAGACGGGACGCCACGGGTGCGAGGCACGGTGTCGTCGTCGGAGGGTACGCTGCACGATGTCCCTTATCTCGACCTGCGTAGCGCGATAGCTTGGTCGGCAGTAGAGATCAGCCTCAGAGATCTTTCTTTTCGCGCTTTAAACGGGATCTGGCGCAGCGGCGAAGTGGTAATCACCGAAACCGGCAAATCTCAACGCCTGGAACTCTCCTCTCAATTGACCTCGGTGGATTTAACGGCTTTACTCACAAGCAAACTGCCCGCGGCCAAAGACCGCATCGAGGGTCAGCTGAATTTCCAAGGGGAATTCAGTGCTGAGGCGCACAACGGCGGGATGAAACCCGGCTCTTTGCAAGGCTCTGGAGAAACCCGGATTCAGGGCGGAACACTCAAAGATTTCAACCTGATCGCGCTCATGATCTCGCGAATCGGCAGTTCTGGATCGCTGATCTCGCTTCAGCTCTCGCCGAGTTTAGCCGAGTTGGCGAAATCGAAAGACACCCCGTTCGAAAAGATCGAGGCGCGGGTCCTACTCGATCAAGAAGTGATTCGAGCCGACAATTTACAGCTTACAACCGCGGACTATCGGATCACGGCAGCGGGATGGATGATGCTTGACCAGGTAACCCGATGGAACGGAATGTTGGTCATGTCGCTCCGAATCAGTCAGGAGCTCTTGCGCGAGAACAAGAGTCTGCGCTATCTCCTAGACCGGAGCGGTCAAATCAATTTGCCATTCCGTGCCGAAGGCACTCTGGCGAACTTGCGAGTGCGACCCGACACCCGCATAATCGCTCAGACCGTCCGGCGCGGGTCTCTACCGAAAACGATCGAACCACCGGAAATCGACAAACGACCCGAGGCGCAAGAACAGAAAGAATCCCTCCCGGCAGAACTCGAGCAATTTTTGAGCCGCTGAGGCATTAGCTTGGTTCCCATCTACTTGGAAATTTGCCCTTCAAATATCGCCTATATCAAATTCATTTTAGAGTCCTATGAAGAAGTCGGCATCATTCGCACGATCGATCGCAAGAAGGCCATCATCGTGCTTTTAGCCGTTTCGGACTTTATCGAGGTTGCCCGCGCGATAGTAAAATCACTGCAGCAGGAAGTCACCTTGATCGAAATCCCGCCGCCGCCGGACCTGAGCGATGACTGGCTGATGACGGAGCTTGCGATTGATCCGTGACCGACGTGATCATCACTTCAGTCAGAGCTGATTGCAAATCGTCAGTTCCATTAGATCTTGAAATTATATGGCGCGCCGATCCGCAACCGCAGCGACAGAATCGCCACAGGTACTAGAAAAAATTTCCAATCTCTTCCAGGGAAAGCCGCGCCTGCGCTTAACCCCGGTAGAAATTTCCCGAAGGGCCGGCTTCAAACAGGACGACCTACAAACCATCATCGATTCCTTGCGCCGGCTGGTGCGCGAAGGAAGATTGGTCCGACTAAAGAAGAACCACTACGGATTACCCGATAGCGATAACCTGATGACGGGCAGAGTCCACGCCCATCCCGACGGCTACGGGTTCCTCGTTCTCGACGAAAAGAGCGCTGTGGATATCTACTTAAATCGGCGCGAGATGCGCCGTGTCATGCATGGCGATCGCATAATGGTACGGGTTGATCGGAACAAACGCGGCGGCGTGGAAACTCACATAGTCCAGGTGCTCGAAAGGGCTCACAAGCGTCTGATTGGTAGTTACGATGAAATCGAAGGTCATGGCTACTTAGTCCCGATGGATCCGAGAATCGCTCCGGTGATCCCGCTAACCCGAGGGCATGAGCGGCCCGAAAAGGGCAAGATCATTGCTGCTGAAATTTGTCGCTACGGGACCGCGACGTCGCCGCCACAGGCCGAGATCCTGAAAGTCATCGGCAATCCGGACGATCCCGAGGTGCAGGTGCAATCGATAGTCTTCCGTTATGGACTGAGCACCAGCTTCCCGCCCGAGGTCCACCGAGAGACAAGCAGCGCCTCCTTTGTTGTCAGTGCTGATGAAATCGCCTCCCGTACAGACCTGCGCGGTTTGCCGATTGTCACCATCGATGGTGAGCGGGCACGCGACTTCGATGATGCCGTTTACGTGCGCAAGACCGACGAAGGTTATGAGCTCTACGTTTGCATTGCTGATGTCGCGTATTATGTCAGCCCCGCCACCGCCCTCGACCAGGAAGCTTACAGCCGGGCCACCAGCGTCTATTTTCCCGACCGTGCCATCCCCATGCTTCCGGAGGTCCTCTCCAACGGCATCTGCAGTCTCAATCCCCACGAGAACCGGCTGACGAAAACCGCGTGCATTGAATACAGCGCCACAGGCGAAGTCATCGGCAGCCGCTTTTTCAATTCGGTGATCCGCAGCCGAGAGCGCATGACCTATACCGATGTGCGCCGAATCCTGGTAGATCGTGATCCCGCAACAATCGAACGCTATGCCGATCTCGTGCCCCAGTTTGAATTGATGGAAGAGCTCACACTGCTGATTTTTGACAAACGCAAAGCTCGGGGCAATCTAGATTTCGATCTACCGGAAGCGGAGATCATTCTCGACATTCAAGGAGTGCCGGAAGACATCATCCGCGCCGAGCGCAACATCGCTCATCGCATCATCGAGGAATTCATGATCGCCGCTAACGAGGCGGTGGCGCGTCATTTAACCGCAAAGGAGTTGCCTGCGCTTTATCGCGTGCACGAGGGACCGGAGAAAGAATCTCTTGAGGCTGTAGCGCCCTTCCTATTGAGCCTAGGATACCGGCTGCCGCTGAAGAAAGACAAAATCGCGCCCCTGGAAATACAAAACCTGCTCGAGGCTGCTCGCGGCCAGCCCGAGGAGAGAGTGCTCAATCGTGTTCTCTTAAGAGCAATGAAACAAGCGCTGTACCAACCCGAAAACATCGGCCACTTCGGACTGGCTTCCAGATGCTACACTCATTTCACGTCGCCGATCCGGCGCTATCCCGATTTGCTCGTGCACCGGATGCTCAACAAAGCGATTCGAGGCGAGAAATTGACAGGCTCCGCGCGTGAAGATCTCTCGTCCTATCTAGTAGAAGCCGGCAAGCACACTTCCAATAGGGAGCGAAATGCCATGGACGCCGAACGAGAAATGGTCGCGCTGAAGAAAACCCAATTCATGATGGATAAGATCGGTGAGGAGTTCAGCGGCTTCATCACCAGCTTGACGAACTTCGGATTTTTCGTCGAGCTCGACAGCTATTTCGTTGAAGGGCTGGTGAAAATCGCATCGCTTACCGACGATGACTATTACTATTACGAAAAAGAATACCTGATTAAAGGCCTCCGTCACGGGCGAAAGTTTCGTTTGGGCGACAACGTGCGGGTCACGGTCGCGCGCATCAATGCGTTCCGGAACGAGATCGATTTTGAATTAAGTTCACTCGTAGCGCAGCGCGTCGATGGGATCTAAATTCGCCGCTTTTCTGGCAGGATAGAAGCCGAAGAATACTCCGACGGCGCCGGAAAAGAAAAAGGCGATGGCAATGATGGTGGTGCTGATGTGAGTCGGCCACTGGGCCCAGTCATTGAGGATCTCGGAGCTGCCGATACCGAGTAATATCCCGATACAGCCTCCGGTTGCCGCCATGACCACGGCCTCGACCAAAAATTGCAGCATGATGTCTTTGCGGCGCGCTCCCACCGCCATGCGAATGCCTATTTCACGAGTGCGCTCGGTCACCGAGACAAGCATGATGTTCATGATTCCAATCCCTCCGACCAGTAGGGAGATCGAAGCCACGGTGCCAAGCAGCACGGCCATGACCCGCGCGCTGCTTGAGGCAGCCTCTGCGATGTCCGATAGATTGCGAATATAAAAATCGTCGTCACGATCCGGCCCGATGCGGTGTCGCTGGCGCAAGAGCGCGGTGATCTGTGCTTGCGCCTCCGGAAGGCGCTCGGCATTAATGGCAGAGGCAACGATACTTTGCACGAAAGTGATACGCATCAACCGTTTTTGCATGGTTGTATAAGGAATGATAATCGTGTCGTCTTGATCAGTCCCCTGGCTCGTTTGTCCTTTGGGCGCAAGCACGCCGACGACCCGAAACGGAATGTTTCTGATGCGAATGACTGCATCGATGGGATCGTCACTCCCGAATAACTGATTAACCACGGTCTCGCCGACAACCGCTACCTTGGCGGCGCTCTCAATATCGCCATCGTGAATAAATCGTCCTTCGGCGACCTGCCAATCGCGAATCTGCTGAAATTCCGGCCCGACTCCTTGTGTTAAGGTCAGCCAGTTAAGATTGCCCGCCACGATCTGTTCGTTGCGACGCAACGCAGGCGAGGCGAAGGCAACGGCAGGGAGCTCTCGCATCATCGCTTTGGCATCGCCATCAACGAGTGTATTGACACCTCCGGACCCTGTCCGTACCCCCCCCTGCACAGAGGTACCGGGTAAGATAATCAAAACGTTGGTTCCCAGACTGGCGATTTGGGACCGAATAGTAGCCTTGGCTCCTTCGCCGATCGCCACCATTGCGATCACGGCGCCAACTCCAATGATAATGCCAAGCATTGTCAGAAAAGCGCGCAATTTGTTTCTCATTAGAGCACGGAGCGCGATCCGCAGTGTCATGAACAACATTGCTCAGCGCTCCATTGACGACCGAAGTGATCCGGTGAGGCGGTCCGAAACCACCAAACCGTCCTTGAAATGAATTTGACGCTTGGCGTATTGGGCAATGTCGGTTTCATGAGTCACTAAAACGATGGTGATGCTTTGATCGCGGTTGAGCTTTTGAAACAATCCCATGATCTCCGCGCTGGTTGCGGAATCGAGATTTCCGGTGGGCTCGTCGGCGAGAATCAACGACGGCCGGTTCACCAGGGCTCTTGCGATAGCCACACGCTGCTGCTGCCCACCGGAGAGTTGATTGGGCGTATGACCAAGACGCTCACTGAGACCGACCAGTCCGAGCACTTCCAGGGCGCGCTGATGTCTCTGCTTGCCGTTACAGGCGCTGTACATCATCGGCAGTTCAACATTTTCCAAGGCGGTGGTGCGTGCTAGCAAATTGAAGCCCTGAAAAACGAAACCGATACGCTGGTTGCGAATTTCCGCCCATTGATCCGCGGTCAATGCGCCGACTTCATCGCCATCAAGAAAGTACTTTCCGCTGGTCGGGCGATCGAGACAACCCAGTATATTCATAAAGGTCGACTTGCCTGAGCCGGAAGAACCCATAACCGCGACGAACTCGCCACGTCCGATGGATAGAGTGACGCCGCGCAGCGCCGGCACATCCATGTCGCCCATGCGGTATTTTTTCACCAGATCTTTAACCCGGAGGAGCTCGGTCATCGCAATCCGAAACCACGGGACCGCTGCGGCTGAAATGGGTTGGCCACCGCTGGACCGCTAGAATCAGCGCTGCTCATGCCGATGATCACCGGATCATTTTCTTTGACATCTCCGCTTCTGACTTCGGTTCTCGATCCATCGGTAATGCCCAGCTGAATTTCGACTGGTTGAGCTTTATCGTCCTTGAGGAGATAGATACGCGCCCGCCTGGTTCCCCCGCCCCCAGCGCCACTTCCACCCGCGGCGCTTTGACGGCTGGTCCGCCTCTCTCCCACCTTTGGCGCGGTTCGGCTCTGTTCGCGGCGCAGAAGTTCCTGCGCTTCTTCTTTCTCCTCAGGCGGTTTGAAGCGCATTGCCATATTCGGGATGGTCAGGACATCTTCCTTTCGGCTGACCAGAAATTGCACATTGGCAGTCATACCGGGTTTGAGCAGCAATTCTTTATTGTCGATGCGGACGACCGCTACATAGGTCACCACATTTTGCACGACAATGGGCGCATTGCGCACCTGATGTACGCGCCCCCTAAAGCGTCGCGACGGAAAGGCGTCCACCGTGAACGTGACTTCCTGCGCTTCTCTAACGTTGCCGACATCCGCCTCATCGACATTGGTATGAACTTCCATTCGCGCCAAGTCGTTGGCAATCGTAAACAGCGTCGGCGCCTGAAGTGAAGCCGCCACCGTTTGACCGACATCGACGTTTCTTGAGATCACGAGTCCGTCGACAGGCGAGCGGATCACCGTGTTGTTGAGATCTACTGTCG
>Ga0247830_10000966_pt1 | contig 11338 bp, 17 predicted proteins | sample 12C_Control_Day5_FD_207766 | JGI IMG/M metagenome (GOLD analysis project Ga0247830, IMG submission 207766) | Soil microbial communities from agricultural site in Penn Yan, New York, United States - 12C_Control_Day5 | ecosystem: Environmental > Terrestrial > Soil > Agricultural land | place...
CACAAGGCCATTCGCTGACGGACAGATGTCCAACGCGTCAGCGAATGGCCTTGTGCAGGTCACAGCCAACCTGAACGGGATTGTGTGATGAAGAACCACCTGCTCGAGTACGTCGAGACTGACCTTGACGTATTCCGCCTGACGCGTTTCGAGACCGCGCAGGACACGGTCGTCCCGACGACGTGGAGCGCTCCCATCGCACTTGTCAATGCCCTATTCGAAGGTGAGGTGGACGCTGATCTGCCTTCGGGGAAGGGGCTAAGAGTCGCGCGCACGGGCGCGGGCAACGCTGCGTCAATCGACTGGCTGACGCCTAGCGCTCTCACGGACGCGTCGTGCGTCGCGCTCGTCAAGCCGACATCCGCGAATGTACGTCCGGGCATCGTCTCCCGTGTTGGCAGCGCTGGCGGTCTGAACGGATACGTTCTGCACGTTGACGGAACCAATCTCGAGTTCCTGAAGTACGTCGCCGGGACCCCGACGTCTCTCGCCACTCTGGCTTTCCCCGTGGCGCAGAATGACCTCGTGTGGCTTCTGTTCGATACCGTCACGATATCCGGACCTGCCGTACTTCTTCGTGCGAAGGCATGGTTCGGAGAACTATCCGATGAGCCCGGCCTCTTCATGCTGGTCCACGAGGACTCCTCGTCGCCGATAACCTCGGCGGGCAATGTCGCCCTGTTCCTGTCGTCGACCAATCCCTGCAGCTACGTCTGCGGTCATTTCCGCGCCCGTAGTCTGTTCGATAGCGAAACCGAGGTCCACAGGTTCATCAAGTCGACTGACTACTCGCACGCGCTCGACGCTATCCCCAACCTCGAGAGCGTTAGCATATCACCCGCCGTGCTGTCACTCGGCGAAGACCTCGGTCAGCGCTCGACGGTCAACGTGCAGTTCCGTGACCACAGGGGCACCGACGGAGGCGAGCTGTTCAATAGCGCGACGTTCTGGTCGAAGTTTCGCGCACGCAACCTGTGGAGGCGAGGCTCGCCCCTGCGCGTCGTGCGCAGCTCGCTCGAGGGTGACATGGACGAGGACACACGTCACTTCGTCCTTGACTCCTTCAACGGCCCTACGACGAACGGGCAGTTCTCGCTCACCGCCAAGGACATTCTGAAGTTCGCGGACAATGACCGCGCACAAGCTCCGCGCATCAATGACGGCTTTCTGCAGAACACGATAGACGACAATGATCTAGCCTTCACCCTTCTGCCGTCAGGTGTCGGCAATCTTCAGTACGGCACCTCGGGCTTCCTGAACCTCGGCGGCAAGGAGATTGTGAGCTTCACGCGCTCGGGCGACGCTGTGACGATCACAGCTCGCGCGCAGTTCGGCACGACGGCGGTTTCTCACCAAGCCGAGGACCGCGTCCAGGAGTGTCTGAACATCAACGGTCAGGACCCGGCAGCAATCGTCAATCTGCTCCTGACGCAATACGCCGACGTGCCTGCATCATACATCCCCCTGAGCGAGTGGGAAGTCGAAGTCGACACTTACCTGGCGCGCCTGTACACCCGCCTGATACCCGAGCCCCTCGGCGTCAACCGTCTGATCAGTGAACTGATCGCGGAGGCGGGGTTGATCCTGTGGGAGGACAATCAAGCGCAGAAGTTGCGCCTGCGTGTGCTGAGGGGCATCCCGACGACGGCGTTCCGCTATTCGCCTGACAACGTGATGGCCGGATCCATCAACGTCGCCGAGCAACGCGACAGACTCGTTACGCAGGCCTGGACGTACTACGGCACGCGTAACCCGCTCGACAGCGATGAGGAGCGCAACAACTACCGGAACTCGCTCGCGACGATCAACGAGGAGGAGGAGACCCGCAACGGCAGCGCGGTTATTCGCAAGACGTTCGGACGCTGGATACCCGCCTTCGCTGAGGACACAGCACAGCGCGTCAACGATCTGATCCTCGGTCGCTTCGCGATACCCCCGCGCAAGGTATCGTTCTCCGTGCTGCGCAATAGCGGAGTGCAGGAGCCGATGGCGGGCGAAGGGTACCAGTTCAGCTACTACGGATCAGTCGACGAGGCTGGCGATCCTGTGGACATCCCGATCCAAGTCGTCAGCGTCAACCCTCTCCCTGATCGTTGGCAGGTCACAGCGGAGGAGATGCTGTTCAAGCAATTCGATCCCGCCGACCTGATAGACCGTGTGATCGTCGTGGCGTCGAATACGCTCGACTTCAACCTGCGAGCTGTGCACGACTCGATCTATCCCGAGCTGACAGACGACGACGTGACGAACGGCGTCAACCTGACTGTGATCGTCAACACTGGCGCAATCGTCGGGTCAAGTAGCATCACGTCGCCCGCCTTCCACGCTGGCGAGTCGAGCGATTGGCCGGTGGGCTTCCCGATCCTGCTGCAACTCAACGGACGTATTCAAGGCAAAGGCGGTAACGGCGGACCTCAATCCATCTCTGACCTAGGGGGAGAGGACGGAGGCGACGCGCTGTACACGCGCTTCGCGCTCGACGTGGAATATGGTGTTGACGCTGACCTATGGGGCGGAGGTGGTGGCGGAGGCGGCACTATCTTCGTATCACAAGGCGGCGGCGGTGGAGCTGGTTTTGTTCCTGGGTCAGGAGGCGACAATGAGGAACCGGATGACAATTTCCCTGGCGCTCCGGGAACAACAGAGACGGGCGGCGTAGGCGGCGACGATACAGGCTCGGGATCGCCAGCAGCAGGCAACGGCGGCGGTCCAGGGCTGAACGGCGGTAGCACGACTGACCCGTTCCTTGGAGCGTCGGCAGGCGGCGCTGCGGGTAACGCAGTCGACGGCATCAGCTTCCTGAACGTCCTGAGCGGCAGCGCCGACGTGCGCGGCGCGACAATCAACTAACGAGGTCCATAATGGCAACGCTTGCTCGTCACGAGTTCCAGCTCCAGGACGCCTTCGGCAATATCCTCACCACGGCGAGCGTCGCTGTCACGCGAGAAGGCGGCGGCCTCGAGCCGCTGTTCTCAGATCGCGCAGGAGCTGTGCCGATCTCCAACCCGATAGCCGTCAACGATGCGGGCGGCGTCGTCGCGTTCCACTGCAAAGGCGGTGCGTTCCAGATCGTCGTCACGTCGGGAGCGTTCACGCGCACGCTGCGTTACGTCGCGATAGGCACGATGTCCGAGAGCGATACTCCCAGCGTGCCCGCGTCGATCCCGCCTCTGTGGGCATTCAACGCGACCACAAGCGACGCTGATCCGGGCTCGGGCGTATTCCGCTTGAACAACGCGAGCGCCGCGCTCGCGACGCAAGCCTTCATCGATAACCTAGCGCAGGGTGGCGCTGACCTGTCGGCGTGGCTCGATACGCTCGACAACTTCGGCGACAGCGCGGGACGCGGCTACCTGACGATCTTCGACGCGAGCAACCCGACGACGATCTTCCGTATCTACCTCGTGACGGGCACGGTGGTCGACGGCACAGGATATCGCAAGGTATCGCTCACGCACCTGACGGGCTCGGGGAGCTTCACGGCGGCCACAGCGTACCTGCTCCAGTTCACGCCGCGAGGCCCGACAGGAACGGGCGACGTGACGGGTCCCGGCAGCGCGGTAGTCGGCAACGCTGCGATCTTCAACAATGTGAACGGTAAGGTTATCGCTGACGCTGGTGCCGGGCCGATGTTGCAGGGTAAGCACACGATTTGGGTTCCCGCCGCAGCGATGACGCCTCGCACGACGAACGGCGCGGCGAGCGTCACGACGGAGACGGCGACCAATCGCGTCATGAACCGAACGTTGGACTTCGACCAGACCACACAGGAGTTCGCGCAATTCACTGTCGCCCCTCCGAAGAGTTGGAATGAGGGCACAGTGACGTTCCAGCCTGTGTGGACGGCGGCAGCGGGTACAGGAACAGTCGCGTGGCGATTGGCGGGTCTCGCACGTTCAGACGATGACGCAATTGATACCGCGTTTGGCACGGCGCAGTCGTCGAGCGATACGTTACTCGCGACGGGCGACGTGCACATTGGACCGGAGAGCGCTGCGATCACGATTGGCGGCACTCCCGCCGAGAATGACTTGCTCTACTTCCAGCTTGACCGTGACGTGGCTAACGACACTCTGACAGCCGATGCAAAACTGATCGGCATTCGTCTGTATCTGACGATTAACGCGGGGAATGACGCCTGATGCTTATCTCCAACCAACTGATCGGGTTCGGGGCGGGCAACCCATATCGTCCCGCGTCCATGATCTTCAATGGCGTTGATGAAAACCTGGAGCGGACGAACGTCACGACAAGTCCGGCGCCGAATACGACTATCGTCACGTTCTCGTTCTGGTTGAAACTGACCGAAACTGCGGACTTGATCATCCTGGAGTCAAGGTCGGACGCCAGCAACCGCAGCCAGATCACCAAGAACGCAAGCGAGGCTTTGACGGCCGCGGAAACGTCTGGCGGTGCCCTGCAATGGAGTGAAGTGAGCACCGCTGCCGATGTTCCCATTGACGGGACGTGGCATCACTTTGTGTTGCGATACGACAGCCCGCAGGGAACGACTGCTGACCGTATTCTGATGTACAAAGACGGAACCCTGCTGACGCGAGCGAGCGGCACCGACCCGACTGCCAGCGAGGTGCATCGGTTCTGGACGAACGCGAAGGTATTCTACATCGGCGGCGTCCCGTCCGTAGGCCTGAATGCCATGCGTCTGGCGTTTATCGACGTGGTGGAGGGATTGTCCATTGCCCCGACAGACTTCGCTTTCAACAACGGTGGCGTGTGGACACGCAAGCCCTATGTAGGCTCGCGCGGCAACTACGGTTTCAGCATAGACGGATCAACGGGCGTGGTGGGCGCCGATGTCGGTCTTAACGGTCAGCACTTCACCGGCATCAACATGGACGCGAGCAACCTCGACTTCGCCGACCTGCCCCCGTACGAGGCGTAGGTCGCCATCAGGGCGATTGACTATTGAGATTGATGGGCGACATCCGTATATTACCTGTATCGATCAACGAACAGGAGCACACCAATGTCCATCACCGCAGCCGTCCTCTTCCCCATCGGCATGATCGCTGTAGCACTGATCATCGCCGCCTTCGCCTCCCCGAGCTCCGGCAGCAACGGCCTCGACTTCGACGACAACTGACCTTTCGCTTTCTCCCTGACCAACTGGCCCGCTCAAAGCGGGCTTTCTTTTGGGCGAAGAGTTGTATATAAATCTTTCCAGATGTCCATTGACGACTTCCGCAAACTGGGGTATGCGTCTCTTCATCAAACCGATGGAGATACACATGGCTAAGAAAGAAACCTCACTGACCAAGACCCAGATTGCCGCGCTCGAGAAGCAGCGCAGCGACATCGACGACACCTTCGCCAGCGTCGCCGGCATCCTGAACAAGCACCGCGGCCTCGACCGGCTCAGCAAGAAGAAGCTGACCGCCGTGATGAACTTCCTGAACAAGGCCAGCAACACCATCGCCTCGATGACCGAGGACGCCGACGACGAGGACGGCGAAGGCGACGACGAATAGCACACACCCACAGCTCCTGACACAAAACTAGCCCGCGCAAGCGGGCTTTTTCTTTGCGCAAATCAAGGCTTGTGGTATTGTGTCTTCATCGATCAACGATAGGAGACACGATGCCCACCCTCAACAAACCCGTTAACATCGGCGACACGTTCAAGGTCCGCCGCCACAACGGCAAGACTGTCACGCTGTACCTCGGCACAAGCGAGCGCGACGGATGTGTGCCCCCGCAATGGAGCGAGAAGCATAAGCTCTGGCTTGTACGCGCTCTGCGCGTCAGCGGCAGCAAGCGCTCGACGATGCCGAACTACTACTGGTTCACGGAGGTGCTGTGATGAACACTCGAGACCGCGCCAAACACCTCTACTCCTGGCTCGATCACATCAACAATCGGGCCAATGCAGCTCGTGCCGAGGTCTTCCAAAAAATCTCGCATGAGGCGCCGAACGGTTATCGTGTTCTCATGAAGGGTGACACGCCCGAGCACAAGCGTTACTCAGCTCTGACTGACGTGCATGTGATTTGCGTGCACCGCCTTCGGCAACTCCAGAAACGTCGTCATTCGCACACCGAGCTTGACGACATCGATAATGCTCTGAGTATCGTCGAGAGCAGTGCTCGAAAGCTCTCCCTTATCGATTGATGGGAATGCCCATTGACGATATCCGTGCGAACGGGTATCGTCTTTTCATCGATCAACGATAGGAGATATCGATATGACCACTCTTCGCCCCGGAATGTACGTTCGCCTCACGACGGGCAATCCTGACTATCCCTATGAGAACCGCATCTGCGTAGTCGACGGCCTGCCGAACGGCCAAGTTCGCCGCTACCGCGGCCTGAGCTCCGGCGCTGTCGCCCTCAAGCTGTGCAGCAAGCGTGATCCGTCCGTGATAACTGCCAAGCTCCTGTGGGAGCATGAGAGCGCCTTCGTCGCGCTCGACAGGGATGTCCATTGACGATATCCGCGCAAGCGGATATCGTCTTTCCATCGATCAACGCAAAGGAGATGACGATGACCTTCGACACAAGCGACTATGAGCGCAGCCACGGCAAGAAGCCTCGCGGCCATGGCTATTGGGCTTTCACGTTCCCCTACGCTCCTGCGCACTTGAAAGGCCAGACGTTCTTCGAGACGGGTACGCTGACCGAGTGCAAGCGCAAGCTCAAGGCCAAGTATCCTTTCGTCAAGACCGTCAAGGTAATGTCCTGACGATTGATGAGGTGGTCAACACCTGAAGCTGCCCGACGCCCGCACGCTTTCGAGCTGCGGGCGTTTTCTTTGGACAGATAGTACGATATACAACTCATCGCCCTTGAGAAAATCGCCTGGACGCCGGCTACAGCGCTCCGGGCCGGCTCGCCGGTAGTGTGATACGTCGCGCGAGCGCGAGGCGCCTGTAGCCGGCAATTTGGCGCCTCTGGCGTGATGTCGTGTGCGCCAGCTCGCGTTCCAAATGACCCGGGTCACTTAGCGAGCGCTCTGGCATGTTCCAATTGCGTTCCAATGACCGCTGTGCGATGTCGTCCGGCATCGTCATAGAGGAGAACGGAACATGGGCTGGCGCTGCCTGAAGAACTTCAAGCTGGACGACGGGAGCGAATGCGAGGTGGATTACAAGGTGCGAGACCTCGGCGGACAACTCGAGCTGTCGCACGTCGAAGCTTTCCTTGCAAACGTCTCTATCGAGTTGTCCACAGAAGAATACGAACGTCTCGAGACAACCGTTGCTGAGACGTATGAACCAGAGCTGGAGGATTGGTCATGATCGTAGGCTATGCCCGTACATCGATGATCAACCAAGGCGCTGGGTTCGAAGCTCAGCTCCGTGAGCTGCAAGCGCGAGGGTGCGAGAAGGTATTCAGCGAACAGGTGTCCAGTGTCGCCGAACGTGAGGAGCTGACGCGAGCGCTCGAGTTCGTACGCGCAGGCGACGTGCTTGTGGTGTGTAAGCTCGACAGGCTGGCGCGCTCAATGCGACACCTCCTCGACATTGTGGACAAGCTCGAGAGCAAAGGTGTATCGCTTCGCATCCTCGACATGCAGCTCGACACGTCGTCACCCACAGGCAAGCTCATGTTGCAGGTGGTTGGAGCTGTGGCTGAATGGGAGCGCTCGACAATGCTTGAGCGTCAGCGCGAGGGGATCGCGAAGGCGAAGGCGGCGGGTAAGTTCAAGGGGAGGGTGCCGACAGCACAGCGCCAATTTGATCAGGTGCGCGAACTGTCGGCACAAGGTGTGGGCCCGAGCGACATTGCGAAGAGGCTCGGGATCGGGCGTACTAGCGTCTACCGCGCTCTGCGACCCACCACGACGCCGCAGCAGGAACACACGGCGGAAGCGTCGTGAGCTGCACGAGAGAGCTTGCGCACGTCGGCTTGGGCCTCGCCGCGATGATCGCCTCGAGCATGACGCCAGAACGATCCAGCTCAGGCGTCGTGCCGCAGGTGAGGAAGGCGCAGAGCGCGGCGATCATTGCAGCACTCCGACCGGCGTCCATGCGTCGCCCGTGTGCTTGAAGCCTTCAACGGAGTAGACGAGCGCTTCGCTTGACAACAGGTAGCCGCGAGCGGCTCTCAGCATCTCGTCGAGCGTCGAGAAATGACGGAAGCCCGAGCTGCAATGGAACTTCGGGTTGCGTCCGTATTCCCCAAGATGGTCGCGATCCATGTCGGGGATGACATATGCGACGAGACGGTACGGCTTGCTCGGGAACAGATAATCCCACATGACAGACTCCACAGGTTGATCGCGCTACATGGCGCGGCACGATTGTCGATCCTTCGGACATCTGGGTCACGTCAAAAACTCTTCGACCCGCACTCACTGAAGAATGCGGGTCGAGGTTGTCAGTCGATCCAGGCGTAGCCGCGCGCTCAGGCGTCAGCCATCTCCTTCTCGGCCTTCGCCTTGCCCTTCTTGGCGACGTCCTTCTTGGCCGGCTTGGCGGTGGCCTTCTCGTCGGCCTTCTTCTCGGCCTTGAGCTGGCGGACCACCTTGTCGAAAGCGGTCTTGCTCCACTCGTACTGCTTGCCGGTCTTCTCGACCTTGGCAGCGCGCAGCATCCCGCGAGCTGTGGCCGGCTGGACGTCCAGCTCCTCCGCCAGGTCGCCGATCAGAAACGTCTTCTCTTCCTTCGCCATGATGTCATGTCCTCTTGAGTTGGTTCAGCAGGTTTGCCGTCACACGGTTTTTGGACATTACCCGACGCAAGATCAGTTCGTCAACAGTGTCTCGAGCATACGTGAGGTAGATCTGGACTTTATTCCGCTGACCCCGGCGATGCAAGCGCTTGCGCATCTGATCGAAGTCTATGTGGCTGTAGGTCATCGAGTAAACTATGGCCACACATGCGCGATACAGATCTATGCCGACACCTCCCACCTTTACCTGGCTGATGAGAACGTCAATCTCGCCGCGTTGGAAGCGCTCGACGATGCCCGCTCGTTCGCGCTTGTTCGTTCGACCCATCAGTGTCTCGACCCTCAAGTGGGAGAGCACACCTCGAATCGCACGTACCTCCTCGACATATCGGGCAAATATGACTATCGGACGACGGGACCTCTTCACAATGTCGAGCACAGCGCGGACCTTCGCGCGCCCGACAGCTTGAACTTGGCCGCTGTCGTCGATCACGTATCCTCCGCAAATCTGGTGCAGCTTGCCTAGAAGTGTCATCTTGAATGGAGCCGTGAGGTTGTGGCTCGCGCTGACCGCGTGCTCCTCGAGTTCTTCGTACAATTCTCTTTGATGGCCGCGCAGCGTCACGGGGTAGTGGATTAATGTGAGGTCCGGTAAGTCGAGCACGTCCTCGGAATTGATCCTGAGCGAATAGCGCGATGCGAGCTGCACAAATCGCGAGAGCTTCGCGGGATCGATGGATCGCTTCCGCTTTTGCACTTGCAGCGCGACGAACGCCCGCTTCCACCCAATACTACCGTACCGATACTCTTTGGTCCGGTCATCGACGGGCGCGAGCCAGTTGTCCTCGAAGTCCTTCCAACGCTCGCCGTACAGCTCGGGGCGAACGAACTTGAACAGCGACCACAGGTCAGTCGGTCGCTCATCCATCGGAGTGCCGGTCAGCGCCAGCTTGCGAGCGCTCGACTGTCGCAGCTTGTGAGCGGCTCTAGCGAGGCCCGTGGAGCGTTGTTTGATCCTGTGAGCCTCATCGTACACGATCAACGACCAAAGGCGCCTACGGGCGAAATTTAGAGCCTTAGGAAGGCCTTCGTGATGCACGAGGAGGACGCGAGCGCTTGTCGTCGGCAGAGCCTGGAACTCCTTGACGCTTCGCGCGACGCGAACGTGAGGGAGTTGTTCGCGCAGGAGCTTTGCCCACGTCGTCTCGATGTTTGCGAGAGGTACGACGAGGAGCGCTGTCATCTCGCCCTGCTGCGTTAACCTTTCTAGCAGACCGAGTGTCACCCACGTCTTTCCGGTGCCTTGCTCGAGGAACAGTGCCGCAGTCTTCACTTGATCCGCGAAGTCTACGGCTCGGCGTTGGTAGTTGTCGAGTTGAGACCACACCAAGCCAACGCTCGACGTTGGCGACTGCTTCCTGTGGGCTGGTGACGACTCGAGCGCAGCCGCTCTCCTCGTTGATGCGCGCGAGCGTGTGCTCTTGGATCGCGCTCGTCTTGCTGCGCTTGTCATCAGGGATCTTGACCTCGAATGCGAAGAAGGAGCCGCAGACGCACCCTATCAGGTCAGGAACGCCCGCGGCCTGAAACGGTCCTCCGTGAACTTTGAACCACCACCCGCCCACCTCGCGCTCGAGGGCTGACCGGATGCGACGCTGCAAGCCGCTCTCTCTCTTCTTCGCCATGTTCCTCAATCCAGTCCTGTACCTTGCGAGCTGCGGCAATGTATTCCTTGGAAGGCGTCTTGGTAATCTCCTGACCCGGCCCGTAGTGACGCCAGATCAGACTGCGGAGCCCTGCGGGCAACATGAACCAATGACGCCTGCACCCCCACAGCTTGGGAGGAACAGGCGTCTGGCATCCCGGCCAATGACAGTGGTGCGTCATGACAGGGGCGGCAACGTCAGGAGGAAGTAGACAAACGCAGTGAAGAACATGGCGAGCTGTCGAGCGCGCACCCGACCTGTGGACGGCCGGCACTGTACACAATCGCACTCGTCGCTCTCGCCGATGCCCATGACCGGTATCAGGGATCGTGGAGGCTCGCACAGCTCACAGAACGATGGACCCCAGTTGGGCTCGCCGCTCAGTTCGCACACGCAGGCGGGCTTGACGATACGGCACTTTGCCCACAGGTATAGCCATCGCGCATTGTGCGCCCACACCTTGAGCCGGCTCCGCGACATAAGCACAAGTACGGCGACGAACACGGCGAGGAAGTACCCGGCGAGCGCGTAGTCGAGCGTCGGATTGATCGCGAGGCCGACGGCGATGCCGACCAGCGACCAGAACGAGATGAAGATTGCAGACATCGTTATCTCCTTTTGATCCATTTCCTGATTGACTGAACTCTCTCGCTGAGGACTAGGATCGCTCCTCCCCACAGCATGATCAGAGCTGGGATAAAGAAGAGAAGGATCAGTCCGGCAGCGACGAGGTTAATCGTGTCTTTGTCGTCCATTGTCAAATCTCCTCTGGGAAAAGGGCGCGGGTGAGTGGGCAGTACCCCCCGCGCCCTCCAGACCTATCAGCAGGTCCCTGCTACACACGCCTACGCGGGTGTTCTAGTCTTCGAGGATGCCGGCCTCCTCGGCAGCGTCACGGACAGCGGCCTTCTTCTTCTTGAGCGTCGGGAAGTCATCGAGGTCCACGTCCAGCTCGCGCTCGGCGACCAGCTCGACCAACTCGTCCTCGTCCATGTCGCCGAT
>Ga0247830_10000967_pt1 | contig 11329 bp, 6 predicted proteins | sample 12C_Control_Day5_FD_207766 | JGI IMG/M metagenome (GOLD analysis project Ga0247830, IMG submission 207766) | Soil microbial communities from agricultural site in Penn Yan, New York, United States - 12C_Control_Day5 | ecosystem: Environmental > Terrestrial > Soil > Agricultural land | place: USA...
GTGCCTGATGGAGGTACCATTGCAAATCCAACCAGAAGTGGTTGACGCCTTCGGCATACATTTGCTCGACCAAGTCAATCAGCTCGCTCCAGCTTTGCTGCAAGTGCAAGCGCTTGAGCTGTGCGCGATACTCGCCGCGAGGCGGTGCCAGGCGGGTAACCCCCTGTGCATTTTGCGGCGGCACCTGGTGCACGGTGTCCCAACGCAAGCTTTTCATCAGCCTATGCGCTGCCAACCACCCTTCTGGTTGCTCACGCAGGTAGGTGGCCAGGCCCCGGCCACTGTCCAGCAAATCGCGACCGGACTTGATGGGTGATGCGCTCGGGCCAGGGGTGCTACTTCTCAGCGGTGAATCACTGCTGGTCTGCGGGACGATTGCATCAACACCTCCCGACACGGCGAGTCGATTGCTGAGGGCGCCGTACAAGGCGTCCAGCCGTGGCCGCTGGTCTTCAGGCCAACGGCTGAAGCCGTGCTCCAGCCACACCAGCGCAGCCACCGTTCGCTCGGTTTCAGCCTTGACCACCTGGGGGTACAGCGTCAGGCTTGCCAGGACCCTGCTGCCGGCAAGCCACTCCAAGGCCATCTTGCGGCTATTGGGGCGCACCGGCAGGATGTCGCAGGCATAACGTTCCATCAGTGCCGCCAGCAAACTCAGGCCATCTGCCAAACCGACCTCACCGTCCCGGTGCAAACGAGCCCAGAGGTAGTAGGTGGCAACGCGAAGGTCTTTGCAGGACTGCTGGAGCAGCTTCTGCGCCAGTTGCGCCACAAGGTCCACATCCGCCCCGGAGAGTTTGTTGACCTCTTCGCGCATGCGCTGGAAATCGTCGTCGTAGCCTGGGTCCTCTCCCACCGGTACATCGCCGTTGATGGGCGTTAGCCAAGGCTCCCAGGATTCGCTGTGTTTGCGGGCAATGACCAGCGGCTCGCTGGCGGGCAAACAGCTTTCGACCAAGCTTTTCAGGCTCATTCGAAGCCCCCGTTCTGCGTGTACTGCGGGGTGTCTCGGCCCTCTGCCAGAAAGATCTCTCGCGGCAGGCTGAACCCGCGCAACTTGAGCAGTGCCAACGGGCCTTCGCCTAACTCCGTGCGCAAGTGCCAGGTCAGGCCCAGGCCATCTGGCGCATCCAGCACGACCCGAAAACGACTGTCGCCGTCATCCAGCGCCGTGACATTGGCCTCCTCCAGTAGCCGAATCAGCCCCCAGGTGCCCTGGTAATCCGCAAACAGACGTTCACCGGTGTGGACGCTGCTCCACGTCAGGCTGATGCCGGGATGGTCGCCCTGCCCGGGCCAGCGAAAGCGTTGCCAACTTTCTCGCTGGTTGAAGTAGTGATGCTTTTCACCGTTGAGTACGAAGGTGGTCTGCACCACATCACGCACAGGCTTGCCTTGCAGCTCGAAGCTCAAGCCCATACCGCCATCGGTGTACAGCACATCGGCCAGCTGACTGAGCTGATTGATCGCGGTGAGAAAGTCCGGGTTGAAACGCAGCCCCTGGCTTTGCCGCGCGTCGGCCACCCAGCGGCTGCCTTCCTTGCGCAGAAGCCCCGTGAGCTGCTGAGCCAGGAACTGCTCGATCCGCCCGGAATCGGCACGGATCATCTGCCCCAGCATGGGCAAGGAAGCATCACTGCTGGTGGCGGCGAAGGGATAACGGCCGCTGAAAGCGCCCTGCCACTCATCGACGATCGCGCGCTGCCACGCCCGGTTGAGGCCGGCCGACGACGGCTGCAGAGTCTGTTGCCATGCCTGATCCAGCGGCTCCACGAACAACGTATTAGCCGCTGGCCCCCAGTCGGCGCCGAGGCTGGCGGCGATCAGGTTGCCATAGGCCTGGGTATCGGTCAGGTCCGCGCCTTTGCCTTGGAATACCGTCTGCGCCAAGGTCTGAATCATCGCCTCGGGGTCGGGTGCATTGACGACCTGTTGCAGCTTCAAGCGCACGCCGGTGATCCGGGTAAGGAAGGCTTGCAGGCTCAGGCGGCCATCGACTGATCGCCCTTCAGACTCCTTGCCCAGCAACGCCATCAAGGGGCCAAAGGTGCTGTCGAGCGGGCCGCTGGGTGTTTGGGGAAGTTGATCGACGATCGGCGCTGCTTTTTGCCCCACCAACTTCTGTGCCGATTCGATCAGGGAATCGGCCAGGGCCTGACCACGAACGCCGGCCTTGCCCTGGTAACTCAGCGTGTTCATCAGGGCAATCAATGGCGACTGACGCACATCACTCATCAGCGTCAACTGTGCAATCACATCGCTCAGGCCATGGCCCTGCTGCCAGCGCAGGCTGTTGAGGAAGCCCAGCCAGGCACTGCTGTAATCCTGGAAGTAGCGTGCGGTCAACCGCTCCCTGAGTTGGTCGGGGCTCAGCGCCTTGGCGATGTCGTTAGGGTGGTCGCTGAGTACCCAGTCGATCTCTTCGCGCCGCGCTTGCGCCGCGTCTTCAATGGCTGCACGAACCTGCCCTTCCCACGCTTGGCGGGTGAATACACCGGGGACCTGTTCTGCACTGGCGAACAGGGCGCTTGCATCGGTGTCGCCGACCATCTGCTGCAAGCCCAACGCCGGGTAGTGATTCGCCGCGGTGTCGAGGACCTGCTGGTACAGGCTGCTTTCAGCGTTTCGTTGCCCCAGCTCGCGCAGCAGCACCTGGCGCGTTTGGGCGATCAACCTGAGGTCGGCCTTGATCGCCCAGTCAGGGTGCTCAGGCAGGTGCTGGCCGTAAAACGTCCACAGTGCCGGTTCGGCAGTGCCCAAGGTCTCGGCCAGGAACGCGGCATCGGCTTTTTCCGGGCGTGCCAGCATCAGATAGGCTTTGAGGTAGTCGTAAGCCTGCTGTGCCCGCTGAGAGCTCGCCGGAGGCACGTTGACCAACGCCTTGAGCCGTTTTTCCAGCTCAGCGACGGCGGGGTCACGGAGCAGTTGGTTATTGGCTTGCGTGTAGAGCGGCCACACCGCTTCACGCAGGTCATGCGACCGGTTCAGGCCAAAGCGCTGGTACCACGGTGCGCCGTGTTCTGATCGGTAGTCCAGGCGGGAGAGTTCACGTACCAGCTCGCCCAGTGCCTGTTTAGTGTCTGTACCTGCTACGGGCTGCTGCAAAGCGCTGTACGCCGCCGCTATCTGACCGACCTCGGCACGGTTGCTGGCAAAGGACAACAACAAGCCGATGCCCCAGATGGAAGCCAGGCCCAGCGCAGAAACGTAGGCGACTCTGGCTGGGTGCCAACCCAGTCGCCGGGCTCGGGCGGAGCGGTCGCTGAGGATCCCTGACCAGGCAGGGTCTTCAGGCCAGTGATGATCGATTGCCGGCGCAGATCCTGACCTATGAACTGGCAAGCTGAACCACACGCCACGGACCTGGATGCCACGTGCGGCCCTTCCTGAAAGGGACTCAAACAGGCGATACCATCGTGCAGCACCGTCAACCTGCAGGTCACGCGCAAGCCGCAGAAGAAAGTCGTGCGCTATCTGGACCTGCATCTGCGCCAAACCCTGTTCGCGCAGCGGCTGTTGCAAGTTACGCAGACGCTCAGCCAATTGGTCTGGAGAAAATCGCGATGGTAATAGGCAGCCTACGGCCCGCACGTCGCGGGCTGGCTGTGACCATTCGCTCTGGCAGATCTGCCATACATGGACGGATACCTTCCAATCTGAGAGCCGGGCAAGTCCCTGCAACCGATTGAAAGCAAAGCTCAAAGACTCGCTATCGCTACATTGAGCTTTGTTCACCACCCAGAGAGTGCCATGCAGCCCTCCTCTGTGGCCTAGCCTGCACCATTGTTCTATCAACGTTTGATCAAGAGCGGTCTGCACACTGCCCCCCCAGAGCAGAACCGTATCCTTTCCCATCAGCCACAGCTGATGCGTCAGACTGGGCGCGACCGCTTCGACTTCGGCCGGCTCACCTATGACTACATACAACCGGACCCGACGCCACCAGACCTGACCATGATGCTCACGCAAGTGCTGCTGGATTTGCGCACTCACATCTGGGGGCCCAGCTTCGACCTTCAGATCAGACGGTTGCACCCCGGGACGATGCACAAGGCCTCGGATACCGTGCAGGACTGCCTGCCATACGAGCACTGCGGTCACGAAAAGCAGTCCCCAAAAGATCAGACCTTTGAAAATATGGTCCATGAGTGTAGCCCGACTGCTTGGGTGCCCAGCCCAGAACCACCAAGCCGCCCCGCAGGCGGTGACTATTAAAGCCATCGTTACAGCGAGTAAAATAACCGTTCGCCAAGCAGATACTTTTTGTGATTCAGCTACCTGATTCATGGGGCCGCACAATTCCAAGGGTCAAGGTGAAATGAGGGTCTGAAGCCAGCCATGCGCAGGGCACGCCATGCTGCTGGACGTACCAAGCGGCAAGGGTCTGCACGACCATAGCTTCCAGTTGTTCCAACGCGCCAAAGTTGGCGTCCTGAGCGTTGGTTTTGGCATCCCAGCCGATTGCGGCTAGATCAGGCACATGAGGCTGAGAAAACGCTATACAGGTCTGCGCCGGTGCCTCTAGCAGGCTTTGCTCGACAGCCCGCTCGGCAACGGTCGCCAGATCCTCGTCTGCCTGCGAGAACCACTCGCCACGAGAAAAGGCCACGTCTCCTTCAGCGCCAAGTAGCCATAGCACTGCGGCCTCACCTGCCGGCAAAGAACTTGCACGATCAGGTGAGGAACTCTGACAACCGGCACAGATTACACGCGCACCATCAGGAGCCCCTTGCAACTGATCGATGATCGCGTCAAGGCTAAGAATCCCATCCCATGTCTGAGGATGTTCAGGCAGGTGCACGTCAGGACAGCACTGCGCCATCTGCTCGACGAATGCACGCCAGGCTGCCTGCGAGCCATGCCAGTAACAGCTTGATGGAGTCAGGCCCTGATCGGTGTCACTCTGTGCTCCCCACTTCAGTGCGAGCAGCGTTGCCAGTTCTTGCTCGCGCTGCTTCGCGTCGCGCCCAAACACCTGGGGCAAACGAAGCGCCAACCCTTCACCCGTCTCCCGTGCCACGGGTTGCTGTTTCGCACGGTTCAGCAAGCCGTCCAGATCCTCCGGGCTACCGCACGAAGCACTCAGCAGAACCGACTCGACCAGCGCAACTTTCTGGCGATGCTGTACCCACCATGCCTGCTGTTCTCGCTCCACCGCTTCGCCATAGCATTGGGCGTTGTGGCGGTTGAAGCGGTAATAGAGCACATGAAACAGGAATGCCAGTAACCCGCCGAGCAACATGCCCGCCACCGTAAGGGCGACAAGGTGCGGTGCAACCAGGGAAGGAGGCAGGACACTTCCAACGCCAAGCAATGCCAACAACCCGACTGCCCCTGCAAACCAGCGCGAATAGCGAGGCTCACGCGCCAATGGATAGGGTGCAAACTCCGGAATCCTCTTCATGAAGCAGCCAAGGTATCGGGCATGGAACTGACCAGGCTACAGCCGCAAGCACAGCGGTGAGCGTGCAGTGCCACCGGGCAGCCATCGATCTCGATCAGGTCACTGCCTTCGGCAATCACCGTCAGCCCATGCAGGTTGCAGCGCACAGCGTCCCCTTTGCAGGCAATCGGCTGGCAGTCACACAGATAGTGCCCTTCGAGCACCTCACCACCTGCCTCACGCAAGCTGTCACCCTTTCGAATGAATGCGTGCATTACTGTTGCCCCTTCTGGTCAGTGCTATTGGCAGGACATGACTGCGGCTCCGGCAATTCCAGCGGGGTTTTGATCGGGTACTCGGGGCTGCCGTAGGCGTAGCAGGAAGTGGTGACCTGAATCTCATCACAGGGAAGGAAATGCACGGTGATACCGCAGACTTTCTGGTCAGAGTAGTCGGGCACAGGGACAAACTTCTGGTGCCTGCGCTTTTGTGCCTCGATTTTTTGCAACCAGGCGTCATACTTCGCCTCATCGGCAAATCCAGGGAATCCTTTTGTGCCCCCTACTCCGGTTTCCCAATTGACCCGTACCGTCATCCCTGACCGCCACTGCGGTGGAACGGTGTAGCAGCACCCTCCACCGCCGCCTTGGTATGGCCCAATAACGTCAACGGCTGAACGGCCATCGACACTGAACTGGTTGATTGCCCAATGAGTGTGGTTGACCCCATAAATGGTGCTCGCACTGGCTACCGTAACGCCCACAACCATCGCCACAGTGCCGAGAGCAACGTCCAATACATGGCGCCGCATGAACTTGACTGCACGTTTTGCTTTGACTTGCTGCACTCCCCTGTCAGCCAAGCCCATTGCTCACCTCGTTCACCGTAGCGTAATGGGCATCCCAGACTGCAGTGATGCGTTGCTGGCGCTCAGCCCTTTGCTGAGCTTCCTCCACTGGCATCGTCTGAATATGCCCTGAGGTCGCGGCAATGCTGAGTGCAGGCGCTGACTCCCCGTCAGGCTCGACCCTCAACGCCAGATCCCTTCGGTCAGACTCACCGAAAAACACCATGCGTTCGTTGAAGTAACTGCCCCAAGGTTCACGTCCCGCCGACAAACTTACACCTAGGTAGCGATTGTTGAGCAAGGCGTGCAGAAACCAGGCACGCGAGTCATGTACCTGGTCATCGAACAAGGCCCGCAAAAGCCCTTCTGGCTTCTGGCTATTGCGGTGCTCGTCGACACTACCGCGTAAGGCCTCTGTAGTATGGTTGCGCTCACCTGGTGGTGCAGGGAAGAGCTGACTGACTTTTTCACGCCCAGCTGCCTTGAGGCGTTCTCGTTCGGCTCGGGTTTCGGCACTGTTGTGGTAAGTCAACCTTGCAATGGGATTCACTTGCTTCGCTATGCGCAAGAACGTTAGGTAGGGGTCGCTATCAAGGTTTCGATAAATTTTTCCAAACTCTTCAGCAGCTTCACGCAATTGAGTTTGTGCTCTATCGGGATCGAAATCGGGGATGCCAGGTTCCAGCGGCATACTTGGAGCACCTTTTCGCTCGCGGGCTTTTTGCTGCAGGCGACGGGCCTCGACCTTCGCCTGCCGTTGCTCCCGCTCTGCTTCTGCGCGCCTGAGGGCGTCCTCCGTGCCATGCGTATCACTGGCATTACGGTAAAACTGTGTGGTCTTGAGGCTGGCAAAGGCGTAACGATCGATGCGCCATGCAGTGATCCAAGCAAGTTGGACACGAATAGCCTCTTCCAGCGAGACTGCTGCCAGCGAAGGTTGGTATTGTTCAACTTGGTCAAACGAAAGTGAACCTTTTGTAGGTATTAGATTAAGCGTCACGTGCCGCCAGGCATTGAAACGATCAACCAGCGTCCCAGAAATACTAAATTCTTTCACTACATCAGCACCCATAACTCTCCAGCGCTGATTACTTAGACCTATAGGTAAAGTCTCTTCCGGCACCTTCAGCGGTGCTCCATGGGTCAACGCGTCAGCATACATATCATTCAGCGCGATCTGCGAAAGCAGCAAGCGATCATCCTGAGCAACTGCCTTTCCCTGATCACCACGTGGATATCCCCCTCCTTGATCCGAATGCACTCCGGGATAGATTACCTCCACGCTATTTTTTGGATACTCACCATCCTCCCTGCGGATCGATTCCAACGGAAAACTCAAACGTTGCTCGTGACTCGCAACAATATGCAGACATCTGGCTATTAGTTTCCCTGCCGGCAGTACTTGGCTTCGATCGCCCCAACTCATATGCCCCGTCGCCCCTGGCGAGATATCGGCAAGCCCCACCGATACTACAGTATCCAGCAGCCCTAAATATTTCACAGTGACCGGTAGCTTGATGTCATAAAGCGTAAGTGCTGGTTCGGCCTCGCGGCGAGACAACAGCAAGTTCAGCCAGTTGACAAAGGCCCGTGCCGCCGCTGCCCCACGAGAGAACCCATAGACATATAGTTTGAGACCGAGCAGCTTGGACTTCCCAGACGGGGGCTTTTCATCTAAGACAAGACGCAAGTCCGGCGCAATGGCTTTGAGTTGCTTACGGAACTCTAGATTTCGGTTCTGATCGCCCTTCCACTCACTCACCCCCATCCAGGTACTCATGGCGTTGACAGATTTTTGCAAGTCTGTATTGGTTAACCCGGATAGTCCCAAGGCACGCCGTAGGGCATCAATCAGCATCAGTAACCCCCAATTGATACGCTCTTCACCACGGCGCGCAAAAGCGAGGCCTTCACTGCTGTAATCCAAGTCATCCACTTCCGGAAACGGTGTGCCCACACCCGGTATGTAGTACTTAAAGTACTGACCGCTATCAATACCCGCTGCGTCAGTCAAACTCTGCGCGCGGCCGTGATGGCTAGCACCGCCCACGTGACCGGCGCCGATGCTCGCGCGAAACAGCCGTGCGATATTAGTGGGGTGAGCGACCTTGGACTCGAACAGGTCGTTATTGAGGTTGTTGCCCGTACCGTCGAAAAACAGGCTGATGTGAACAGTCTTGCAGCAGGGAGGCGACTGACGGTAACCGGAAGCCAGGCAAAGTAAATCATGATAGCCACGCTCTTGCTCACACTGCTGTAGGATGTTCGCTTGAACCTGCTCCATACGCTGAGGCAACCGGCCCTGCTGAGGGAACTGCGGGGGATAACTAACAGGCGTCTTTCTCTGAGACATGAATTTGGCTCCTGGCTATGCAGTGGTTTCTTGGTAGAAAGTGCGGGATCAATCACTTTGGCGGGCAGCAAGCTGGCCAGCAACATCCCCCCTTTGCCAGTCAGCGAAAGCCATGCCATCCGTCCTTCCCACCATTGCAGGTTCACTTCCCCAAATCTGGCGCAAGTGTTCGAAGGTATAAGCCTCTCGCTGAGCGCTTGTCAGCAGACCGGCCGCGCTGGCAGCCAACATCCCGCTATAGCAACCGCGGAAACGCTGTTCCGCACCCCATTCGCCGGGAAGTTCCGCAGCTAGGCTTGCCATTGCTGCGGTAGCATCGCTGGCACAACAGAGCACGTCGATCTGACTGTCACTGAGTTCAAGTGGCGTGAACGAGTCGTCGAGCACTGGGCTTTGGGCTGCTCCAAGCAGGTGCTGGGGCAAGCCATCCCGGTCAAGCCAACTCCAGAACAAAGCGGGCTGTAACCATGCTTGGTGCTGTTCGGGCGCCAGTACGTGACTGAACAGCAGGGGAAACAGCCGCGGATCGTAGTAGCGCAGTATGCCCAGGCATCCTCCGTTGAGTGCCTCAATGCAGCGACCAAGGTGCTCTGCGAGCATCGGAAAAGGCCAATCAGATGCCAGGGTCATTAACACCGGCAGGCCTTGGGTGGCGTTCAGCAAACCGAGAAACCATTGCCTCTGCAGGGGCTGTATCAATTCAACCCGCACCAGCAGGGGGGCCAGATCCTCGGCACCTTCCTCAGGCAACCCAGTGAACAGGGAGTAGCAATCCAGCGGCGGGTCGACGCTAAGCACACTGGGGCGCATCGGTGACTCGCAACCAGCTTGGTCGATGATCACGTGTAGATAGGGGGTCTGTGCCTGCTCGCACGCGCACAGCAGAAGATTGAGCCACGTGGTGCACGCTTGTGTGCTCATACTTGGGCCTCCCTGAGTACGAAGCCCTGTGCAGCGGCTTGAGCCCTCTTCAAGCATTCCTTACATACAGCTCCCGGCAACTCAGGCAGTTCGAAGGCCTCACCCGCCGGGGGGTTAAATCGATGTTTGCCCTTGAGACTGATCAGTCCCGGGCTATGAATCTGAATTTCACCTTGATCTGTAATACGGATGTAACCGCCGCCACAGCCGAGCGTAATGCCCTTCTTGGCGGTCAATTGAATATGTCCATCCACGGATTGCACGGTGATGTCTTGCTGAGCAATCAGATTGAGCAAGTCGCCATGCGACTCGATTTCCAAGGGGCCTTTGCCGGAGACCAGGCGCATGCCTTGCAGTTGCGCTAACAACGAGATGCCCTGGCCGGAGTGGGCAAACAGCCGCTTGCCTGCAGTCAAGTTGAGTTCTTCGTCAGTTTGAACACTGAGTGCTTCACCGCTTTTCAAGAGCAAACTTGCCGGCGTCACTGCACCAATACCATCAGGTGCACTAAGAAGAATTGCGGAGCCTTTGAGGTTTTTTGCCTCAGCCTCGAACCGGCTCAACGCCTCGACATCAGGCTGGCGGCTGCGATGGGTCTGAGCAATTTGGCTCCACTGGGCCAATTGTTGCTTCGCATTCTCTAGCTGGGTGCTGGCGCGGTCCATAGTGAGCACGTCGCCCGCAGCATTAGCCTGTTTGTCAGCACTAATGAATACGCCCTTGCCGCCACGAATCGCCCCCCAAGCATCGGTGCGCAACTCAAAGCCTTCTCCTCGTTTCTGATTGTCCGAATCCACCAAATGTCCCAAGTTGAGCTGGCTTTTGCCACTGTGCTCGGTACTGATCTTGATGTGCTCCTGCCCACGCGTATCGTCCAGGCGGAACTTGTTGTTGGCCGGAGTCCGCAGCACATTGCGTTTATAGTTGCGCAGCGTCACGTGGTCGGGATGTTCACTGTCGTGCAAGGCATGGGCGATGTAGGGCCGGTCTGGATCACCTTGCTCGAACGCCACCGCCACTTCAGTACCGCAGATCAGCGGCAGGTGCAGGCCATGGGTGTCACCGGCGTAGGGGCGAGCCAGCCGCAGCCAGACACTTTCCTCGCCTGCTCGCCAGGTGTCCCGGTCGAACAGGAAGTTGACCCGGTAACGTCCCTCCATGTCGATATGGCCATAAGGATCGTTCTTTTGCGTACTGGTGACCCGCGCCGGCACCGTACCGGCAATCTGTGGCTTGCCCAGCAATCTTGGCCGAAAGCCTACCGACTCCGAGTAGGGAATCGCTTCGAACTTGGCTTCCAGGCTCCGATCGCGAGCTGCCTCGACGGTCAAATGGGTGATGACCACGCCAGGTTCGAAGACCTGTGGCGCCCCGTCAGAGACCGTCAGCACTTGCCCTGGGGCCAGCGTCACGCTGCTGCTGACACCGTTGCAACGGGTCTGGTCGTTGAGAAAGCGTTCATGATTCAGCCGCGCATAGAAGTAGCCGCTTTCGCTGAGCAGGTCCTCATCCTGGTCAATTGCGTCACCCAGCGCTGTATAGGGTTCGCCGTAGTGGTAGCCTTCGCCGTACGTAGTGGTGGCACCCCGGCTGTGGTCAACTTCACCATCCAGGAAAGCAGCCGCGTCCCGGTGGTGATAAGCCCGCACATTGATGTGTTGCTCCACCACCTGATGCTCAACCTGCAGCGCCCATACACCGTCCTGCCCATTGCTGGTCAAGCCCGACAGGGGCCGATGCGGCAACTTGACGCCAAACTGGTAATGCCGTTGATGGTCGTGAAACTCGACCACATCAATGTAAAGCCGATCGTCGTGGGTGAAGC
>Ga0247830_10000969_pt1 | contig 11317 bp, 10 predicted proteins | sample 12C_Control_Day5_FD_207766 | JGI IMG/M metagenome (GOLD analysis project Ga0247830, IMG submission 207766) | Soil microbial communities from agricultural site in Penn Yan, New York, United States - 12C_Control_Day5 | ecosystem: Environmental > Terrestrial > Soil > Agricultural land | place...
GCGGAGAGCCGCGCAACCGCGGGCCCGGCATGTTAGAGTGGCGTGGGTGTCTGATCCTCGGGGTCAGACACCATTCCTCCGAGCAGGCTTGGTGCAACAGTGTCAGACCCGGAGGGTCTGACACTGGCCTGTCAGCCGTCGAGCTGCCAGCGGCCGTCGGCGAGACGGCAGGCAATGCCCTCGGCCTTGGCCGTCGCGGTGCCGATGCTCATGGTCAGCACGATGTGTCGGCAGACGCGCCCGGCCGGGTCCTTGAAGGATGCTGTCGGCTGCACGATGCCCCTCAGCCGGCCATGCTCGCGGCGCCAGACGTAGGCGGCGCCGTCGCCGACCTCGGTGAGGGCGACGCGGATGGCCTCCAGGGCCGCGATCTCGTCGTTCTCGTCGAGGAAGGCCGTGGCGTTGGCCTCGGCAAACTTCGGCTTGGCCGAGATGCCCGGCGGTTTGCTAGGATTTGTGGGGCAGGTGCAGGGTGCTCGCTCCGCTGGCGACGTGCTTTGTGCGGAGGCCTGGTGCGGAGTAAGACCGCAAGCGAGGAGGGCGACGGCACCGCCGACGCCGAGCGATACTATGAAGGCAGGCACACGCATGACCGACCCACTCACAAGACGGGTTCACCGGCATCGAGACAACCGCTAACGAGTGTGAGCGAGCAGGGTTAACGTGGCGTTTACGCTACGCCGCCGAAGGATGATCGAGACCTGGAAATGACGGACCAGCCGAAAGGTGAGTACTACACGACGCCGCAGGCCGGCGATTTCGCCGCTGCGGCCGAGCCATTCGAACTATTCCAGGCCTGGTTCGCCGAGGCTCAGGCCCACGAGCCCAACGATCCCAACGGCATGGCGCTGGCGACCGTCGCCCCCGACGGCATGCCCAACGTGCGCATGGTGCTGCTCAAGGGCGTCGATCCGGCCGAACATGCCGCGCGCGGCTTCGTGTTCTACACCAACATGGAGAGCGCCAAGGGCCGGGAGCTGCTGGCGTCGGGCAAGGCCGCACTGTGCTTCCACTGGAAGTCGCTGCGCCGGCAAATTCGCGTGCGCGGGCTCGTGTCGATGGTGAGCAATCCGGAGGCCGACGCCTACTTCGCCACCCGCGCTCGAGGCAGCCGGCTCGGCGCCTGGGCGTCTCAGCAATCCCGCCCGCTCGAGAGCCGCTTCGCGCTCGAGAAGGCGGTAGCCGCCGTCACGGCCCGTTATCCGATCGGCGAGATCCCGCGCCCGCCCTACTGGTCCGGCTTCCGCGTCACGCCGCTCGAGATCGAGTTCTGGCACGACCGCCCGTTCCGCCTGCACGAGCGCATCGTGTTCCGGCGCGGCGCCTCCGGCGAGCCCTGGCGCAAGGAGCGGCTCTATCCTTGAGCCGCGTGACGCGCGTGCTGCGGACGCGGTAGTGTCTGTCCCAACCAAAACCTGACCCTGGGAGGAATGCGCCATGAAAGCCGCCGTGATGCACGAGGCCAACAAGCCGCTCGTCATCGAGGACGTCACCATCAACAAGCCGGCGGCGCGGGAGGTGCTGATACGCACCGCCTATGCCGGGCTGTGCCACTCGGACCTGCATTTCATCGAGGGCCTCTATCCGCACCCGGTGCCTGTCGTGCTCGGCCACGAGTCCGCGGGCATCGTCGAGGAGGTCGGCTCCGAGGTCACCTACGTCAAGAAGGGCGACCACGTCATCACCTGCCTCTCCGTGTTCTGCGGTACCTGCGACAACTGCACGACCGGGCGGCCTTTCATCTGCACCGATACCAGCGTGAAGATGCTGCCAGGCGTCGCCAAGCGGCTCAGCCTCAACGGCAAGCCGCTGCACACCTTCACCAACCTCTCCTCGTACGCCGAGATGATGCTGGTGCACGAGAACGCGCTGGTGAAGATCGGCAACGACTTCCCGCTCGACCGCGCCGCGCTCATCGGCTGCGGCGTCATCACGGGCTACGGCGCCGCCGTGAACACCGCCAAGGTCGCGCCGGGCGAGAACGTCGCCGTCATCGGCTGCGGCGGCGTCGGCATGGCAGCGATCAACGGTGCGGCAATTGCGGGAGCCGGGCGCATCATCGCCATCGACACCAACCCCGTGAAGCTGCAGCTCGCCACCAAGCTCGGCGCCACCGACCTCATCAATCCGAGGGACGGCGACCCCGTCCAGCAGGTCAAGGACCTCATGAAGGGCGGCGTGCACCACGCCATCGAGTGCCTCGGCACCAAGGCGACCGCCGAGCAGGCGTTCCAGATGCTGTCGGCCGGCGGGACCGCCACCATCGTCGGCATGGTGCCGTTCGGGCAGAAGATCGAGCTGCACGGCTTCGACTTCCTGCGCGAGCGCAAGATCCAGGGCTCGTCGATGGGCTCCAACCGCTTCCGGGTGGACATGCCGCGCCTGATCCAGTTCTACCAGCAGCGCAAGCTGCACCTCGACGACTGGATCTCCGACCGCATCAAGCTGTCCGAGATCAACGAGGGCTTCGCCAACATGAAGGCCGGCAAGGTCGTGCGCAGCGTCATACAGTTCGACGCGTAGCTTTGGTCATCCCGGTGCTCGTCACCGGGATCCAACCCTCAGTTTGCTTCGGCGCTCGTGGATCGATGGATCCCGGTGACAAGCACCGGGATGACGAACGCGTCAGCCGGCCCCGCCGAGCTTCGCGTCGAGCGCCAGCGCCGCCTCGAGCAGAACCTGGGCGCCGGCGGCGCAGTGCTCGCGCGTGGCGCTCTCGGCCTCGTTGTGGCTCAGGCCGTCCTTGCACGGCACGAAGATCATGGCCGTCGGCGTGACCTTCGACAGGTGCACGGCATCGTGGCCGGCGCCGGAGATGATGTCGCGATGGGGGTATCCGAGCGCCTCGGCGCCCGCTCGCACCGCCGCCACGCAATCGGGATGGAAGCGGATGGCGGCGAGATCGTGCAGCTTCTTGGTCTCGATCGCGACCTTGACCTCGCGGCCGATGGTGTCGATGGCGCCATAGAGGCTCGCCTCCATCGCGGACAGCACGGTATCGTCGTGGTGGCGCAGATCGACCGTCATGCGCACCACGCCGGGGATGACGTTGGGCGAGTTGGGCTCGACCTCGACGCGACCGACGGTACCGACTGCCGTCGGCGCATGCGCCAGCGCGATCCTCTGCACCTCGAGCGCCAGGCGCGCGCACGCGACCATGGCGTCGGCGCGACGCGGCATCGGTGTCGTTCCCGCGTGGCTCTCGCGGCCGGTGATGGAGGCCTCGTACCAGCGCACGCCCTGCACGCCCGTGACGACGCCGATGGTCTTGTCCTCGGCCTCCAGGATCGGGCCCTGCTCGATGTGCAGCTCCAGGTACGCGGACAGCGGCATGCCGATCTTCGCCTCGCCTCGCCAGCCGATGGCATCGAGCGCGTCCCCGAGTCGCACGCCCGCGATATCGGTGATGGCATCGGCCTCGGCCCGGCCGTAGACGCCGGCGAACACCCCCGAGCCCAGCATGGCTGGGGCGAAGCGGGCGCCCTCCTCGTTGGTCCAGTTCACCACCACGAACGGCGCGTTGGTCTCGTAGCCGGCCGCCACCAGCGTGCGCAGGGCCTCGAGCGCGCCGAGAACGCCAAGGTTGCCGTCGAACTTGCCGCCCGTGGGCTGGGTGTCGAGATGGCTGCCGAGGGCAATCGGGGCCAGGTCAGCCCGCCGGCCGGGGCGCAGGGCGAACATATTGCCGACCTCATCGACGCTGACCTTGCAGCCCAGCGCTTCCGTCGTGCGCTTGAACCAGGTGCGCACCTTGGCGTCCTCTACGGTCAGGGTCTGGCGGTTGATGCCCCCCTTGGCCGTGCCGCCGATGGCGGCGGTCTCCATCAAGGTCGACCATAGGCGCTCAGGATCGATACGCAGGTTGCTCGGCATTCGGCTGTCCCCCAGGGTTGGCGAGAGGCGCAACCTTACACGTGCTGGCGGATCGGGGCCTAGGGTGCTCGCTTTGCGAGCAGCGGGGCCATGCTGGAAGCATGTCTCCGACATGACCCCGGCGACCCCGCTGGGAGGAGACCTCCCAGACCCTCCCCCTTTTGAAGACAAAAAGGAGGGAGTTCGGGGTCTCGTCATGTCGGAGACGTGCCTTCGGCATGATACGGGTGCGGGCGGTAGCCCGCTCGCGCAGCGAGCCTGCGGCGTGCTAATGTTCACACCAATGTCCATAACCCCCAACGCCGAGCGCAAGACCCTGATCCTGACCGGGGCCTCGCGCGGCATCGGCCACGCCACCGTGAAGCGCTTCGCCTCCGCCGGCTGGCGCGTCATCACCTGCTCACGCCACGGCTTCCCCGAGAACTGTCCTTGGGAGATGGGGCCCGAGGATCACATCCAAGTCGACCTCGCCAATCCCGAGGACACGCGCCGTGCCATCGGCGAGATGCGCGCACGCCTCGCTGCCCAGGATTCCCGCCTCAATGCGCTGGTCAGCAATGCCGCCATATCGCCCAAGGGCGAGGGCGGGCGCCGGCTCGGTGCCATCGAGACCTCGCTCGAGGACTGGGAGCACGTGTTCCAAGTCAATTTCTTCGCCCCCATCACGCTGGCCCGCGGGCTGATCGCCGAGCTGGAACGCGCGCACGGCGCCGTGGTCAATGTCACCTCCATCGCCGGCGGTCGCGTGCACCCCTTCGCGGGGGCGGCCTACGCCACCTCCAAGGCTGCGCTGGCGGCGCTGACGCGCGAGATGGCGGCCGATTTCGGCCCGCGCGGCATCCGCGTCAACGCCATCTCGCCGGGCGAGATCGACACCGCGATCCTCTCGCCCGGCACCGAGAAGATCGTGCGGGAGCAGATCCCGCTGCGCCGGCTGGGCGAGCCTGAGGAGGTGGCCAAGGCCATCTACTTCCTGTGCACCGACCAGTCGAGCTACGTGCACGGCGCCGAGCTGCACATCAACGGCGGCCAGCACGTGTAGGGCCGGCGGGCGCGCCGGTTCGCTTGCGGCAGGCCGGCCCGGCAGGCTATATACCCGCTCTCGGCGCTCAGCCTTCGGGCGGCGCCGGTACTTCGGTCGGGCGGAGCGTAGCGCAGCCTGGTAGCGCACTTGCTTCGGGAGCAAGGGGTCGGGAGTTCGAATCTCCCCGCTCCGACCAACACTTAGCCCGCAAATGAGAGCACCGGCGGACGGATTGGGCTTGCGCTTGGCCTTTGTCTTCCGATCCGGGGTGGATCGCAGTCCGCCGAATGAGACCGTGGATCCGCTCCGTGGCCTCGTCTGTTCCGTATAGGGGGCGCGAGATCCGCTTGCCTGCGGCGGGGTCCGTCCTCATGGCACCCGGGGGCACTCGAGCCCGTGACTCGGTTTGCAAGTTCGCATAGGACTGCTCTGCCTAAGCTTGGTCGACCATTGGGGTCGGCCATAGGGAGTGGAATCCCGTGAGCAGGTTTTGGATCGCAAGCTTTCTGACGTGTCTAGTGATTTGTGTTTGCGCCCTGCCGGGAGCCACCGTTGCACAAGTCTGCCCAGGGACCGCGTGGGAGCGCGTGGCCCCAAAGGATGCCGGATGGTCAGCCCGCAGACTGAAGAAGGCCGATGCCGTCGCCAGGTCGCTGGATAGCGACAGTTATGTTGTTGTGAGCGGCGGCAAGATCGTTTGGGAGTATGGCGACACGTCGCTGGCCTCCAACGTGCACTCCGTGCGCAAGAGCATCGCCAGCATGCTCTTCGGCATCGCGCGTGATCGCAAGCAGATGCCGCTCGATCGCACCCTCGCCGACCTCGGCATCGACGACAACCAGGGCCTGTCACCCACCGAGAAGACTGCAACCATCCGCAACCTGATCTCGGCGCGCTCGTGCATCTATCATCAGGCCGCCTATGAGACGAAGGAGCAGATCGGGCGGCGTCCCGAGCGCCACTCCTGTCGGCCCGGTGAACGCTGGTTCTACAACAACTGGGATTTCAATGCGCTGGGTACCATCTATCAGACCGTTGCCGGCATGACCTTGTTCGACGCCTTCGAGAGCGACATCGCCGGGCCCCTGCAACTCGAGCATTTCAGGAAGTCCGAGCATGCCGTGTTCCATCGCGAGGACGTGTCGCGGCATCCCGCCTACCTCTTCAGGCTCTCGGCACTCGACATGGCCCGCATCGGACTCCTGATGTCGCGCGGAGGCGATTGGTGCGGCAAGCGCATCGTTTCGAAAGGCTGGGTGGAGGAAAGCACCGGCAAGATCTCGGATACCAATCGCAAGACGAGCTACGGATATATGTGGTGGGTCGGGGAGGACGGCAGGCAGCTCGGCGCAGAGTTCAAGGGCAAGACCTTCAGTGCGCGTGGCGCCCGCGGACAGTTCATGATTGTCAATCCAGCGGACGATATCGTGATCGTTCACCGCGTCGACACCGACGTGAAGGGCCAGCGGGTCAGCCCGAGAGACTTCGAGGAGCTGGCGCAGGCCATTGTCGCGGCGCGGCGATAGGCGAATATTTGCCGGGCATCGCGCATGCCCGCAGGAGGATCGCATGCGCACGATCGCGCTCACCGCCGTTGTCAGCCTCGTGCTGTCGACGATGGTGGCGCTGCCCGCACCTGGCGCGGCGATGCCGTTGCCTGCGGGCTCCAGCGAGCGCCGCCTGTCGCTCGCAGATGCACGCCTCACCGTCTTCACCTACCGCCCTGCTTGCCGCGATCCCTCCCTGCTCCTCGTCTTCCACGGCCAGGGCCACAACGCCGCCGACTATCGCGACTGGGCGCGTCCGCTTGCCGACAAGCATTGCATGCTGGTGGTGGCGCCGAGGTTCTCCAAGTCGCAGTTCCCGCGCTGGCGCTACCAGCACGGCGGCATCGCGCGCGACGGCGAAGTGCAGGATCCGCGCGAGTGGTCGGGACGACTGATCCCCGAGCTGGCGGAGCGCATCCAGCAACTCGAGGGCCGCAAGATGCCCTATTCGCTCATCGGCCATTCCGCCGGCGGCCAGTTCCTGAGCCGCCTCGCCGCGTTCACGCCGACGCAGGCGCGGCGCATCGTCATCGCCAATCCGGGCACGCACGTCCTGCCCGATCCGAAGATCGAGGCACCCTACGGGTTCGGCGGCGTCTACGCCTCGAACGACGTGGACAAGGAGTTGCGGCGTTACCTCGGGACACCGATCACCATCTTCCTCGGCCACGACGACACGGACGAGGAGGGTCTGAGCACGAGCCCCGAGGCCAATGCGCAGGGACCAACCCGTCACGAGCGTGGGCTCAATGCCTTCAAGGCTGCCCAATCTCTCGCGCAGGCGCGCGGCTGGCCCTTCAATTGGCGCCTCGTCGAGGTCCCGGGCGTCGGCCACAAGGCCAAGAAGATGTTCGCCGCACCCGAGGCCTCGGCTGCGTTGAAGCCGTGACGGGCCGCGCCATGCTCAGCTTGGAGATTTGCGGGTGCTGAAGCAGCTGGCGCTGGCAGCGCTCGCCCTTGTGGCGTCCGCAACCGCCTGTCCGCTCGCGGCCAAGCTCGTCGAGACGACCATCGAGGTTCCGGTCGAGGTGAGGGATGCGCAGGGCCAGATCGTGCGCCAGCCGATCAAGGTCACGATCTTCCGCGACGATGCTCGACCGCGTGCGCCCTTCATGATCCTGAACCACGGCCGCTCGGCCAAGGCCGTCCAGCGCGCGGGCGTGAAGCCAGCCCAGTATGCGGCCAACGCCCGCTACTTCGTCTCCAGGGGCTATGCTGTCTTCATGCCGGTGCGCATCGGCTACGGCGCGAGCGGCGGCGCGGACGTCGAGAACTCCGGTCCCTGCGCGGCCAAGGCGTACCGGCGGGTCTACGAGGCAGGGACGACGCAGAGCCTTTCCGTCATCGAATTCGCAAAGGCGCAGCCCTATGTCGATCCCGCGCGCGGCATCGTCGTCGGTCAGTCGTTCGGCGGTACGATCACGATTGCGCTCGCGGCCAGGAACGTCCCCGGCGTGCTTGCGGGGGTGAATTTCGCCGGCGGCGGGGGAGGCAGGCCGGATACGCATCCCGAGCAGCCGTGCAGCGTGGAGCGCATGACGCAGCTCTTCGCCTCCTACGGCGCCACGGCCCGCATTCCTACTCTCTGGGTCTACAGCCGCAACGACAAGTTCTGGGGGCCGGAGCTCCCGCGCGTCTGGCACAAGGCCTTCACCGACCGCGGCGGCATGGGCGAGTTCGTGTCCTTGCCCGAGTACAAATCGGACGGCCACCCCTCCTTTACGGGCGCGCCGGAGGCCTGGAAGCCGGCCTTCGAGGCGTTCCTAAAGTCGTGTTGTACTGAGGGCAAGCGCTCGGCTGCTCCCGAAGCCGCGGAGCCTGTGCGCCCGCCGGACACACCCGAGGCGTTCACGCGCACGCTTGCCGCTTGGGCCGCCAGGCACAAGGTGGAGAAGGCCGTCATCATCGTTCGCCGCGGCGGGCGCGTGGTGCATCAGGCCGGTATCGGCGGGGCCGATCCATCGTCGCCGGTGCTGCTTGCAAGCCTGTCGAAGGCGATCACAGGAGCCTGCATCGCGACCCTCGTCCGGGACGGGAGGCTCGGGTTCGACTGGCCGCTGTCGAAGGCGCTGGCAAAGCACTTCGCGGCGCACGGACGGCCGAAGGACCAGCGCATCGAGCGCATCACGATCGCCCAACTCCTCACGCATCGGGCGGGGTTTGCGAGTGCGGCCGACGGCGAGGACTCCGCAACGCGATCGGTGCTCGAAGCCTACCTCGGGAAGCATTCGACGCGCGAGGCGCCCAAACCCGTCTACATCACCATGCTGTTGGGCGAGACGCTGCTGCGCGATCCGGGCGAGACGTTCGCCTACTCCAATGCCGGCTACATGCTGCTCGGCGCGGTGATCGAGGAGGCGACGGGGCAGGCCTATGAACAGTACTGCCGTGAGGCCGTGCTGAAGCCCGTCGGCGCCGCCGGTGCGCTCGATCCCACGTGGGGTGTGCTGTGGGCCACCGGCGGCTGGCGCATGGCCGGCGCCGACTACCTCGCCTTCCTCGACCAGCACGATCCCGACCGCGCGACCTGGGGGTCGGCCGTGCGCTCCTGGACACTCGATCCGACGGCCAAGACGTTCGGGCCGGCCAGCCCGAAGAATTGGTATGGTCCGGGCATCCGCATCCGCGATGCCGGCCGCGGGCTCGAGCTCTGGCACACCGGCACCTGGCGTCGGCGCGTGCCGCCGGACGCCCAAGGTCCGCGCGCTGCCGAGACGAGCCTGCTTGCCGTCCGTATCGCCGACGGCACGTCCTGGTTCATCCACTCGACGCCACTCGTGCTCGACGGCGCCCGCAACGAGCTGGACCGGGAGCTACTCACGGCCTATCGATCGATACGCCGCTGGTGAGCATTTGACGCCGAGAGTCAGCGAGGAGCTGTTCGCACGGTGCAGGGGCACACACCTCGATGCGCCGCCGTGAGTAGTGAGCAAGGTGTACTGGCCGCCCCTGCGCCGGGACGACCGAGCGGTCGCGGTCAACGGCAATGGGCTCAGAGCGTGCGCCGGCTCTTGATGGCGGCGGCCAGAGTGCCCTCGTCGAGGTAGTCGAGCTCGCCGCCGATCGGCACGCCGTGCGCAAGGCGCGTCACGATCACGCCGCGCCCCTGCAGCTGCTCGGTCAGGTAGTGCGCCGTCGACTGGCCCTCGACTGTGGCGTTGAGCGCCAGCAGCACCTCCTTCACCGGCGGCGCAGCACGCTCGATCAGCTTCGCAATGTTGAGCCGGTCAGGACCGATGCCGTCGAGCGGCGAGAGATGGCCGCCGAGCACATGGTAGAGACCCTTGACCACGCCCGCCCGCTCCAGCGCCCACAGGTCGCCGATCTCCTCCACCGCCACGATCATCGTCCTGTCGCGCGCGGGATCGCGGCAGATCGTGCATGGCGTGACGGTATCGAGATTGCCGCAGTCGGAGCACTCGACGATCTTCGCCGCCGCGTCATTGAGCGCGGCCGCCAGCGGCTCCAGCAGGTCGGCCCGCCGCTTGATGAGCGCGAGCGCCGCCTTGCGGGCCGAGCGATGCCCGAGCCCCGGCAGCCGCGCCAGCAGCCCGATCAGCCGCTCGATCTCCGTCCCTGCAGCCTTCTTGGTCATCTCTTCAGCGAGCTGCGCCTTCAATTGGCGACGCGACAGTCCAGGGCTTGTCCCCGGTATCCAGCTATCAACCAACGCCGAAGCAAACCGCTTGGTGGATCCCGGCGACAAGCGCCGGGATGACACGTTGGATACTCAAAACAACTTCAGGCCTGGCGGCAGCGCGAGGCCGCCGGTGATCTCCTGCATGCGAGCCTGCACGGCAGCCTCGGCCTTGCCTTTGGCATCCTGGAAAGCGGCCATGACCAGGTCCTCCAGGATCTCCGCCTCCTCGGGCTTGATCAGGCTCGGATCGATCTTGACGCCGCGCGCCTCGAGCTTGCCATTGAGCTTGACCCTGACGAGGCCGCCGCCCGACTGGCCCTCGACCTCGAGGCCCGACAGCTCCTCCTGCAGCTTCTGCATGCGGCCCTGGATCTCCTGGGCCTGCTTCATCATCTTCATGAGGTCCATAGCCGCTCCATTGGTGAGGTGGTGAGATCGTGAATGGTGAGATGGTGCGTAGCGCGTCTGGCGTCAAACTGGATCCAAGCGCCTTCGTCGCGAGATGAATGGGAAGAACCTCGCAAATTGCTCCGCTCCCAACCTCACCATCTCACCACTCACCATCTCACCCAGTTCCAGTGTCGTCCTTCGCCCCGCCCGGCAGCGGACGCACGCTGGTGATCTCGGCGTCAGGGAACTGCTGCAGCACCGCCGCCACGGAGGGATGCTTCTTGAGATCGCTCACCTCGGCGGCGGCCCTCTCCCGCGCAGCCTCGCCGATCGTGCGCTCGCCCGGCGTCCTGCTCAGCGCCACCATCCAGCGCTTGCCGGTCCAGGCGTTGAGCTTTTCCCTGAGCTCATTGGCTAGCTCCTTGGGCGCGCCCGGCAGCAGATGCAGCTCGATGCTGCCGGCAGCGTCAAAACGCACGAGGCTCACGTGCTCTTCCAGATGCACCTTGAGCTTGGCTTCGCGCCGCTCGCCGGCCGTGGCGACCACATCCGCGAACGAGCGCACGATCGGCATCGCCACCACCACCGGCTCGGCGGGTCCGACGTCGTCGTCGAGGAGCGAATCTTCATCACCCGCCGGCTCGTCGTCGGACGCGATCGGCATGCTCGCGGGCTCAGCCGTCGCCGTGACCGCCGGTCGCCGCTCGGTCTTGTCGGCCGCCGCGGGCCGGCCGGCGGCGCGCTGGGGGGCACCGCCCAGCGCATTGATGATGTCGGCCGGCGCCGGCAGATCGGCGGTAAATGCAAGGCGGATCAGGACCATCTCCGCCGCCGCGGCCTGGT
>Ga0247830_10000971_pt1 | contig 11311 bp, 7 predicted proteins | sample 12C_Control_Day5_FD_207766 | JGI IMG/M metagenome (GOLD analysis project Ga0247830, IMG submission 207766) | Soil microbial communities from agricultural site in Penn Yan, New York, United States - 12C_Control_Day5 | ecosystem: Environmental > Terrestrial > Soil > Agricultural land | place: USA...
CGTCAGCCCCGAGCGCGGCCGCATCGAGCCCGATCCGGCCGGGCGCCTGCGCCGCATCGACATGCAGGAAGCCGCCCGTGCCATGGACCATCTCGGCCAGCTCGACGATCGGCTGGATCACGCCGGTCTCGTTGTTGGCGAGTTGGATCGAGACGAAGGCCGGCCCGCCGGCCTGCTCCAGCAGCGTGCGGAGCGCCGCGCCGCGGATGATGCCGTTCCCATCCACCGGGACGCGCGCTGCCTGCGGAGCGGCTTTGAGGATCGAATCGTGCTCGGTTGCGCCCACCAGAGCGGGACGCCCGCCCGCCAGCGACAGGGCGAGCGCATTCGCCTCGCTGCCGCCCGAGGTGAAGATGACGGCCTCTGGCCCGGCGCCGACCAGAGCGGCCACGCGCTCGCGCGCGTCCTCCACCCGCCGGCGCGCGACCCGTCCGAAGCGATGGACCGAGGAGGGATTGCCGCGATCCGCCAGCGCCTCGGCCATGGTCGCCGCGACCTCCGGCTTCACCGGCGCGCTGGCGTTGTGATCGAGATAGATCGGGCGGTCCATGGCGATTGGCTCGGGGCTGGCGATCGAGACCGCGCCTATTGCGCCGCGACGCGCAGGGCCGACTCCAGCTGCGCGGCGCGTCGGCCGCCCAGCACCCGCCGCTCGCAGACATCGGCAAGGCTGACCGAGCTCAGATAAAGATGGATCTGATTGCCCAACTCCTCCCACAAATCGTGGGTGAGGCAGCGGCTCTTATCGCGCTTGCAGCCGGCGCCGCTGCCGACCGGACATCGGGTGGCGCGGATCGGCTCGTCGACAGCCAGGATGATGTCCGAGATGCGCGTCTCCTCGATGGGGCGCGCGGGCAGATACCCGCCGCCCGGCCCGCGCACGCTACGCACCAGCCCGCCGCGGCGCAGCCGCGCGAACAGCTGCTCGAGATAGGAAAGCGAGATCTCCTGGCGCTGGGCGATGTCGGCGAGGCTGACGGGTGCGCCGCGGCAATGGCAGGCCAGATCGACCATGGCCATGACCGCATAGCGGCCTTTGGTGCTGAGCTTCATGGCATCGCCTCACGCCACCGGGCCGGCGAATTCCACCGGCTCCTTCTCCTCGCCCGCCGACTGCCTGCCTCCGCCGTTCTGCTCCAGCTCCGCCACGCGGTGGCTCAGCGCCGCGACCTCGCGCGCGAGCTGGTCCAGCGCGCGCGCGACCGGATCGTTCAGATCGCCGGTCGGGGTCCCGTAGGCCAAGAAGTCATGCCGGCATTCCTTCGGCGGGAGCTGGCGGGCCGCCGTCCCGACCATGGTCACGCCCGGCGGCACGTCCTTCACCACCACGGCGTTAGCGCCAATCCGCGCGCCTTCGCCGACCGTGATCGGACCCAGGATCTGCGCGCCAGAACCGATGATCACGCCGCTACGGACGGTCGGGTGACGCTTGCGGTTGACCTGCGAGGCGGAATCGACCGACGGCGCGACGCCGCCCAGCGTGACGTTCTGATACAGCGTCACGTCGTCCCCGATCTCGGCGGTCTCGCCGATCACGATGCCGACCGCGTGATCCATGAAGAAGCGCCGGCCGATGACCGCGCCGGGATGGATATCGGCCCCGCTCACCCAACGCCCGAGATTGGAGAGAAAGCGGGCCAGGAGCCGGAACTCGCGCCGCCACAGCGCATGCGCAGCCCGATGCAGCAGGACCGCGTGAAAACCCGGATAGGCGAGCGCCACCTCGGTGCGCGAGCGGGCGGCGGGATCGCGCGCGATGATGGAATCAATTTCCTCGCGAAGGTTCTTGAACATCCAAGGACCCGTCATGATATGATCCGGCCGCAGCCGGAAGGGGGAAGCGCCGGCTTTCCCGCCGGCCATAGTAAAAAACCTAGTACCAGAATCAAGTATTCTCCAAGGCGCCCACCAAACCAAGGTTAATAAACCTGAGTGCACAACTCGGGTACGGGATCGAGTGGGGCTGTTCAGGCGGGCCGCAATGCCGGATGTGATCTTCAACGGACCCGAAGGGCGCCTGGAGGGGCGATACCAGCACGGCAAGACAGCCGGCGCGCCGATCGCCCTCATGCTGCACCCGCATCCGCAGCATGGCGGCACCATGAACAACAAGGTGGTTTACACCCTCTACCAGATCTTTCAGCGCCGCGGCTTCTCGGTGCTGCGCTTCAACTTTCGCGGGGTGGGCCGCTCCCAGGGGAGCTTCGACTATGGCGAGGGCGAGCTCAGCGACGCCGCCTCCGCGCTCGATTGGCTGCAGGCCTACAATCCCAGCGCCTCCGCCTGCTGGATCGCCGGTTTCTCCTTCGGCGCCTGGATCGGCATGCAGCTCCTGATGCGGCGGCCGGAGATCGCCTCCTTCATCTCGGTGGCGCCGCCCGCGAATATGTATGACTTCGGCTTCCTCGCCCCTTGCCCCTCCTCCGGGCTCGTCGTGCATGGCGACAGCGACGAGATCGTGCCTAAGGAGGCGGTGCAGAAGCTGGTGGCCAAGCTCTCGGCGCAGCGCGACATCACGATCACGCACCGCGTCATCCCGGGGGCTAATCATTTCTTCTACAACCACCTGCCGCAGCTCGAGCAGGCGGTGGAGACCTACCTCGAAGCCGCGGGCGCGCGCGCCTGATCCTCACCGCTCGGCCGCGTGGAAGCGCCCCCCTGTGATGGGCCGAGGTGCGCCCGTCGTCTCGGGAAAGCTGATCGGCAGGCCCTTGCGGCTGCGCACGGCCATATAGGCGAAGGCCTGCGCCTCGATCGCATCGCCGTCCCAGCCGATCGCCTCGATCGGATCGACCGGCGCGCCGAGACGGGCGCGCAGCGCCGACATGAGGGCCGGGTTGTGCCGGCCGCCCCCGGTCACAAGCCAGCGCAGCGGCCGCTCCGGCAAGTGCGGCAGCGCCGCCGCCGCCGCCGTAGCCGTGAAATGCGTCAGCGTCGCGGCCCCGTCCTCCGGCCCCAATCCCGCGAGCAGGGCCGGCGCGCTGCGGAAATGATTGCGGTCGAGCGATTTTGGAGGGGGGCGCCCGAAATACCCGTCCTGCATCATCAGAGCGAGCAAGCGCTCCTCGACACGTCCAGCTGCGGCGAGCCGGCCGCCTTCGTCGATCGGGCGGCCGATATGGGAGTGCGCCCAATCGTCGATCAGCGCGTTGCCTGGCCCGGTGTCGAAGGCACGCAGCGCGCCGTCGCCGCCGATCCAGGTGACGTTCGCGACGCCGCCGACATTGAGCACGGCCACAGGCTTCTCCAGCGCCGCGGCGATCGCGCGGTGGAACACGGGCGCGAACGGCGCCCCCTCGCCCCCCGCGGCGACGTCGGCGGATCGGAAATCGTTCACCACGGCAATCCCGGTCAGCTTCGCCAAGAGCGCGCCATCGCCGATCTGAACGGTGCGCCGCTCCAGCGGCGCGTGGAAGATCGTGTGCCCATGGAAGCCGATGAGGGCGACCGATCCCTTGCCCGTCCGCGCCTCGCGCAGCAGCGCCTTCACCGCGTCGGCGTGCCGGCGCGTCAGCTCCTCCTCCAGCCCGGCATCGGCCCGGGTCGAGGCGACGGCCTGCGCGAGCCGCGCGCGGAATGCGGGGTCGTAGGGCTCGGTAAGGAAGGCGACCGGCTTCAGCCGCGCCTCGCCGTCCGTCTCGATCAGGGCGGCGTCGATCCCGTCCATGGAGGTGCCGCTCATCAATCCGAGGGCGAGGACTGGCTCCGGATCCATGTGAAGGCCTCCGCTTTGTGCACCGGGCAAGGGTGTGGTAAAGGGCGCCCATGCGACCGGCCGCTGGCGTCGCCGGCGGCAGGAGAGAGAGTCCAAGGTCCCGTGAGCGCCGTCAAATCCGATTTCCTGCGCATCGCCACCGAGCGCGGCTTCGTGCAGGACTGCACCGACACCCAAGCGCTGGATCGCGCGCTGCGCGAGGGGATCGTCACAGGCTATGTCGGCTATGACTGCACCGCCGATTCGCTGCATGTCGGCAGCCTCGTCTCGATTATGCTGCTGCGCCTCTTCCAGCGCTGCGGCCACCGCCCGATCGTGCTCATGGGCGGGGGGACCACCAAGATCGGGGACCCTTCGGGCAAGGACGAGCAGCGCCAGCTCCTGACGCAGGAGCAGATCCAGCGGAACATGGCGGGCATCCGCAGCGTGTTTGAGAAGTTCCTGCGCTTCGGCCAAGGGCCAAGCGAAGCGGTGATGGTGGACAACGCCGAATGGCTGGACCGTCTCGGCTATATCGAGTTCCTGCGCGAGGTCGGACGCCACTTCACCATCAACCGCATGCTGACCTTCGATTCGGTCCGCTTGCGGCTCGAGCGCGAGCAGCCCCTGACCTTCCTAGAATTCAACTACATGCTGCTGCAGGCCTACGACTTCGTCGAGCTGGCGCGACGCTACCGGTGCACGCTGCAGATGGGCGGCTCCGACCAGTGGGGCAATATCGTCAACGGGGTCGAGCTCGGCCGGCGGCTGGGCGGCCATGAGCTCTACGGATTGACCACGCCGCTGATCACCACATCCTCCGGCGCGAAGATGGGCAAGACCGCGAGCGGTGCGGTCTGGATCAATGCCGAGAAGCGCTCGCCCTACGACTACTGGCAGTTCTGGCGCAATGTGGAGGATGCGGATGTCGGCCGCTTCCTCAAGCTCTTCACCGAGCTGCCGATGGATGAGATCGGCCGGTTGGAGCGGCTGGGCGGCGCCGAGCGCAACGAGGCCAAGAAAATCCTGGCGACCGAGGCGACCGCGCTCGCGCATGGGCGGGCCGCGGCGGACACGGCTGCGGAGACGGCGCGCCGCACCTTCGAGGAGGGCGCGGTGGGCGAGGCCCTGCCGCGCTTCGCCGTGCCGCGCGCCGAGCTGGACCGCGGCATCCCCGCCTTCGAGCTGCTGCACCGCGCCGGGCTTGCCGCGAGCAAGGCCGAGGCGCGGCGGCTGATCAAAGCGAACGGCGCCCGGCTGAACGACGCGCCGATCGCAGATGAGATGCGGCCTGTGACCTCGGCCGATCTCGATGGGGACGGGGTGATCAAGCTGTCGGCCGGCAAAAAGCGCCACGCGCTCATCGAGGCGGGCTGATCACCTGCCCTCGCGCGGCGGCAGAGGCGTGAAGTCCTCGTCGCCCTTGCCGCCGCCTTTGCCGTCCTCGCCGTCGAAGATGTTGAAAAGCCCGCGCAGGAATCCGGGGGCAAGCGCGGCCAGCGGATTGACCGAAACCTTGGGGTCCTCGAGCGGGCCGTGGGCGCGGTAGGTGGCGGCGAACAGCCCCTCCCCTTCGCCGCCGGTGAGGATGCGCCCGATCAGCGGAATCTCGCCGATCACCTGGCTGACCACATAGGCGGGCACGATCGTGCCCTCGATGTCCAGCTCGTCCGCATCCAGGTTGATCTTGCCCTGCGCGGTGATGCCGAGCGCGGGGCCGTAGGCGCGCGCCTTCTCGATCTCGATGCGCTCGTCGGTCAGCAGCATCCTGCCGGTGAAGCGCGCAAAGGGGATGCCCTCCTTGGCAAGGAGGCTGTTGATGTCGGCGAGCTTGGCCTCCTGCAGGAGCTTGGCCATGACCTTGCCGCGCACGACGCGATAGTCCTGCATCTCGGCGCGGACCGGCAGCGGCGCGGCCAGGCCGGCCTCCTCGGACTGGCCCTCGATTGTCAGCGTTCCGCCCACCAGCGTCTCGATCAAGCGCGCGGTGCGCAGCAAGGCGCCGGCATCGTCGCTGTCGATGCGCAGCGCGCGGCGACCGGTCGCCGGATCCAGCCCGTAGCGCAGCGACATGGTCTTGCCGCCGGGCAGCCCGCCGGACACCTCCGCCGACTGCCAGCGCTCGCCGTTATGAGCCAGATCGAGCGAGGCAGGGGCAAGACCGCGATCCTCGCCCGTGCGCAGCTCGGTGAGCTGCGGGGCGATCAGGTGAAAGGCCTCCCCGCGCTCCTTCTTCGAGGCATCGGAGCCATCCGCCTCCTCGGCACGGCGGTCGAGATAGGCCCCCGCATCCAGGACGCCTCCCTTGATGCGCACCAGCGTAGCCGCGCCCAGCTCCACATCGATACCGGTCAGGCGCGATCCTCCCCAGGCGAGGCGGTCGAGGGCGATGCGGGTCGGCGCCGCGCCGCCGCGCCCGAACGCGACCGTGCCGGCGAGGCTGAGGTCGCCGGCCTCCAACGTCACGCCATTGAGGGCGGTCACCTCAAGCTTGCGCAAGGCGAGCTTCGCGCGCGCGCGGCCGGGCACGCCGGCCTCCTTGCGCCAACCGAGCGGCTCGGCCAGCATCGAGGCGCGGGTCAAGTCGGCGGTGACGTCGGCGGTCGCGGCTTCGCCCTTGCGCGTGTAGAGGATGGTGAGCGGCGTCGGCCCCTCGATCCAGGGCGCGGTGTGCAAGCCGAGCGCGGCACGGGCGCGCGTGTCGGGCGTGAGCTCCGCGGCGATGCGTGTGTCGAACTCGGCCTTCCCGAAATTTTCCCGCCATTCCAAGCGCGCCGGGGTGTCGGCGATGGCGGCGGTCCCGGACAGGGTCATCTTCTTGGTGTCGACCGCGAGATCCAGCACGCCGTCGCGGACCGGGGCGCCGAACGCCGCCTCGGTGAGGGCCGCATCCGTGAGCTTTGCCTCGACCCGCACCTGCACGTCCTCGATCTCCACCTCGTTGTCGGCGGGTAGCCGGAACCAGAGATGCGCCTCGGCCGTGCCGGACGCAGTCTTGGGATCGAGCCCCATCTTGCGCGGATATCCGAGGCGGTCGCGGTCGAGCAGAAGAAGCGCATCGCGGACCGGCCCTGTCACGCGGCCGTCGATGGTGACGATCTCGGGCTCCTTGTCGAGGCTGCTCACCTCGACCGTGCCGCTGCGCACCACCAGCCGTCCTGAATGGGCGGCGCCGATCGTCATGGTGAGAACGTTCCCCTGGAGCCGGCCCTCGCCTGCAACGTCCTCCAGCGCAGGCAGCCCGTCCAGATACTCCACGGTGAGCCCGCTCGCGCGGAAATAACCCTCGGCGCTCTCGACGACGGCATCCTCCGGGCGCGCCCTGGGGATGGTCAGTGCGAGCTGAACCTGGCCCTCCTCGACCGTGCCTCCGACGATGTTCTCGGCGACCCACGCGCGCGCCGCGGGGCCAAGCCCTTCCGGCCAGTAGCGCAGGACGGTTTCGGTCGGCGCGGCGTCGGTCGCAAGAGAGGCTTCCACCTGGATCGCCTCCGCGCCGGAAAGGCCGGCAGCAGTGCCGGACAGCAGGAGAGTCGGGCCATCGAGGATGGTCATCTCGGCGTGGTCGAGCTCCAGCCGGTCGAAGCCGTCGAACAGCCGGCCTTGCAGATTGGCGCCAGCCATGGGCAAGGGGTCCGGATAGAGCTCGGGAATGGCGATCGCGCCCTGACCTGCGGCCAGCGAGAATTTCACCTCGCTAACCTGCCCCGACCGTTCGATCAGGCCAGAGATCGCACCGCCCACCATCACCTGCAGCCGCTCGATCTCCGGGATGCCGGCGAGCGCAGCCAGCGTCATCGGGTCGAGCGCCGTCGCCTCGATGTTGGCCGCCGCGGGCCGCTGATCGGCGGGCACGAACAGCTCCGCCCGCAGGGAGGCGTTCCGCTCGCGCTGCACCAGCGCGGCGTCCGCCTCCACGCGCGCGCCGGCACTTGAGCGCCGTAGCCGAAAGTTCACGGCGGGCAGACGCCAGGTCCGCCCCAAACGGCGGTCAAGCACGATGACGCTCGCCTGCCGGACGACGATGCGGCGCAGGTGCCGGCGATCCTTGGCGGGCTGCAGAAGCACCAGGGCGAGATCGGGCGTGAAGGGGTCGATCTCCTGTTCCTCGGTCTCGCCGAAGCCGAGCTGCAGGCTACCTTCGGCGGTGCGGACCACGATGAGGCGCGGGCCCGACACCTCGATCGCCGAGGGAGCGATCTCGCCCACCAGCAAGGCCGGAACGCTGAGCGAGACCGCGATATCGGGCAACTGCGCCAGCCCGTTGCCTTCGGCGTCCTGGACCTGCACGTTGCGCGCGTGCAGATCCAGCGGGCTCTCCCATCCCGACCAGGTGAGCACGGTCTCGGCAATCTTGACCTTGATGTTGGGATCGAGCTCGTTCAGGCCCCGTTCCAGATAGGGGGTGAGGAACGAGACCCGGAACGGGGCCTCGTCCTTAAGACGCACGGCCAGGACGCCGCCCGCTATGATGACGACAGCGAGCAGCCCGGCCAGGACTTCAAGCAACAGGATCGCGGCGTGGCGGAACACAATCCGCATGGGGAGGGCGCTGGTCCTTCGCGTGGGTTCGACTTGACCCCCGAGCGGGCGATCCGCGAGTTTTGCCTGATTCGGCCCCGCAGGTCATGCCCGAGATTGCGCTGAACATCATCGAGGACCGTCTGCCTCGCCCGGCCCAGCCCGAGCGGGCGGAGCGGCTGCGCGCCCGCTGGAGCGAGCGGGCGCGGGCGGAAGGTGCGCAGGTCGAAGCCGCCGCGCAGGATCTGCTCGCGCATCCGTTGGCCGGCCGGCTGCTGGCGGGGCTGTTCGGATCGAGCCCGTTCCTCGGCGGCCTTCTGGTCGAGGAGCTCCCCTTCGCGCTCTCGGCCTTCCGGGAAGGGCCCGAGAGGGCCATCGCGCAGGCCCTCGCGGAGCTTGGAACGAGCGGCGCCGGCAGGCCCGAGCCCGCGCTGATGCGCGATCTGCGGATCGCGCGCCGGCGCTTGGCGCTGTCCATCGCCCTCGCCGACACGGCGGGGGCCTGGGACCTTGCCCAGGTCACGGGCGCCCTGTCCGGTTTCGCCGAGCGCGCGCTGTGCCTGGCCGCCTCGCACCTGCTCGCCACGGCGCACGATACCGGCGAGCTGCGCCTGCCCCACCCCCATGATCCGGAGCGCGAGAGCGGCTTCATCCTCATCGCCATGGGCAAGCTGGGCGCGGGCGAGCTCAACTATTCCAGCGACATCGACCTGATCGCTCTCTACGACCGCGACAAGGCGCTCTACACCGGCCGGCGCACGGTGCAGGATTGCTTCGTGCGGATGACGCACGGGCTCGTCCGCCTCCTGCAGGACCGCACCCCGGAAGGCTACGTCTTCCGCGTCGATCTGCGCCTCAGGCCCGATCCTGCCTCGACGCCGCCCGCCCTCTCGGTGCGTGCGGCGGAGACCTATTACGAGAGCATGGGCCAGAATTGGGAGCGCGCCGCCATGATCAAGGCGCGGCCGATCGCCGGCGACCGCGCCGCGGGCGCGGAGTTCCTCGCTCATCTCAAGCCCTATGTCTGGCGGCGGAACCTGGATTTCGCGGCGATCCGCGACATCCATTCCATCAAGCGCCAGATCCACGCGCATAAGGGCCACAAGGCGATCGCCGTGGGCGGCCACAACATCAAGCTGGGGCGCGGCGGCATCCGCGAGATCGAGTTCTTCGCCCAGACCCAGCAGCTGATCTGGGGCGGGCGGATGGCCGAGCTGCGCATGGCCGACACCTGCGGCGCGCTCGCGGCCCTGGCGCGCGTCGGGCGCATCGGCGAGGAGGCGGCGCGCACGCTGATCGAAGCCTATCGGTTCCTGCGCGCGACCGAGCACCGGCTGCAGATGATCGAGGACCGGCAGACGCAGACGCTGCCGCCGGACGGTCCCGAGCTGGAGGCTTTCGCCGCGTTCATGGGGTACGAGAGCGGGGCCGCTTTCTCGCGGGCGCTGGTGGGGCAGCTGCGCGCGGTCGAGCGCATCTATGCCGAGCTGTTCGAGGAGCAGCCGGACTTGAGCGGGCCCGGCAACCTCGTCTTCACGGGCACCGAGGCGGACCCCGAGACGGTGATGACGCTGGAGCGCATGGGCTTCAGCGACGGCGCGGCCGTGAGCGCGGCGATCCGCGCCTGGCATCATGGCCGCTACCGCGCGACGCGCTCGCAGCGCGCGCGCGAGCTTCTGACCGAGCTGATGCCGCGCCTCTTGCAGACGCTGGCCCGGACCGGCCACCCCGACGCGGCCTTCGCCCGGTTCGACGCCTTCCTCGCCAATCTGCCCGCGGGCGTGCCGCTCTTCTCCATGATCGGCGCCAATCCGGGCCTGCTCGATCTGATCGCCGAGATCCTCGGCGGAGCCCCGCGCCTGGCCGAGCAGCTCAGCCGGAAGCCGCAGCTGATGGACGCCGTCCTCGCGCCGGGCTTCGGCGCAGCGCCCCCGCGCGCGCCCGAGCTCGCCGCGGAGCTCAATGCCGTACTGGGCCAGGCCGAGGACTACCAGGAGGTGCTCGACGGATCGCGGCGCTGGCTTAACGACCGCACCTTTCAGATCGGCGTCGCCATCCTGCGCCATCTGATCGATGCCGATGCCGCCGGCCGCGCGCTGTCCGACCTCGCCGACGTCGCACTCAACGCCGTGCATCCCCATGTCGCGAAGAGCTTCGCCGAGCTGCATGGGGACCTGCCGGGGCCGGGCTTGGCGGTGGTGGCGCTGGGCAAGCTCGGCGGCCGCGAGATGACCGTCACCTCCGACCTTGACCTCATCTTCCTTTATGAGGGCGCCGAGGCGGGCGTCGCCTCCGCAGGGCCCAAGCCGCTGCCGGCCGCGCACTACCAGGCGCGGCTGTCGCAGCGGCTGATCAACGCCTACACCGCGCAGACGCAGGAAGGCCGGCTCTATGAGGTGGATATGCGCCTCCGGCCGTCGGGCAACGCGGGGCCGATCGCGGTCTCGCTGGAGGGGTTCCTGCGCTACCAGGAGGGCGAGGCCTGGACCTGGGAGCATATGGCGCTGACGCGCGCGCGTGTGATCGTCGCCGAGCCCCAGTTCCGCGCGCGCATCGAGGGCGCGATCCGTCGCATCCTCACCCGCCCGCGCGATGCCGAGAAGCTTGCCGCCGACGTCGCCTCTATGCGCCGGCGGATGGAGGCGCACAACCGGCCGGCCTCCGTCTGGGACGTGAAGCAGATCCCCGGCGGGCTCGTCGATGTCGAGTTCGTGGCGCAGTATCTGATGCTGCTGCATGGGGCGCTCCGCCCGGAGGTGTTGCATCCCAACACGGGCAAGGCTTTGCGCACGCTGGCGCGGCACGGGCTGCTCGCGCCGGAGCATGCGCGCAGGCTGGTCGAGGCGGGCCGGCTGTGGCGCGCGCTGCAGGGTTATCTGCGCCTGACCACCGGCGGCGGCTTCGAGGAGGCGCACGCGCCCGATCCGCTGCGCGCGAGCCTGGCGCGCGTGGGCGGGGCCGGCGGCTACGAGGACCTCACGAAAAAGATGGGCGAGACGGCCCGGCAGGTGCGCGGAATTTTCGAGGAGCTTGTGCTCGCGGCCGCGCCGAACCCCGAGACCAACCAACAACCCTAGCGGCCCCGAGGAGGATCCC
>Ga0247830_10000975_pt1 | contig 11288 bp, 7 predicted proteins | sample 12C_Control_Day5_FD_207766 | JGI IMG/M metagenome (GOLD analysis project Ga0247830, IMG submission 207766) | Soil microbial communities from agricultural site in Penn Yan, New York, United States - 12C_Control_Day5 | ecosystem: Environmental > Terrestrial > Soil > Agricultural land | place: USA...
GGCGATCATCCGGGCAAGCGCGGTGATCGCGTCGGGGATCGGCCCGCCGTTCGAACCGCTGTGCTGCGCGATCGGCAGCACGCTCACCGTCACCCGGCAGTCGGTCACGCCGCGCACGCTCGTGCCGATCGTGGGCACGCCCGTCCGATAGTTGCCGCCGTCGGCCACGACCGCGACGTCGGCCTTCAGCAGGTCGCCCTGCCCGCGCACGAGGTCGGGGAGATGCTCGGTCGAGCACTCCTCCTCGCCCTCGACGACGATCTTGACCGTCGCGGGCAGCGGCACGCCCTCGTCGGCGCCCAGCGCTCGGAGCGCGGCCGCGTGCACCGCGATCCCGGCCTTGTCGTCGGCTGCGCCTCGGCCGTACAGACGGCCGTCGCGGATCTGGGGGGCGAAGGGCCCGGATGTCCAGGCGGCTGCGTCGCCCTCGGGCTGTACGTCGTGGTGCGCGTACAGGAGGATCGTCGGCGCGCCGTCGGTCCCCGGGATCTCGGCGAAGACGGCCGGGTGGCCGTCGCCCAGCTCGATCAGACGGGCGTTCGACGCCCCGGCCCCGCGCAGCAGCTCGCCGGTGAGTTCGGCGCTCGCCCGCACGTGCGCCGGGTCGTACCCGGGGTAGCCGATCGAGGGGATCGAGACGAGGCGGGAGAGCTCGTCGATCGTACGGGGCATGCCGTCTGCGACGCGGGAGCGGAGGGTGTCGGTGTCCATGGCCGGGCACGATACCGGAGACCGGAGCGAGACCGCCGAGCCACGGGCACCCGCCCGGCGGGGCTCGCCGCTCTACGCCCGGAGCTCGCCCTCGGGCTCGGCCATCCGCCAGTCGTAGGGGCTCACGAACGAGGTCACGAGCTGCGCGTAGTTCGCCCGCGCGTAGGCCACCGGGTTCGGGATGTTCTGCTGGCTCATCGAGCCCTTCATCTGCTCGACGGCGTCGTAACCATGCTCCTCGAGCCAGGTCTCGACGTCGCGGAGCACGGTCGTCAGGTGATCGGGCCCCTCGTGGAGCAGCGCCGACGCCATCATCGCGACGTCGGCCCCGGCCAGGAGCACCTTCAGCACGTCGGAACCCGAATGCACGCCCGTGGTGGCCGCGATCGAGGCGTGCACGTGCCCGCGGAGGATCGCGATCCAGCGGAGCGGGAGCCGCAGCTCGTCGGGCGTCGACAGGTGCAGGGAGGGATCGACGCGCAGCTCCTCGAGGTCGATGTCGGGCTGCATGAACCGGTTGAACAGCACGAGCCCGTCGGCCCCGGCCGCGACCAGGCGGTGGGCCATGTGACCGACCGACGAGAAGAACGGCCCGATCTTCACGGCGAGCGGGATCGTGATCTCGGCGCGCACGGCCTCGACGAGCTCGACGTAGCGCTCCTCGACCGCGTCGCTCGTCTCCTCAGGGTCGGCCGCGATGAAGTAGACGTTCAGTTCGAGCGCGTCCGCGCCGGCCTCCTGGATCCGCTTCGCGTGGCCGATCCACCCGCCGATCGTGATGCCGTTCAGGCTCCCGATCACCGGGATCTCGAGCTCGCGCTTCGTCTCCTCGAGGTGGTGGAGGTACGTGTCGGTCCCCGTCGTGTAGTCGCCGAGCTCCGGCAGGTACGTGAGCGCCTCGGCGAAGCTCTGCGATCCCACCTCGAGCGCGCCATCGAGCTGGATCTCGTCGTGCTCGATCTGCTCCTCGAAGAGCGAGGGGAGCACGACCGCGGCCGCGCCGGCATCCTGCATCCGTCGCAGGGTGTCGATGCGCTGGCCCATCGGCGAGGCCGAGGGGACCACCGGGTTCCGGAGCTCGAGCCCCAGGTAATGGGTGCGAAGGTCCACGCTCATGTCGCCTCTCCCTCCTCACGGGCGTCGGTCCCGCCGGGCGTCTCCTCGTGAGCGCTTCCGCGCTCGATCCCGGCGGTCTGCTCGTACAGGTGCCAGCGTGCGTCGACGTCGTCCTGCGCGCGCCGCGACAGCATGTCGGCCCGGTCTGGGTCGGTGCGCCGCAACATCGCGTAGCGCGCCTCCTTCTCGGTGAACGCCGTCAGCGGCAGGGTCGGCTTCTTGCTGTCGAGGTGGAACGGGTGCTCCCCGGCCTCGGCGGCCGCCGGGTCGAACCGCCACAGTGGCCAGTAGCCCGACGCCACGGCCTCCTTCTGGTGGCTCATGCCGGTCGACATGTCGATCCCGTGTGCGATGCAGTGGCTGTACGCGATCACGAGCGAGGGTCCGCGGTGCGCCTCGGCCTCGGCGAGCACCTTGACCGTGTGAGGCATGTCGGCGCCCATCGCGATCTGGCCGACGTAGACGTCGCCGTAGGCGGTCGCGATCATCCCGAGATCCTTCTTGCCGCCGGACTTTCCCGCCGCCGCGAACTTGGCGACCGCACCGCGGGCGGTCGCCTTCGAGGCCTGGCCCCCCGTGTTCGAGTAGACCTCGGTGTCGAGCACCAGGACGTTCACGTCGCGTCCGGTCGCGAGCACGTGGTCGAGCCCGCCGAACCCGATGTCGTAGGCCCAGCCGTCGCCGCCCACGATCCAGACGCTCGTCGGGACCAGGGCGTCCGCCGCGGCCAGCAGGTCGGGGATCCGTGGATCCTCGACGTGGACGATCCGCTCGCGGAGCTGGCCGAGGCGCAGCCGCTGGAGCGCGATCGCCTCGTCGCCGCGCGCGGCCATCCCGTCGAGGAGACCGCGCACGAGGCCCTCGCCGAGCTCCGGCTCGATCGCTTCCAGCAGGTTCGCGGCCAGGTCGGCCTTCGCGTCGAGCGCGAGACGCATCCCCAGGCCGAACTCGGCGTTGTCCTCGAACAGCGAGTTGGCCCAGGCGGGCCCTCGCCCGTCGGGGCCGGCGGTCCACGGCGTGGTCGGGAGGTTGCCGCCGTAGATCGACGAGCAGCCCGTGGCGTTCGCGACCAGGAGGCGGTCGCCCACCAGCTGCGTGAGCACCTTCAGGTAGGGCGTTTCGCCGCACCCCGCACACGCCCCCGAGTACTCGAAGAGCGGCCGGAGCTGCTGCGAGCCCTTCACGGTGTCGGCACGCACGTCGGTGCGGGCGGGGTCGGGGATCGTCAGGAAGTAGTCGAACCACGCACGCTCGTCGTCGAGGTGCTCGTCCTTCGGGCACATGTCGATCGCCTTGTGTTTGACCTCGCTCTTGCTGCGGGCCGGGCAGACGTCGACGCAGATCCCGCAGCCGGTGCAGTCGTCGGGCGCGACCTGGATCGTCATCAGCCGGCCGTGGTGCTCGCGGTCCTTCCACTCCTTCGTCTTGAATCCGACCGGGCCGCCCTCGGCTGCGGCGGGTTCGAACACCTTCATCCGGATCGCAGCGTGGGGGCAGACCAAGGCGCACTTCGCGCAGTCGATGCAGATCGCCGGGTCCCACACCGGGATCTCGCGGGCGATGCTCCGCTTCTCCCACCGGGCGGTGTCGGTCGGGAAGGTCCCGTCGACGGGGAGCGCGCTCACCGGCAGGAGGTCACCCTCGCCCGCGATCATGGCCGCGGTCACCCGCTGGACGAAGTCGGGCGCGTCCGCGGGCACCGCGGGAAGCATCGGTGGGCCCTCGCCGACCTCGGCGGGGATCATCACCTCGGCCAGCGCGGCGATCGCGCCGTCGACGGCGGCGAAGTTCCGCGTGAGCACGGTCTCGCCGCGCTTGCCGTAGGTCTTCACGATCGCGGCTTTGATCGCCGACACGGCCTCGTCCGGCGGCAGGATATCGGCGATCGCGAAGAAGCAGGTCTGCAGCACCGTGTTCACGCGCGTGCCGAGGCCCGCCTCCTTCGCGACCCGGTAGCCGTCGACCACGAACATCCGCAGGTGCTTGTCGACGATGTGCCGGCGGGTCGGCTCGGGCAGGTGTTCCCACACCTCGTCCGGCCCGTACGGGCTGTTGAGCAGGAAGGTCGCACCCTCGGCGGCGACCGAGAGCACATCGGCGCGCTCGAGCCGCTCGAACTGGTGCACCGCGACGACGTTCGCCGAGCGGATCAGGTAGGTGGAGCGGATCGGGCGCGGTCCGAACCGCAGGTGCGAGACCGTGAGCCCCCCGGCCTTCTTCGAGTCGTACACGAAGAACCCCTGAGCGTGGAGGTCCGTCCCCTCGCCGATGATCTTGATCGTGTTCTTGTTCGCGCTGACCGTGCCGTCGCTCCCAAGCCCGAAGAACACCGCGCGCACGACGTCGGGGTCCTCGGTGTCGAAGTCCGGATCAACGGGCAGGCTCAGACGCGTCACGTCGTCGGTGATCCCCACCGTGAAGTGGTTCACGGGCTCGAGCGCCGCGAGCTCGTCGAGCGCCGCCTTGGCCATCGCCGGCGTGAACTCCTTCGACGAGAGGCCGTAGCGACCGCCGAGCACGCGCGGCAAGCCACCCGCGAACCGCGCGCGCCCGGCGGACGTCTCTTCGGCCAGAGACGTGACCACGTCCTGGTACAGCGGTTCGCCCGGGGCCCCGGGCTCCTTCGTGCGGTCGAGCACGACGATGCCGCGGACCGACTCGGGGAGCGCCGCCACGAGCGCCTCGCCAGAGAAGGGCCGGAACAACCGGCCCTTCACGAGCCCGACGCGCTCGCCGCTTTCGTTCATCGCCTCCACGGCTTCCTCGGTGGCGCCGGCGCCCGACCCCATGATGATCAGCACGCGCTCGGCCTCGGGATGCCCGACGTAGTCGAAGAGCCGATAGGGGCGCCCGGTGCGCGCGGCCAGCCGGTCCATCGCGGCCTGCACGAGGTCGGGCACCGCCGCGTACCACGCATTGCAGGCCTCTCGGGCTTGGAAGAAGACGTCGGGGTTCTGCGCCGAACCGCGCAGCCGCGGATGCTCGGGTGAGAGGGCCCGAGCCCGATGCTCGTGGACGAGCCGATCGTCGATCATCGCTCGCAGGTCCTCGTCGAGGAGTCCCTCGATCTTGTCGACCTCGTGCGACGTGCGGAACCCGTCGAAGAAGTGGAGGAACGGGACGCGGGACTCGAGCGTGACCGCGTGAGCCACGAGCGCGAGATCCTGCGCCTCCTGCACCGACGACGACGCGAGCATCGAGAACCCTGTCGTGCGGGCAGCCATCACGTCGGAGTGGTCCCCGAAGATCGAGAGCGCGTGGGTGGCGATCGTGCGCGCCGCGACGTGCATCACGAACGGTGTCAGCTCGCCCGCGATCTTGAACATGTTCGGGAGCATCAGCAGCAGGCCCTGGGACGCCGTGAACGTGGTGCCGAGCGCGCCGGCTTGGAGGGCCCCGTGGATCGCGCCGGCAGCGCCCCCTTCGCTCTGCATCTCGACGACCTGGGGGACGGCGCCCCACAGGTTGTGGCGGCCGGCGGCCGACCAGGCGTCGGCGAGCTCGCCCATCGACGTCGCCGGCGTGATCGGATAGATCGCGATCACCTCGGAGAGACGATGGGCGACCGCCGCCACCGCCTCGTTGCCGTCGACGGTGATACGCGGGCGCGTCGAAACCGGTGAAGGGGTGGCTTGCGTCTTCATGGTTGTCATCGTGGAAGCCGAGTGGAGCGGTCCCTAGGGCCGAAGGGCCCCACCGGACGGGGCCGCCTGCGCTGGCTACGGCGACAGGCGCTCCACCCGCCAGCCGTCCTCGTCACGGACGTAGTGCACCCGGTCGTGGAGCCGGAACGCGCGCGCCAGCCAGAACTCGACCGTGCGCGGCACGATCCGGTAGCCGCCCCAGTACGGCGGCAGCGGCACGTCGTCGTCGTAGGTCCGATCGATCTCCTCGAACCGTGCCATCAGCTCGGCGCGGTCGTCCAGGACCGAGCCCTGTCGCGAGGCCCAGGCACCCACGCGCGCCTCCCGCGGCCGCGTGCGGAAGTACGCGTTCGACTCCTCGTCGTCGGTGGGCGTGACCCTCCCCGTCACGACGACCTGCCGGTCGAGCTCCCGCCAGAGCACCGCGAATGCCGCTCGCGGGTTGGCGGCGAGATCCCGGCCTTTGCGGCTCTCCCGATTCGTGTAGACCACGAACCCGCGCTCGTCGAACCCACGCAGCAGCACGTGCCGGACCATCGGGTCGCCATCGGGGGTCGCCGTCGCGAGCGCCACGGCACTGGCGAGGTGGATCCCCTCGTTCTCTGCGTCCTCGAACCACACGCGGAACTGCGTCATCGGCTCCGGGGGAAGATCGTCGAGATCGAGGCCCAGGTCGGGCTTCTCGCTCATGGGGTCATGGTGCGCGACGTCTCGACGTCCGTCACGGCCGAAGGGCCCGTCCCGCCCGGGCCTACGGCGACCGCCGCTCGATCCGCCACGCGCCGCCGTCCTCCCGCTCGTAACGGAAGCGGTCGTGCAGCCGGTGCCGTCGTCCCTGCCAGAACTCGATCGACCGCGGGATCACGCGGTAGCCGCCCCAGTACGGCGGCCGGGGGACGTCGCCGCCGGCGAACCGGGCGGTCGCCTCCGCCATCCGGGTCTCGAGCGCGGCACGGTCGTCGATCGGGGCGGACTGCCGCGACGCCCAGGCACCGAGCTGCGCCTCGCGCGGGCGCGTCGCGAAGTAGGCGTCGTCATCCTCGTCCGTCGTCCGCGCGACCCTGCCGTCCACGCACACCTGTCGATCGAGCTGCGTCCACAGGAAGACGAGCCCCGCGTGCGGGTTCGCGTCGAGCTCGCGCCCCTTGCGGCTCTCGCGGTTCGTGTTGAACACGAACCCCCGGTCGTCCAGGCCCCGCAGCAGCACGTGGCGCACCGAGGGACGGCCGTCGGCGTCAGCGGTCGCCAGGGCCATCGCGTTCGGGAGCGGGACGCCGGCGCGATCCGCGTCCGCGAGCCAGATGCCGAACTGGTCGATCGGGTCGGGGAGGAGGTCGGCGCGTCGGAGGGGGCGATCCTCGTGGAAGCCGGTCGGCGCGTGCATGTGGCGGGGGTCGGTCATCGGAGCGCTCCTGAGCCGGTCATGCCGCCAGCATAGGGGCGGTGGTGCCCCCGGCAGGACTCGAACCTGCGCTTCCGGCTCCGGAGGCCGACGCTCTATCCGCTGAGCTACGGGGGCGTAGCCACGACGAGTCTAGCAACCGACCCCTCGGCCCCTGGCCCCTGCCGGCGGGCGCTACCGGTCGAGGTAGAGGCAGAACGGGTGACCGGCGGGATCGAGCAGCACGCGGACGTCTTCTTGGGGCTGGTGCCCTGCCAGCGTGGCCCCGAGCTCGATCGCGTCGGCGACCGCCGCCTCGAGATCGTCCACGCCGACGTCGAGGTGCAGCATCATCTGCTGTCGTCCGTCTTCGGCCGGCCAGACAGGCGGGACGTACTCGGGCGAGCGCTGCACCGCGAGGTAGCTCGTCGTCTCTCCCACGGGTCCCACGACCACGGATGCGGGTTCGTCGGTCGCGTCGACGGACCACCCGAGGAGTTCCGCGTAGAAGTCCGCGAGCGCCCGCGCGTCCGGCGCATCCAGCACCACGCCCCACCACCCCGTGCCTCCCCGCATCGGATCCATCCTGCCTCGTTCCGCGTCGGTGCGCACGAACGGTCCCGGTGACCCCCGGGGTATCCTCGGTTCATGCCCGAGGGAACGCGCGTGCTCATGGTCGACGACGACCCCGCGATGCTCCGCCTCCTCGAGGTGAACTTCCGCCTCGAGGGGTTCGTCGTGGACAGCGCGACGCGCGGCGACGAGGCCCTCGCGATCGCTGAGGCGACGCCGCCGGCCGCGGTGCTGCTCGACATGATGATGCCCGGGATGGACGGCCTCGAGGTCTGCCGCCGCCTGCGTGCGCTGCCCGGCCTCGCCGAGGTGCCCGTCATCTTCCTCAGCGCGCGCGTCCGCGACGACGACGAGCCGGAGGACCCGACCCTCGGGCCCGTCACGCACCTGTCGAAGCCGTTCGACCCGCAGCTCCTCGTGGGGCTCGTGCGGCGCCGCATCGGCGAGGGGGAGGTCACGTGATCGAGGACCAACTGGTCGCGTGGATCGGGGAGGGGCTCGTCGCCGCCGCTCCGACGCTCGGTCTCGAGGGTGACCTCCCCGTACCGGAGCTGCTTGCCCCCAAGCAGAAGGAGCACGGGGACTTCGCCACGAACGTCGCCCTCGGGCTGGCGAAGCGCGCCGGCAGACCCTCGCGCGAGGTGGCGCAGGCGATCGTCGACGCGCTCCCACGGGCTCCGTTCGTGGAGCGCGTGGAGATCGCGGGCCCCGGCTTCCTGAACGTCTTCACGACCGACGAGTGGTTGCACGCGGCGCTCCGCGACGTGGTCGCGGCGGGCGAGGCATACGGACGCGCCGCGGCCAACGGCCGGCGCGTGCAGGTCGAATTCGTGAGCGCCAACCCGACCGGTCCGCTCCACATCGGACACGCCCGGAACGCCGTGCTGGGCGACGCCCTCGCGCGGCTCTTCGAGGCGGCCGGCTGGATCGTGGAACGCGAGTATTACTTCAACGACGCGGGCCGACAGATGGACCGGTTCGCCGCGTCGATCGAGGCGCGGTACCTACAGGCGCTTGGACGGGAGGCCGAGGTCCCCGAGGAGGGTTACCACGGCGCGTACCTCGTACCGATCGCCGAGGACATCCGGGCCGAGCGCGGCGACACCCTCGCCGACCTCTCACCCGAGGAACGCCGGACCCGGCTGCTCGCCGAGGGGTCGCGGCGCGTGCTCGCCCAGATCGAGGCGACGCTCGACCGGTTCGGCGTGCGCTTCGACGTGTACTTCAGCGAAGCGGAGCTCGAACGCAAGGGCGAGATCGACGCCGCGATCGACCGGCTCCGGGCCACGGGCTACGCGTACGACGCCGAGGGCGCCGTGTGGTTCCGCTCGACCGAGTTCGGCGACGACAAGGATCGGGTCGTGATCCGCTCGACGGGAGCGCACACGTACTTCGGGGCCGACTGCGCGTACCTGATCGACAAGTTCTCCCGTGGGTTCGACCACGTCGTGTACGTGTGGGGCGCCGATCACCACGGCGACGTGAAGCGCGTGAAGGGCGCGGCCCAGGCGCTCGGGATCGATCCTGAGGCGGTCGAGATCGTGCTCTACCAGTTCGTCTCGTTCCTTCGGAACGGCGAGGTCGTGAAGATGAGCAAGCGGTCGGGCTCGATCGTGACGCTCGACGAGCTGCTCGACGAGGTGGGGGTCGACGCCGCACGCTTCACGTTGCTGACGTCGTCGAACGACTCCGCCATGGCCTTCGACATCGAGCTGGTGAAGCGTCAGTCGATGGACAACCCCGTCTACTACGTGCAATACGGGCACGCCCGGATCGCCAGCATCCTGCGCAGGACCGTGGCCCAGGGCGTGGCGCTCCGACCGATCGACGAGGTCGATCTGGGGCTGCTGGTCGAGGAGGCCGAGCTCGACCTGTTGCGCGCGCTCGCCGAGGTGCCCGCGCAGATCGCGGCCGCGGCCGACCTCCGCGCGCCCTACCGCCTGACGCACGCGGCGCAGGATCTCGCCGGGCGCTTCCACCGCTTCTACGCGGAGCATCGGGTCGTCGACGAGCAAGCGGCCGAGCTCACGCAGGCGCGCCTGTGGCTGTGCGCGGGCACGAAGCAGACGCTCGCGAACCTCCTCGCCTTGCTCGGGGTCTCGGCGCCCGAGCGGATGGACCGTGCGGATGACTGAGGGCTCGGGCGTGGGGAGCCCCCGCGCCGGGTCGGAGCTCGCGGAGGCGGCGACGGGCCCGTCGCCCTGGCCCGCGTCAGCCTCCCTCGGCTCGCGCGGCCTCGAGATCGGCGGCGTCGCGTGCGCCGACCTGGCGGCGCGGTACGGGACCCCGCTCCTGATCGTCGACGAGGCCGACCTCCGAGCCCGGTGCCGTGCGATCGCCCCGCGCTTCGACCGGGTCCTCTACGCGGTCAAGGCGTTCACGGCGCACGCCGTGATCCGGATCGCCCTCGAAGAGGGTCTCGACCTGCTGGCATCCACCGGCGGCGAGGTCGAGGCGTGTCTGCGCGCGGGAGCCCGTGGCGACCGCGTCGTGCTCCACGGGAACAACAAGTCCGATGCCGAGCTGCGGCTCGCGGTCGATGCCTTGCTCTCCCTCGTGATCGCCGACGGTCCGGACGAGCTCCGGCGCCTCGACGCGATCGCGGGCGAGGCGGGCCGGACGCAACCCGTCCTGCTGCGGGTCGTTCCGGAGGTCCGCGCCGCGACGCACGAGGCGATCGCCACCGGCCACGTGACGTCGAAGTTCGGGACGCAGCTGACCGACGCGGAGGAGGTCGTGCGGCTCGCCGTGTCGCTCCCCGGGCTGCGGTTCGACGGCCTGCACGCCCACGTCGGATCGCAGGTCCCCGACATCGCTTCCTACGAGGCGGCGCTCGACGCCCTGCTCGGGTTGGCGCTTCGCGTGCGCGACGCCAGGGTCGGGACGGTGCGGGTGCTCGATCTGGGTGGGGGGTTCGCGGTGCCGTACGTCGACGAGCCCGGCCTGGACCCGGCCGACGTCGCGGAATCCCTGCGCGCCCGGCTGGAGGCTCGCTGCGCCGAGGGCGGCCTCGAGCGGCCGGCCCTCGTGGCCGAGCCGGGGCGCACGCTCGTGGCGAACCCGGTCGTGACCCTCTACGCCGTCGGTGCGCGCAAGGACGCCGCCGGCCGCACGCTCCTGGCCGTCGACGGCGGGATGTCCGACAACCTGCGGCCCATGCTGTACGACGCCCGCTTCGAGGCGCTGCCGGCGAACCGTCCCCGCGACGCGATCGCGCGGATCGCGTCCGTCACCGTGGTCGGCAAGCACTGCGAGTCGGGCGACGTCCTCGCCGACGACGTGCCGATGCCCGAGGACCTCGGCCCGGGCGATCTGATCGCGTTCGCCGCCACCGGCGCGTACACCTACTCGCTCGCGACGGCCTACAACCGGGTCGGCCGGCCCGCGGTGGTGGCCGTCCGGGAGGGTGCGAGCACGCTTTGGCTGCGACGCGAGGACGCCGCCGACATGGATCGCTTCGAGACCGCGACCGCGCGCCGGTCGCTCGACGTGTCCGCCCCCACGGGCGTCGCGATCCGGCCCGCACGACCGCGCGACGCCGCGTCGTTCGTCGAGATGTGGCAGGGGGTCGTCGAGGAGGGCCGGTACGTTCGCAGCGAGACCGTGGCCCACCCGACGCGCGTCTACCGGTCCCGGTTCCGGCGGCCGTGGACCGACCAAGAGGCGCAGCTCGTCGCCGTGGAGGGGGAGCGCGTCGTCGGCCACCTCTACATCCAGCGGGAACGACACCCCGTCACGCGCCACGTGGCGACGCTCGGGATCTCGGTCGCTCCAGACCGGCGGGGGCAGGGGATCGGTGCGGCGCTCCTCGACGAGTCGATCCGCTGGGCAAGGAGCGTGGGGGTCGAGAAGATCGTGCTCTC
>Ga0247830_10000976_pt1 | contig 11278 bp, 9 predicted proteins | sample 12C_Control_Day5_FD_207766 | JGI IMG/M metagenome (GOLD analysis project Ga0247830, IMG submission 207766) | Soil microbial communities from agricultural site in Penn Yan, New York, United States - 12C_Control_Day5 | ecosystem: Environmental > Terrestrial > Soil > Agricultural land | place: USA...
CGGCGGTCACTCCAGCACGCTCCAGCACAGGATTCCTCGCTGCATGGGCGAAGCGTACATCGCCCTCATCCGTTCTGGCTACCGGAGAGCCCGGAAGTTTGCCAGTTGGACTTTGGAAGCTGGGCGTTGACGATGACCGTGCGCCACCGCCGTGTGTGCAATCAGCGTGAGGCGGGCTTCAACCTGAACGCAGCCATCTCCTCGCCATTGCGAACGAGCAGCGTGTCGCCGACAAGGACCGGATGGTTCCAGGTTTTTCCCTCGATGGCCTTGAAACGTGCGATCTCCTTGTGTTGGTCCGCTGTCGCGCTGACGAGCGCCAGCTCTCCTTCTTCTGACAACACGAGCAACAGATCCTGGTCCGGCAGCAACACGAGCTGACCGGAGCCGTAACGGCCCCCCTTCCATTTGCGCTCGCCGGTCTCGATGTCGATGCAGGAAAGAATGCTGCCGTCGAAGCCGAACGCGTGTCCGTTGTGCACGACGAAATCATTGAAGTACGGTTTCAGACCGCGTGTGGTCCAGCGCTCCTGCGTCCCCCACTGGGAGCCGTTGTGCGAGATCGAGACGCGGCGGATCCCGAGGCCGCCCATGGCGTCACCGGCGGCGAGCAACAGATCACCATTGGGTGCGAAGGCTGGCTGCACGATGTTCACGGCCTCGGCCCATGCATGCTCCCACAGCACTTTGCCGTCGGCCGGTGAAACACCGGTCGCGCCGCCGCCGCTGAGCATCACGAGCTGTTCGACGCCGTCGATGCTGGCGAGGTGTGGCGAGCTGTAGCCGCCGCCGTGTGTCTTTTGTGTCCACCGCGGCTTACCCGTGGCGATCTCATACGCGGCGAGACGTCCGGACGCTGGCACGACCACGAGATCATTCACCACGAGCGGGGACCCGCAGAATCCCCAGCCCGGGAGCTGGGCGCCGGTGTCGTTCTTCGCGTTACGCGACCAGATCACCGCACCGGTGTCGGCGTCCAGTGCATTGACGATCCCCGTCGCGCCCAGTGTGTAGATGCGATCGCCGTGTATCGTCGGTGTTCCGCGCGGCCCCGGGCCGCCGTTCGATTCGTAGAAGCGCGTCGAATCACGATGCCGCCATATCGGCTGCCCCGTGCTCAATTGATAAGCCGACACCAGTTCGTCACCGCCGCGCTGTTCCTGGGTGTAGATGAGATCGCCGCGCACCGCGAACGATGACCAGCCGGGCCCGACCGGTCTCCGCCACAGTTCCACAGGTGGCGATGACGTCCAGTCGGTATCGATCTGAACGCCACGGACGACACCGTCGCGCCGCTCACCTCGGAATCCCGGCCACTCGACTCGCATGCTCGTGCGCTCGCTTCCCTCGACTCGCGCGTCGGCGCGCTCGCTCAGGGCGGATTCAGCGCCACGCGTGCCGGTGAGTTCGCGCCCGGCAGGCGCTCCGGGGCGCGCTTGATTGCTGGCTGGAGGCGCTGTCGGGGGATTGCCTCTCTCAGCGGTGGTGCCCGTGGCGGTTGGTTCTGGTTGCTGTGCGGGGGCGCTCGCGACAGGCTCTTCACCTTTTGCGAGAAGACGCTCTTCGGCGGTGGGCGTCCACCGCCAGGCGAACTGCGCCCCGGATTCCCCCATGATCCCGTCCGTCCGGATCAACGTCCATACACCGCATCCGATCAGGATCGCGAGCACCATCGTCGCGCGTCGCACTCCATCGGAAAGGTGACGGGTCGCCACGGCCCACGCGACGAATACGGGACCGACTGTGATCGGCACTGCGTACAGCGGCACCATCATTCCCATGAGGCCGCCGGCGATGGACGGGTGGACGACCAGCTTCGTCGCCAGCGTCGCCGCCACGATTATCAGCAGCGCGCCGATTCGCTCGATCCACCGCGCTCTGCTGAAGAACAGCCACCAGAGCAAAATGAGGGCGGCGCCGGCCAGCCCGCCGAGAACCGAGTAGGGGCCGATGTCGCGCCAGAGAAGTGGCACGACGAATCGGACGAGCACCAGCAGCAGTGCGGCGACGATCCCTGGCCACAGACGAAGAGGTCGGCGCGAGGTCGGCGAGTCGAGATGCGTCGTAGACATGCTGGATCCCCGGAATCACTGATGACGCAAGCCGCTCAATGGATTCGTGCGAGCGGCGCGCCAGGCAGGAACAACACTCGCGAGGGTCACGCCCGCGAGAACGACAATCAGCGCGCGCGCGAAGGACACGACGTCCGTGGCGCTGACTCCGAAGAGCACGCTTCGAATCAGCCCACCCGCAGCAAGCGCCCCGATAATGCCGATGACGGCTCCAATCACCCCGAGCCGCAGCCCGCGTGCGAGGAACTGGCCAACGACTGAGTTGGCGGAAGCTCCCAAGGCGATGCGGATGCCGATCTCGTGCGTGCTTTGCTTGACGGTATAGGAAACCAGCCCGTACGTCCCCATCGCCGCCAGCACCATTCCGGCGATGCCGAAGATCGTCAGCATCGTTGCGGCGAGTCGGAAGAAAATCGTCGCCCCCTGGATCCGACCAGCCATAGGCCTCGCGAATTCAATCGGCAGATCCGGATCGAGCGCCGCCACGTGTTCCCGTGCCTGCCTGGCGGCGACCTCCACGGAACCCTTGACGCGGAGGTGGACGATCATGTCAGGCCTGTACGACTGCAGAAACGGCAGATAGAAATACGGACGCGGAGGTTCGTTGATCAGCAGGTATTTCACGTCACCTGCTACGCCAACAATCGTCCGCCACTCTCCCTCGGCGACGCGCATCCGTTTGCCGATCGCCGCCCCTGCGCTTCCCCAGAACCGCTCGGCGAGCGTTCTGTTGACGATGATCACGGGAGCGGCGCTTTCGTCGTCACGCTCCTCGAATTCGCGTCCGGCGAGGACGGGGATCCGAAGCGTGCGGAAGTAGCTCGGGGCGGCCGTGTTCGTCAGATAGGTCAGGTCCTCGTCTCGACGGGGTTCATAGCCTTCGATCGCGACCGCCTGCGCTCGCGTAAGGACGACGTTCATCGGTTCATAGGTGGCGACCGTGGCCGCTTCGATGGTGCTGTCGCCGCGCATCGACGCGAGAAGGTCCCGGTAGAATCTGCGGCCGCGCGCTTCCTCATAGCCACTCTGTTTGAGGTCGAGCGCGACCGACACAACCTGACCTGGGTCGAACCCGGGATAGGCGTTTTTGGCAGCCTCGAGCGTTCGCGTCACGAGGCCCGCACCGACGAGCAGCATGAACGAGACAGATACCTGCGCAACGACGAGCGCGGCGCGCATTCTTCCTCTTGCCGCACCACGCGGCGCGGCGTCTTCGTTGATGACCGCGACCAGATCCACCCGCGAGCTCTGGAGCGCGGGCACGAACCCGAACACAACGGCACTGCCGCACGCAATCAGCGCGGTGAACCCGATGACGAACCGGTCCACCTCGATGTTGAAGAAGATCCGCTGCGGCTCGGCAAGCGCTTCCGCATAGGCGACCAGCACGGGAATACCGTTCGCGGCGAGGAGCACACCGAGGAATGCGCCCGGCATCGCAAGGACCAGGTTCTCGACGAACAACAGACGCAGAATCCGACGCCGCCCCGCGCCGAGCGCCAGCCGCATGGCGATCTCGCCGCGACGGGAGACGCCTCGTACGAGCACAAGACCCGCGATGTTCGCGCAGGCGATCATGAGTACGAGCACACCCATCGCGCTCAGCACGATCAGCGTAGGCAGGATGTATGTGGGCGCGCCATTGGGTGTTTGGCGAAACGGCACGATCCTCAGTTGCGCCGGCGCATCCGCGCGTGGCCGTTCACCCGCAGTTGCCGTCCACAGCGCGTTGGTTTGCGCGACGGCGCTTTCGGGTGTGATGCCTGGCCGCAGATAGCCCTGCGGATAGAAGAAGGTGGCGCGCCGGTCCGAGAAGATACCGGCGGCAGTCGTCTCGCGGCTGCCGAAGGTGAAGCCGAGCTCGGGCGCCATCATCACTGGCAGATAGGCTTCCACGTCGTACACGACCGTCGTACCGTGAAAGGTCGGGTCAGCGACGCCAACGATCGTGAACGTGCGGCTGTTGATCTCGATGTTCTTGCCGACGATGTCGGGATCGCTGCCGAAATCACGGCGCCAGAGGCCCTCGCTGATCACGACGATCGGATGGCGCCCTGGCGCGATTTCGTCATTCGGGAGAAGCGTGCGGCCCGTGATTGCGCGCACACCGAGGATCTGGAAATAGTTGCCGGTCACCAGCTCCGTCCAGATGACGCGCGAGTTGCGCCCGCGCCCGAGGCCGACGTTGGCCACCGCCGAACCGAACAATCCCGCGAACGCCTGGTCGTGGTCTCGCAAATATCTGTAATCGGGGTAGGAGAGCCGCAGTGGACGGCCGGCGTTCGTTTCGCCGTACACGACGGCGATGTTCGACGAGCCACGAACGCCGGCGACCGGGCTGAGCGCGAGTGCCTTCAGCATCGTGAACACCGCCGCGTTCAGACCGATGCCGAGCGTGAGCACGGCGATCACCGTCAGCGAGAAGATCGGGTTTCTGGCCAGGGAGCGAACGGCATAGCGGACGTCACTGAGCAGATTGCGAAGGCGTTCGAGCCACTCGGGCGTCCACACACGCCGCGCCTCTTCCGTCGTGCGCGTGACGTTGCCGAATTCGCGCAGCGCGGCATAGTGTGCGTCGGCCCGATCGGCGCCGTCCGCCACTCTTTCTTCGGTAGCGATGGTGAGGTGTGCGCGGATCTCGGCCTCGAAGTCTTTTTCATCGAGGTCGAGATCACGGCGGCGTCGCGTCAGCCAATCCAGAATGCGCACGCGTCACTCCTCCGTGCCCGGGGCGGGCACCGGCTTCATGACGCGACCGATCGCGTTGACGAGCTGCGTCCATCGAGACTCTTCGCGCGCGAGCTGCTTCTTGCCCTCGGGGGTGAGCCGGTAGAACTTGGCGCGCTGGTTCGACTGGCTCACGCCCCATTCCGCTTTCAGCCACCCGCGCTTGACGAGGCGGTGCAGCGCCGGATAGAGCGAACCGGTCTCGACCCGGAGGAGATCGTCGGACTGCGAGCGGATCGCCTGGCCAATACCGTGGCCGTGCTGCGGTCCCCACTGGAGCGTCCGCAAAACGAGCATGTCGAGTGTGCCCTGGAGGAGCTCCAGGCGCTGATCGTCGGGTGTCTTCGCCATAGTCGTAGACAGTCTACGGCCTTAGACGTAGAGCGTCTACGGCTTGTTCCCGCCTCACGACATGGCAAGGGCTAGGACGAACAGCCGGTGTTTTCGACTTCGTGGTTGAGGGTGGCCTTCACGCGACCGGCGTGCGCCATGGAACCAGTGGCCGTCTGGAGGATGGCGATTCGCTCGCTGGTGCTGCAGCCGACGGTGGAGGTGCCTCGCAGGCTGAGGACCAACCCGGTGCGTTTTCCGCTGCTGAGCGTCAGGGCACCGCGTCCTTCCAGGAGAAACTCTCCCTCGTCGACGAACGCTCCGATCCCCTTTAATACGATCGTTCCGCCGGCGTGCGAAAAAGTGCCGGATCCATCGGAGATCTCAAGCGTGAGCGTCGCCGCCTGCGTCCCCCCATCGGGGTAGTTCGCCGTGCCGGCGTATGAGCCGATGAGCCGGTCACCCTTCTCGTTTTCGATCGAAAACGATCCTGCCACGAGGGGAAATGTCGCACCGGCCGACGACACCTGCAGGCCCGACCGCAGCCTGCCAGTAGCTTGTGCTGACATCGGCGAGGAGATGTCGGGCGAAACCGGCGACGTTCTGCCGCAGGACGTTGTCACGAGAATGGCGGCAATGAAAAGGCCGTGGCGGGGGAGCCTGGAGATACGCATGGTGCATCTGCCTCCTGCTCAGCCTTATCGGCACGCGACGCCGGCGCGATACCTTGACCGGCTGAGACACCTGCTCCCGACCATACAGAAATCTGCACCGGAACAGAATGAGGGCGTGCGAGATCCGGCGATGACTCCCGTATCTCTTGCCAGAAGTCGTTCGCGCGCAGGCGTTTAGGTTGGCCTGGCTACCTGCGCGCACGACGTGGAACGACCTTTGGATCCATTGGTCGCACCTCCTGAACGCTGGTTGCGGCGCATTTCGGTTCGAGCCGGGTGCGCCGCACATCGGTGCCTTCGACTTCCACGACCATTCGATCGATTGCCTCTTGACGCTCGTTGCATCGCCAGGGCCGAAGCCACGACACGCGTGAGATTGAGACGGCCGGACTAATCGCGACCGGGGTGACTCACACGGCCAACGAGGACCAGGGTACCGGCTGGACCGACGGCTGAACCGGTATACGTCCCCGACCCGCTCGCATCAACGAACCGTCCCGTTCCGTCGATCACCGTCCATGTTCCTGCGAAGATGACCGGATCCGGAGGATCTCGCAACTGCACTGTTCCCGAGAATTCGATCACCAGCGCATCGCCATTGGCGGCAATCAGAGTGGATGTTCCCGTCTGCCGACTCAGAATCAGATCGACCTGCGATGGGCCGTGGATCGCGATCCGCCCCATGTGCGTTCCCTGTCCGACGCCGGTGATCTCGAGCTGCAGGCATCCGATTCCGCACGATCCGGTCGGCATCGGCTGCGTTTGAATGACGGCCTGGAACGGCAGCAGATCGCTGGCGGCGGCAGGGAAGGCGACCCAGCAGGCGGTCAGGAACAACGCGACGTTCCAAATTCTTCTCTTCATCATCATCGCCTCACTTTCGAATCACCGACGCAATCGCGCAGGCCTGCGAGCAGCCGCTCGCTACCGCGGCCGCGCGTGATCGACTCCGTGTGGCCGTCCAGGATAACTGAGGCGCTGAACGACATGGTTGTTCGCGAGGTGATCGATGGCCGAGAGGCCGGGGCTGGAACCGCCCTCGAACGCGGCATAGGTGAAGCGGCCGCCGGGCGACGTCCACTGGTGCGCACCGAGCGACGTTGCCTCACCCGGCGCGAGGTCGACGATGTCATATTGAACGGAGTCGTCGCCGACGGTGTCCGTGAAGACCACCGCAAGCCGTCATAGCTCCTCCAGATCCCATTACGCGCAATCGGCCGGGAGAACGGCTCACCGCCACAGAAGAAACACGGGGGAAACGCAGGCCACAGAAGAAACGCAGCGCAAACGCAGGCCACAGAAGAAACACAGCGGCAACACAGCGGAAACACTGAAATGCTGTCGCGCCAGCATGCGGAACCGAGCTTGTTGTAAACGGGGCTGTCTCGAAGTTCGAACTGACCCCTACCGTTCGCTTCTGTTTATTGACCCGGTGTCGCAGGGGTGAAAGAATCGGCAGCCTCCGAGACGCCCGTGGATGCCCCCAAGCTCTCCGCCGAGGAAATCACCGGTCTTCTGCAGCGGTGGCGCGGAGGAAGCCGGGAGGCGTTCGATCAGCTGATCCCACTCGTTTACGACGAGCTGCGGATACTCGCATCGCGGCGGCTCGCGCGGGAGTGGCGCAGCGACGCGCTACACACCACGGCACTCGTCAACGAGGCATATCTCAAGCTCCTCGGACAGCGCGCCGTCGACTGGCAGAACCGCGCGCATTTCTTCGCCATCGCCGCGCAGTTGATGCGGCGCATCGTGGTTGACGCCGCTCGTCGTCGACTCGCCCAGAAGAGGGGAAGCGGAAGCGTCACCGTTGTATTCGAGGACCTGCCTGCGCCCCAACCATCCGTGAGCACGGTCGACGTGCTCGCACTCGACACGGCACTCACGGAGCTCGAGCGCCTCGACCCTGGTCTGGGCCGGCTCGTCGAGCTTCGCTTTTTTGCCGGGATGACCGTCGAAGAAACAGCCGACGTGCTTGGGCGTTCACCGGCGACCGTGAAACGCGAGTGGAGCGTGGCGAAGGGCTGGCTGCATCGCGCGCTCACCAATGGTTCCGCCGGTGAAGGACAGCGGTCATGAATCCTGGCAACTGGACGCGCGTCAAGGCCATCGCCATGGACGCGTGGGAACGGCCTGAGGCAGAACGGGTGCCCTATGTGCGCACTGCGTGCGCCAGCGACGAGAGCCTCGAGCGTGAAGTGTTGTCGCTCATCGCTTCGATGGCCGCGGCGGAGTCTCGGTTCGAAGCACCGGAGGCGGGGACCGGTGCCGACAGCCAGATCGAGAGCCTGGCGGGCCATCGTGTGGGCGCCTACGAGGTCCTGTCCCGCATCGGGACTGGTGGAATGGGCGAAGTGTACATGGCCCGTGACACCCGGCTCGATCGGATCGTCGCTATAAAGGTGCTGCCTGCACGCTTCGGCGCCGATCCATGGTCGCGCGAGCGGATGGCGAGAGAGGCGCGCGCCGTCGCGGCGTTGAACCACCCGCACATCTGCACGATCTACGACATCGGAAGTCAGGATGGCCGCGACTTCTTCGTCATGGAGTTCGTCGACGGAGAAACACTCGCGACGCGGCTCTCACGCGGCAGACTCCTCCTGCCCGAGGCACTGCAGTACGCCGACGAAATAGCCTCCGCGCTCGCCGAAGCACACCGCGCCGGAATCGTGCACCGAGACGTGAAACCGGCCAACATCATGATCAGCAGGACGTCCGGTGCGACCAGTCACACAAAGCTGCTCGATTTCGGCGTATCGAAGGGCAGGTCGCCGGAGGCGCCGTTTCCTTCTGCGACAACAGTCGCTGACCGCGCGCCCGACTTGACGGCAGCAGGGCTCATCGTGGGTACGCCGTCCTACATGGCGCCGGAACAGCTCGATCGAAATGCGTCGGACCTGCGCACCGACATCTTTGCGTTTGGCGCCGTGCTGTTCGAGATGCTGACCGGACGCAAGGCCTTCCCGGGAAAGGATCGTGCCGAGGTGCTCGCTGCCGTACGCGCGGCCGACGCGGTGCGCCCACCGAGCCTGCATCGGCGCCTGCCAGCGTCGCTCGATCGCGTGGTGATGCGGTGCCTTTCCCTGGATCCAGCGGAGAGGTATCAGGCGACCGAGGACCTGCTCGTCGACCTGCGAACGGTTCAGCGTCGGCTCGACTCGTCGCAGCGCTGGCGAGTGCTGGCGACGCGCGCGGCGGTCCTCTTTGTTGTGATCGGCGCCGTTATCGCCTGGCGCATTCGAGCTGAACACACCAATGAACCGGAGGTCCTGCCGTCGATTACGCGACTTCCGGCGTCGGCCGGCGTCATTGGCGCACCCGCGCTCTCTCCCGACGGCTCGCGCGTGGTGTTCTCGTGGACGGGCGACGGTATGGACAACCCGGAACTGGTACTTCTCGCGATGGGCTCGACGTCGCGGACGCGTTTGACGAACGATCCCGGTTTGGAGGAGTTGCCTGCGTGGGCTCCTGACGGTGACAGCATCGCATTCGTCAGGTGTGGTTCAGGCAAATGCGCGATCTTCACGCGCTCCATCACCGCGGGCGCAGAACGCAAGATGCTCGACCTGCGCGACGACCGCTACTACGCACTCGCTTGGTCGCCGGACGGACGAAGCATCGCTTACGCGGCCCGTTCGACGGTGTCCGAGCCGTACGCGTTGTTCCTGCTCTCGGTCGAGAGCCGCATCTCACGCCCTCTGACGTCGCCCGCCGAGGGCGACGTTCTGCGCGTCGCCTTCTCCCCCGACAGCCGAACGCTCGCGCTGGTGCGGATACAGACGGATGGCATCGCCGTTCACCTGCTTGCCCTTGACACCGGACATACCAGGGCGCTCTTGTCGGGACACAAAGAGTGGATCGGCGGTATCACGTGGAGCGCGGACGGTCGGTCGCTGGTCCTCTCGGCGAACCGACAGGGCGTCCGTCGATTGTGGACGTTGTCGACGGCTGGCGGCGGTCTACAGCAACTCGCGATCGCCGGCGAAGACTCCTACTTTCCCTCGACCTCACGGCAGGGTAATCGCCTGACCTTCGTTCGCGAATTTCGCGACTGGGACATCTCACGAGTGACGATTGCTGGAGGCAAGTTGCGCGAGGGCGGGCCATTTCCGAGCTCTCCGCGCATCGATCTCGATCCTGCCTTCTCACCTGATGGCCGGAGGCTGGCGTTCGTCTCGGAGCGTAGCGGAACGCGCGAGCTGTGGGTGAGCAACGCGGACGGAACGGACGCCCATCAGCGAACGTCGTTCAATGGGTCCTTCACGGGTCGACCGAGCTGGTCTCCAGATGGACGATCCATTGCCTTTCACGCCGGCGGCATCCAGGTGATTCCCTCGGACGCGGGTGCGCCTCGTCAGCTGTCCGAAGATGGCGAATCACCGACCTGGTCGTCGGATGGGCGGTGGATCTATTTCGTACGCAACGTCGCAGGCACGTCTCGCGTGTTGAAGATCCCCGCGCAGGGCGGAGATGCTGCCCCGGCCCTCGCCAGTGAGGCGTCGTCGGCGCGCGAATTACCGCGCGAACTCTACTTCGCCAAAAAGAATGAAGGGATATGGCGGCTCACGGCGAGTTCTGGCGTCGAGACGTCCATGGTGAAAGACTTCACCTGGTCACTTCCAGGCTACTGGACAGTCTTCGACGATGGGATCTACTACGTCGTTCGGGAATCGCTGCCCGACAACACTCTCATCCATCGCTTCAGGTTCTTCGAGTTCGCGCGCAGCCGGAGTGTCGAGCTCGGAACGCTGCCCGGCACGATCGAGGACTGGGTCGGTGGCCTGACGGTCTCGAAGGATCGCCGTACGGTGCTGTACTCGAACCGCACGTACCAATCCAGTGAAGTCATGCTCCTCGAGCATTTCCATTGAGTGCGAACGCACGCAACGCTCATGGACGTACTTTCAGCGGATACTGTCGCTGACAAGACGCTATCTACAGAGCGAACTGTTTCATGATCACGCTCATCGGGATCCCCTGGGACGGATCGTCGTCATTCGAGCGCGGGGCCGCGGAGGCGCCGCCCCTGATCCGCGCGGCCCTGCGCTCGGCGTCCAGCAATGCGTTCAACGAGCGCGGAGACGATCTCTCTTCCCCTGCCGTACTGGTGGACGCCGGCGATCTCAGCCTGCCCGCGGCTGCCGAAGGCGCGCGGCGCGAGATCGAGCACGGGATGCGCAACATCCTCGCGCAGGCGAGCAAGCCGCTGGCGCTCGGCGGTGACCACTCGATTACCTATCCGATCTTGTGCGCGTTCCGGGAGCGTTCAGCCGGCCTGACCGTGCTGCACTTCGATGCGCACGGAGATCTCTACGACAGCTTCGACGGCGACCGCCATTCGCACGCGTGTCCGTTCGCGCGGGTCATGGAGGAGCATCTTGCCGCGCGCCTCATTCAGGTGGGCATCCGGACGCTCACACCGCATCAGCGAGAGCAGTCGGCGAAATTCGGGACCGAAATCTTCGGTCCGGAGAGGTG
>Ga0247830_10000979_pt1 | contig 11268 bp, 16 predicted proteins | sample 12C_Control_Day5_FD_207766 | JGI IMG/M metagenome (GOLD analysis project Ga0247830, IMG submission 207766) | Soil microbial communities from agricultural site in Penn Yan, New York, United States - 12C_Control_Day5 | ecosystem: Environmental > Terrestrial > Soil > Agricultural land | place...
GAACATATATACATATGTTATAATTAAATTAAAGGGTAAAGAAAATAGTGTATGAACGTAGCTTAGCGCACTATCCCGACAATGTTAGTTGTCACTGCCCAAGAGCAGTTATAAAGCGGTTACGAATTAATAGGAAGTCAAATTGACAGTAGAATGCATCTATATCTGAATAGACGTTTACTGACCCCTCCTTCAGTTGTCGACTTCCTCCTCCTCTAGGACCATCATGTTTTATCTCTTATGTTTTATCGCAGGTGTTGTAGCTCAGCCCTATGTTCTTCAATATTGGAATGCCCTTAAAGACAAAGCTAAAGCTTGGTGGAATAAAGCTTAATGATTTGGACTACACTCTTCTCCATGCTTTCCGGTGTTCCCGGAATGTTGGGAGAATATTTCAAGAAGAAGCAAGAAATAGAAGAGCTTAAGCTACAGAATCAGTTAGCTATACAGCTTGAACAACAGAAACAAATAGGTCAATTAGCCGAACAAGACTCCCAAAGAGCAGCTCTGACGATTGGCGCAACAAGTGCAAAGTTTAAGTATATTGTCTTTGCTGTGCTGTCCTACCCCTTTATGCTAGCCTTATTCGGTCACGCAGAATATGCGGCCAGAATATTTAATCAATTAGCTATGTTGCCTCAGTGGTACCTTGTGTTATTTACCTCAATTGTTGCTGTCGTATGGGGAATACCTGTACAAGGGAACATTATGAATATGGTGGTGGAGGGTGTTAAAGGAGCAGTGGCCAATCGCAGAGACTATGCATTGCAAAAGCTGGATAAAAAAGCTTATTATGAAGCATTGAGACAAGTTAAGGGTAGCGTTACAGACGCTGATGTGCAACTACAAGATAAAGTGCTGGATAAGCTAGAAGGAAAATAAATGGATCATCTCTGGGATGCTGCAACAGCGGCTTTTAGCGCAGCACTCGGATTTGTTATATGGATGTTTAAGAAACATAGCGACAGAATAGATGAGATGGACAAGCGTCTGGTAGAAGTTGAAAAAACTACAGCAATCATTGAAACCAAATTAGACGGAATGAAAGAAGACATCAGCGAAATCAAAGACGGTGTCTCCAAACTACAAGACATATTCAATAAATACTGATGAAAAAATCCAAATACTCAAAAAAATACGCCAAGATATTGCGCGCCTCCAAAACAGAGGCTAAAAGTGTTGTGCAATGGTGTAGCGAGTGGGATATTACACGTAGTACGTGGTATAATTGGATTGAGGCTCACGAAGAGTTTGCCGAGGCCGTAGAAATGGCCGATATACACATGAAAGCACGCTTTACAAAAAACTATATGGATGTGATGGAAGGAACTGCAACGGGTAATGCCGGTATGCAGGTGAACGCCGCCAAATACATTCTGGGGTGGGACGGGAAACCAGAGGCAGTTAAGGAAGAAACTGCGGATATACGTGTATTGAACATACAGATTATGCCATCTAAGCCTGAATTAAAACTCATAACTGACAATGTGATAGACATTAAGGTCGAAAATGAGTAATGAATTAACCATTGCGGTTACGAAAGCTCAAGGTGAATTTTTAGCCCTCGAATGCTCCTACCCCGGATTTTTTGCAGGCCTTGGAGGCGGTAAATCGTATATAATGGGACTAAGAGCTGTATTGGATATGCAGCATAGCTCAAACGCTGTTGTAGGCGTTTATGAGCCCTCGCACGAACTATTACGTGATGTCGCTGTACCGAACGTCGAGATGTGGCTTAATAAGTTCGGTCTTGTACGTGATAAAGACTATACACACAATAAAAACGAGCATAAAATTACAGTACATAAGCCCAATTGGGGTAAGTGTATATTTAAATCCATGGCTGACGTAAGTCTATTGATTGGATATGAAACATCGGCAGCCCATGTAGACGAATTAGATACTCTCCCGATGGAAAAAGCCCAAGAAGCTTGGGATGCAGTAGTAAGTCGTAACAGACTACAGTTAAAGAAAGCAGATAAAAGACATTATAAGAAAAACTCTCGAGGCGAATACGACTATATCAACCGCACATGTGCATATAGCTCGCCCGAGGGTTATAGATTTTGCTATACGAGATGGAAAAGACAGCCTCTCCCTAGTTACCAGTGCGTGCACGGCTCTGCGCGTGATAACCCTGCCCATTCCGAGGACTATATCCAAGATAGATGTCAGGGTAAGAGCCAAAATTGGATAGACGCTTACATTGACGGACAATTCCGAAATATGTCAACAGGTAATGTCTATCATTGCTATGACAGAAAAACTCACAGAAGCTATGAAACTATACAGCCAATGGAAACACTGTATATAGGATGTGACTTTAACGTAGGCAAAACCGCTGCTACAGTGTACGTTAAGCGCGCCGGAGGTAGAGAATGGCACATTGTGGACGAACTACATGGTATGCTGGATACTCCCGAAATGATTAGACTCATTACATCCAAATGGCTAAGTAAAGGCCATCAGATAGTGATGTATCCAGACTGTTCAGGTACTGCGCGAAGTGGTACTAATGCTTTTGTGAGCCATATAAGCCTGCTTAGAAACGCAGGATTTGAAGTTAGAGCTAGAAGTAAGAACTTAGCAGTTGTCGACAGAGTAAATGCATCAAATCAGGCATTCAGTCAGATGAAAGTATTTGTCAACGACATAAACTGCCCTGAAGTAGCGCGTTGTCTAGAACAACAGGCTTATACGAAGAACGGTGAACCTGACAAAGAGGCAGGATTTGACCATCAAAACGATGCAACAACATATTTAATAGCTTATGAGCTTAATATTGTAAAGCCGATATTTAAGATTGATTACAGCTTTGCCCAGAGGGGTGCATAATTGAGTGTAACAACGCAACACCCCAATCATTGGCAACAATGTAAACGCTGGAAACTCGTTAGAGACATCATAGACAACAATGCTATGTGTCATTTGCGTACCGTTGACCCTAACGATCCCGTTAGAAGTTGCCAATACAAAGAAGACGCTGTATTAACGAATTTCACACGCCTGACGCGCGACGGGTTAAAAGGACTAGTATTTCGCAAAGACCCTGTAATTACATTACCGCCAGAACTTGGGTATTTGGAAGATGATGTTACGGGCGAGAATCTCAATATAGAGCAAACTCTACAGAAACTTGTGGACGAAGTCCAGGAAACTGGACGCGTAGGTCTGTTAGCAGACTATCCTAAGGTACAGGAAGATCTCTCTGATATAGACCGCGAAAACGCGGGACTCTATAGCAGAATAAAGATTTATAAAGCCGAAAATATCGAGAACTTTAAGCATAAATATATAGGCAGTAAATATGTGCCGTCTGTTATAGTGCTCACCGAATGGGTGAACGCGGACGATGACGATATGTTTTGTTGGAACCTCATTAAGCAGTATAGAGTGTTATACCTAGACAATGAGGGATACTATACTCAGATGGTTTATAGCGACCAAGACGAGCTTATAGAACCGCCTGTCCGTCCAGTTGATTACGACGGGAACTGGCTTAGAGAAATACCATTTGTATGTATAGGGTCGGAGAATAACGATCTAGAATATGACTCAATACCTTTATACGATCTAGCCATATTGAACAGAGCGCATTATCAGAATAGTGCTGATGCGGAAGAGGCCAGCTTTGTATGCGGGCAACCTATGCTAGGCATATGCGTCGGAGATAGTGACGCAATACAGTTTGCTGCTGCCAACCCTAACGGGGTCAAATTTGGTTCTAGGGCTGGCGTAACTCTGGCTAACGGCGGTCAATTGCAATTAGTACAAGCTAATCCAAACATCCTGCCGACGCAGATGATGGAACAAAAAGAAGTACAGGCTGCGGCCATAGGGGCTCGACTTATATCGCCAGCGGGCGGTAGAGAGACTGCTGAGGCTGCCCGCATACGTTATGGTGCTCAAAATAGCTCGCTATATATTATGACCAGTAACATCTCAGAAGGCATGGAACAGGCCTGCAAATGGGTAGCAAGATTTCAGGGCGCGAATCCAGAGGTCATTGAGATAGAGCTTAATAAAGATTTTTACGAAGATACTGCGGATCCAAATCTCATTGTAGCGCAAATGCAGATGCTAGACAAAGGCGTTATCGCTAAAAACGATGTGAGAGAATATGGACGTAAAACAGGATTTATAGACGCGGATAGAACTAATGAGCAACTAGAAGCGGAATCTAGCGTCCTAATAGAAATACCGCCTGCACCGGCTGTGCAGAACAATAGCCCAGAGGGTATATGAACGAAGAAAATGTTGTTGAGCAACAAATAGACGAAGTTGATTATAAATCAATGTACGAAAAAGCGCAGGCTGATTTACAGGCCGTTGTGAAAAAGAAAGATGAACTCCTTAATGAAACTAAACAAGCCAAAAAAGCCCGTGAAGAAGCCAATGCCGCAGCCCAAAAAGCGGAATTGGACAAGGCAGCTAAAGACGGTGAATTTGAGAAACTTTGGCAGACTGCCGAACAACACCGCAAAGAATTGGAACAACGATTGAGCGATATGAAGAACGCCAATCGTAAAGAAAAAATAGAGACGCAAGCTCTACGCGTGGCCGGAGAACTAGCTGACGGCGATAATATAGAATTGCTCTCTGATTTTATAGCGCGCAATCTCGACAAGGTGGCAGAAGAAGACGGAACGCTCGGTGCAGATGTCCTCAAAGCCATAAAAGACGAATTTGCTAATAATGTAAAATTTAAAAGTCTGTTAAGGAACTCCAAAGCTGCCGGAGGCGGTGCACAGGGTAACATGAACACAAAACCAAGCACGAAAGAAATGAGCAGAGCTGATTTTGATAATTTAGACCAAGCTGCTCGTCGTAAATTTTTTACGGACGGCGGAAAACTTATTTAATAACCAAGGAAATTTTTAAATGGCAAACGTTTTTACTAATTTGGCTGCGGATGTTTATGAAGCAGCAGAAAGAGTGGGAAGGGAACTTGTCGGTGGCGTTAACTCTGTGAAGATTAACTCCGGCATGCAAGAAGCAGCTAAAGATGACGTAGTTCGCTCTGCTTTCACTCGCCCACAAACTGTCTCTACCACTTATGCACCTTCTATGACCATTCCAGAAGGTACTGACCAAACTGTGGATAATAAGACTGCAGCTCTGGACACTTACGCATCTATTCAGATCCCCTATACTGGCGAAGACCAGAAACATCTGAATAACGGTGCAGGCTACGCAACCGTATACGGCAACCAAATACAGCAGGCTATGAGAGCCATTTGTAATAAAATGGAACTGGACTTGATGGCTAAGTTGTCTCTCGGTGCAGGTAATGCCTACGGTACTGCAGGAACCACCCCGTTCGGCTCTAACATGAACGATCTCCCTAACATCATGAAATTGTTGTTGGATAGAGGTTGCCCAGATGATGGCCAGATAGCTGGTATTTATGACACCACCGCGGCTGTTAACATTCAAAATCTTGCCAACTTGTATAAAGTTAATGAAGCTGGTGATAGCGCAATGCTGCGTCGAGGTGAGCTCGGTAGCTTGTATAACGTTAATCTGAAACGTTCGGGTCAAGTGGCTCGTCCTGCTGTAGGTACTGCTGCCTCCTATGTACTTAACGGCGCACACGCTGCTGGTGCCACTTCCATTACTGTTAAAACTGGTACTGGTACTTTGTTGCCGGGTGACGTAGTTACTATTAATAGCGTTAAGTATGTTGTATTGGTTGGCCTTGCTGCTCCCGGTACTTTCACTATTAATAGTGGATTGGTAGCTGCCGGCGTAGATGGTGATACTGTTACTCTCTCTGCAATCGGTAGACGTAATATAGTGGTGCATCGTGAAGCTGCTGAATTGGCAATGCGCCCAATTGCTTTGCCTGCCGGCGGTGATGCTGCACGTGACCGCATGACTGTGCAAGATCCTCATTCTGGCCTTGTGTTCACTATGGCACATTATGTAGGTTTCCAAAAGTCTATGATTGAAATTGGATGTCTGTACGGTAGTAAAGTATGGCTTCCTGACTTTGTTTGTATCCACTTAGGATAGTCCGTTAAGCCCTTCGCAAGAGGGGCTTTATTGATGGATTTTAGGTGATAGTGTGAGCGTATTATACATCCCGACAGGTAATAAGTTATCTATAACCTCCACTGCGAGCAGTGTTGGTACTTATCGTAAGTTTACTACAGATTTGGAAACTGAGCTTCCTTCCGTCTCGATATACCCATCAACAACTATACAGCTTGGGCCTTTTTTAAGTGATAGGATATATGTAGTTACGGATTACTCCGGAGACATAACCTCTACAGTTAGTCCGGCCACCCGGCAGGATAATCAGTTAGGTACAGGATTATACACTGGAGGGCTTGTAACTGCAAGTGCTACTCCGGGAAAGATTAATATAGCTGCAGGCACTGGTATTTTAGTTGATAATTACACAAACCAGACAGAGGTTGAGGCAGTTAGAGTAAGCTGGCAAGCACGTACAAATGTCAATGTAACCTATCTAAATAGTACACTAACATCATATGTGGCTATATCCAAAACTGGAGAGATAGCACAATTTAACTCTAGGCCTACCCCAGACCAACGCAGAGATTATATATTTTTAGCCATTATTGTGCATACAGATTTAACAACTGTACAGGATGTTGGTAATCTCCCAGCTCCGGGCTATGACCATAGCCAAATGCTCATAGATTTTTGTGATGCTCTCGGGATTGTTAATAAAAGTGGCAACCAGTTTAGCGCAAACGGGGCTAATCTCAAAGTTAATAAAAGTTCAGGACAAAGCTTTTTTCCGGGACTAAATTTTATAAATAGCGTTAAGGCTCCTAATCTAACTACAGATGCAGCTCAAGTAGCTCCTACGATGTTTAGGAGTTATCGCAACGGTAGCGGAGGGTGGGCGGCTCCTGTGCTATCGGATTTGATAGATGTAGCAAGATATGATAATGGTACAGGTACGTTAGCTAGTTTATCTGCTTCAGATCCATTCCAGATATTCCGATTTTGGTTTGCGCCATCTAACGGTAATATTATTGTGGCGTACGGACAAAACCCCTATAAAACAATTGCGGATGCTGAAGCAGCCTTAACTACAGGCGTGTTTGTGCAAAATCCTGTGCTAAATGACCAAAGCTTTAGGGGATGGCTCATTGCGAAACGAGACGCAACGTCATTAAGCGATGCCACAAAAGCAAAATTTATTAATGCAGGAAGTATTGGTGCAAGTGCTGCCAGCGGCAGCAGTACAGCAACTACAAATCTTCAAGGCGCGTACAACAATAGTGCTGAGCCTGAAATATTGACAGACTCAACACATAACGCATTAAATATGCGAGACGGCACTAACGTAAGCACTGCCAAACTTATAAGTTTCCAGAATTTCTCGGCTACAGAATTGGCCTACATAAACGCCTCCGGGCAATTTTATGGTGGAATTACAGGCGGCAATACAGCCAGTAGACCCGGAAGTCCAACAACATATCAACAATACTTTGACACCACTCTCGGTAAACCAATCTGGTACAACGGTGGGTGGAAAGATTCAGCAGGCAACTCAGTTTAGGAATTATAATGGCAGAGACACTTTCAGCAAATGTTAAAATAGCATGTAACGCAACCTTGACTGGGGACAGCGACTTGGGGGGCAGAGACTACAGCCTAGGCTACAATAAGACATTAACCTTTACCCATGGAACGGGACTTAATCAAGCCAATCAAATATGGACTGACACAAGACAAATAGCAGCCTCGGGCTCCGATGATATTGATTTAGCGGGGGTGTTAACAAGTCCTCTAGGCACTACATTAACATTTACAAAGATTAAATCTATTATTGTATACGCATATGACACTAATGTTAATAATGTCGTAATTGGCGGAGATGCTAATGGTCTAGTTAACTGGGTGGGCAATGTTAATGATGTCGTTAATTTACGTCCCGGCGGTTTTATTTGCCTAGCTGCTCCAGACGCAACCGGCTACGCAGTAGTAGCCTCCACTGGAGATATTTTGCAAATTGCCAATAGTGGTTCCGGTACCGCAGTAGATTATGACATCATAGTTATAGGCTGCGTGTAATGACTTTAATCGTGGAGACAGGAACAATTGTAGCTAATGCAAACAGCTACGTCTCTGTAGCTGATGCAACTGACTACGCGTCTGTGCGTGGACTAGTATTTGCCGGAGATGTAGAGCAGATGCTTAGACAAGCAATGGACTATATTGAACAACAGCCCTTTATAGGTACCAAGAAAACGATTGACCAGCCTCTACAGTGGCCGAGATATAATGCTTATATAGACGGGTATTTATTTCCCTCCGACGATATACCACAACAATTAATATATGCCCAAATTGAGGCAGCTCTAGCTATAGACGCAGGCAATTCTCCGCTAAATCCCGTGGCTCCCGCTGTTAAACGCAAGAAACTGGATACGTTAGAAATAGAATACCAAAGTGGCGCATCTAGCGCAACATACGCAGTTAAGATTAACAATTGGCTTAAAAAGCTGATTGGCGGAGCATCTGGTGCTAATGTCATTAAAGTGAGTAAAGCATAATGTCATTTGCCAGTGATATGCAAACAGTTGCTGATGACTTGCTTACAGAGCTGGGTCAGGAGCTTACATTTACACGTGTCGTTGCTGGTAATTTTAATCCTGCTACAGGCTCTACTGGCGCAGGAACAACCACCACGTATACGGCTAAATGCCATCCAAGCCAATACCAAGCTCAGGACATAGACGGTATATTGATACTTAGAGATGATGTGCGAGTTATTGCATATTGTGCAACAGTTCCCCTTGTTGGGGATTATGTGACAATAGACGGCGTGTCTCATGGCGTACGTAATGTTCAGAGAATTAAAGCGCAGGGAACAGATGTCGTCTATATTCTACAGGCCAGAATATGAGTGTAGAAATCAAGGTTGACTCAGCGGCTTGGGAAAGACAGTTTAAAGAAGGTATTCGTAAGACATTGCAAGTGGCCGCTAAAATATTTAAAGAAGCAGTAGAAGAATTTCAAAAAGATGTTAAGCAGAGTACGCCAATAGGTAATCCAACTCTATGGGAAACTCCTGCAGCACATGACTATGTTCCGGGCGCATTAAGGCAAAGTTGGAAAATTGACTGGCAAGACGGGTACAAGACGGCTTTTGTTTATAATGACAGACCGTATGCTTACCGAGTAGAAACCGGCTGGAGTTACAGACAAGCTCCGAACGGCATGATGAGACTTGCAGTTTTAGACTTTCCGAACATTGTAGATAAACTTTCGCGTAAGTATAAATTATGACAGTGGCTAAAAATATTAACGCAGCTCTAAACACCCGCCTAGCGCAGCTGGGTGCTGATATCACAATAATTTGGCCGAATACTAAAGACCAGAAATTGTTGCCAAATGTGTACATAGCCCCACATTTAATGCCGGCCACAACAACATTAAATAATTTAGACGGTACACAGCTACATAAAGGTATTTATCAAGTGGATGTATACGTGAAGCTTGAAACAGGACTTGCAGTGCTCACCACTGCTTTAGATTCTCTCATTGAATTATTTCATAATGAGAGTTTGACAGCGAATGATGACATTGTGCATGTGCAAGCTGTCGGCATCGGCGCAACAGAGAGACAAGACTCATGGTATAGGGGATTTGTCGAAATCAATTATATTTGCTACTCATAAGAGGATAATATGGCAGCTACACCGATTAAAACACAAACAACTACTATAAGCTATAACAGCCAAACTATTGACGGCGTTATGTCAATGACCGGAATAGGATCAGGTTCTGCAACAGAAATTCCTACAACCACCTTAGCATCCACTGCCAAAGAATTTGTACAAGGATTACAAGACTTCGGATCTTTTAGCATTGACGTTACGCGCAACCAAGACGACGCAGGTCAAGCGGCTATTTCAGCAGCGTTGGCAGCCCAGTCTACTAACACCGTGGTAATTACTCTTCCTACCTCCACACTCAACGTATTAACTTTTAGTGCTTTCGTAACTCAATTCACTACTGACATTAATGCTGACGGTATTGTGACTGGTAAAGCTACATTCCGTATAGTTAGTGCTCCCGTATACAGTTAATGGATATTAGCGAAGCACTGCTGTCGTGGATGGCTAAAAACTGGCAACAGCGTGAAGCAATTTGCGCTGAATGTGAATATAGCGATGGGATGAAGTGCAAGAAATGCGGATGCTACATACAAGCTAAATGTAAGCTTAAATGTGCCTCATGCCCACTTAATAAATGGGGTAAAGGTACGTCAGTGCCGTAGTAATATAATAGGAATTACAAGTAATGCTTAATAAACACAAAATATTTGCAGCAGATGATATGCGTTATACAGAAGTGGATATGACTGCTGAGTGGGGCGATAAGCTGCGCATTAAAACCATGTCAATCGAAGAACAGTTGCAATATGAGAAGATAAAAGAAACCGAAAATGCGGGTGATATTGTTTTACAAATGGTGTTGGTATGCTGTGTTGATCAAGACGGCAAAAGACTATTTGAAAATGACGATGTTAAAGAATTACAGAAAAAATCTACTGCTGCAGTATTTAAAGTTTTTAATGCGTGCATTGAACTCAATAGTTTACCAAAAGACGATCTGGAACAAAAAGCAAAAAACTAATAGCGCAACCCCTGCTGTTTTACACATTTAAACTGGCAGAGCGGTTGCAGATGCGTCAACGTAGTCTAGTGAAGGAAATGGACATGTGCGAAGTAGTGGAATGGATGGCGTACGACATGGCGTGTGATGAAGAATTTAGAGAAAAGACATTGATAGAACAGAGTTTGAAAGCACAAGAGAACAACACACCAGAACAAGAGGCTCAACTTGTGCGTGATATGTTCATGAGGATGGCTAATGCCGCTAATTAGTGAATTAGTAACAAAAATAACAGCCGAAAATTCTCAATTTAATAAAGCTGTTAATGAAAGTGAAGGTAAGGTAGCAGATTTCGCTAAAGGAGCAAAATTAGCTGCTGGAATATCTGCAGCAATGTTCACAGCTGCGCTTGGCTCCGCTGCCGTATTCTATAATAAATTATCAGAAGTATCAGATAAATACAGTCAGATATACGATAATGCTCAGAAAATAGGTGTAAGTTCCCAGAGATTTCAAGAAATAGCTCATGTAGCGGGAGAAGCGGGCGTATCTGTTGAAACTTTGCAAAAAGCATTCGCAAAAATGAATCTCACTCTAGGGCAGGCAGCTAGTGGAAATAAGACTGCCATTGCCGCGTTCGAGAATCTAGGCTTATCAGTAAAAGAT
>Ga0247830_10000980_pt1 | contig 11267 bp, 9 predicted proteins | sample 12C_Control_Day5_FD_207766 | JGI IMG/M metagenome (GOLD analysis project Ga0247830, IMG submission 207766) | Soil microbial communities from agricultural site in Penn Yan, New York, United States - 12C_Control_Day5 | ecosystem: Environmental > Terrestrial > Soil > Agricultural land | place: USA...
CGTCGTACACGCTGGCGCCGTCGAGGCGGACGGTGGCGCGGTTGACGCCGTAGAACCGGCCGGTGGTGAAGGTCAGCTTGACCTGGATGCGCGTCGAGTAGAGCGCCGACGACACCGTCGACGCGCGGGCGCGCGACTCGAACAGCTCGTCGCGCAGCTTGAGGTACTCCTGGCGGAGACCGTCGACGTCGACCGCGGCGGCCTTGGTCTCGGCCACCGGCAGCGGGGGCGGCGCCGGCGGCGGGGGCGGCTCGGGCTTGTCGGGTTGCATCGCCGGGGCCGGCGGCGGAGCGCCGCCGTCCGGCTCATCGGGTGTGTCAGCGCCGGTCGCGTCGTCCTTGGGCGCCGGCTCCTCGGTCGCCGGCTTGACCTTCTTCTTGGGCTTCTTGCGCCGCGCGTCGGCGGGCGCGGCGACCAGCACGATCGCGAGCGCGGTCAACCAGGCCAGGGCCGATCCCGAACGGAGTCGATGGGACATGACGTCTCCGGACGTTGCTAGTTACGGAACGGCAGGAACAGCGAGAACCCCAGCGTGACCGCGGCGTCGTTGACCAGGAACCGCTCGTCGAGCAGCTCCTGGCGGTAGACGCGGTTGCGGGCGTCGAGGCGGAACGCGACCGCGCGCCCCACGAACAGCTTCATCCCGAACCCTGCCACTCCCATCGCGCCGCGGCTGGTCGACGAGTCGACCGCGCCGACGCCGAGATCGAGGTGGAGGTCGAAGTGGGCGATGCTGCCACCCAGCCGCAGCTTGCCGTAGACCGGGCTCCACAGCAGCAACGACTCCGCGTACAGCACGCGCGCGAAGTCGTCGTCGAGCACCTGGCCGCGCTGGTCCTCGATGGCACGGACCACGTCGGCGTTGGCGTGGGTCATGCCGCCGCCGAACTCGACCGCGGTCTGATCGGTCATGTGGTAGGTGTACGCGCCGCCGATCACCCAGGTGCCGCTGAACAGGTCGGACGCGTAGTAGCCGCCGCCGGCGGTGAGCTCGTGGCGCGACTGCTTCACGAACAGGCGGTCGACCGCGCCGCGGCGCTTGCGCTTCACCGCCAGCCGGTCGGCGATCTCCTGGTCGACGCAGATCGCGGTGGTGCGCTCGTCGACGACGGCGTCAGGGTCCTTGGTCTGGTCGGCGGCCGCGGTCCGGGTCGGCGTCGGCGCGTCGGCGGATGCGGCGCCGGCCGCACCCACGGCGAGCGCGATCGCGACGGCGAGGGTGGCGATCGGCTTCATAGCGGCGTCGGGATCCACAGCGACAGCGCCATGGTGGCCATGAGGTTGTTGGTGAACCGGGTCTCGGCGACCGCCTCCTGCACCGCCATCACGTTGCGGGCGTCGAAGCGGACCGTGACCCAGCCGGTGGTGAACAGGTCGAGCGCGAGGCCGGCGTCGAACGTGATCCCCTGCACGCTGTCGTGGATCAGCCGGCCGCCGCCGGCGAACACGACGAAGTCGCCGTGGACGATGCTGTCGCCGATCTTCATCTTGGTGTGGATCGGCGACCACAGCAGGTTGGCGAGCGGCAGGTAGCCGAGGCCCTTCTCGAAGCGATCGTCGCCGAAGAACTCGGCGAGCGGATCGTCGAGGTCGAGGGCGATCGGGGTGACGTCGAAGCCGAGCTCGAGCCCGAAGTCCTCGGTGAACCACAGCGCCAGCGCGCCACCGCCGATCCACGACGACGACGTCAGGTCGCCGGCGTAGAGGCCGCCGCGGGCGATGATCTGGAGGTGGCCGTCCTTGAGGAAGTCGCGCTTCTGGACGCCGCGCGGCCGCAGCTCCTGGCCGAGCTCGTCGCGGATCGACTGGTCGAGGCACGACGGCAACGGCGCGTCGGACGGGCGCGCCGCCCCGGGCGCGGTCGCGGCGGCGGTCGACGTCGTCGCTGCGGTCGTCGTCGCCGGCGCCTCGGCGTGCGCAGGTGCGGCGAGCAGGCTCGCGGCGAGGGCAGCGAGCGCTGCGCCTGCGACAGGTCCCCACGAGGCTCGCAGCACTGCCCGAAAGGTACCGCGCAAATCGCTGGTGGGTCAACGCGACCGCCGGGGTCGAGTTGTGACATTGCGGGCGTGATACGATGCCTGCGATGGACGTTCTGGGCGGAACGCGGATCCGCCGTGAGGCCAAGCCGGCCACTGTCAACCTGAGGCGCTGCAAGCTGGTCGTGACCAAGGGCGCGCAGCGCGGCACCGAGTTCGTGATCGCCGGCGACGTGATCCGGGTCGGCAAGGCCGGCGAGAACGACCTCGTGATCTCGGACGAGACCGTGTCGCGCGTGCACTTCGAGATCGTGCGCGACACCAAGGGCTACCTGGTCCGCGATCTCAACTCGACCAACGGGACCTTCCTCGACGGCGCCGAGATCAAGGAGGCCTACATCCGGGCCGGCTCGGTGGTCGGCGCCGGCGCGGTCGAGCTCAAGTTCACGCCGTTCGAGGAGCGCATCGAGATCCTGCCGTCGGAGAAGGAGGTCCTCGGCGAGATGGTCGGGCGGTCGACGGCGATGCGGGAGATCTTCGGCCTGATCGAGCGGATCGCGCCGACCGACGCGACCGTGCTCATCGAGGGCGAGACCGGGACCGGCAAGGACATGGTCGCGCGCACGCTGCACCAGCTGTCGAAGCGGCGCGACGCGCCGTTCATCGTCGTCGACTGCGGCGCGGTGGCCGGCACGCTGATCGAGAGCGAGCTGTTCGGCCACGAGAAGGGCTCGTTCACCGGCGCGGTCGCCGCCCGCCAGGGCGCCTTCGAGCTGGCCAGCGGCGGCACCGTGTTCCTCGACGAGCTCGGCGAGCTGTCGCTCGATCTGCAGCCCAAGCTGCTGCGCGTGCTCGAGCAGCGCGAGCTGCGCCGGGTCGGCGGCTCCAAGGTGCTCAAGGTCGACCTGCGGGTGATCGCGGCGACCCGCAAGGACCTGCGCTCCGAGGTCGAGAAGGGCAAGTTCCGCGAGGACCTCTACTTCCGCCTCAACGTGGTCCCGATCACGGCGCCGTCGCTGCGCGACCGCCGCGAGGACATTCCGCGTCTGGTCGATCACTTCCTGACCAAGCTGGCCCCGGCCGGGACCCCGGTCCCCGAGCTGTCGGAGGCGACCCGCGCCGCGCTCTACGCCCACGACTGGCCGGGTAACGTGCGCGAGCTCCGCAACGTGATCGAGCGCGCGCTCGCGCTGGGCACCGATCCCGGCGCCATGGTCGCGCCGCTCGGCGCCGAGCCGTTCGCGCGCGCCACCCAGGCCGCGCCCGCCGGCGGCGAGCCGGCCATGGAGTTCCAGGCCGGCCTGTCGTTCCGCGACACCAAGGAGAAGTGGAACGAGATCTTCGAGCGCCGCTACCTGAGCTGGCTGCTCAAGCGCGCCGACGGCAACATCTCCAAGGCCGCCCGCGACGCCGACATGGACCGAAAGTACTTGCACAAGCTCTTGCGCAAGTACGAGATCGACGCGGGCGACGTCGGCGACGAGTAGGGGACAGGATCTAGGGTTGCAACCCTTCGATCTCCAAAGGCTTCTAGCGGCCAACGCAAAAGATCTGCAGCGGCGGTGCGTCGGGCCGGAGCACGTTCTCGATGGGCTCGTCGCGCCCTGGTCGACGGCAGTCGGCGCCGCGCGCCGAGCTTCTTTCGCGGTTGCGCCGATAAGACGAACGATCCTGGATGGTTGCGACCCAGGAGCCTGTCCCCACCCTAGTAGTCGGCGAGGATGCCGAGCTGCAGCGTGAAGGCGTCGAGGAGCTGGTCGGAGGTCAGGAACTGGCCGTCGCGGCCGCCGAGGTTGGCGTCGGGGTCGTCGGCGGCGAGCTCGTCGAGGAGGAGGACGTCGGCCTTGAGGTTGAGGTTGAGCTTCTCGAACAGGCCCCAGACCTTCTTGTCGTCCTCGGCGACGGTGATCACGGTCAGCTTGGCGCCGACGAGGGCGTTGCGCACCGGGGCCAGCTCGCGGTCGCCGGTGAAGTAGGCGCCCGAGGTGAACTCGGTCTCGTAGAAGAAGGCGTCCTTGAAGAACGTCGCCGCGGTCTGCTGGTAGGCGCGGGCGCGCAGGCGCAGCAGCAGCGAGTCGCCGACGTACTGCGAGTAGCCCAGCTCGACGGTGCCCGAGCTCACGCCCCAGGTGTCGCTGTAGGCGCGGGCCGAGACGTGGACCGCCGAGCTCAGGCGCGGCAGGAAGCGGTTGAGCCGGACGCTCAGCGCGCCGCGGGCGCGGGTGTCGGGCATCGACTCCTGGGGCTCGTTGTTGTCGATGCGGACCCGGCGGTACGGGTTCGACTGGAAGCCCTCGAGGATCTGGCCGTACAGGCCGACCTGCAGCACCGAGGTCGGCGACAGGTTCTGGGTGACCGTGGCCTGGACGGTGTCGATCGACAGGTCGCGCCAGGTCGTCGCCAGCCCGAGCACCGGGTTGTCCATGACGTACGAGTCGGCGCCGAAGATGACGTTCTTCTTGCACGGGTCGGCGCCGGTGAGCGCGCGCCGCTCGAGCGGGGTCAGCTCGGCGTTGGCGCGATCGCAGACCTCGTCGAAGCTGTGGTTGTAGCTGAGCGCGAGGTTGGTGTTCTTGCCGGGCAGGTCGATCGAGCCGCCGCCGCCGACCGACAGCGACAGGTAGTCGCGCTCGTAGCCGAGCGAGGCGTTGAAGCCGAGGGTCGACCGCTTGCCGACGAAGCCGATGCCGAGCTTCCCCTCGTGGCGCAGGTCGTCGAACGTGGTCGCCTGCGACACCGCGTCGACCGCGTAGACGGTGGCGGTGGCGCCGGTGACCGCGTCGGCCGAGTAGCCGATATCGAGGGTGACGTGCTCGCCGGCGTCGACGCCGATGTCGAGCTGCGGGTGGATGACGGTCAGGCCGCCGAGGCCGCCCTGGCGGTTCTCCTGGTACCAGGTCGTGGTCAGGTCGACCTTGTCTTCGGCGGCGGCCGGCGACGCGAGCAGCGCCGGGGCCGCGAGCAGCGCCGCTATGGAGGCTGCGCGGCGCATCAGTTACATCCGCACCCGCCGCCCTGGGTGCCGCGGCCGCCGGCCGAGCCCTCGCGGTTCGACAGGACGTGATCGTCGGCGGCGGCCTCCTGGCCGTCTTCGTCGAACTGCATCACCGGGTTGGCCAGGTGCTCCTTCTCGTTGGGGCGGACCGCGTAGCGGCCGCAGCCGGCGAGGGCGAGCGCGAGGAGGGCGAGGGCGGTGGCGACGTGCTTCATGGTGGCTCCCTAGAAGAAGATCGCGAGCCCACCGGTGATCTCGTGACCACCCTGCGACTTGTCGGGGTCGAACAGCACCCAGCGCCGGTAGTCGGTGCGCAGGGTGATCTGCTTCTTGAACGTGATCTCGAACCCGCCGCCGGCCGACACCGCCATCAGGGTCTCCTCGGGATCGATGAAGTTGTCGGCCTTGGGGCGGATGTGGGCGGCGCCGAGGCCGGCCGAGATGTAGGGCCCGACCGCGGCGCCCGGCACCATGCGCAGGGTCCAGGCCAGGCCACCGAGGAAGACGTCCTTCTGGGCGCGCGGCGACACGCCGGCGAACATCTCGATCGCCCAGTGCGGGTCGATCAGCACCGACGGACGGAGCAGGAACAGGCCCTCGCGATCGAGGACGCCGGCCGAGAACGAGATCGACACGTCGGCGTACGGCGCCGGTGACGGGCCGAGGATCGCCTTGCGGATCGCCCGGCCCATGCGGGTCAAGGCACCCGGGCGCTCGCCGTCGACGACCTCGAACGGGAACACCAGCTCGCCGAAGATCCAGCCGGTGGTGCCGTCCTCGAGGACGACCTTGAACCAGTAGCCGCGGGTGCCGCGCTCGACGACCTCGAAGACCTCGCCGCGCTCGGCGTCGTAGATCTCGCGGTAGGTCGCGCCCGGCCCGCTGTAGACCGGGGCGCGCTGGGCGATCACCCGCAGGTAGGCCTCGGCGAACGCGGGCGCGGCCGAGCCGACGATCGCCGCCGCGACGATCGCCGCGCCCAGCGTGGCGCGCGCGGTCACGGGAACCACCCGAGGAAGACCATGACCTCGGTGTCGTCCATCTGGATCAGATCGCCGCCGGCGTGGGGCACGCTGGCGGCCAGCGGCTTGGTCAACAGGACCGACTCCTCCGGCGTGCTGCACAGGAGGTAGCGGGTCACCACCTGGTAGTTGCGCCCGTGGTCGGGTGGGTTCGAGGTGTCGAGGCGGAGGCCCGAGCGCCCGTTGGAGTCGTTGTGGCAGCCGGCCTGGGCGACGCACGACTTGGCGCCGCCGCCGGCGGGCGCCAGGTACTTCGGCCAGATCTCGTTCTCGTAGTAGGCCCGATCCGGCTCGCACCGCATCGGCGCGGGCGGGCTCTCGCCGAGGTCCACCGTCGGACAGCCGCCGAGGACGAGCCCGAACAGCCCGGCGACCGCCAGCAGAGCCCCTCGGCTCGGCCTCGTGATGGCGCTGGTGCGCAGCATCAAAGGTGAACCGAGCCTAACGCGTGGCGCGCGGGTTTGTCATCCGATCGCGGACGGCAACGTGCGGGTCCCGACGCTTGCAGCCGACACCGCGGGGCGAGTAACGTTTCGGGCGGTGGCTACTCAGTCCGGCGGTCCAGGCGATCGTGACCGCCCGGCCCCAGGCGGTGAGGGCGGGCAGCCAGCCGCGCCGTTGCCGCCGCCGCTGCCGCGTCCGCCGGCGCGGCCGATGCCGTCGCTCGGCGACACGCCGACGCGTCCGTCGCGTCCGGGCCGGACCACCGATCCGTCGCAGCCGCCGCTGGTCCTGCGCAGCGCGCTGGTCGGACGCGACACCCAGCTGGCGGTGCTGCGCGACGTGGTCGCGCGCGCGATCGACTTCCAGGCGCCGCAGCTCGTCACCGTCGTCGGCAACCGCGGCACCGGCAAGACCCGCCTGGTCGCCGAGCTGTGCGCCGGTCTGACCGCGCCGGTGCGGGTGTTCCAGGGCCGGGCGCGCGCCGGCGAGAAGCAGTCGGCGCTGGCCAGCCTGCTCAACGATCGGTTCGGCATCGCCGTCACGCCGGGCGCGCCGTCGCCGATCGATCCGGCCAAGCTGGTCGCCGCCGAGGTCGGCAAGATCGTCGGGGGCGGCGACGCGACCGAGGTCCTGCACTTCCTCGGCGGTTATCTCGGCCTCGACTTCCCCAGCTCGCCGTTCCTCAAGCTCCTGACCGAGGACGCGCTCCACAAGGACGTGCTGGCCCGCACGGTGCTGCGCCGGCTGATCGAGCTCGACGCCGGCACCGGCCCGCTGGTGCTGGTGCTCGACGATCTGCAGTGGGCCGACGACGACACGCTGGCGACGCTGTCGGAGCTGGCGCGCGGGCTGACCGGGTCGCCGGTGGTGATCATCGCCGCCGCCCGGCCCGAGATGCTGGTCCGCTGCCCGAGCTGGGGCCAGGGCGCGGTCGATCACGAGCGCCTCGACCTGCGCAACCTCGAGGGCGACGACGCCGAGGTCATGTTCGCCAACCTGCTCGCCCGCTGCGGCCGGGTGCCCGACGAGCTGATCTCGGCGGTCCCCGAGCTGACCGGCGGCAACCCGGCGTTCATCGAGCAGCTGGTCAAGCTGTACCTCCGCCACGGCGCGATCGACACCAGCGGTACCCTGTGGCGGCTCGACGTCGACGCCGCGCTCGCCATCGAGCTGCCGATCGGTATCGAGGAGGCCATCGAGGCCCGCATCGCCACGCTCGAGCAGGACGAGCGCGAGCTGCTCGAGAAGGCGTCGGTGTTCGGCAACGTGTTCTGGCTGTCGGCGGTGGTCGCGCTGGCCCGGCTCGAGCTCAGCCCGCGCCGGCCGGCCGACGCGCTCGAGCTCGAGTGGGGCGACGGCGAGGGCGTGCGCCGGCGGGTCAGCGATCTCGTCCACTCGCTGGCCGAGCGCGACTACCTGCTGGTCCTCGATCCCGCCGACTCGACCGTCGCCGGCGACGTCGAGATCGTGTTCAAGCACAACCTCGAGCGCGAGGTGGTGGTGAAGTCGATCGACGCCGGCCGGTTGGCCCGTTACCACCTGGCCGCGGCGCAGTGGCTCGAGGCCCGGCTCACCGACAAGAGCGAGGAGCAGCTCGAGTTCTTGACCGGCCTGTACGAGCGCGGCGGCGATCTGGTCAAGGCCGCCCGCTGCTACCTGCTCGGCGCCGACCGCGCCCGCGCCCGCTGGGCCAACGAGGAGGCGCGCTCGATGTACGAGCGCGGCCTGTCGCTGCTCGGCGAGAACGACACGCCGGCCCGCATGGACGCGCTCCACAACCTCGGCGACGTGCTCGACCTGTCGGGCGAGACCGAGCTGGCCATGGCCCGCTTCGACGAGATGCTCGACCTGGCCTGGCTGTACGACAACCAGCGCAAGGCCGGCGCCGCCCACAGCCGCATCGCCCGCGTGCTGCGCCGCCAGGGCCAGTACGACCCGGCGATGAACCACCTGCGCCGGGCCAACGAGCTGTTCACCGCCGCCCAGGACGATCGCGGCATCGCGTCGACGCTCGACGACATCGGCCGGGTCCACTGGCTGCGCGGCGCCTACGGCCAGGCGCTCGACTTCCACCGCCAGGCGCTGACCCTGCGCAAGCAGCTCGGCGACCGCCGCTCGATCGCGCTGTCGGTGGCCAACATCGGCCGCGTCCACTTCGATTCGGGCAGCTTCAAGCCGGCGATCGCCCAGTTCCGCGAGGCGCTCGACCTGCGCCGCGACATCAACGATCTGAGCGGCGTGGTGCAGTCGCTGTGCGACCTGGCCCAGGTCTACGGCGCCGACGGCAACCACGGCCTGGCGCTCGAGCTCCTGGCCGACGCCCACCGCATCGCCAACGAGATCGGCGACAAGCAGTCCCAGGCCGAGGTGCTGTCGCGGGCCGGCGAGCACAAGACCTCGGTCGGGCGCGCCGCCGAGGCGGTCGCCGACCTCGGCAAGGCGCGCGAGCTGGCCCGCGTGGTCGGCGACCGGCTGGCGCTGGCCGAGATCAACCGCCGCGCCGCCGAGGCGGCGCTGGCGTGCGGCGATCTCGCCGGCGCCGAGCGCGACGCCAAGCAGGCGCTGTCGCTCGGCGAGGGGCTCGGCGCGCGGGTCCAGATCGGCGCCGCCCACCGGGTGATGGCGGCGATCGCCGAGGCCCGCGGCGACGGCGCCGCGGCCGACGCCGAGTACCGGCGGTCGATCGACATCCTGTCGACCATGCGCAACGAGATCGAGCTGGCGCGCGCGTTCCGCGCGTTCGCCGACTTCCGCGCCGCGCGCGGCGAGGCGACCGAGGCGGGCAAGCTGCGCGAGCGGGCCGACGAGGTGTTCGGTCGGCTGCGCGCGGCGGCCCAGACGGAGTGAGCGATGGCGAGCGCGGGTGACGAGGCGAGCGCGCGGCTGCGCGCGGCGGTGCCCCCCGGGGTCCGCGAGGTATGCGACGTGCTGCACCACGCCGGCCACGAGGCGGTCGCGGTCGGCGGCGCGATCCGCGACGCGCTGCTCGGCCGCGACGCCGGCGACTGGGACGTCGCCACCAGCGCCCGGCCCGAGCAGGTCACCGCGCTGTTCCGGCGCACCATCCCGACCGGCATCCAGCACGGCACGGTCACCGTCCTGGTCGGTCGCGGCGACGGCCGCGAGGCGATCGAGGTCACCACCTACCGCGGCGAGGGCGCGTACCACGACGGCCGGCGGCCGGAGTCGGTCGTGTTCGGCGTGCCGCTGGTCGAGGATCTGGCCCGTCGCGATCTGGTCGTGAACGCGATCGCCTGGGATCCCGTCACCGGCGAGCTCCACGATCCCTTCGACGGCGTCGGCGACATCGCGGCGCGCCGGCTGCGCGCGGTCGGCGATCCGATCGCCCGCTTCCGCGAGGACGGCCTGCGGGTCATGCGCGCGATCCGGTTCGCGGCCACGCTCGGCTTCGCGCTCGACCCGGCCACCGAGGCGGCGATCCCGGCGGCGCTGCCGTCGCTGGCCAAGGTGTCGCGCGAGCGGGTCAAGGTCGAGCTCGACAAGCTGCTCGCCGCGCCGTCGCCGGGCGCCGCGCTCGAGATCGCCCGCCGCACCGGCGTGCTCGCCCAGGAGGTGCCCGAGGCGGTCCGCGGCGACGCCGAGGCATGGACGCGGCGGGTCGCGTGGATCGAGGCGCTGCGCGACAAGGACCTGCGCATGGCCGCGCTGCTGTCCGGGCTCAGCGACGGCTCGTGGGCGTGCTCGCTCGACCCGGCGGTGATCACCACCGGCGACGCGGCCGCCGGCGCCGCTGCCGACGCCGCGCTCAAGCGCCTCAAGGCCGCCAACGACGAGCGCGACCGGGTGGTGCGCCTGGTCAAGGTCGCGTGGGCCGGCCGCGCGCCGCTGGTCGAGGTCACCGTCCGCCGCCTGCTGGCCAGCATCGGCCGCGCCCGCGGCGACGACGCGGTCGCGCTGTGGCAGGCGCGCGCGGTCGCCATGCCCGGCGACGCCGCCGCCGACGTCGCCGCCACCGCCCGGGCGATCCTCGCCCGTCGCGATCCGCTGGCCACCGGCGACCTCGCCGTCACCGGCGCCGTCCTCATGCAGGAGCTCGGTCTGCCGCCCGGCCGCGAGATCGGCCGGCTGCTCGACGTCGCCCTGCAGGCCGTGCTCGACGACCCGTCGCTCAACGATCGCGGGCGGCTGCTCGAGCTGCTGCGGTCGCGGGCCGGCGCTTAGGGAACCGGTAGGATCTTCTCAAGGAACACTTCAGAAGCCGGCCGGCGGGGCGATCCGTACAGTGCGGGCATGTCGATCCGCCTCGCCTCGACCGGCCTCGCGCTCCTCCTCACCGCTGCCTGCAACTCACCCGAGCCGGCGTTTCCCGACGGCGGCCCGGCGCTCGACGCCCCGGCCCCCGACGCCGACCCGTGCGCCCAGCCGCTGGCGCCGGCGCCGATGTCGTGGGTGCTGCTGTTCGATCACAGCGGCAGCTGGACGACCCGCAGCGATCGCTTCGACGGCCTCAAGGACGCGGTGGCCGGGTTCGCGGCCGCCCATCCGGAGCTGCCGCTGGCGGCGGTCGACTTCCCGCGCCTCGACGGCAGCCAGGCCAGCTGCGACGCGCTCGCCTACGAGCGCCTCGACCCCGGCCCGCGGGCACCGGCGGGCACCCTGGCGCAGGCGGTGCGCGGCTGGCAGGCCGGCGGCGCCAGCCCGCTCGGCCCGGCCATCACCGGCGCCGGCCGGAGCGCGCGCGGCGGTCGCGCCCAGGACAGCCGCGCGCACGCGGTGGTGGTGCTGACCGACGCCACGCCCGGCGAGGACGAGACGTGCGGGACGTGGGACGACACCGCCGCTGCCGCCGCCGAGGTCTTCGACCACGGC
>Ga0247830_10000981_pt1 | contig 11267 bp, 12 predicted proteins | sample 12C_Control_Day5_FD_207766 | JGI IMG/M metagenome (GOLD analysis project Ga0247830, IMG submission 207766) | Soil microbial communities from agricultural site in Penn Yan, New York, United States - 12C_Control_Day5 | ecosystem: Environmental > Terrestrial > Soil > Agricultural land | place...
GAGGTGCGCGTGGCGCGCCCCGAGCAGCTCATGCGCCGCACCGACCACCGCCTGGACCCACGCCGCCGGGGCGGGCGCGCGCTGCGCCGTCGTGTAGGCGACCCCGAGCCCGCCGCCGAGATCGTAGGCGTCGAAGTCGCCGAGCGAGGCGAGCGCGGCGATCGCCGCGCGGTAGGCGTCGAGGTCGAAGAGCTGGGAGCCGATGTGCATGTGCAGCCCGCGCAGCTCCACGCCGGCGAGCGCGCGCAGCCGCGCGATCGCCTCGGGCGCCTCGTGCAGCGCGAAGCCGAACTTGGAGCCCGCGTGCCCGGTGACGACCGCCGCGTGGGTGTCGGCCTCCACCCCGGGCGTGACGCGGACCATCGCCCGCTGGCGGGCGCTCGGCTCGAGGATGTGCGCGAGCCGGTCGATCTCGTCGAAGTTGTCGACTACGAGCGTCGCGTCGCCCAGAGCGGCGACGGCCTCGAGCTCGGCCACCGACTTGGCGTTGCCGTGCACGTAGATGCGCTCTGGGACGTGGCCGGCGCGCAGCGCGAGGTGGAGCTCCCCCGCGGACGCGACGTCGACCGCCAGGCCCTCCTCGGCGAAGATCGCGAGCACCGCGGTGCAGGGCAGTGCCTTGGAGGCGTAGACCACGTCGCCGCGCGGGCCGTGCGCGGCGGCCAGCGCACCGCCCAGTTCCCGGGCGCGGGCGCGCAGGTCGTCCTCGGCCATCACGTAGGCGGGGGTGCCGAACTCGCGCGCGAGCTCGACCGCGTCGCAGCCGCCGATCACCAGGCGGCCGTCGCGCACCTCGGAGGCGTCGGGGTAGACGCTGGTCGTGGCGGCGGCCATGTCGGCGCCGGATTATGAAGGTGCCGGCCGCTACGGTTGCCGACCATGGGCGCACCCCCGGTGCAGGAAGGCGTCCGCGACGGCCTGGCCTACTCGCTGTTCCTGCCGGTGGGCGACCCCGTCGCCGGGCTCGTGATCGTCCACGGCGCCGGCTCGCGCAAGGAGAACCACCACGACTTCGCCGAGGCGGCGCGCGCGGCCGGCTTCGCCGCCGTGTGCTTCGACCAGCGTGGCCACGGCGCGAGCGAGGGCGCGCTCGACGGGCGCGTGCTCGAGGACGTCGCGACCGTGGCGGGCGTGCTGCCGGAGGGCCCGGTGGCGGTGCGCGGGTCGAGCCTCGGCGGCTACGTGGCGATCCTCGCGGCGGAGCGGATGGGCGCGTTCGCGGCCGTCGCCGTCTGCCCGGCCTCGGCCGCCCAGCTCGCGCGCGGCCTGCGGCGCGGCGACTACGGCTTCCGCGCCGACGTCCCCGCGCTCGAGGCCTTCCTCGCCGCGCACGAGCTCGAGCCGCGCGTCGCGCGCTCGCCGGTCCCGCTGCTCCTCCTGCACGCCGAGGGCGACGAGCAGGTCCCGGTCGCGCACTCGATCGCGCTGGCCGCCGCCTCGCCCGCCCCCGGGACGGAGCTGGTGGTCGTGCCGGACGGCCATCACCGCTCGGTCCAGCACGACCCGGAGCTGCAGGCGCGGGCGCTGGCCTGGCTTCAGGCCCGCTGGCGGGCGGGCGGGCGCCGCGTCGACTCGGCCGACTCGGGCCGCGTGTAGAGCAGCGCGAGCCACGCCGCGCCGGCGACGACCATCACGATCGAGATCAGCTGCGGCTGGGTGAGCCCGAGCAGCACGTCCTCGTTGCGGCGGATGAACTCGACCATGAAGCGCTCGAGGCCGGCGAGGACGAGGTAGAGCGCGAAGAGGCCGCCGGGCCGCAGGCGGTCCCGCAGCCGCCACAGCACCGCGGCGACCAGCAGCATCACGATCGTCTCGTAGACCGGCGTCGGGTGGACCTTCTCGGTGGTCGGGACCGTGCCGTCGGGATAGGCCATCGCCCACGGCCCGTTCCACGGGATCCCGTAGTCGCCGTCGCCCGCGAGCTGGCAGCCGATGCGCCCGATGGCATAGCCGGCCGCCAGCGGCGCGGCGCACATGTCGATCAGCGTCAGGTTGAGGAACTGCTTGCGCCACGCCCACAGGAGGACGCCGACGGCCCCGCCCAGCGCGCCGCCGTACCAGACGAGCCCGCTGCCCGAGAACAGGCTGCCGAGCACGTCGTCGGAGGCGGTGTCCCAGTTCTCGGCCAGCCACCATAGGCGGGCGCCGACGATCCCGCCGATCAGGGCGACGAAGATCATCTCGTACGCCCAGTCGACGGGCTTGCCGAGCTCCTTGAAGCGCAGGCCGAGCAGGACCCCGGCCGCCACGAAGCCGAGGCCCATCATCAGCCCGAAGGTCTGCAGGGTGAGGCCGAAGACGTGGAGCTCGGGCTGCACTGCCTGTGAGGGTACCTCCCTACATCAGCGCGATCTGGCGGAACGACCACGCCGGCTCCACCGGGTGGCCGGCGGCGCCGCGCGCCTCGAGGTCGAGCAGGGCCTGCTTGCGGTGCAGCCCGCCGCCGTAGCCGGTCAGGGAGCCGTCGGCGCCGATCGCGCGGTGACACGGCACGATGATCGGGACCGGCGTCCGCCCGACGGCGGCACCCACCGCGCGCACGCGGTCGGGGCGGCCGGCCGCGGCGGCGAGCTGCGTGTAGCTGAGCGTGGAGCCGTAGGGGATGCGGGCGAGCGCTTGCCACACCGCCCGCTGGAACGGCGTGCCGCCGAGGTCGAGCGCGAGCTCGAAGGCGTGGCGCTCGCCCGCGAAGTACTGCTCGAGCTGGCCCACGGCCTCGGCGAGCGGCCGCGGGTCGTGCGCATCCTCGTCGAGCCGGCCGGCGTGGCCGGGGAAGTGAAGAGCGGTCAGGCCCTGGGCCCCGCCGCACAGGGTCAGCGGGCCGAGGGGGCTCTCGTAGATGGTCCAGGCGTTCATGGTCCGTACAACGCGGGAGGGCGCGCGCGTGTGAGGTGCGCGCCGGCGGGCTACAGGTAGCCTGCCGGGTTCACCGGCGACCCGTTGACGCGCGTCTCGAAGTGCAGGTGGTCGCCGAAGCAGTGGCCGGTGCAGCCGACCCGGCCGATCACCTGGCCCTTGGAGACGCTCGCGCCGTTGGACGTCGAGTAGCTCGACTGGTGGGCGTAGCAGGTGGACAGCGACGCGTTGTGCTGCACGCACGTGTAGTTGCCGTAGCCGCCGGTCCAGCCGAGCAGGACGACCTTGCCCGAGTCGGCGGCGCGGATCGGCGTGCCGGCCGACGCCCCGATGTCGACGCCCGCGTGCAGGCGGCCCCAGCGCTGGCCGAACGGCGAGACGATCGGGCCGTTGACCGGCCAGATGAGGCTCCCGGAGCCCTGCTTGACCGGCCCGCCGCCGCCGGCGGCGCGCTGCAGCGCGGCCTGGACCTTGGCCTGCTCCTTCTCGAGCGCCTTGAGGTCGCCCTCGAGGTGCTGGCGGGTGTCGCGCGTCGAGGCGAGCGCGTCGCTCTTGGTCGCGCGCGCGTCCGCGAAGCTCGCCCGGCGGTCGACGAGCTGGCCCTTGATCGCGGCGACCTCGTTGCGGCGGCGCTCGACCGCGAGCGTGACCTTCTGCTGGCGGTCCTCGAGGCGGGCGAGGCGCTTGGCGGTCGCGACGGCGTCCGCCTTGGCCTCCTTGATGATCGTCAGGATGCGGGTGTCCTGGCGGGAGACCCGGCGCATGAACTCGGTGCGCTCGAGGAGGTCCGCGAAGCCCTGTGACTCGAGCACGACCGTGACCATGTCCGGCCGGTCGGCCTTGTACATCTCGACCAGGCGGGTGGCGAGCGTCACCCGCGCCTCCAGGAGGCGCGCGCGCAGCCGCTGCAGGCGCTCGCGCTCCTCGCGCAGCCGGCGCTGCAGGCGCTCGAGCTCGGCGCGCTTGTCGGCCAGGTCGGCCTCGATGCGGGCCTGGCGGGCCTGCAGGGTGTCGATGTCGCCCTGGAGGGTCTTGATCCGGTGCGAGTAGGACGCGATGTCGCTGGACAGCACGCGCTCGCGGCCCTTCTTCTTCTCGATCGCGCCGCGCTTGGCCTCGATCCTGTCCTGCAGGTTGGCGGCGCGGCCCTGGGGCGATCCGCTCGAGGCGATGGGCAGCACGGCCCACAGCGCGAGCGGGATCGCCACGACCGCGGCGAGGAGACCCAGACGGCGCATGCCGCGCGCCATCGTATGACCCGGTCCGGCCGGCGTCCTCGAAACCCGCCCGCTTATGGAGCGTGAAAGCGATCCTGCAGGAAATGCGGCGGTTTTGTGCCGCCGACGCGCCCGCCGCGGCCCCGCGCCCCCGCGGGTTCGGCGGTTCCTAAAAGGTCCATCAAGGCTGGTCTGCGTCTGACACCATAAGTGGTGACCATGCCCAGACCCACCTCCTTCGGCAAGGACACCGGACTTCAGGTCCGGATGGCCCTTACCCTCCTTTTGCTCGGCGCCGTTTACGTCGTCCTCGTCGGCGTCCTGTTCGCGGCAGGCGCCAACGCCGGGCTCATCGCGATCATCGCGGTCGGCCTCGCCGCGTTCCAGCTGTTCGGCTCCGACAAGCTCGCGCTCGCCGCCATGGGCGCGCGCAAGGTGTCGCCGCAGGAGGCGCCGGAGCTGCACGCGATGATCGAGCGCCTGTGCGTGCAGGCGGACCTGCCCAAGCCGGCCGTCGCGATCGCCGACACGGCGATGCCCAACGCGTTCGCGCTCGGGCGCTCGCCGAAGCACGCCACGGTGTGCGCGACCACCGGGATCATGCAGCTGCTCTCCCCCGCGGAGCTCGAGGGGGTCATGGCGCACGAGCTCTCCCACGTCGCCAACCGCGACGTGGCGGTGATGACGCTCGCCGGCTTCTTCGCCACGATCGCCGCCTACATCGTCCAGTTCGGGGCGTTCTTCGGCGGCGGCTCGTCCGACGACGACGACAACCCGAGCTTCCTGGTGGTGTTCCTCGTCTCGCTCGTGGTCTACGTGGTCTCGTTCTTCCTCATGCAGGCGCTGTCGCGCTACCGCGAGTTCGCGGCCGACCGCGGCGCCGCGCTGGTGACCGGGCGCCCGAGCGCGCTGGCCTCCGCGCTGGTGAAGATCGACAGCGGCATGCACCGCATCCCGGAGCGCGACCTGCGGGCCTCGGGCGAGCTGTCGGCCTTCTACTTCTTCCCGCCGGGCGCGGGCAAGAAGCTCGGCGCGCTGTTCTCGACCCACCCGCCGATGGAGAAGCGGCTCGCCGCCCTCCAGCGCCTCGAGGCGCAGCTGCAGGGCACGGCGTAGTCTTCGCCCCCTCGTGGGCCTCTTCGACATCCTCACCGGCAGGCGCAAGCTCAAGCAGCCCGCGCCGGACCGCCTGTTCGCGATGACGACGGCGGAGGTGACGATGTCGACGTCGCTGAACCTGCACAGCTCGGGCAAGGCGGCGATCGTCTTCCAGCCGCTGGCGACCGCCGACTTCGACGGGATCGTGAGCGAGATGGAGGAGGTCCTGCAGGGCACCGGCTCCGAGTTCGGCACGACGATCGAGAAGAGCGACGACACCTTCGGCTACCGCTGGATGGTGCTCGGGGACGACGAGTTCGAGGACCTCGCGGTCGGCGTCAACGCGGTCTCCACGGCGCTCGAGGCGGGCGGCTACGGCGAGCGCATCCTCTGCGCGGTGTTCGCCTTCCGCGACGAGCGCGGCAAGCCGCTCTACTGGATCTACAACTACAAGCGCGGCGCGTTCTACCCGTTCGTGCCGGCCGGCGGCGAGCAGCAGCGCGATACCGAGCGCGAGCTGCGCCTCAAGGCCCAGATCGGCGCCGAGCTCCCGATCGAGGCCGAGCTCGAGCGCTGGTTCCCCCTCTGGGGGATCCCGATCTAGTCAGCCGCTCTGGCAGAACCCGGTGCGGTCCGCCGTGAGGCAGAGCAGGCCGCGCAGCGTCGCCCCGTCGGGGTCGAGCACGATCAGCCGGCGGTCGCCGTCGCGGTCCAGCCGGGCGACGGCGTCGGCCATCGGGGCGTCGAGCTCGATGGTGATCACGTCGCGGCTGACGAACTCGTCCGCGCGCTGCACGTCCGACGCGCCGGCGGGGAGGTCGTCGCGCTCCACCGCGCCCGCGAAGCGGTCCCCGTCGACCAGCAGGGCGGTGAGCACGCTCGGGTTGGCGAACATGGCGCGCAGGTCGGCGACGCTCGCGTCGGCCGGCAGCGTCTTGGGCCGGCTCACCATCACGTCGCGCACGCGCTCGGCGTCGGCGACGCTGACCTTGGGGTTCGCGCACTCGTCGGCGGACATGCGCTCACGATACGCCATCTGCAGCGGCGCTCAGTCGGGGATCAGGCCCTCCCCGGTGAACTCGCCCCGCGCCTCCTCGAAGGTGAGGTCGGGCGGCGGCAGGATCACGTCGGAGCCCTCGAGGTCGCCGTCCTCGAGCCGATGCCCGTCGCGGCGCACGAGCTCGAGCATCTGCTCGAAGGACTCGTGGAAGCGGTCCTCGTCGTCGGCCTCGACCGCCGCGACGGCCGCGTTGTCGAGGTCGTTGAGGCGCTGGGCGTCCTCGTCGGGCAGGCGGTACTGGTTCTCGGTCGAGATCCGGACGATCACGCCGGGCGCTCCCGCGGCTCCTCTCCCTCGGCAGCCGGCTCCCCGGCGCCCAGCGCGGGCGAGTCGCCCGAGCCCTCGCCGAGCTCCGCCTTGAGCTTCTCGAGGTCGCTGTCCACGGCCGACTGCGAGGTCAGCTCGTGGAGCTGGCGGTCGATGTCGTCCTGCCCGCCTCCGCCGAGCGAGAGGCTGTCGTCGAACGCGCCGGCCGCCTCGAGCTCGTCCATGGCGCTCGCGCGGGCCCGCATGTTCTCGGTCTTGTCCACCGCGCGCTGCATGGCGAGGCCGACGTCGGCCATCTCCTCGCCGACGCCCGTGGCGGCCTCGGAGATCTTCACCTGCGCCTCGGCGGCCGAGTACTGCGCCTTGATGACCTCCTTCTTGGTGCGGAACTGCTCGAGCTTGGTGCGCAGCTGGCGCTCCTTCTCGATCAGGCCCTCCTGCTGCTGCTCGAGCTCCGTCACCTGCTGGTCGAGCGACTGCAGCTCGCCCTGGGCGAACTGCTTGCGCTCGAGCGCGGTGCGGGCGAGCGGCTCGTTGCCCTGCGAGAGGGCCTGGCGCGCCTGCGTGTCGAGCTTGACGACCTGCTGCTCGAGCTTCTGCTGCTGGAGCTGGAGGCGCTTCTTGGAGGTCACCACGTCGGCGATGCCCTTCTTGACGTTCTGCAGCAGCTCCATCTGCTTCTGGTAGCTGTACTCGATCGTCTCGGACGGATCCTCCGCCCGATCGAGCATCTTCGAGATCTTCGCCTTGATGACGGTTGACATGCGTCCGGCTACGCCGGCCACGGCGGGCCTCCTTGTGGTCGACTGGGGCTCACCGTCAAGGGTATACGTCGGGCACCGCCCGGCCGCGCGGATTCGCGCGCCGCGGCGCCGGGGGGCCTAGAAGCCGAGCGGGTGGCGCTTGGCGAAGCCGCTCGTGGGACGACCCGCCGGCCGCCAGCGCGGCCCGCGCTCGGTCGCCGAGCGGGCGATCCGGCGGCGGGTGGTGCGCCGCGAGATGACGCCGGCGGAGCTCGTGTCGAGCCGGAGCCCGGCCAACACCACGTAGGCATGCCCGGGATTGGTGTAGACCGTGATCCACGCGCCCTTGCCGCTCTCGCCCCAGCGCATGAAGCTGCCGGAGTCCAGCGGGCGCTCGAGGAGCCCCGCCGCGTGGAGGGCGAAGGAGACGGTGCCCGAGCAGTCGTAGCCGTCGTCCTCGAAGTCGCCGTGGCCGCCTCCGTACTTGTACGGCAGCTCCTGCAGCGTGTTGGCGGCCCAGATCGCCTGCTGGACCTGCGGCGGCGCGTTCAGCGGGGCGGCGGCCAGGCCGTCGGGCTGCAGCACGGCCCTGTCGCCCGGCACCGTCGGGCCGGTGTACTGACCGGGGGCGACGGGCGCCGGCGGCGCGGGCTCGGGGACGTAGGCGGCGCCACCGGTCGAGGGGCCCGACTGGGCGGCGGCCAGCGACGGGACCGCGGCAGAACAGCACACGACAAGCACGCAGACAGCGAACGCCCGCTTGGACACCTTCGACCTCTTTCGTCGGCCTGCGGGGTTAGCTGACGGGCTGGCGCTGAAAGAGCCTGCGCCTCACGTCGCTCTGCACGACGTGATTCGCCCCGAACGTCCTGGGTCCCCCGCTCCCCGGCTTCCTGGCCCGGGGATTCGGCATGTGGATCGCGGCAACCTACACGAGTCCGCCGCGCTTTGTAGGTCAGCGGATACCCCGAAACGGCCATGTCTGACGCCGTCGTCAGGCGACCCTGACACTTGGCGCATTCCCGCTCATCGACCCCATCGGTGGATCCCGGTGGGAGGTCCTCCAGCGGGACTCCGCGCCCCACCGGCGGACACCGGTGAGACGCGCGCTAGCGTTAGGGAGCGTGCCGTTTTCCACGCCACGCCTGCCCGCGGCGCTGCTCGCCGTCGCGCTGCTGATCGCCGGCTGCGGCGGGGGCGGCGGCGGTGGTCCCGGGGGCGGCGACAGCAGCACGCCCGCGCTGGGCCAGGACGGCGGCGAGTCCGGCGCTGCCGGGGCGCTCGGCTTCCCGGCCTTCGCCACCAAGAACACCACGCGCGTGGGCGGGGCCGATCCCGTCGCGGACGCGGCGGGCGTCGCGCGCGCCGTCTATCCGGCGCGCTCGCGCGACACGCGGCCGCCGGCCGTCACGCTGGTCGACCGCGACGACTGGCGCACGGCGATCTCCGCCGCCCAGCTGATGGCGGACCCGATCCGCGCGCCGGTCCTCTTCTCCGAGGGCGACGAGCTGCCCGAGGCCACCGACGCGGCGCTCGAGGCGCTCGGGCCCCCGGGCGCGCCGCAGGCGGGCGGCGCGCAGGTCCTGCGCATGGGCGCCGCCCCGGCGCCGGACGGCCTCAAGGCCACCGACGTCAAGGGCGCGGACTTCGCCGCGCTGGCCCGCGGCATCGACCGGCTCGCCACCAGCGCGGCGGGCACGGCGAGCGAGGCGGTCATCGTCGCCCCCGCCGACGCGCCCGCGTTCGCGATGCCCGCGGCCGGCTGGGCGGCGAAGTCGGGCGACCCGGTGCTGTGGGCCGGGCGCGACAGCCTGCCGCCGGACACGCGCGCGGCGATCGAGTCCCACCAGCGCCCGCGCATCTACGTGCTCGGGCCGCCGTCGGCGATCTCCGAGAACGTCGAGCGCGAGCTGTCGCGGCTCGGCCGGACCACGCGGATCGAGGGCCGCGACCCCGTGGAGAACGCGATCGCGTTCGCCCGCTTCAGCGACGGGCGGTTCGGCTGGAACGTGGTCGACCCCGGCCACGGGCTCGTGTTCGCCTCCACCGGGCGCACGGCCGAGGCGGCGGCCGCCGCGCCGCTCTCGGCGTCCGGCGCCTACGGCCCGCTGCTGCTGCTGCCCGACGCCAACACGCTCCCGGAGAGCCTGCAGAACTACCTGCTCGACATCCAGCCCGGCTACCGGACCGACCCGGTGCGCGGCGTTTACAATCACGGCTGGTTGATGGGCGACGAGCAGGCGATCTCCCTGGACGTCCAGGCGCGCATCGACACCCTGCTGGAGATCCAAGCCGTCGACGAGGAACGCTGACCCATGGCCGAAGACGAGCAGCCCGAGCGCCTGCGGCCCGACCGTCCCGTCACCGTGGACGACGTCCGCCAGCTGATGGGCGCGTCCACCCCGCACTTCGCGCTGCAGCTGCGCAACCGGATCCGCAACCTCATCGCGGGCCTGCCCGACGAGGACCCGGCGCGGATCGAGGGCGAGCGCGAGATCGCCCGCCTCGAGCGCATCGCGTTCACGGGCGAGACGCGCGGCGAGCAGGAGCAGGAGGGCCAGCGCGCGCTGCCCTCCAACCACCCGGACGCGCCGACGCGGTACGTGCCCGAAGGCGCGAGGGAATAGGCCCACCCGCCCGCGGCTCAGCCGCGCGGCCGCCGGCCGGTGATGCTGCCGCGCCGCGGCAGCCGCCCGGGCCGCCGCGCCCGCACGTCGCGCGGCGCCCGGTGGGCCGCGTGCGGCGGCCCGTCGTGCTGTGCGCTCGCGAGCAGCTGGGCGAGCATCACCCACAGCAGGACGCCGCGCGCGAGCTCGGCATGCGGCCCGGTCCCGGCCTGTGCGCGGAGCGCCAGGAGGAGGACGGAGCGCGGATCGCTCGGCACGCCTACATCGTGCCATGCCCGCCGGAGCCCGACCGGCCCCGCGCGTACCCTCATCGGACGATGAGCGACGCGCCCGACCGCCCCACGGGCATCCCCGGCAGCGAGCTGGCCGGGCCGTGGCCGGTCGGCCAGTACGCCGCCCGCCTGCGCGGGCGCCTGCGCGAGTTCGCGCGCGTGCAGATCTTCGGCGAGGTGTTCGGCCTCAAGGTGGGGCGCGCGAAGGTCTACTTCGAGCTGCGCGACGCCGCCGGCGCGCTCCCGTGCTCGATGTGGCGGACCGACTGGGAGGCGCTCGGCATCGAGTCCCTCGCCGACGGGGCGCGGATCGTCGTCGCCGGGGGCTGCGACCTCTACGTCGGCTCGCGCACCTCCTCCCCCTCGTTCTCCTTCGCGGTCACCGACCTGCACGTGGCCGGCGAGGGCGACCTGCTCGCCCAGCTCGAGCGCCTGCGGCGCACCCTGCACGCCGAGGGCCTCTTCGAGCGCCAGCGCGCGCTGGCGCTCCCGCGCCTGCCGCGCTGCATCGGGGTGGTGACCGGCGAGCACGGCAAGGCCCGCGGCGACGTCCTCGCCGGGTTGCGCCGGCGCGGCTGGGAGGGCCGCCTCGTGTGGGCCTTCGCACCGGTCCAGGACCGCCGCGCCGCGCCCGCCATCACCCGCGCGCTCCAGGACCTCGCCGCCCACGACGAGGTCGAGGTGATCGTCGTCGCCCGCGGCGGCGGGTCCCTCGCCGACCTGTTCGCGTTCTGCGACGAGACGCTGTGCCGCACGGTCGCGCTGCTGCGGGTCCCCGTCGTCGCCTCGGTCGGCCACCACACCGACCGGACGCTGATCGACGACGTCGCCGCCGTGAGCTGCTCCACCCCCACCCACGCCGCCGAGGCCGCCGTCCCGGTCGACTGCGGCGAGGCCCGCGCCGCCCTCCACGCCGCCGCGGCTCGGCTCGAGCGCCACAGCCGCCGCGCCATCCTCGAGCGCGCCCGCACCCTCGCCCGCCTCTCCCGCGCACCGGCCGACCACGTCGCCCGCCACCGGGCCCGCCTGCACCAGCACCTCCGCGAGCTGCGCGCCAGCGCCCGCCGCGGCCTCGCCACCGGCCGCCGAGAGGCCGAGGCCAACGCCCGAGTGCTCGAGCGCCGACG
>Ga0247830_10000982_pt1 | contig 11263 bp, 9 predicted proteins | sample 12C_Control_Day5_FD_207766 | JGI IMG/M metagenome (GOLD analysis project Ga0247830, IMG submission 207766) | Soil microbial communities from agricultural site in Penn Yan, New York, United States - 12C_Control_Day5 | ecosystem: Environmental > Terrestrial > Soil > Agricultural land | place: USA...
TCGACTGCCCCCCGCTCACCGCCCAGCTCAAGAACTCCTCCGACATCCGCATGGTCATGGACGTGCGCGACTACCTCACGCACGACACCTATTTCGACGAGTTCATCATCCTCTCGGGCGATGCCGACTTCACGCCCGTCCTGCACCGCCTGCGCGCCCACGCCCGCCGCACTGTGATCTTCGCCAATGACTTCACGGCCGCGCCCTACACCGCCATCAGCGACGGCGAGGTGCGCGAATCCGATCTCATCAGCTTGATCCTCAACGGCGCGCTGCCCGTCGAGGCGGCGGCCGCCGAGGCCGCGACGCCTGCCGTTCCCGCTCTCAGGGTCGAGGACGTGCGGCGCGCGATCCTGGACGAGGTCGTTGCCGGCGTGCGCGCTTCCGCGGCCCCGGTACCGCTCGAGGCGCTGGCGGACAAGGCGCTGCGTGCACTCGGGCACGAGAAGACCATCGCCACCGGCTGGGCTGGAGCCGGCAGCTTCCGCGAGCTGCTGCGCACGCAGCTGCCCGCCGAGATCAAGCTGACGGACGAGGCACCCTACCTCGCTTTCGACCCCAAGCGTCACGGTGGCGAGGGCGAGGCGATCGCGCTGGAGGCTCGCGATCCCGCGCCCGCGATCGCCGCACCGCCGGCCCCAGCCCCGATCCAGCCCCCGGCGCCGCAGGCCGTTGCACCACCTGCGCCGGCGGAGGCTCCGGCTGCGCCCCCGCCGCCCGCGGCCCGCGGCCGCTCGGCTAAAGCGGCGGCGAAGTCGACCAAGGCTGCGCCCGCCACGGCCCCTGCCGCCGCTCCCGATGCCGCGCCGGCAGCTGCATCGACGCCGCCTACGGTTCCAGCTCCAGCGCCGGTCGCCGCGGCAGCGCCTCCGCCTCCTGCTCCGGTGCCCTCCGCCGCGAGCTCGGCTGCCATTCAGCAGTCGATCGCCCGCATCCAGGAGGCCTGCCAGGCCCCGCCGCTGGCTCCGCCCGAGTATCGCCTGCTGTTCGAGGTGATGGCCAAGGAGATCAGCGACAACGACCTGATCGGCGCGCAGACGCTCGCCAACATCACGCAGCGCGCGCAGGAGCGCGGGCTCGCGGTGCGCCGCGACGACGTGCGCTTCGTGCTCGAGGTGGTGAGCGAGGCCGACCCGTGGTTCGAGCAGGGCGCCTCCGCCAACCTGTTCGCCGGCCGCTTCCGCAACTTCGTGGTGGCGCGCTGCCGCGGTCAGGGCCTCAACCTCTCGGCCGACGAGCTCGACCTGATCGACGCGTGGTTTGCCGGCGGCACGCTGCCCCAGCCGGTGCTAGCGCGCACGCCTCCGCCGACGCCGCAGGGCGCGGCGCCGATGCCGCCCGCGCCGCCGTCGGCCGCACCGCAGGCGCCGCAGCCGGTGGCTTCCGGCGGCGGTCGCTGGTGGTCGTTCGACGACGGCCGCTCGCAGCCTGCTGGGTCGGAAACGAGCCGCGTGCCGCAGCCCACCGCCCAGGCCCGCAGCGAGGGCGAGGACTTCCCCCGCATCGTCCGCACCCGCCTGCGCAGCTAGCCTCGCTCGCGCGCATCCCCTCTCCCCGCTTGCGGGGAGAGGGTTAGGGTGAGGGGCGGCAACAGACGCCGGGGTATGCGTCTGCTCCGGGCCCCGGCACACTGTTCGGTGATGACTAAGCAGGTCCAGCGCCCATCAGCGCACCCGCTCGGGCTCGAAGGTGATCTTGAGCCGATGACCGGTCGCCTTGGCGAAGCGCTTCAACGTGCGCGTCGACGGCAATGTGCGTCGGGGCGCCGCAAACGCGGGAACAGCCCAGTGCTTCGGCGAGGATTGCTACCTCCCCGGCACCCAGCGGCGGGAGACGACCTCGCGGGCGTCGTCGAAGGAGGCCTCGAAGATCGGCGCCGCCAGCGTCGCCTGCACGTGCAGCGTGCGCTCGCCGACGTTGCGGAAGCCGTGCTTGCGGCCCGCCGGGATCACCATCGACTGGCCCGCGGTGAGACGCGTGCGCTCCTCGTCGATCCACATCTCGGCCTCGCCGTCGAGCACGGTCAGCACCTCCTCGACCGCGTGCAGATGCGTCGGCGCGCCCTTGCCGGGGTCGCACCATTGCTGAAACACGCACAGCTGCACCGAGCCCGTGACGGCTGAGACGTGCATGCGGGTGAGCACGCCCGGCCGCCATTCCTCGCGTCCCTGGCTGGCGTGATCGATGATGCGCATCGGTACCTCCGTGGTTTCCCTCTCCCCATCGCGGAGTGCGACGGGGAGAGGGAGAAATCAAGCCATGTATTGCCCGCCGTTGGCATCGAGGCAGGCGCCCGTGATGAAGCCCGCGTCGTCGGCGGCGAGGAAGGTGACGCAGCGCGCCACCTCCTCGGCGGTGCCGAGCCGCCCCACCGGAATGAACGGGATGATCTTGGTGTCGAGGATATCCTTGGGCACCGCCATCACCATCTCGGTGGCGATGTAACCCGGCGCGATGACGTTGCAGGTGATGCCGCGCGCTGCGCCCTCCTGCGCCACGGCCTTGGTGAAACCGAGCAGCCCCGCCTTGGCCGCCGAGTAGTTGGCCTGTCCCATCTGGCCCTTGCGGCCGTTGATCGAGGAGATGCTGATGATGCGGCCGAAGCTACGCGACCGCATGCCCTCGATGACGAGGCGCGTCATGTTGAAGACCGAGTCGAGGTTGGTGTGCATCACCGCGTCCCAGTCCTCCCTCTTCATCCGGTGCAGCATGACATCGCGCGTGATGCCGGCATTGTTGACGAGGATCTCGACCGGTCCCAGGTCGCGGGCGATCCGGGTCACGGCCTCCTGGCAGGCGGCATAGTCTGCGACGTCGAACTTGTAGATGGGAATGCCGGTCTCGGCCTGGAACTGGCGCGCGGCGGTGTCGTTGCCGGCATAGGTGGCGGCCACCCGGCAGCCCTTGTTCTTGAGCGCGATCGAGATCGCGTGCCCGATCCCCCGTGTACCGCCGGTTACGACAGCAACCCTACCCATGTTGGTTTCCTCTCCGACCCTCGTCTTGGACCCTTGTGCGGCCAGCCTAAAAGAAATCCCCGGCCGGGGATATGCCGGCCGGGGACGATGTTAAATCGCAAACCTCGAAATTTGTCAGTCGCGCTCGACGCACATGGCGACGCCCATGCCGCCGCCGATGCAGAGCGTGGCGAGCCCCTTTTTCGCATTGCGGCGCTGCATCTCGAACAGCAGCGTGTTGAGCACGCGCGCGCCCGAGGCCCCGATCGGATGGCCGATGGCGATCGCACCGCCGTTGACGTTGACCTTCTCGGTGTCCCAGCCGAGCCCCTTGTTGACGGCGCAAGCCTGGGCCGCGAACGCCTCGTTGGCCTCGATCAGGTCGAGGTCCTTGACGGTCCAGCCGGCCTTCTCGAGCGCCTTCTTGGAGGCGGGGATGGGTCCCGTGCCCATGATCGAGGGGTCGACGCCGGCGTGCGCCCAGGAGACGATGCGGGCGAGCGGCATGATGCCCCTCCGCTTGGCCTCCTCCAGCGTCATAAGGACGACCGCGGCCGCCCCATCGTTGATGCCGCTGGCGTTGGCGGCCGTCACCGTGCCTTCCTTGTCGAAGGCGGGCCTGAGCTTGGCGATCGACTCAAGCGTGACGCCGTCCTTGATGTACTCGTCGTCCGCAAACACCGTCTCGCCCTTGCGCGTCTTGATGACGACGGGGGTGATCTCGTCCTTGAACTTGCCGGCCTTCCTGGCCGCCTCGGCCTTGTTCTGGGAGGCCACCGCGAAGCGGTCCTGCTCCTCGCGCGTGATCTGCCACTGGCGGGCGACGTTCTCGGCCGTGTTGCCCATGTGGTAGCCGTTGAAGGCGTCCCACAGGCCGTCCTTGATCATCGTGTCGATGAACTTGACGTCGCCCATCTTGGTGCCGTCGCGCAGGTGCGAGCAGTGGGGCGCCTGGCTCATGCTCTCCATGCCGCCGGCGACGACGACCTTGGAGGAGCCGAGCTCGATCTGCTGGGCGCCGAGCGCAACCGCGCGCAGGCCCGAGCCGCACAGCTGGTTCATCCCCCAGGCCGGCGCGTCGACGGGGATGCCGGCGCCGATGGAGGCCTGCCGGGCCGGGTTCTGGCCGGCGCCCGCGGCCAGGATCTGGCCCATGATCACCTCGGAGACCTCGCCCGCTTCCACGCGTGCCCGCTCCAGCGCCGCCTTGATGGCGACCTTGCCGATCTCGTGCGCCGGCAGGCTTGCGAGCGCGCCGTTGAATGCGCCGACCGGCGTGCGCGCGGCACTGGCGATAACGATGGTGGATTGATCCTTGCTCATCCGATGCTCCATGTGCTTGTGGTTATCGTGGTCTTTGTGCCGATTGCCGGCATACGGCAGCGCTGCAGCGCCGCGGCGGGAATCGCTACTTGGTCAGCACGATAGCAGGCCCCGCTTCGCAGCTGCAACACGAACATCAGCCGACTGCCCAGCCCCAGCCCTGGCCTCGCCCGTGCAATTCGCGGGTCAAAAACGGCTTCTCTTGCGTTGCGATGCCGTGCTAGCGTACGCGCTGCACAATGCGCAGGCAATCCAGCGATCGACCCACGCACATGCTCAACAAGTCGGATCCGCCCGCAGACAAGAAAGAGCCGGTGGTCATCAAGAAGTACGCCAACCGGCGGCTCTACAATACTGAGACAAGCACTTACGTCACTCTCGATGATCTGGCCGCCATGGTGAAGGGCGAGCGGGATTTCGTCGTTTTCGACGCTAAGACCGGGGATGACCTCACCCATTCGGTGCTGACCCAGATCATCGTCGACCAGGAGCACCAGAAGGGCACCGAGACGCTGCTGCCGATCCCCTTCCTGCGCCAGCTCATTCGCTTCTACGGCGCCAGCATCGAGCGCTTCGTGCCGAGCTACCTGCAGATCAGCCTGGAGACGCTGGCCAAGGAGCAGGACCGCTACCGCAAGCAGTTCACCGGCGCCTTCACGCCGGCCGGCGCGTTCGAGGCCTACCAGGAGCAGGCCCGCAAGAACCTCGCCATGTTCGAGCAGGCGATGGCGATGTTCTCGCCCTTCGGCGCGATCAAGGTTGGCGCCGGCGCCAAGCCCGGCGAGGAGGGCAAGAAGCCCGAGCCGCTCAAGTCACTCGACAAGCCTGCCGAGAAGATCTCCGGGCCGTCCGGCGGGCAGGCGAGCGAGATCGCCGAGCTCAAGGCGCAGCTGGCGTCTATCCAGTCTCAGCTCGAGAAGCTCTCCAACGATCGGCAGTAGCCAGCGGTCCGCCCTCTGGATGCCTGCTGCTGGGGCGCTCGCTAATCAGTCGGCGCCGCCGATGGAGAGATCGCGCCGCGCGACCCGGATGCCGATGGTGAAGCCCGCGACCACATCGATCAGCGAGGCGACCATCACCAGGAAGAACACTGACGTTGCTGCCTGGTTGACCACCAGGAACTCGACGATGCAGGCCACGAACACCATCATCGACAAGCCGTGATCGACCAGCGAGACGGAGCTGGTGTAAGTGGCTTTAACGAGCTCGGCGAACAGCACGATCAGCGTGACGAGCAGGATGAAGTCGCCCCACGTGAAGGTCCACGTCGCGCCGCGCAGCATCGGCAGCGCGAATATTTTCGCGTTTAGCGGACCCGTGGCAGGTCCGCTGCCGGCGAACACCGCGACGATGTTGTAGAGGATGAACGGGATCACCATCAGCGGCAGGGCGCGGAGCGACATTGCATCCTCCAACAGGGTCGGCGTCGAGGTTCGGAGAGACCAGGGTGTCCGATAGCTGAGGCACGATGAGGGCGGGCTTCACCCGCCCACTATCTCAGACATCGCCCTTCGGGGCCAGGATCTGGCGGCCACGGTACTTGCCCGATTTCAGGTCGATGTGGTGGGGGCGGCGACGCTCGCCGGAGTCCTTGTCCTCGACGTAGAGGGGTGCAGTCAGCGCATCCGCGGAGCGGCGGGTTCCCCGCTTCATGCGTGACACTTTCTTCCTGGGGACAGCCATCGTCTTCTCCTCGCATGCAGATTCTGAGCGGGCTACGGGCCCTGGCGCCGAGCCTGTCAGCCGCCGGGCTTATAGCGGCTCGGATGGCGCATGGCCAGAGAGTGTATTGCGGCCTTCTTCCCGCGCCGGTTGCTCGAGGCCCTATCCCGAGGCCCTATCCCGAGGCAGGGCGGTCCCGCACGCACGCCGTATTGCCCTGGCCGGCCCGCATGCGCAGCAGCAGGTTGTCGGCAAGCCTGGCCGTGCCGGGGCCTGGCCTTCCGGCCTGGCGGTCGAAGGGGTTGGGCAGGGAAACCGCCAGCAGGGCCGCCTCGCGCAGGTTGAGCGTGGAGGCGGACTTGCGGAAGTGATAGCGGGCGGCCGCCTCGGCGCCGAAGATGCCGGGGCCCCACTCAGCGATGTTGAGGTAGATCTCGAGGATGCGCTGCTTGCTCCAGGCCGCCTCGATCACATAGGTCAGCGGGATCTCGAGGGCCTTGCGGACGTAGTTTCGGGACGGCCACAGGAACAGGTTCTTGACCACCTGCATGGAGATGGTGCTGCCGCCGCGGGCGATGCCGTCGTTGGCGCTCTCGATGGCTTCCTTGAGCTCGCCCCAGTCGACGCCCCGGTGGCGGCAGAAGGCGCCGTCCTCGGAGAGGACCACGGCGGCAATGAGATTGGGGGAGATGCGCTCGAGCGGCACCCAGCGCTGCGTGATGGGGGTGCCGGCGAGGCGCTGGCCGAGGATCAGCGTGGAGGCCGGCGGATCGACCCAGCGGTAGAGCACGACGAGGGCGAGCAGCAGGCCCACCAGCGCCGCAAGCCCCACGCTCGCGAACGTGAGGACCCCGCGCAGAGTGATACGCGGCAAGCGCCGCGCTGCGCCGGAGGGCTGCAGCGCCGCGCGCCCGGGACCCGCGGACGGCAGCTCCGTGCGCCAAATGTCAGTGTCCGCCGTGGCGTCAGACCCGGAGGGTCTGACACCCTCCAACCCGACACCCTGCGATTGCGAGGGTCTCGCATCCAACCCACGCTCGATGATTGGCGGCGGGGCAGGCTCTATTCTCTCTCGCGCTCGCGGAGGCTCGGGCACAGATGAGACCGTCGGCGTCACCAGGACGGGCAACGGCGGCGCCGCCACGGGCTCCACTGGCGGCACTGCCGCGACCGGCTCCGGCTCGAAGGTCTGCGCCCTGACCACGGGCTCGTGCACGGTCAGCACGGCATGCCTGATCGGTGGCGTCTCTACCGACCGCATTTCAACGCGCGGCCTTTCGATCGGCACTACGACCGGTTCGATCGCCTCCGCAGCCGGCGGCAAAGCCGCCTCCGCGACCACCACCGCCGGCACGACCACCGCGCCTGCCCCGCCCCCCGCCGCCCGCGGCAGGATCAGGACGGGCGGGCTGGGGTCGGCTTGCACGCGCCGCTCGGTCGTCGGCTCGTCCCCCGTCGCCTCCGCGGCCTGGCTCACAGGCTGGCTGGCAGCGTCCGCATCGGGCGGGCCCTGTCCCCGGTCGTGAGCACGCTCCTCCACGTCCCCCGCATCCCTTTCCGACGGTTTGCCTTTCGTCCTGTGCACGGGACCGCTAAAAAAAGGCGCGCCAGCGGCATGCCCGGCGCCGGGTTGTGCAAGACCCGCCGACATGGACCGACGCCATGACCTTCAGCCAACGGCTAGCGCAGGCGGCCCAGCTTGTCGAAGGGCATTTGGCCGGCTTGCTGAACGGGACGGAACGGGAGGGCGCGCCGTCTCGGCTGGCAGCAGCCATGCGGCATGCAACGCTCGGCGGCGGCAAGCGGCTGCGCCCGTTCCTGGTGCTCGAGAGCGCGGGTCTGTTCGGGGTGTCTCGGGACGCCGCGCTGCCGGCCGCCGCGGCTCTCGAGTGCGTGCACTGCTACTCGCTGGTGCACGACGACCTGCCCGCCATGGACGACGACGACCTGCGCCGCGGCCGGCCCACCGTGCACAAGGCCTTCGACGAGTGGACCGCGATCCTGGCGGGCGATGCGCTGCTGACGCTGGCCTTCGCCGTACTAGCGAAGCCGGAAGCGCACGCCGATCCCGCCGTGCGCGCTGATCTGATCGCGGGGCTCGCACAGGCTTGCGGTGCCGCCGGCATGGTCGGCGGCCAGTGCCTCGATCTCGAGGCCGACAAGCTCAGCCTTCCCTCGCGCCCGAACCTCGATCATGTCGCGCGCCTGCAAGCCATGAAGACCGGCGCGCTCATCCGCTACGCCTGCGAGGCAGGCGCCATGTTGGGCCGCGCCGGACCCGCCGAGCGCCGAGCGCTCTCCCTCTACGGCGATCGCCTGGGCGCCGCTTTCCAGATTGCCGACGACCTGCTCGATGCCGAGGGCGAGGCCGCCGCCATGGGCAAGGCCGCGCGCAAGGACGCGGGCAAGGCGACGTTCGTATCCGTGCTCGGCGTGCCGGAAGCCAAGGCGCGTCTCGCGCGGCTGCAGGCCGAGGCCATCGCCGCGCTCGAGCCATTTGGCGAGCGCGCGGCTGTATTGCGCGAGGCGGCGGCGTTCGTCGCGCAGCGCACGAGTTGAGGCATTCAGCCTGTCCGTTGGGCAGGCACGCATGCGACAAGGGCGCCGCGCGAACAGCGCGCGTCGACTGCTAGCGTGGCGAAGCGGACGGTCGGTTGCGAGGCGAAGCATGCTCATGCGGCTCTGCGCGATGGCGATTGCGCTCGTGCTCCTGGCGGTCGGTCTCCCCGTCGGGGCCGCGACTGCCGACGACAACGAGGTCGACCTGCTGCTCGTGCTCGCGGCCGACGTCTCCCGCAGCGTCGATGCCGAGAAGTTCAAGCTGCAGCGCGAAGGCTATGCAACCGCGATCACCGATCCCCGCGTCGTCAAGGCCATGACCCAGGGCAGCCGCCGCCGCATCGCGCTCTGCTTCGTCGAATGGGCGGACGACTACGAGCAGAGCGTGATCGTCAGCTGGAGCCTGATCGAGGGCGGGGAGGACGCCCACCGCTTCGCCCGGCTCATTCGCACTGCCCCGCGTGTGCACTCCGGCCGCACCTCCATCGGCGCCGGCATCGACTACGCCCTGGCGCAGCTCGGCCGCGCGCCGTTCAGGTCGCCGCGCCGCGTCATCGACGTATCCGGCGACGGCACCAGCAATGCCGAGCGCACCGTCACGCTCGCGCGCGACGAGGCCCTGGCCCAGGGCGTGACGATCAACGGCCTTGCCATCCTGAGCGCAAAGCCGATGTCGACCAACCCCCGCCACACGCATCCGCCCGGCGGGCTCGCGGCCTATTACCAGGCCAACGTCATCGGCGGCCCCAATGCCTTCGTGGTCGAGGCCGCAGGCTTCGACGACTTCGGCCGCTCGCTGATCGGCAAGCTGATCAAGGAGATCGCCGACGCGGGCGGCATCGATGCATCGCCGCGCGTGGAATAGTCGGCTCAGCCGCCTTCCAGCTCCTCGCGCAGGATCTCGAGCTCGAGCCACCTGTGCTCGGCCGCTGACAGCTCCGCCTGCCGTGCGGCAAGATCGGCCGACACCTGCGTGAAGGCCGCCCGGTCGCGGGCGTAGAGATTGGGGTCGCCGAGCCTCTGCTGCAGCTCGCGGATGCGCGCCTGCAGGCCCGCGATCTCCTTCGGCAGGGCCTCGAGCGCGTGCTTCTCGTGGAAGCTGAGCTTGCGCTTGGCCGCCTTCGCCCCGCGCTCGGGTGGCGGCGCCTTGCCCTCGACCGGCGCCGGCTTCGACTTCGCCTCCGGCCTGCCGGCGAGATCGGCGCCCCGCTGCGCCAGCATGTCGGTGTACCCGCCCGCATACTCGACCCACCGGCCACCGCCTTCCGGCACGATCACCGCGTTCACCACCCGATCGAGAAAATCGCGGTCGTGACTGATGAGAAGCAGGGTGCCGGCATAGTTGCCGAGCATCTCCTCCAGCACGTCGAGCGTCTCGAGGTCGAGATCGTTGGTGGGCTCGTCGAGCACCAGCAGGTTCGACGGCAGGGAAAGGGCGCGCGCCAGCATCAGGCGGGCCCGCTCGCCGCCGGAAAGCACGCGCAGGGGCGTGCGCGCCTGCTGCGGGGTGAACAGGAAGTCCTTCATGTAGCTGACCACGTGCCGCTGGCTGCCGCCGACTGAGACCGTATCGCCGCGTCCCCGGGTCAGCGCCTCGCGCAGGGTCCACTCGGGATCGAGGCTCTCGCGGTGCTGATCGAGGCTCGCCATCTCGAGGTTGGCGCCGAGCCGCACCGTGCCGGCATCGGGCGCCAGCGCGCCGGTGAGCAGGTTGACGAGCGTGGTCTTGCCGCTGCCGTTGGGCCCGACGATGCCGATGCGGTCGCCGCGCAGGATGCGCGTGGAGAAATCCGCCACGATCGGCTGCGGGCCGAACGACTTGGCGATCGACTTGGCCTCTATCACGAGCGTGCCCGACGCCTGTGCCGCCGTTGCCTCGATCACGGCCTTGCCCGCCCCCTTGCGAAGATCGCGCCGGGCCTGCCTAAGGCCCTGCAGCGCCGCCATGCGCCGCACGTTGCGCTTGCGACGCGCGGTGACGCCGTAGCGCACCCAGTGCTCCTCGCGCACGATCTTGCGGTCGAGCTTGTGCTGGGCCTCCTCCTCCTCGGCCAGCTGCTCGTCGCGCCAGGCCTCGAACCGGCCGAAGCCGAGCTCGACGCGGCGGGTGCTGCCGCGATCGAGCCACACGGTGATGCGCGAGAGGTTCTCCAGGAAGCGTCGGTCGTGGCTGATCAGCACCAGCGCGCCGCTGCGCCCGGAGAGCTGCCCCTCCAGCCACTCGATCGCCGGCAGATCGAGATGGTTGGTGGGCTCGTCGAGCAGGAGGATGTCGGGCTCAGGCGCCAGCACGCGCGCGAGCGCCGCCCGCCGCAGCTCGCCGCCCGAGAGATTGGCCGGGTCCTCGGTGCCGTCGAGGCCGAGCTGCTGCAGCAGGTAGCGCGCCTGGTGCGGATCGTCGGTGGGCCCGAGGCCCGCCTCCACATAAGTGAGCGTGTCGGCAAAGCCCGAGAGGTCGGGCTCCTGCGGCAGATAGCGGATCGCCGCGCCCGGCTGCACGAAGCGCTCGCCCTGGTCGGGCTCGATCAGCCCCGCCGCGATCCGCAGCAGGGTCGATTTGCCCGAGCCGTTGCGCCCGACCAGGCACACACGCTCGCCCGCGGATACCGACAGCCCTGCGCCTTCCAGCAGCGGCGTGCCCCCGAAGGTCAGTCGGATGTCGGCGAGCTGGAGGAGCGGAGGAGCGTTGGCCATCGGCTGCGCATGGGAGGAGACGGGACGGCTCTATAGCGTGGCAGCCCCGTCCTGTCTCCCGCCAATCG
>Ga0247830_10000984_pt1 | contig 11246 bp, 5 predicted proteins | sample 12C_Control_Day5_FD_207766 | JGI IMG/M metagenome (GOLD analysis project Ga0247830, IMG submission 207766) | Soil microbial communities from agricultural site in Penn Yan, New York, United States - 12C_Control_Day5 | ecosystem: Environmental > Terrestrial > Soil > Agricultural land | place: USA...
ATCGGAGACCTGCTGGCCCGCCGGCCCACGCTCCCGTGGGTGGTGGTCGGCGCGGTGGCCGTCGTAGCGTGCCTGGTGGCGCTCGCCCCCTGGCCCCGCTGGCGACACCGGGGCCTCTCCGCTGTGCTCGTGGGGCTGATCGCGACGATCGCCGTCACGCAGGCACGCTTGACGGCGATCGAGACCCGGTGGGCGGAGCAGCGCGAGCGGCGGGTCGAGGCCGCGTCCAGACGGTTGGACGGCGATCTGCACCAAGCCTTGCACCAGGCCGACCGACTCGCCCAATCCGCTCTGGCCGCGCCGCGCGACGATCGGGCCGCCGCGCTCCGGTTGATCGAACGGTTGGTGCCGACGGGCGGGACCGAGGTCAGCGTCGTGCTGTTCGACCCCGAGGGCGATCCGTGGGCCTGGGCCGGCCGCCACCGTCTCCCACCGGTCGCCGAAGGCGACTCGCTCGGCGCGCGGGCCACTGGATATTACGTCGTGCTCGAGGCGCGGCGCCACTCCGCCGATGGGCGCACCGCCGTGGCCGGTGTGCTGGTGTGGGCCCATCCCGCGGTCCCCGACCGCGCTCGCAGTCTCGCGGAGCGGTTTCGCGAGAGCACCGAGGTCGGGCTCGCAGTGTACCCTCCCGGCACCGCGCCGGACAGCGTGGACGTCTTCGACTACGAAGAGCCGACCACCGCGGGGCGCCGCCTGCTCTTCAGCGTTCAACCGATCCCGCCGGAGCAGGGCACCGCCAAGCAACGCGTTTTCGCCGGTGGGAGCCGCCTCGCGATCTGGATGATCCTGATCGCCGCGGGGCTGACGCTCTCCTTCACCACGTCCCCTGTCCAGCGCTTCGCGGTTCTTGCGGCACTCCTGTGGGTCGCAGTGCGCGCCCCGGTCGGTGGCGCGCTCCGGCTCCAGCCGTTCTTCTCTCCGGCAACCTTTTTCCGCCCCTTGCTCGGACCGCTCTCGGGATCCGCAGGCGCGCTGGCGCTCGCGGGTGCCTTGCTCACCATCACGGGCGTGTGGCTCTGGCGGCGGCAGCTCCGTCGCCGCTGGTACGGGGTCGCCCTCGGGTCGCTGCTGCTCCTCGCGGCTCCCTATCTCATCAGCAGCCTGGGCCGCGGGATCACCCCGCCGGCGGGCGGCGTGTCGGTGCCGCTCTGGCTCGGCTGGCACTTTGCCATCCTGCTCTCGTCCACGGCCCTGATCCTGCCCACGGCGGCGCTGTTCCGCGGGTCCGATGCCGAGAACGCCCCGGTGGCGTGGATCGCGGGCGGAGTCGTGATCGCGTTGGCGGCGACGACGATCGGCGTGCTGGTCTGGAGCCCGCGAGGCGGGTGGCCGGATTGGTACACGTTCCTGTGGACGCCGGCACTGTTCCTCGTGGCGATGCCCGCCCCGCGGTGGGCCGCGATCAGCGGCATCGCCCTAGTGGCCGGCAGCGCCGGTGCGCTCGTTACCTGGGGTGCCGAGCTCAGCGGGCAGATCCAGGTCGCCGAGCGCGACATCGCGAGGCTCGGCGACGAGCCCGACCCCCTGGCCGTTCCGCTGCTGGAGCGCTTCGCCGAGCAGGTGATGGATGCACCGGCGCCGGCCTCGGGCACGGAGATGTACGCGCTGTGGCGCGGCTCCACCCTGGGCGATCAAGGCTACCCCTCGCAGCTGGCGCTCTGGACCAGCAACGGCTCGCTGATCGAAGAGCTGGCGCTCGACTCGCTCGATCTGCCGCTGTCGCTTCTGTCCACCATGGTGCGCGAGCTCGATCCGGATGAGTCGCAACGGGTCGCGCAGGTCGCGCGCGTGCCGGGAGTGCACTACGTCCTCATGGTGCGGCTGGGTGAGGATGAGGTGCTCACCGCCGGAATCGGCCCCCGGTCGCAGCTGGTGATCCCCGGTCGGGTCGGCCGCCTGCTTCAGCCGGGCCGAACCGGGTCGCCGTTGTACCGGCTCACACTTTCACCGCCGGCCGGATCGTCCGCCGGGCTTCCCCGGCCGCGCTGGCGCCGCGAGGGCTGGGTAGTGCGCAACGAGTATCCCCTAGTGTTGCCCGGAGGAGCCCGTGTGGTGCACGCTGCGGTCGACCTTCGGGGTCCGGTCCCGCTGCTCGTGCGGGGGGTGCTGGTCGTGTTCCTCGACGCGGCTGTGCTGGGCGCCCTGTGGTTGCTGGCCGAGCTGGTCTCCGGTGGTCGTCCGCCCCGGCCCCGGTGGAGAAGTCTGTCGCGCTCCTTTCGCATCCGGCTCGCGGCCACGCTGGCCTCTTTCTTCATCGTCCCGGCGGTCGGCTTCGCGGCGTGGAGCTTCAATCGCCTGACCGACGAGGTCCAGCGGAGCCGGGATCTGCTCATCACTCAGACGCTCCGGGATGCGGCCATCACGGCGGGCGGATCACTGCGCGTGGCGGACGACGCGCTGGAAGAGCGGTTGCGCGAGCTGAGTCGGCGCATCGACGCGGACCTCGGGCTCTACGAGGGCGGGCTGCTCGCCGGATCGAGCACCCCGGTCCTGGAGGATCTCGGCGTCATGCCGGTGCTCATGGATCCCGGAGCCTTCGTCGCGCTTGCCCTTGAAGGGGAGCTGGAGCTCACCCGGGAGGGTGCGGTCCGCCAGCCGAGCCAACGCGTCGGCTACCGCGTGGTGGAGCCCGGCTTCCCCTCGGATCTGGGAGTGTTAGCGACTCCGCAGCCAGCGGAGGACCCGTCCCTAGCCGTCCGACGTCTCGACCTCGCGCTGGTGCTGCTCCTGGCCACGCTCCTGGGTGTCGCGGCTGCGCTGGCCGGCGCGGGCCGCGCCTCGCGGGCGCTCTCACGGCCCGTGGCCGAGCTCCGCCGCTCGGCCATTGCGCTGGGAAAGGGAGATCCGACCCCCTCGCGCGGCTCCCACCCGCCCCTGGAATTCGAGCCTGTGTTCGGTGCGTTCGAGCGCATGGCGGCCGACATCAGCACCAGTCGGCAGGCACTCGAGGCGGCACGAAAACGGACCGCGGACGTGCTGGCCACCGTGGCCACCGGGGTCGTAGGACTCGACCCGCGAGGTCAGGTGCTGATCGCGAACCCGCAGGCGACCGAGATCCTGGGCACGAGCCTGGCCGAGGGTGAGCCTTTCCTCGAGCGCCTCGGGCCGGAGTGGTCGCCGCTCGCGATCGTCGTCACGCGTTTCCTGCGGGATCCGGAGGCTGACCCGGGGGTCGAGCTCGAGGTGAGCGGTCGGCGGCTCACCGTGCAGCTCGCGCCACTGGGCCCCGACGTCAGGGGCGTGGTCATCGCCTTGAACGACGTCACCGATCTCTCCCGGGCGGAGCGGGTGTTGGCCTGGGGCGAGATGGCCCGTCAGGTGGCTCACGAGATCAAGAACCCGCTCACGCCCATGCGGCTCGGACTGCAGCACCTGCGGCGGGTGTATCGCGACCGCCGAGAAGACTTCGATCGCACACTGGAAGAGACGGCGGAGAGAATGCTGGCGGAGATCGACCGGCTGGACACCATCGCGCGCGCGTTCAGCCGGTTCGCCGCTCCCGCGAGCGACACCCAGCCCCTGGACCGCATCGACCTCGGACAAGTGGTCGGCGAGGTGGTCCAGCTCTACCGGCTGGCGGAGGAAGGCTGCGAGGTCGAGCTGAGGGTCGAGCCGCCGGCCTACGGCGCGGGCCGCGCCGACGAGGTCAAGGAGGTGCTGGTGAACCTGCTGGAGAACGCGCGGAACGCCGACGCTCGCCGAGTGCTGGTCACGGTACGGAGCGGCGAGATCACGGTGGCGGACAACGGCAGGGGCATCGAGCCAGACCTGCTTCCCAGGATCTTCGAGCCGCGGTTCTCGACGACCACGAGCGGATCAGGACTCGGGCTCGCGATCGTGAAGCGACTGGTGGAGGGCTGGGGCGGCTCGATCGAGACCGGAAGCGAGACGGGGCGGGGAACGACGATCGTGGTGCGGCTGCCGGCCTAGGGTGTGGCCGGCCGAGCGCCTGCCACGCTACCGGGCTCGGCCGGACGCCTGGGACGCAACCGCGGCGGTGATCGTCTCCTGCTGCGTGTGCGAGCCGCGCAGAAGCCGGAGCGCCGCCTGCATCTGCCGGTCGGCCTTGGCTTGGCGCCGAACCACCGACTCCGTCCCGAACAGCTCCCGCGCAATCTCGTAGCCGAGCTGGTCGGCGACGTAGGCGGACGCCTCCTCGTAGGTCTCCGGGGAGAGGCTCACACCGGCCTCGACCAGACGAGCGTAGAGGCCTTCGCGCATGGCCGCGGTGACCTGGAACGACTCGTCGGTGACGCTGCCGTCGGCGCGCAGCTCGGCCGCGTAGGCGCTGAGCACCAGCCGGAAGCGCTCCAGGTCGTCACCCAGGGCGGAGTAGAGGACCCGCTCGCCGTCGGTGCGCAGCGAGGAGCGTACGGTGAGGTCGGGAAGGATGCCGCTCTGGTCCGGAATCGGTCGTCCGGCGCGGGTGCGGAGCACCTGCGGCTCCAGCGCGGGAGTCCGGTTGGCGGCTCCCCCCGCGACCTGCGCGGGCGGACGCTGCACCCAGCGACCGCTCGGGGTGAACCACTTCGCCGTGGTCAGCTTGAGCGCGACTTCCTCGCCCAGCGGGTAGGTGGTCTGGAGGACGCCCTTGCCGTACGTCGGCGTGCCGACGATAGCCGCGCGGTCGTGGTCCTGGAGCGCGCCCGCGATGACCTCGGCGGAGCTCGCTGTGCCCCGGTTTACCAGCAGCACCAGCCGGATGTCGTCCCACCTGGCCGAGTCGTCGGCCAGATACGCCCGCGGACCCTTGGAGGACCTTCCCTTGCTGGTGGCAACCGTGTCGCCAGGTTGGAGGAAGAGCCCGGCGACCTTCACGCCCTCCCGGATCAGGCCTCCAGGATTGGACCGCAGATCCAGCACCAGGGCCTTCATGCCCTCGCCTCGCAGGCGTTCCACGGCACCCCGAAGCTCGTCCGCGGCGTTCTCGCTCATGCGGTGCAGCACCACGTAGCCCACCCCGCCGTCGAGGAGGACACCCGGCGAAGTGGCCGGCACGTGGACCGCGGTGCGGGTGATCTTGCGAACCACCGGTCGGTCGGAGCCGATCGGGCGCACCAGGACGGTCACGGCGGCGCCACCATCCCGGATCGCCTCGTCCACCTTGCCGGCGTCCCAGCCCTTGGTGCTCTTGCCGTCCACCGCGAGAATTTCGTCCCCCGGATTCAGCCCCACGACGCCGCCGAACCCCCACCCCGACTCGGCCGGGCCGTTCACGCCGCTGCGCAGCTGGGTGCCGGTCATCTGACGCTGGTATTCGCGGTAGCTCTCCCGGACCAGCAGCTCGGCGTAGGGATCGTTCAGGGAGGTGACCAGTGCGTTGGCGGCGCGCTGGTAGAGGTCGCCTTCACCCATGGAGTCGATGTAGTGGCGGTGGATCGAGCCTACCACGTTCTCGAACAACCGGGCCTGCTGGTAGACGTTCCCCTCGGCGGACGGCCTGGCTCGGGTGAGCCACGCTCCGCTCGCGAACGAGATCGCGACGATCGACGCCAGCGCTATCCACCGCGCTCGAGGGAATGACTTCATGGCCACAGACTCCCGCAGGTCACGCCGCCGACTGCCCGAGGCAACCTCTGGAGAAGGGATGATGGTGGAACGGAACGACTCGCCGACAAAGACTGCAGCAAAAGGGGGGCCGGTCGGACCTCAGCTGCGTCTCAGTGCCCCTCGGGATTCAGGGGATCCACGGTCAGGGTGGAGTCCCGCCAGGTCCTCACCGAGGCCAGGTGGCAGGCCGCGACGAACTTCTCCGTGGGGTGCGAGCCCCGCTGGATCAGCGCGTGCAGCATCTCGTGACGGACCAGCCACTCCTCGCCGAGTGCGTTGGCGGGGAGGTAGATCCGGTTGCCTCTCCGCATCCACCAGCCGTGCGCGACCTCGTTGCCCAGGGAGATGGCCCCGGAGGGCGAGTCCACGGCGTAGAAGGTCACCTGCGACATGTCAGCCTTGAGGCCGGAGCACTCCTCGGTCTTGATCCACCACGCCTGGTAGAGCTCCAGCGTCGGCACGGACCAGGCGCGCTCGACCGGCGCGACCGGGGCGGCACCCGACTTGGGTGTGGCGCAGGCCGCGAGGAGGAACGGGAGGGCGTACCAGCGGGCAAATCGCATCATGGTGCTCCGGACATTCTGCGGTTTTCGGGTTCTTCCGTCGCGCCGCCGGTACCCGGCGGGGGACACTGCTCAGCTAGGTTGGCGGAACCTTCACCGCCCGCCGGTCATGCTTTCCCGTATCAGATCAGCCGCCGTCCTTGGTATCGATGCGTTCCCGGTCGAAGTCGAAGTGGACATCAGCAATGGTATGCCGTCCTTCTCGACCGTCGGCCTGCCGAACGGGGCCGTCAAGGAGGGCAGGGAGCGGGTCTCCGCTGCTCTCGCGAACGCCGGCTTTCAGTTTCCTCTGAGGCGGATCACCGTAAACCTGGCTCCCGCGGACATACGCAAGGATGGTTCCGCGCTGGATCTGCCGATCGCCCTCGGGCTTCTACTGGCCAGCGGCCAGATTCCCGATGCTAACCTTAAGCATACCATGGTCTTGGGTGAGGTGGGCCTGGAGGGTGACCTCCGACCCATCCGGGGTGCCCTTTCCGTGGCCCTCGCCGCCCGTGCCGCAGGATGCACCGAACTGCTCCTCCCTGCGGACAACCTGTCCGAAGCCGGTGTGGTTCAGGGCCTCACCGTGCGCGGCGCCAGGACCCTCGCCGAGGTGTGCGATCACCTGACGGGCAGCCGCCCGATCGCTCCGGTCTGCATCAGCCCGAACGCCCTGGTTTCCGCCCGGGTTCCGGACACCCTCGATTTCGCCGATGTCCGGGGTCAGGCAGCCGCCAAGCGCGCGCTCGAGGTGGCCGCGGCCGGGGCCCACAACATCCTTCTCATCGGGCCGCCCGGAGCAGGGAAGACCATGCTCGCCCGCCGGTTGCCTACGATCCTGCCACCCCTGTCCTTGGAAGAGGCCGTCGAGACCACCCGAATCCACAGCGTCGCCGGCCTGCTTGGACTCGGCCGGTCGCTCTGCACCGTCCGGCCCTTCCGGGCACCACACCACACGGTGAGCGACGCCGGCCTGATCGGCGGGGGCTCTCCGCCTCGTCCCGGCGAGGTCAGCCTGGCCCACGGGGGAGTGCTCTTCCTGGACGAGCTTCCCGAGTTCCGTCGCAACGTCCTGGAGGTACTGCGTCAGCCACTGGAGGACGGCACCGTCACGTTGAGCCGCGCGGCTCTCAGCCTGTCCTTCCCCGCGCAGTTCATGCTGGCCGCAGCGATGAATCCCTGTCCCTGCGGCTACCGGGGCGACCCCGTGCACGCCTGCCGCTGCGTTCCACCGGAGATCGAGCGGTATCGCTCCCGCATTTCCGGGCCGCTGCTCGACCGGATCGACATTCACCTGGAGGTGCCCGCCGTGCCCTATCGCGACCTGCTCTCCGGACCGGCGGAAGAATCGAGCGCCGCAATCCGCACCCGGGTGGAGCGCGCGCGCGAGGTGCAGCGTCAGCGGTTCAGCGACCGCCCTGGACTTCACGCCAATGCCCGGATGGCTGCGCGGGACATCCGCCGACACTGTTCCGTGAGCGTCTCAGTGGAGTCGCTCTTGAGGGACGCGGTCACTCGTCTTGCCCTCTCCGCGCGAGCGTACCATCGAATCCTCAAGATCGCGCGCACAATCGCCGACCTCGGCGGATCGGAGCACCTTGCTGCCAATCACGTCGGTGAGGCCATCCAGTATCGAAGCCTGGATCGCCGGCGGGCAGCTGCGTAGCGGGCAACTCGATTATGGATGCGAAGGGAACCCGACTGCAGGAATCTGCACAAATGGACTGGCCGGCACAACCGGTGAGCCGGTTCAGGAGTGGAGCCGGTGCCTAGGCCGGAAGCGACAGCCGTCCTTCGGAAACCAACACCGAGGAGCCCCCCACGCGAACCGCGGAGATCCGGCCTCCCGAGCGCTCGCAGGTGATGTGGAGTCGGCTTGGCCGACCCATCTCCACTCCCTGGTCCACCACCCAGCGGAGTGTCCCGTGTTCCGGCCCACCCGTGGTGGCAAGGAAGCCGGCCAACGCGGCGGCGGCGGACCCTGTGGCCGGGTCTTCGGGAACCCCCAGCGCTGGGGCGAACATCCTGGCCCTGAAGTCCGCGCCGTCGCGGCGCTGGGTTTCGGCGAAGGGAAATACCGACGAGGTCCACCAGCTCGAGAGCGACCGTTCCCAGGCGGGAAGGTTGATGCGCGCCCGCCCTAGACTCGCCTCGTCGCGCAGCGGCACGAACAGGTAGGGCACGCCGCAGGTGAACCCCCGCGGCGGCAGGTCGTTCGCCCGGAGGTCCTCCGGGCGCAGCGAAAGCGCGGAGGCGATTTCCTCCAGCGGAGGGGGCGGTGGTCCCTCCTCCGGAAGCCGAGCGGCGGTGAGCTCGCAGTAGCCGGGCCGCCCTTGCCGGGAGCGAATGGTCACCGCCACGGGCCCCACGCCTTCTTCGAGGACGATCGACGCACCCTCGGCGCCAAGCGGCACCTCGCCGATGCTGGCGAGCACGAAGGCGGTCCCGATCGTCGGATGACCGGCGAACGGAAGCTCCGAGGCGGGAGTGAAGATGCGGACCCTTCGAGTGTGCGCCGGGTCCGAGGGAGGGAACACGAACACCGTCTCGGAGAGGTTGAGCTCCCTCGCGATCGACTGCATCACGCCGGTGTCGAGCCCCTCCGCTTCGGGGAAGACCGCCAGCTGATTGCCGCCGAACATCCGCTCGGTGAAGACATCCGCCGTGAAGAAGCGCATCGGTTCCGTGCTCAAGGTTGGGTGACGACCGACATCGGTACGTGGTAGCTCGTCGAGTCCCAGCTCAGCCGCAAGAGGCCGCCATCCTCGCCCGGCTCGATCGCGATGGTGAACTGCTCCAGTGGCTCGGCCAGGGTCTCACGCTCCATCTCTATCCGCGCGAGGTCGAAGGTCCGCTCGTAGTGCGTGCCCCACTCTCCGGTCCGGCGATTCAGGATCAACGTCGCGCCGTCCCGCCTCGGCAGGGTCCAGAGGCTGTAGGTGCCGGCGGGAATCTTCCGGCCACCGATCACGAGCGGTGTATCCGTCGTGAATTGCGTAGCCTCGTTGGCTCCTGTCCGCCACACTCGTCCCCATGGCACCACGTGACCGAACACGACGCGACCTCGCCGGCTGGGCCGCCCGTAGTCCACCATCATGCGCGCGGGACCGATCTCGCCCCAGGCCGTGTCGCGAGGCGACAACTGACCGACCGGCCCGTGGGCCGCCTCGGCCGAGGCAAAGACGCGTGCGAAGTGCTCGAGATCCGGCGCCAGGACCCGCTTGACCTCCACCTTGGCGGTCGTGGCGGTCCCGTCGAGCGCCAGCATGCGACCGCTGGAATCCATGGTAGCTATCGCGGGCGCATCGAAGAACCCCACCACGATCGCACCGTCCTTCCGCCGGGTCACGTAGGTCGGGTACGCCACCGGCGCGCCCACGCCCACCCAGTCGAAAGGCACACTGTCGAGCCCGAGGTGCGACGCCCGGAGGATGGCCTGCTCCACCAGCGCGTGGGAGAAGGCCGCCAGCGGCATCGAGCCGGGCCGCGCGGGCACTTTGAGCACCCAAGTGCTGTCGCCCATCGTGAGCTGGACGTCCGCCGTGTCCCCCCGAAAGCGGAGGATTCCGTGGCTCACGCGCGGAGGAAGCGAGCTCTCGAGCAGCGGCGTAACGACCAGTTCCATGCTCCGCACGTCGCCGATGGCGTCGAGCGCGGCGGTGTAGGTCACCCGCCGAGCCGCGGGGACCCGGAGCACGATCTCGCTCTCGAGCGTCGTGGCGGACCGGGTGTAACGCTCCACCGCGAGCGTGTCGTCACCGAGGCAGACGACGAAACCCTCGTCGTCGTGCGGGCGCTGGGCATAGACGATCGCCAGCGGAGTGGAGACGAAGACCAGGCAGGCGAGATGACGGAACATCGAGGGGGGCATCAGGGCCGCGCGTGGGCTGAAGAGAGAAGCCGTCCGTTCACTCTACGGCTCGGCGAATGAGAGGTTTCCCCCGGCGTCACTCGTCGTGGCCGGCCCGTCGGCGGTCGCGTTTCAGAGCGGAGCGTCGGCGCTTCGCCTCCAGTCGTGCAGCCTTCGCGGCCCGGCTTGGCTTGGTCCGCTTACGCGGCTTGCGCACCGCGAGGGCCGACGCAACCAGATCACACAGTCGCTCGGTCGCGGCCTCGCGATTCCTGAGCTGGCTTCGAGACTCCGAGGCCACCACTCGCAGCCGCCCCTCGCTGTCCAGCCGGCTGGAAAGGCGTGCCAGAAGCCGGGCGCGCTGCTCCTCGGTCAGCGTCGGCGACGAGCGCACGTCCCACCAGACCTCGATCCGCGTGGCCGAGGTGTTGACGTGCTGACCGCCGGGCCCGCCGGAGCGCGTGGCTCGAAATTCCAGCTCGGTGAGCGGGAGAAGGAGCGCGGGTGTGATCTCGAGATAACCGTCTGGCACCCACGGAAGTTAGCGCTTCTTACGCACGGTTTCTCACAGGTTTACGTTTCTCCCCCATGACGGACCTCGATCAGCTGCGGCGGCACCTGCAGGGACTCGGCAAGGTGCTTCTGGGGTATTCGGGCGGGGTCGACTCGGCGCTGCTGGCGGTCGTCGGCAGCCAGACTCTCGGCGCCGGAGGGTTCCTCGCAGTCATCGGCCGCAGTCCTTCCTATCCCGAGGCGCAGTGGCGGAGCGCGGTAGGTCTGGCCGAGCGGTTCCGCGTGCCGCTGCTCGAGCTCGACACCCGCGAGCTCGAGGACCCGCGCTACCTCCGCAACGACACCGATCGCTGCTACTTCTGCAAGGCGGAGCTGTGGACCCGTCTCGCGGAGGTCGCCCGCCGACAGAGCTTCGACACCATCATCGACGGCACCAACGCGGACGATCTGGGCGAGCACCGGCCGGGACTGCGCGCGGGACGCGAGGGAGGAATTCGCTCGCCGCTCGCGGAGCTCGGCTGGAGCAAGGAGGCCGTGCGTACGGCGAGCCGCGCGCTGGGCCTTCCCACCTGGGACGCCCCGGCCGCGCCCTGTCTTTCCAGCCGGGTGCGATACGGTCTGGGCATCACACCCGGCCGGCTGCGGCAGGTGGAGGACGGCGAGGCGTACCTCCGGCAACAGGGGGTCGTGGGGGACCTGCGCGTCAGACACCACGGCAGACACGCCAGCGTCGAAGTCGCGCCCGCCGAGATGCCGATGTTGCGCGCTCGGTGGGAGGCGGTGGA
>Ga0247830_10000988_pt1 | contig 11239 bp, 10 predicted proteins | sample 12C_Control_Day5_FD_207766 | JGI IMG/M metagenome (GOLD analysis project Ga0247830, IMG submission 207766) | Soil microbial communities from agricultural site in Penn Yan, New York, United States - 12C_Control_Day5 | ecosystem: Environmental > Terrestrial > Soil > Agricultural land | place...
GAGTACGGAGATCGCCAGCGCGGCGGCAGCCAGGCGCAAGGCATCGAAGGCGTCGAGGAGAATACGAACGCTGTCAAACATGCGTCATTCCTTGAAACGGGTCGGTTCTCGTCGACCGATCAAGTTCTGAACCGTTATGGAAGCGGCAGGGGAGGTCAGTATTTTACCAGATGCTTCGACGATCCGATCGTGTTGCTGCGGCATGTGGGCCACCGAAACGGCGAGCACGAACAGGAGCAGCGTGCCCCAGGCGGGCAGCGCAGCAATGGCCAACCCTTCAATGGCCCCGGCTGGTGGATGCGCGAAACGCCAGACGGTCTGATTGGGAACCGATACGAGGATGAGCGCCGCGGCCCAAGCCCATCGGTGCCACTGCTGCCCGACGATCGTGAGCGTGCGTGCGAGCACGACGAGAGGCAAGGCCAGCAGAACACCGTTATGTCCGAGCGCGATGGGATTCAACAACGGCAGTAACACCAGCCACACCAGGAGCGCCAGTGACTGATCGACTGTTCCGCGTCTGGCCTGCAACGTCGTCCATATAGCGACTCCCAGAAGACCGGCCAGGAGAGCTGTCTCGATGAGTCTCGCGGACAGGGGTGCGTACACGAACGGCTGTGCCCATTGGCCACCGACGAGAGCACGAGTGATCGCGCCATGGATCGAAAACATCACGAGCGGAAAGGATTCCCAGTACGGCAGGTTCTGCCTCGACTCGTGAATGAATGCAGGGAAAGAGTCGAAGCCGATCCACACGAGAGGCACGGCACCTAGCAGAATCCCGGTCGCGACAAACCATCCCGCCGCGCGAATGGAGCGCAGAAGAAAATACGCTCCGAGTACAGCAGGGAACACCTTCACCGACGCCGCCGTGGCTGCCCACAGGGCTCCGCTGCGTAAATGACCTCGGTGAACAGCACGCCAGCCGAGAGCCAGGAGGACCGCGACAAGGATCGACCATTGTCCCTTCTCCAGGTTGTAAAGGGCGGGAGGCCAGGCCAACAGGAGCAGCCACATCGGACCCACGCCGATGCCAGCGCTCGGATCCGCGGGTCCCGATTTGTGGAGAAGGACGGCGAGTGCAAAGAGCAACGCCATGGTGAACCCGAACCACAACGCCGCTCCCACGTGGAAGGTCACGAAGGCCAGAGGCAGGCTGATGATCAGCGAGAAGGGCGGGTGCGGAAAATACGGAAGCGTCGCGACGAATGGAAGCCCTGTCAGGTCCATGTGTGCGGCTCGAATCGCGGGTCCGTAGGGGCTGATCCTCTGGATGAACAGATGTGCAGCCGCTGCGTCTGCTGCGAGATCCGCTGGCAGAACGGCCCCCGCAAGCGCGGCCCCCCACGGTTTGAAGCCGGAGGACAGTGCGACACCCAGCATGCCGAGCAGCCCCACCGTTATCCAGAGGGGGAGCGAGTTTACGGTCTTCTGAGGACGACCCATTCAGCGCTCTGATGCACGGGCATCCAGTGAGAATCCTTCAGTGCCGCCGCGACAGGAGACGTCACTGGCAGGAAAGCGCACCCGATGTCATGGCGCGCGAAGGTCGCCTTGTAATCCCGTCTTCCTGTTTCCATTTCGATGTGCTCGAGCACCAACGCCGGCGAAAACGGATCCTGCCTGCCATCGAGGAACACTTTGCGTTCGGGCGCAAACCACAGGAGCATTCCGCCTTCATCGTACCGGTTGTACAGATTGCCCGGACATTCGTTCAAGGCAGCCCATGCAGCCTGCGGTACCGGATTCCATTCGAGGCGCGGCCAGCCGTCGCGGTAGGCGGTCATCAGGATGAACGCCACGCTCGCCACTGCGGTTCCCTGTAAGAGCAGGTTCGGCAACGTTCGCTCCCGGCCGGGACTCTCGATGCCGCTCGACGAGTTCGCCAGCAGTAATCGCGTCAAGGCCGGGCACGCCAGCATCAGGAAAGGACCCACATTGCGCACCGCGTTCAGCGCTCCCAGCAACAGCAGGAGCGCGCATGCGTGAAGCGCCGCGTCGCCGGCGGCCATGTGGCGCAGCCGCCTAGCTTCGCGAGCGAGGGCAACGCCGTACGCCGCCGCGATCAGCCAGAAAGGAATCAAAACCGCTTCGGTCAGCCCCGGTCGCAGCCACTCGTCGAGCGTGTACTGATTGATCCTCGAGAGAGAGCGAGGGATTTCGGTCCAGAAATGAATACCCAGAGGGGTCGCGGTCATCGCCAGCGCACATGTGAACAGGACCACGGCTGCGCGTAGCAACGTGCGCCGGTCGATCATGACCCCCGCGGACAGGCCAACGGCGACGAGCGCCAGACCGAGCAGGACCCCGCCGTGGCACTGCGCCCAGATGAAGAAGACGAGAGGCAGCCAGATGACCCTGCCGCGCTCGAGCAGGAACACCGTCATGGGAATGAACAGCAACGAGAACGCGTGCGGTCGCGGTTCCCACCATCCAGAAGAGGACACCAGCGCACACAGGAACACGATGAACGCGGGACGCGAGGGTCCCTGACGCATCGCCCAGCTGAACATCCAGCCGGCAGCAATCAAAGCCGCGGAGAACACAGTTACCAGCCCGAGCCCGCCGACGGAATACACTGCGTAGAACACAACTTCGGCGAACCACTCGTGATTCGACCAGAACGCTCCGCTAGCAGTGTGGGAATAAGTGTCGGTCAGCAGGACCTGGCCGGATGCGACCATGTCGCGGCCGGCGCGCAGCTGCCACCAGGTGTCGGACTGAATCGGGCTCAGCCCGCAGGTGAGAAAAACGGCGAGAAAGAGGATTGTCGTGAGCAGACGCTCGTACGAACCAAGCCGTCGCACGAGCGAGTGCTCTCCGACGGGCCGCACTTCCGGCGGACGCGCGTCGGCTGTTACTCCAGCACCAGCCAGACGAGTTTCCTGTAGGCGACGGGCTGATTGCCTTTCATGGCAGGCCTGAACCTCCACGCCTTCGCAGCGCTGAGCAACATTCCCTCGAGCACACTCCGCGGCTGACCAATCAATTTCACCGAGCCAACCGAGCCGTCCGGCAGCACGAGCACCTCGATCTTCGACAAGTTCTTCATGTCGATGTCGCTGGGGAGGACCGCGGGCAGCTGCGGCCGAACCCCTATCGGTGCCTCCACCTCCGGATCGGACGACGAATAGACGTTGCTGTCAGGCTGCTCCAACATCGGCGCCTCGTGCACTGACGCCATCGCCGGCAGCACAGGCACCGGTGGAATGTCGGTGACGGGCAAGCCGGCCGCAATGTCGGGAGCAAGATCGAACAACCTGAAGACCGGAGTTTTTCCTGTGACCGGGTGGCGCCGCTGAGTTGCCGTGACGGTTTGGGCTGGCGGCGGTGGGGCGACGGGTACGCTGCCTGAACCATTACTCGGCGCCAACCGACCCAGACCGACGCTGTCGGTGACGGACGAAAGACCAGCGACCACCACTGTTCCGACGGCGTCGCTCGCCTTTACGGCAAGGTCGGAAACGCGTTGAGTCGAGGGCGCCACCCCGCCACGTCCCAGCTGCCAATACGTGGCACCTCCGACGACGACAACGACCGCCGCGGCAAACGCCGGCACGACTCCACGCTTCGAGGCAGGCCGCTGGGGTCTCGGCGGCTTTTCTTTCTTTGCCGGCGCCTGATTCAATGGCGCGATCTCGTCGAGGGTAGGCGCAGCCCTCATCTCAGCGACGGGCAAGGCGGCGGCGCGCTCATAGAGTCCGCGCAGCACGCCCTCGCGATCCGGCCGTTCGAAGTATTCAAGGGCATCGATGTACTCGCGAATGGAAGCGAACGCCGGCGTCGGCGCCGTCGCCTGAGAGCCGAGCAGCCGAAGCTGTACGGGCGGATCCGCTTCGACGAGCGCCGCCTGGAGCAACTGGCCGAGGCGTCGAACCGGCTCCTCCGTACGGCTGGCGCCAGACAACGAGACGCGCCCTTCTGAGCCGAGTTCGATCTGGTGCAGTTCAGGCACGCTCTGGCCGCCGAGGTTCTCGCGCACTCGCTCGGCGACCTCGCGCGTCAACGCGACGGCTTCGAACCACTCGATCGCCACAGCCCGGCTGACAATGTCTGACAGTCGCAATGTCTCGCTCATATCAAGTCTCTTCTAATCGGCCCGCCGCGTCAGAGATGTTTGAACCAGTTCGCCACGGTGGTGATGACGTCCGTGCTCCACTGCGCGACGAGGTTGACGAATTGCGCGGGCCCACCGACGACGTACATCACGATGAACAGCAGCACCGTCACGGGTATGAACGTCATCCAGCCTTCGCGTGTACTTCCTGATGCGTCCATGACTTATTTCTCCGGGGCGAAATAGCCGCCGCGGCTGTGGACGACCGCCGTTCCGTCCTTGACTCGAATCGTGACGGGCCGCCACGCGCCATCCCGCTTCGTGTCCGTCGATTCGTAACCGATGATCCAGCGACGCCGCAGGTTCTCCACGATGCGGTGGTACTCGGCTTCAAGCTGAGTGATGTCTTCCGGGAAATAGGCCTCGCCGCCTGATTCCGATGCAAGCGTCGAGAGAACGAAGCGGTCGACGTTCTGACCGACGCCGATGCCGAAGATGATTGCGCCACCCGAGTGTGCCGACTTTGCCACGTCCGCGAACGAGCGGACGCTGCCCGGCTTCGTTCCCGCGTTGTCCTCGTCGCGACCGTCTGTCACCACCACCACGGCCCGACGCCCCGCCGCCTTCTGCAACCGCGAGAGCGAATCCCCGATCGCGTCATACAGCGCGGTTCCGCCCCTGGGCGCGTAGCCGGCAATCGCCGCCAGTGCCTTGTCCCGGTCCGTGGTCAGATCGACAGTAAGCTGCGATGAGTCGGCGAACATCAGGAGGGCGAGCGCATCCTGCGGCCTGATGGCATTCACGAAAGCACTGGCTGCGGCCTTCGCCGAGTCCGCCCACTTCTTCATGCTGCCACTCGCATCGATCGCCAGCACGATCGACACCGGGCTGACCGCCTCGTGAAAAACGTCGACCTTCTGCTCGACCCCGTCTTCGACGACGACCAGATCGTCGACACCAATATCCGCGAACTGGCGCTCCGCGTCCGTGAGGGTGAACTCGATCTCGGCACGCACGGGCGGCGGCGTCGGCGCAAAATACCCGGAGCGCGCCCGAACCTTGTGGTCGGGATCACCTGTATCCACCGCGATCGCGCGCCACTTGCCGTCCATGACCTGATTCGATGGCGTGTACGAGAGCAGATAGCGCTTCTGGACATCGGCGGCGAGCATCGTGTTCACCGAATCGAGTTCTTCTTCCCGGCTGGGCAGGAACGCGCGCCCGCCGGTCTCCGTCGCCAGCCGTTTCAGCAACCGCTCACCATTCAACGAGATGCCCGCGACACCACCGATTCCGACTACGTAAACCGTGGCTCCCACCGACTTCATGGCCGCGAGCGCTTCCTCGAACCCCTTGTCGCTGTGCTCGTCGTAACCGTCGGTGATGAGGACGACCGCGCGACGCCCCTGGATCGCCCCGAGCAACGGCGAGATCTCCACCAGCGAGTTGAGGATCGCGGTGCCTCCGCGAGACTGAATGCGCCCGATCGCGTCGGACACGGTGGGTCGATCGTCGGTTGGACCGGTAATCGGCCCGAGTGTCTTCGAGAAGGGCACTACGAGCATCCGATCCTTCGGACGGAGATAACGGGCGAGGTGACTCGCGGTTCCGCGAACGAGGTCGATGCGACGCGACATGCTCTGGCTGCTGTCCACGAGCAGCGCGAACGTCGCCGGCAGTTCTTCCTTCTGGGCGAGGTCCACCGTCTGCGGCACGCCGTCCTCGAGCACGCGGAAGTGATGCGCGTCGAGATTATCGATATAGCGGCCTTTCTTGTCCTGCACCGAGGCATCGATCAGCACACGAGCCACGTCGGTCGCTTCGGCGATTTCGAGCGGCTTCAAGTTGATTGTGTCCCGCGCCGTGTTGCCGAGACTGTCCGCCACGGCGACAGCGATCTCACGGGGCTCGAAGGGGTTCTCGTCGACCCACTCAACCGCGTACGGCGGTCCGCCATTTACCGATGACAGCAGCTTGCCGTCGACGTAGAACTGGACGGGCGACAGAACGGCGTCGGGATCGGCCTTGATCTGGGCGACGATCCGCACGGTCCCGGGCACGCCGAGCCGTCCGAGCGGAGACGTGATCCGCACTGACAGCGGCAGCGAACCGCTCGCGGGCACGCGCGCGGGGATCAGGGCGAGTACACACAGTACCGCCGCGACGACTGTCAGACGCGCCGCGCCGCGCTTACGAGTAGAGGACCGGTGATTCTCGTTCATCGACGAAGTAGCTGGCACAGGCCGCTTCGAGCAGCTCGCGCGACAGCTGCCGGGGCGCGGCGAGGTACTCGGCGAGCGACAACGCCTGGTCGATCAGGTCCCGTGGCTGGCATCCGCGCAGCGGGATCCCGCGGGGCTCGTAATAACTCTTCAGCAGGTCCTGAACGAGATTTCGCTCGAACTCGAGCTCGCGCTCGCGACAGCAATTCTCGAAGATCTGCATGAACTCGCCGACCGTCGGACTCTCAGCGAAAACCTTGTAGTGGATACGGCGGAGAAACGCCTCGTCGACCAGGTCCGCCGGTTTGATGTTGGTGGCGAACACGACCAGCACCATGAAGGGCAGCTCGAACTTCTGCCCCGATTGCAGCGTGAGGAAGTCCACGCGACTCTCCAGTGGAACGATCCACCGATTGAGCAGATCGCGCGGCGCCACCTGCTGCCGCCCGAAGTCATCGATCACCAGCACGCCTCCATTGGCGACAGCCTGGACGGGTGCGCGATAGAAACCGGTCCCAGAGCTGTAACTCAACTCCAGTGCTTCGAGGGTCAGCTCGCCGCCAACCATGACCATCGGACGACGGCACCTCACCCAGCGGTGATCGAACCGCTCGCCAAGATCCAGACTGACGCTCTCGCTCGTACCCCCCTCGATGGGCTCGTGATTCACTGGATCGAAGAACCGGATGATGGAGCCCTCGACCTCGATCGCATGAGGAATTGCGATTTCGCCGTGCAGCAGCTTCCGAATCGCCTGTGAGATGACCGTCTTTCCGTTTCCTGGCGGCCCATAGACGAACATCGAGTGACCGGCGTTGATCGCAGGCCCGAGCTGGTCCAGCACCGCCTGGCCGATGACCAGGTGAGAAAAGGCTTCGCGTACGCGGTCACGAGTCGCCGACCGCGGCGCGGTCTTCATGAAGCCGTGCATGTAGCGCTTGTACTGGTCGAATGGCACCGGGGCCACGCCGACGTAATGGTTCGATTCGAGGAAGAGCACCGCCCGTTGCCGTCCTGCGTCGGTGATTCGATAGCGATATGAGGCACGCCCCATCATCGTGCCGCCGCCGATCTCGACCTGACGCTGCGTTTTCAGTGCGTCGAGCGCGGGTTCCACCACTGAGAAGTTGACGCCGAGCCGCTTCGCGAGCTCGGCGCCCGTCAGCTCACCCGCGAAGTGCAGCATCTTGAGCGAGAGCTGAATCAGCAGGTCGAGCGTCAGGCCCGCGTCCTGGTATGTGGTCGGCGCCAGCGGCATGTCCGCGAGGCCGGAGGGCACTTGAGCTTCAGCAGTAATAGGCATCATGGCTATGTAGCTATCTCCGATCGTCAGCGACCAGCGCCTTCATCCGCGCCTCGTGCGCGCGTGTCTTTGCCGCGGTAAAGGCAGGCCTGGCGTCGATGGCCTGCTGGAATGCGTTCGCCGCTTCGGCATACCGTCCCTCGGCCAGATACAGGATTCCGATGTTGTAGCTGGCCGTCGCCGCATCGCCCGCTTCGAGAAACGCGCCCCGGGCAGCAGCCATGTCGCCGGAGGCCGCATGCGTCAGCGCGAGATTGTTGTGCGCGGCTGCGAGGGCCGGCGAAGCGCGAACGGCGGCTTCGCAGCGGCTACGCGCCTCGTCGAGATTTCCGGCCCTGAACTCGAGGTAACAGAGGTTGCTCAACGCCCAGGAAGCCTCAGGATCCAGCTCGAACGCCCTCACGAAAGCCGTTCGCGCTTCGTCGCGTCTGCCAATCGCGTCGAGAACGGTACCGAGCGTGTTGTAGGCGCCCGACCATTCCGGCGCGTAATAGACGGCGCGATGGGCATGCACCAGCGCCTTCTCCTGGATGCCCCAGTCACGCCAGATACGCGCCGTCAGATCATGCGCGGCCGCATCATGAGGTTCGCGTTTCAGCGCGCGCTCGGTGCACTTGAACGCGGCATCGAGCACTCCGAGCCGCACGTATTCGCGAGCCACCTGCAACGAACTGTCGGCCGCGGGTCGCACCGCCTCGGCCAGAATTGCAGCCGCCAGCCTTGGGTCGCTGCTCTCGACTGTTACTCCCGAGAGAGAGGTCGGCTTCTGCGCAACGTCCGCTCGACGCATCGAGCCGGTGGCACAACCACTCAGCACGGCAACGCTGAGAAGCGCGACCGCCAGCAGATGCGCGCGCATGCGCGTTCTCGTGCTAATCCTCTGAGCGCAGCCGCGCGCGGCGCCGCATCAGGTACAACACGAGGAACACCGCGGCGATCGCAATCAGAATCGTATTCAGTGTCATATCTGTCTCCTCACATGAACGAGCGTTACGCCGGTGTTCTACTCAGCCATCGGGAACAGCACGCGGATGAACTGAATAGCTGCCGGTCCAAGCGTGACGACGTAAAACGCCGGGAACAGGAAGAACACGAGCGGGAACACGAGCTTCACGCCGATCTTGGCAGCTCTCTCCTCGGCCCGCTGACGCCGCTTCGTCCGTGACGTCGCCGCATGCGTCCGCAGCGCCTGCGCTACGCTCGTACCGAAGCGGTCAGTCTGAACCAGCATCGCGACCAGGGCACGCACGTCGTCGACCTGCGTCCGCGACGCGAAGTTCTTGAAGGCTTCGAGCCGCGGCTTTCCTGCCCGCACCTCGGTCGTGATCATCTGCAGCTCGGTCGCCAGGGCCGGATGCGAGATCATCAGCTCTTCGCTGGCCTTGAGAATCGCCTGGTCGAGTCCGCTCCCCGCCTCGACGCAGACGATCATCAGATCGAGAGCATCGGGAAGGCCGTCTTCTATGCGCCGTTTCTGAAGCGTGATCAACCGCATGAGGACAAAGCCCGGAATCATCCAGCCAACGAGCGCAGCGAGGATGGTTCCAACGTACTTCATCGGCCCCGTCAGGAATGTGAATGCCGCGATGGCGAAAATGATCGGGAGCAGCAGCTCGGCGACGGAATAAGCCACCGCGGGACCGAAGCTGTTGATCCCTGCGAACGTGAGGCGCCGGCGGAGACGACCGAGCTCTCTGGGAGACTTCGGCAAGGCCTTCGCCACTCTCTCGAGCCGGGGATCCAGCCGCTCGACGAGCCCTGCCCGTTCGGCGTCCAGGCTATGTCCGCCGGGCGTTGCATAGGCCATTTGCCGCAGTCGACGCCGTTCCGGCGACGTGCGGGCGAGCATGGCGGAAGCGGAGAAGCCCGCGAGCAGCGCGATCGACAGGAACAGAAGAACGAGTGGCAGCAGGAGATCCGCGGTCATGGATGTTCGCCCTTAGTATCGAATGTTCACGAGCTTCCGGATGACGATCGTGCCGATCACCTGCAACGTCAATCCCACGATGATCATCTGCACGCCGAGCGGGTCGTTCGTCAATATCTGCATCTGAGTCGGAGAGATGACGAACATCGCGGCCGCCAGACAGGGAGGGAGTGCGGCGAGGATCCAGCCGGTAATTCGGCCATGCGCGGTCAGCACGCGCACCTGACGCTTCACCTTGAATCGTTCGCGGATCACCGATCCGAGATTGTCGAGCACTTCACTGAGATTGCCACCCGTTTCACGCTGCGTGAGCACCGCGGTCACGAAGAACCGCGCATCGATGAGCGGAATTCTCGCAGCGAATGCTCTCATCGCCTCCGGCACGGGCATCCCAAAGTTCTGACGGTCGTAGAGCAGTTTGAACTCCTCACCGACCGGCGCCGGGATCTCTTCGGCGGTCATCGCGAGCCCGGTGGTGAAGGCGTGACCCGCCCGCAGCGCTCGTGCGATCAGATCAATGGCTTCGGGAAACTGCTCCTCGAATTTCTTGAGTCGCTGATTCTTCTTGAACCGGACATACATGAACGGCACGAAGAACAGGCAGATGCCCGCGCCCACGCCGAGCAGCGTGTTGAATGCAATCGTCCGTACTACGAGGAATCCCAGAAGCGCGAGACATGCCGCCGACAACAGCAGTGTTCCGACTGTCGTCTTCATGCCGGCCTGCGTGAGGTCGCGCTGCAGAGGCGCCGTGAAACGGCCCATCTGGCCGAGCACGGAGTCCAGCTGCGGCACTTTGCTCAACTGCTCGACCGGCTTGAGGAGCTTGAACTCCTTGGCGATCTTCTTGGTCGGCCCTTCCGGCCGGAGTCGCTCGCGCAGCGCCGATTCCTCGGATTGATCCAACCTGAGGACGAAGAACCAGTACGACCCAAGGATGATCACCAGGATCAGGCCGAAGGTAGAAAGAACTATGGACATTGCTCCTGCCTCAGGCGACTGCCTTCACGTGGTCGAACATGTCGGAACGAAGCTGCAGCCCGGCCGCATTGATCTTGTCGCTGCATTTCGGCCGGATCCCGGTCGCACGGAAGCGGCCGATGACTTTGCCATTCGCTGCGATACCGGTCCGCTCGAAGAGGAAGATGTCCTGCATCGTGATGACTTCCCCTTCCATCCCTGTGATCTCCGAGATGCCGGTGACCTTGCGCGTGCCGTCCGCCATCCGTGACACCTGCACGATCAAGTTCACCGCGGATGCGACCTGCTGCCGGATCGCCTTGTCTGGAATATTCAGGTTCGCCATCGCCACCATGGTATCGAGCCGGTACAGCGCATCGCGCGGGGTATTCGCGTGGATCGTCGTCAAGCTGCCGTCGTGGCCGGTATTCATGGCCTGGAGCATGTCCAGCGCTTCTTCGCTGCGGACCTCGCCGACGATGATGCGATCAGGACGCATACGCAGCGCGTTGACGACGAGCTCGCGGGCGCGCACCGCCCCACGGCCCTCGATATTCGCCGGCCGGGTCTCCAATCGCACAACGTGCCGCTGGCGGAGCGCCAACTCCGCGGCGTCCTCAATCGTGACGATCCGTTCGGTCCCGCCGATGAAGCTGGACAGAATATTGAGCAGCGTCGTCTTACCGGCGCCGGTTCCGCCGGACACGATCAGGTTCAACCGGCACGCGATGGCCGCGCGCAGGAACTCCTGCATTGGCTCGGTCCACGAC